>SKEX01000007.1_pt1 | contig 347409 bp, 306 predicted proteins | sample 4841451 | NCBI WGS metagenome assembly SKEX01 (sample SAMN11008798, study PRJNA524170) | human gut metagenome | isolation source: fecal sample from pouch patient p38, | place: Israel: Tel-Aviv | reverse complement strand
CGGTTGAACTCCTCTGTTCGGCTCGGCATCCCATATGCGCGTTGAGAGAGAGGAAGCGTATGTCAATACGCAAGGAGCTGACCGCCCAGAACGTACTGCTGGGTTTTCAGCACGTGTTCGTTTCCAATGTTTGGCTTGATCCGGTATTCGTGGCAGGAGCGATTGGGTTACCTATCGCCCTGTCGTCGAACATGATTACGGTTCTTCGCAGACTACCAAATTGATTGCGGGTAAAGTCGCCGGATCCAAGCCCTGTCTAGGTTACGGAGCAAAAGTCGGGTTGGCGTTCATTGGCCGAGAGGCTTTGCGCCCTGATACCTATGCCGATACCGTGCATCGTGTGGCTGTTGACATCGCCACATATGACCAGCAAAGCTGCCTGGCTCCGCAGACCGTGTTCGTGGAGACTGATGGTGCCCTCACTCCTCGTGAAGTGGCTCAGCTGCTCGGTGGCGAGCTTGAGAATCAGCAGCGCAAATATCCGCGCTCCGTATTGAGTGACGCCGAGAACGTGGCCATTCAGCGGGCGCGCACCGACGCTGAGATGAGAGCCTTGATGGGCGGGAAGGCCGCGGTGTTCGCCAGTGGCCATAGCACGGCATGGTCGGTGCTGTATCGAGAACTTGACGGTAGCGGTGCCGACGAGGATGTTGCTTCGCTGATGTCGCCGTTGAACCGCACCGTCAACGTGGTGGCGGTGCCAGATTTGTTGGACGCTGCCAGAAGACTGACTTCCTGCCGTGGCTGGCTGCAGAGCTGCGGTGTCGCTGTGGATTCAACCAGACTGTTTGGTCTTGCAGATATATTGGCCGCGGTCGGTGTGAATCGCATCTGTCCGCTCGGTGAGATGGATCGGGCGAAATCCGGCTGGCATCATGATGGGGGCTTCAACCTCATCGATCTGTTGCGCGCGGTGGATGTCGAACGCGGCAGCGATGTGTACAGCGATTCGTTCGATATGGATATGGAATAGGCCTGTGCCGTTGCGGGCAGCAGGGGCTGGTAGCAGGACGAAAGGCAAGGGTAATGACAGAGCAAAGCGATATGGCACGGCGTCCAATGGTGAATCTGGATGGCAGAACAGCGATCATCACCGGTTCCGGCAGGGGCATAGGAGCGGCCGTGGCGAAATGCCTGGCATCGCACGGAGCCGCTGTTGTCATCAATTACGTACATGACGCCGCCAGCGCGCAGCGCACTGTTGAAGACATCCACTCACTGGGAGGCTTGGCTATAGCTGTACAGGCGGATGTTTGCGATGAATCGCAATCTTCCAAGCTGGTGGGTACCGCTGTCGACTCATTCGGCGGCGTGGACATCTTAGTGAATAATGCTTTCGGACGCTTCTCCTTTGATCCGCGTCGCTGTTCCACTTTTGCTGGAGGCGATTGGGATGAGTTTAGCGCACAGATCGAGGGATGCCTGCATGGTGCATATCTGATGTGCTCACATGTGGTGCCGCTGATGCGAGCCCAGACCTCCGGGCGTATCATCAACATCTCCAGCAATCTGGTCGATTCGCCCATCGTGCCCTACCATTCGTATATCACTGCCAAAGGCGGCTTGGTCGGCATGACCCGCTCTCTGGCCCAGGAGCTGGGCGGCTTCGGCATTACCGTTAATGCCATTGCCGCAGGTTTGACGGCCGGAACCGCATCCAGCGCAGCCACCACCGAGGATGTTCGTGAACGAATCATTGCCATGACGCCTCTTGGCCGCCTTGCCCGTCCCGATGACATCGCCGGAGGGATCGCGTTGTTGGCGTCCGACATGGCCGGCTTCATTACCGGGCAATGTCTGCACGTCGATGGTGGTTTGACCATGCGCTGAGGCGCAGGAGCGGTGTGCTGACGCGCTATGGTTGTCGCATCCGGTTGGTGCAATGGAATGCAGCAAGAGTAAAGGCGCCGATTGGCGTGCGGTCATGCGAACGGAGGTAACCATGCTGCTCGAAGCCGTGTTCTGGGATTTGGACGGTACTCTCATCGATTCTGAGCCGCTCTGGCATGACGGTGAGATTGAGATCGCGCACAACAATGGCGGCGAGTGGAACGAGGACCTCGGTTGGGAGTGCTCCGGCACTCCGGTGCCACACGTGGCAGAGGCCATGATTGCGCATGGCTGCACATTGAGCGTTCCCGAAATCGACAAGCAGCTCAAGGATTATGTATTCAAGGCGGAGGTCGAACGTCTGCCGTGGATTCCTGGTGTGCAAGACGTGCTGCGTTCGCTCAAGGAAGCCGACATCCCATCCATGCTGGTCACTACTTCGCCTCGCCGCATGGCCGAGAACATCATGAAGCAGGCTGATGGATTGCTTGCCGGCTACGTCTGCGGCGATGATCCGTACGAGCACAAGCCGAGCCCCGCCCCATATCTGGCCGCGGCTGAGAGACTCGGCATCGCGCCTGAAGACATGGTCAAGTGCGTGGTAATGGAAGATTCCTCATCCGGTCTGCGCTCCGGCGCCGCCTCGGGGGCCACACTGATTGCGCAGACTGGCTGGATTCGCACCGACACTTCCGGCCTTGGCCAGTTTGCCTCCATCGACTCGTATGAGGGCATCGATGCGGCCGCGCTGGATGCCTTTGTGCTGCAGCGTTTGGGGGAGTAGGAATTTCGTTTGTATTGCGGAGTTTGTGTGGGAAACCCCAGTCGACCTGATGTTATAGGCCGGCTGGTAGGGTATTTGACGGTTTGCATATAACTGTCTGGTTCATTGGGCTGGCAGCTCAATACAAGATTTAGGACTCATAGGAAACACATGGGCTTCGTTAATTTCATCCTTGAACTGCTGAAGGATCCACGCGCCGCGATTGCCGGTTGGATTGCCATGGGTGTGGCGCCGACCCTCGGCTTCATCTTCCTCATCGTATTTATCGAAACGGGTGTGGTGTTCTTCCCATTCCTGCCGGGCGACTCCCTGCTGTTCGCCGCCGGTGTGTTCGCCGCTCCCGATGCCGCGACCGGCAAGGCTGCGCTGCCGCTGTTCTGGCTGCTGCCGGTGGTCTGGTGCGCCCCGATTGTCGGTGACCAGTGCAATTACTTCATTGGCCACTTCTTCGGCCGCCGCATTATCCAGTCCGGCAAGGTGAAGGCCTTGACCCCGGAGCGTTTGGCCAAAACTGAGCACATGATTGAGAAGTGGGGCCCGCTGGCTGTGTTCCTGGGCCGTTTCTTCCCGTTCATTCGTACGTTCATGCCGTTCATCTCCGGTATTTCCGGCATGCGTTGGAGCCGATTCACCCCGTTCTCGGTGGCTGGCGGCCTGTGCTGGTCCACGCTGTTCACGCTGCTGGGTTACTTCTTCGGCAATATTCCGGCCGTGCAGGATCACTTCGAATTGGTGATCGTGCTGATTCTGCTGGTTTCGCTGGCGCCCACCATCATCGGTTTGCTGAAGGCCAAGTTCGGCAAGAAGAAGCCGGAGTCGGTTGCCGATTCCCAGCTGGATACGATGGAATCCGGTATCGAGAACCTTAATAAGTAGTTTTTGGTGCTGTAGGGTTCGTTTCTTTTCCAAGCCCCGTTCCGCATGTGATGTGCGGAACGGGGCTTTGTTGTGTTATCCACATTGTTGGTGGACAACATGCCGGGGTGTGGATAATTCGGCAAGCTGGAACCACAGAACCTGATTTCGGTTGAAATAGGTTGGCTCGCACGGTTCAATCTCCCTATGAATATCGACACATCCTCTCGCACTGTTCGCGTTGCTCGCTCTCCGGCAGCGGCCGTTTCGTCCCCTCCCCAGTCCGCTGGGGTCGGGCCCTCCCCGCCGCCGCGCTACTACACCCCTCCTCCGCAACCAATGGCTGCGTATGAGAGAAAACGGTCGAACAGGACTCCGGAAGAATCGTTCTCCACGAACGTGGCATTGCACAATATTGTGACCGTGACCTCGGGTCACGGTGGCGTGGGGCTCAGCGTCATGGCCTCTATGCTTGCGCTGACGCTCACGGAGCGTGGGCAAAGCTGCGTGCTGGTCGATGCCGATTTCGTGGCGGGATGCTTGGATCTGCTGCTTGGCCTCGAGCGTGAGCCGGGTCTGCGTTTCAGTCAGATAGACGCTCCGTTGGGCCGTATTGAAGGAGCGGCACTGCGTCATGAGCTCATTGACTGGGAGGGTATTCGTGTGCTGCCGTGCGATCCCTGGAGCACGCGGCAGCCTGAATGGTGGGAAGTGCAGGCCGTGATTCGGGCACTTGCCGAAACGCACGATATTGTCATCGTAGATGCCGGCCAGGGAGGCCTGATTGAAACAGTGAGTGACTTGCGCCATGGAGTGCAGGTGATGGCCGCGGAACTTTCAGTAATCGGTTTGGCTCGGGCCAAAGCCCATCGGCTCAGATTGTCCGCATGGGAATGCGGGATTCCCCATATTGTCGGCATCGAACCGAGAGGTACGCCGCGAGGTCGCGGGAGCGTGGATGTTGCCGAAGCCGAAGATTATCTGAGCGCTGCAGTGGTGGGTCCCATCCGTCTGACTTCCAGCTTGTGCGGTGATGTGCTTGAGGGATTAGGCATCCGATCCGTGCCCAAGGGAAGTCGTAAGGCCATCGAGGCACTCGCCGATGCGGTGGAGCGGGATATTCGCGCTGGTGCTCGGGCTGCCTGATTGAAGTGGGGATATCATGACGGCATTGCATCGCGCAGGCATGTTTTTCGGGTTATTGGATGAGCTTGCTTCAGATGATCGAGTCACTGATATTGCGGTGACTTGTGAGGGCCGCGTCTGGGCGGATCGTGGCAGCGGTATGCGGGAGCATATCTTGCAAGTGCCATTCCGATCACCGCAAGTGGTGCGTGATTATGCGGTGCAGTTATGCGCGCAATTGGGGCGCCGCCTGGATGATGCGTGCCCTATTGCCGATGCTTCCAATATGCATGGTGTGCGTGTCCATGCGGTGATAGCGCCGTTAGTGCCGCAAGGGGCGTCGATTTCCATACGATTCCCCGGCAGCGAGGTGGCATCGTTGCAGCGGCTTGCCCAGTTGGGCATGTTTCCTGCCGGCTGGATTTCGGTACTAAGCGGGCTGGTGAGCAAGAGAGCCGCCGTGCTGATTACTGGCGGTACCGGCGTGGGCAAGACCACCCTGGCAAAGGCGTTGCTTGCGCAGTGTGATGCGAATGACCGTATCGTCACCGTGGAAGAGGTGCGGGAGCTTGGCGATTTTGGCCATGGGAATCATGTTTCCATGGCGGCGAGGGAAGCGAACGTTGAAGGCGAAGGTGCGGTGGGCCTTCCCGATTTGGTGAAAGCCACGCTGCGCATGCGCCCCGACCGGGTGGTGTTGGGGGAATGCCGTGGCGAGGAGATTGTGGATCTGCTGAGGGCGTTCAATTCCGGCCACCGGGGCGGCATGACCACCTTGCATGCGAACAGCGTGGCGCAAGTGCCGCAGCGTTTGATCGCACTGGGATTACTGGCCGGGGTGGCTCCTCGTGCATTGGCCATGCTTGCCGAAGGCGCCTTCGATACGGTGCTGCATCTTGAACGAGTGGACGGCCGTAGGCATATTGCACAAATCGGCACTTTGCACGCCTCGTATGGTGAATTGCAAGGCGTTCCATTGGTGGCTTGGGACGGTTCGGCCGAGCCTCGATATTCACCTCAGTGGCGTGATTTCGCGGCATTGTGGGGCTGTAGCTAGGGGGTGGGATATTGCTCTGGTGTGTGATGCTGACGATGGTCGCTGTGCTGATATGGCCTAGTCGCCAATCTGGGATTGTTGATCGTCTGCGTGATGTGCGGAGTCTTTCTGGAAGGTTCAATCGAGGTGCTGGTGGAGGTTTCGTGAGCCGGAATGGGTGGGACTCGAACGTCGGAGGTGGTGCTGGGCGTAGAACGACAGCAGCATTGCCGAGGAGCGGAATCGCTCAGGTATTGGCCTCCGCCATCGCTCGCATGGCAGGTGGAGGAACGCTGGTGGAAGCGTTCGAGGAGCAATTCGGAGGACGTTTTGCCGTGCGCAGGCTGACCCCACAACGCCTGACCGACTTGTTTGAGCGGCGACGATTGCCGGACGAATCACGCGCGCAGTCCGTGCGTGCCGCCATGGGCGCTGCTGCGGCAGCGACAGTCAGCGAGGAATTGGGCTGTCGTGCCGTGCACTGCTTGGAGGCGGTATTGGATGTCTACTCGCATATGAGATTGATGCAGAACATGAGGGCGCAGGCCTTCGCCATGCCTCAAGCCACGGTTGGTTTGCTCAGCGCGTTGCCGGCAATCGCGGTTGTGTTGGGGGAATTGATGGGAGCTCACCCCTTGCTATTCTTGTTCGGTTCTCAACGCGGCCTAGTGTGTTTGGTGTCGGGCGGATGCTGCTATGTGGTCGGTCTGGTTTGGATGCGCGCCCTGATGCGAGACGGCTGACAGCTATCGGGGTGAGACGAAGATGATTGGAACATGCATTGCATCGGGGTGCGCGGCGTTCGCATGCTGGCTGAGCATGGTGAAGCCGCGTGCAGCCAGTCGTCTGCCTGACATTGGGCAATGGGCGAATCATGACGAGCCTGTTGTGGTTGCCGATGCGGCATGGACCATGCTGGTGCTGCGGATGGTGCAAGTGTCTCTGCGGCAAGGAGCCTCGGTTCCGCGGGCCCTTGATGTTGTGGGCCGCGCTGTTGGAGGCGCATACGGTCAATGCTTAAGCCGCGTGGGCGAATCATTATTGCGCGGCGTCTCATGGTCGGACGCATGGTGTGCCGCCTTAGCCGGGACGGATGCTTCGGCGGGGATGAACCATTCCGCTCGTTTGGGTGGCACAAAACGGCGAGGCCGGTCAGGGCAGCATGGCGATACGGATGGCGGTGCTGGTGACATCGTACTGGGCATGATCCGCGAGTCTTTGGAACCGGCTTGGTTGCAAGGGGATTCTCCCGGAGTGCTTATCGATGCTGCTGTCGAACAGCTTGATAAGGATGAGCGAGCGCGTATAGAACGTGCCGCTGCCCGTTTGTCCGTGCGTTTGCTGATGCCGACTGGCTTGTGCTTTTTGCCGGCGTTTGTCATTGTCGGAGTACTTCCAGCAATTGCTTCTTTCCTGATGTAGGTTTCTTCTGGCCTGTTTTGGTTGTCTCGTCTTGCGTTGTGCCATCGTCTTGCGTTGTGTCATGACGCATGGCTGGTGGTTATCCACTTTTGTTGTGGATGACACGCCGCGGTGTGGATAACTTGGCAAGCTAGAACCACATGTGCTGTTCGCTGATGCGCCGCACGCCGGATTGCTTCACAGTGGAACTCACCTCGCGTCACAGTGTTCGGCGCGAGGGCCAAACGCTATCGCACGGAGTCAGGAGAGCGCACGATTGATGTGGGCCTTCCCGTGGGGAAAGGAATACCGATGGACACGCACATTCCCATCATCGTTGATGGTCAAGCGGGCATATTTGCCCACAGCAAAGCCAAAATCGCCGAGCTCAATGCCCGTGCCAAAGAACGACTATGCCTCATGGATGCACGGATGCGCACGCTTATGGCTGAGCCGGAAGAAGGAGCGGCCACAGCCGAGTACGCGGTGGTGCTGATTGCCGCCACCGGGTTCGCGGCGCTTTTGGTCACCATTCTGAAGTCGGATGCCATTAAGACGTTGCTGACAAATCTGATCAAAAAGGCGTTGAACGTCGGGTGAGCGACTCGGGAGGGCAATGAACATGAGAAAAGGTCTCAGCAGATGGCTCGCCCGTTTGCCGCCTGTGCACAATGAGGGTGCGGCCACGGCCGAGTTCGCGGTAGTGCTGCCCAGCGTCATTGCAATAACGGGGGTGTTGCTGACGCTTACCCGAGTGGTTGCGGTATCCATGGATTGCCAAAGTGCCGCAACGGCATCCGCGCGTGAATTGGTGGTTTCTGATGATGAATCCGCAGCACAACAGGCTGCCGTGAATATTGTGGGAAGCCGAGTGGATGTGACTGTGCATCAGGAAGGCAGCTTGGTGCGAGTGGCGGTCGAATGCCCCGTTTTGCCAGGGCCTTTGAATGTGACTCCTACTCGGGTGCATGGTGAAGCTGTGGCTGCGCGGCAATAACACACACGGTCGGTCGGGAGGGGGACGGCGATGGCGGCATGTATGCCACGTATGTCACGTCTTGAAGAAGGGTCAGGCACAATGGCCGGTGTCATGCTGGTCATGCTGGTTGGGGTGGCTCTTTCGGCAACGGCGTGCATTGGCAATCTAGTGGTTTGCCAAAACCGGGCACGTTCCCTAGCTGACCTCATCGCTTTCGATGCCGCCTATGCCGCATGGCATGGGTGGGCGGACGATCCATGCGCGTTCGCAGGTCAGCTGGCCGTATCCAATAGCGTCGCATTGCCCGATTGCATGGTGCAGTCGGATGATGTGCAGGTCACCGTGGCAGTGGATACTGCAGTCCCATTGACGCCGCGCGTGCAGCGAACGGCTCTTGCCGGACCGGCGGAATGCGATAAGGGAGGTGCTAGTGAGTAACCACACAGCATAAAACAGGGCCGCATTCTAGCGGACTTTCGCCATCCTTGGCTAAGGTAAAAGCATGAGCGAGAGTGAACACAACGAGCGCCGCAGCATCGTGGCAATGGTGGGAAACCCCACCTCCGATAAAGGACGCGGTGCCAAGGTGGATGCGCAGGTGCTGAATCTGCTGGAAGAGGCAGGTCGCTCCCATAATTTTGAAGTCATCGACATTACCGGTACGAGTTTCGAGGATTCATTGCATCAGGCTCGTGAACGGTCGCATGAGTATGACTACTTGGTGGTGGTCGGTGGCGACGGCATGATAGCGCTTGGCGCCAATGCGGTTGGGTGTAGCGGCAAGCCTTTGGGTATTGTGGCCATGGGGTCGGGCAACGATTTCGCTCGCGGGCTCAAGCTGCCGGTGAACCGTATTGAAACCGCGGTGGAAGGCATCGTGGGCGCCATCGTGCGCGGTTCGCATATCGATGTGGACATGGGCCGTGTGACTTCCTTGGAAGGTGGTTATGCGGTAGATACGTCCACCGGGGAGGAATACGAGTGCGAGGGCGACAGGTCCGCTGAGTATCCGATCGATCGCTACTATGCCGGCATGCTCTCCTGCGGTCTTGATGCGAGCATCAATGACCGTGCGAACCATTCGCGTCTGCCGACCGGCACCATGCGCTATTTCTCGGCGGTACCGGTGGAGCTGACGCATATGAAGCGTTACGGATACCACATCAAGGCCACGTTGGCCGATGGTTCCGTGGACGAGAGGGACATCATCACCCCGCTGTTGACAGTCGCGAATTCACGGCATATCGGTGGTGGTATCGAGGTGTCGCCATACTCCTGTTTCTCCGACGGATTGCTGGATTTGGTGTGGATGGATCATGTGCCGAACGTGCGGGAGTGCGCAGTGGCTCTTGCGAATGCGTATAACGGCAAGCTGCTTGCCTCCGACGTATTTGGGTGGGAGCGGATTCGAGAAATCGAGGTCACTCGCGCAAACGAAGGCGATGAGCCTCCGGTGCTGATGGCTGATGGTGAATACATCGGGCATTTGCCGGTTCGTGTGGTGGCGGAGAATTGCGCGCTGCGCGTGCTGGTGCCGCCGGCCGTGGCGGCACGTGAGGTCGATTCCAGGCAGCAGGTGCTCGATGCCATCACCCGCGATGGCCGTGATCCCGTGACCGGACGCTTTAACTAGACGAAAATGCTTTGGCTCCCCTCTCCGAGCGGAGCTGTCGGCGAAGCTGACTGAGGGGAGGTCTGCCGCTGGCAGCGGTTATGCGATGTAGCTTTCGATGTGTAGAGTCTGTGCAATGACTTCCTTGATGGTGCGGTCGCTGACACCGGGGTGTGAGCGGATCAGGGAGATCAGTCCCACGTTGAGCGTGAAGAACGTCTCGTGGACGTTGGTGATTGGCAGCCCATGCATCTGCTCGAAGTCGCGCACTGTGGTCTGGGCGATGTAGTCTGCGATGCGGTCGGCGGCCTGGTCGATGAATTTGATGTACAGTTCGGCGTTGCCGTCCTGGATCATCCGGTTCGAGAACGGGCTTTCGTCGGCAATGAGCGAACGCAGTACGAGAACGATTTCGTCAAGCGCCTTGTTCACGTTGCCGATTTCGCGGGCCTGGTTCCATTCCTCGAGCTTGGTGAGGATCTCATCGATCACATCATCCAGCACGGCGTCGGCCACGGCGTCCTTGTCGTTGAAGTAGTGGTAGAACAGCGATCGCGCCATGCCGACCTTGCTGGCGATGTCGGAGACAGTGATCTTGGAGAAGCCCTTTTCCAAGCAGATTTCGCGTGCGGCGCGCACAATGGACTCGCGGCGAGTGTCTCCGCGGCTGGCGCGCTTGTCCTTGAGAATCCGGCTCATGGGTGCCTCCTGAATGTAACTGATGTTGACACTATGTTAAACAAACGGGAGTACGAGGAAATACCGAACAAAATAACGTCAATTCCGAAACCGTGTGGTGCATGTCGCCCATGAGATCGCCAATATATCGACGAAGCAATGAACTGCTCGGAATGGTATATACCGAAACGATCTCTGTTATTTACGAAAAATTGAGTGAGGGGCAAGGTAGGTTAGTAGCTATGGCACTTGCACTGTATCGTCGCTATCGTCCGGACACCTTTGAAGGTGTGATCGGCCAGGACCAGGTCACGGTTCCTTTGATGCGAGCCCTTGACGAGGGCAGGCTCACGCATGCCTATTTGTTCTCCGGCCCGCGAGGCTGCGGCAAGACCAGTTCCGCGCGTATCCTGGCCCGTTGCGTCAACTGCGCCAAGGGCCCAACCTCGCATCCGTGCGGCGAGTGTGAAAGCTGCAAGGATCTGGCCACCGGAGGCCCGGGATCCATCGATGTGGTCGAAATCGATGCCGCCTCACACAACGGTGTGGACGATGCCCGCGAATTGCGCGAACGCGCCGGGTTCGCCCCCGCCCGCGACCGCTACAAGATTTTCATCCTCGACGAGGCCCACATGGTCACGCAGCAGGGCTTCAACGCGCTGCTCAAGATCGTTGAGGAACCGCCTGAGCATGTGATGTTCATCTTCGCCACCACCGAACCGGACAAGGTGATTGGCACCATCCGCTCGCGTACCCATCATTACCCGTTCCGTCTGGTGCCGCAGGAGGTCATGGGCCCCTATCTGGAAACGATCTGCGAGAAAGAGAGCATCAAGCCTGAGCCCGGCGTGCTGAAACTCGCGATGCGTGCCGGCGGCGGCTCCATGCGAGACACCCTGTCCGTGTTGGACCAGCTCATGGTCGGTTCCGTCGAGGGCGTCATCACCCATGATGCCGCCGTGGCTCTGCTTGGTTTCACTCCTGAAGCGTTGATCGGTGAGGCCATCGATGCGGTCATCGATCATAACGGCGAGGCCCTGTACGGCGTGATTCAGAAGGTCGTGGTCGGCGGGTTCGACCCACGACGATTCGTGGAGGATCTACTGGCCCGCGTGCGTGACCTGCTGGTGCTGACTTTGGCGGGCGACCGCGCGGAATCCGTGCTGTCAGACACGGCCGAGGCCGAGGATATGGACGACCTGCACCGCCAGGCCAAGGCCCTTGGACTGAGCGCGCTCACCGCCATTGCGGATATCATCAACACCACGCTGGGTGCCATGACCGGTGCCATCTCCCCGCGTATGCGACTCGAATTGCTGGCGGCCCGACTGCTGGCCGGCAGCGAAAACGGGTTCGTTGCACCCGCTGCCGCTCCCGCATTGGGAGCTCCCGCGCCAGCCACAGGAGCCGTAGCCTCTGCCGCTCCCGCTACGGGAGGTGCAGCAGGTGGCTTTGCCGGCGCATCTCGCGGCGGTTTCGTCGGGGCCTCACACGGTGGATTCGCCGGCGCTGCACGAAATCAAGCACAGACGCAGACCGCGCCCGCAGCCGCCGCCCCTGCTGCGCCTGCATCTCCTGCTACGAATGCTGCGGCTCCAAGCTCCGACTCCCGATCCACTGATGAAAAGTGGAATGCAGCCGTTGCCGCATTGCCGCAGGCCATCCGCGAATACGTCACCAGAGACAAGGTGCCGACGGTGGCATTCGGCCCCAACCGTAAGGGATTGCCCTGCCTGTCCATGACCTTCGACAAGCCGCTCAGCCAGCATGCGTTTGCGCTCGCGGTGGATAACAGCGGCAAAAAGGCCGCAATCGTGGTGATGGATGCCGTACGCCAGGAATTCGGTGCCGATGCGGTTATCGCTCCTGCGGCCGTTGCGGCCAACGGTGAGCGAGTGGAATCCGTCAAGCGCCTGAGCCCCGAACAGTTGGCCAAGGTCAAGCAGCAGATTGCGATGGCCAAGGCGGGTCTGGCCGCTTCGAGTCTGGGAGCTGGCCTGGGCATGCATTCCGGCAGTGAGCCAAAAGCTCAGAAGCCGGCTGCTGAGGGGAACGCCGAAGATGCGGATGGCAGCCACCGAGCCTCTGGCGTAACGCCGGGAGGCGCTTCGAACAAGCCCGATTTGGATGATGACGATCCATGGGCCAAACCTGCCGCATTGTCTGAGGCTGTGGGCGAGCCATCTGCGTCTGCCGGTGAGCCGTCTGTTGATGGTTTTGCTCCGAGCAATCCAGACCCTGCATCTGCACAGGCGCCTGAAAAGCACCACAAGAAGCATGTCGCCGTGCCGGACATGAGCGATGACGTGGACCCATGGGCAACGCCGGCAGCGCCTGTCGCACACGCACAAGATGCGACCGCCAATACCCAGGCCGGCCAAGCTGAGCAATCCGCCGCGTCTGCTTCCTCGAACGTGGGTGCCCCGGCTGCGGATCCTGCTGTCCCAACGGCATCCGCTGACCCGTGGAACCAGCCGGTGCCTCCGCCTGCCGAACCGAAGGGTGACCCGTGGAACCAGCCTGCTGCGTCTGCGCCGCAAGCTGCGCCGGATCCATGGAATCAACCAGCTCCTCCGCAATCGGAACCGGATCCGTGGAATCAACCGCAGGGTCAGGCTCAGCGGCAGACCCCATCGCAGAGTCAGGGTATGCCGCAAAGCCAGAACTCGGGCGCTGCTGACCCGTGGAACCAGCCAGTGCCACCGAGTCCTCAGCCGCAGGTTGCGGCCGAGGACGATGAGTATTCGATGAGCGACCAGTCGCTTGGCGATGCCACGGCCATGAAGATGGATGATCTCAAGAAGCTGTTCGAGGTCAAGAAGGTCGAGGAGTTTGCGGCCGATGACCCAAAGAACCCGAAGAACATCCAGCCCGCCAAGAAGCATACGGATGACTGATCGCAGCACACCATACGAAACAAAGAAAAACATGAGGAGCACACATGGCATTGGCCTATGACGGCGCCATCCAGCGGTTGATTGACGCATTCGGGCACCTGCCCGGAATCGGTCCCAAAGGAGCTCAGCGCATTGCTTTCTACATGCTGTCCGCCCCCGAAGATGAGGCCCGCGAGCTGGCCGAGGCCATCGAAGAGGTCAAGGCCAAGGTTCGGTTCTGTGAGATTTGTGGCAACGTGTGCGAGACGAGCCCTTGCCCGGTGTGCGCGGACCCGCGCCGCGACCGCAGCGTGATCTGCGTGGTCGAGGAGCCTAAGGACGTGATGAGCATCGAGCGCACCCGCGAATACCGCGGCCTCTACCATGTGCTCGGCGGCGCCATCAACCCGATGGCCAACGTTGGCCCTGCGGATTTGCGCATCCCCGGCCTGCTCAAGCGTTTGGAAGGCGATGAGGTCAAAGAGGTGATCATGGCGCTTGACCCGAACATCGAAGGCGAAGCCACCACCAGTTACCTGACCCAGTTGCTGCGTCCGGTAGGCGTCAAGATTACGCGTCTTGCCAGCGGTCTGCCGGTCGGCTCCGACCTCGAATACGCCGACGAAATCACCCTCGGCCGAGCCCTAGCCGGCCGCCGCGAAGCTTAAGCGGCATCTCTCTCCTTAAGAGTATCGTATTTACAGGGAATTTCCATATGCGGCAATTGCCGAACCGTCGTTGCCGTCCGCTCTGCAGATTGCCGTTGATCATGGGTTGCTTGCGACTAATATGACGATTATTTTGGCCGGCAGTAATGAAGGGTTCATGGAGAGCGAGGTGCTTGGCCGTAAAAGCCGATTGTATGGCCGACGCACTGCCCAAATCAGGTTGTTGCCGTTCGATTACGCTGACGCAGCGAAATTTCTTCCTAACACGAAGTCGCAGGATTTGGTTCGTTATTACGCGACTTTTGGCGGTACTCCGTACTGTCTTGCGCGTATCAATGAATCCGATGGATTCGAAGATAACGTACTTCGACTGTTGCTCGACAACCTTTTAGCAAATGGTGGTGTAATGATCCGATTGCGCGGGAACAGACCGATATTGATGTGATTGCGGCTGATTCTCTGAGTAAGCAGATATTGATAGGCGAGTGCAAGTGGCGTAACTCATTTAATGAGACGGAAGCCGTTGAGCGGCTGCGTGGGAGGGCCGGATTAATCCGTGGTTACTTGCCGGAGACAGCTCGGTTTGTGCTGTTTTCAAAAAATGAGGTAGGTGAATCTATCCGAAATCGATACTGCGAGGATGAACGTATGTCGTTTGTGTCTGTGGACGACATGTATGCCGGATGATTATACGGATGGTGGCAACTCGCCTACTGGCTTCTTGACTGGCTCGGCAAGCACTCTCAACGTATCGTTGGCGCTTTCTCCGTCGCGGCGATGCCAGGGCCAGAAAGCGGCGTGATGCATGATGCGTGCGGGCTTGTGCCGCCGCAGTAGCCAGATGATGAACAGTCCAGCCAGCAGTATGCCGACACCGACCGCGATGCCAATGGTCCGCCCGTCGTGCACGTCGCGTGGTTCGGGGGCAGGCACAGGAATCGAGACACGGTGCCCGGAAATCAACAGTCGGTGCGTGTTCACACCGTACGGCGTACAGGTCATCAGCGTGACGCGGTCCTCGCCCGGCGCGATGCGCAACTTTGAGGTGTCGTCCGGCAGAATCACTGAGATGTTATCCACCTTGTATCCCAAGGTCTCGCCCATGACTTCGATATAGAAGAAGTCGCCCTTCTTCACCTCGTCCAGGCGGGTGAACATCATGGCCTCCACCAGACCGCGGTGTCCGGTGATTACCGAATGAGTGGACTTGCCGCCCACGGGAAGCGATGTGCCGTAGAGATGCCCGGCGCCAGAGGCAAGTGCCTCCTCGGAGGTGCCGTGGTAAATCGGCAGGTTGATGGATTGCTTGGGGACTTTGATGGTGCCCATCACGCCGTTGCCGGCATCCAGTAGCGATTGGTATTCCTTGTCTTTCTTGGAGGCTGAGTCCTCGCCGCTGGCGCGTGACCCACCCTGCGCGGCCGAGAACGGATCGACCGCCTCGCCCAGTACGGGCTGACCGGAATCGGCAAGCTTCTTGTTGTAGGCGCGTGCGACTTTCAGCTTGTCCTCTGCCTGCGGGTAGGGCCATCCGGCCACTTGCTTGGCACTGGTAGCAGCAGTGGCGGCCAGCTCCTGGCTGGATTGGAATTGCAGAGCCAGCGGGAAACAGGCTGCGCCGATGGCGGCGATGAGCAGAAGGATGGTGATGATGCGCATCGCCAGCAGATTGCGCTGGAGGCGGCGGCGTTCGGCTGCCAGATCGGAGACGTCGACGACCTCGTTGAACGGATCTTGGGTGAAAGTGTTGCTGGCTGCTGCCGCATCGGCTGCTGCTGAATTGTTTGTTGTTGTATCGACTGCTGCTGTATCGACTGATGCGTCGGCTATTGCTGCGGCGGATGCGTCGGCGGGTGCATTAGCGCGGGAACGGGCATGCTTGCTCTTCGGGCGTCTATGCAGAAAAGCCATTTTCTGTGTTCCCTCTCCCTATGCCTGCTGCCAGGGTGTGCGCATGCGTGTTTGCCTGTTGGCTGCCCCGAGTCTTGCTGTCACGTATGCCATCGAGTGTACGCCATCAATCACATAACAATTTTCGCGGTACAAGGTACTCCGGAGAACCTGATTGCGCGACTCCCCGTCATGGGCCCCGCCGACCTTTTTGGGGAACAGCACGCGGTAGGCGGCGAGCTTGTAATAGTACGTGTTCGCGCGCAGGTACTCCAGTGCCTCCTGCTCGTCGCATAGTTCGAGCGCGACGCCCCTGGCCTTGAGATGCGCTATCTGCCCCTCGGTTGACAGCATCGGCTTGGGCGAGGAGCCTGAGGTGTCGTCTTCTTGCGGTGGCCCTTCCGAGTGAATGGGATGTTGGTCAGGCATGGTATGTCCTTTCTCGCTGCGTCGCCCGGCCTCGGTGCCGGGCGACGGCGTAGACGGGAGCATACCGGATTAAGCGCGTCCACCACCATGTTTTCGGACAATGTGGTTCCAGCTTCCCCGATCTTAGGGAGTTTCTCGCTGAGGATTGGACGGCAACGATGTTGAATGTAATTTTTGTACATTCAATGCACTAATTTTTGTACATTCAATGCGCAAAATTGATGGGTTCAGAATCGGAATCAAAAATGGGCGCAATCACTTTCGTGACTTCGCCCTACAAAAAATGGAATTCTATGCAGCATTGGTCAGACGATACCGCTGGTACTTGCTCTTGGGCTTGTCCGGGAGCGTCAATGACAGTTTCCCGGCCTCGACCATCGGCCGAATGTACTCTCGTCGCGTATATTGCAGGCTTCGGCCTACATGATTTGCGATTTCCTGCGCCAATCGCGGTTCGGCGCAATACGCAAGAATAGTATTTTCGACGTCGGCCGGGCGCGGGCTGTTCTTGTCTTGGCCGGGCGTGGCGTCATGGTCGCTAGCATTCGTTTCCGCGCTGCTGTTGAAGAACCGTACGAGGAATGAACCTCTCTGGTCGATAAATTCCGGCTGCCGGACTCCGTGTGTCTCAGCCTCATCCCGAATAACGGGGATCCCCGAGTGGCGATTTTCCGCGATTTTCTCAATTTCCAAAATTGAAACTAGCGTGGGATTTCGCGTCGGCATGTTGGCATAGCCCAAATCGTTGGTGCTTTGGCCGCCGTATACGCCGCCCGGATTCCAACATTCCAGCCGATCCGAGAACATAACAAGTCGGATGGGCGTGCCGTTGCAGTATGGGCCATAATCGCGGTGTATGAGAGCATTAGTGATTATTTCTCGTACCGCGGTTTCCGGATATTCGGGGATGTCGGTGCGTTTTCCGTCGCGAATCACGACTCTCGTTTTCCCGTTGCGGGCAACGAACCCCAGTGCGCCTTCGAGCATCTCTGCGATAGTGCCCTCGTACCGCTTGTTGTCGATGAAGCGTTCTCCACCGTCATCGGGCTGCAAAACAGTGCCATTGACTGCAATAGCGGTAATGCAAAGGTTGGGGTAGATGCGTTGCGGGTAATCGCCGAGCGTCATCATTCCGGCAAGCGTCGGCTTATTGTTTTGCATGGCCCCGGTCAAAGACAGAATCTCATCGTCCGAGCGGCGGGGGAGTAGCCTCAAAGAACACCCGGCGGAATCCTGAATGTTTGCAGGTTGCGGGTTCACCGTCGTGGTGCGACAGGGCGGCATATCGGTTCAGTGTCACAGCGGTTTAGCGGTGGCTATGCGGTGCCACCGAACATCGGGTGTGCGGGCGGTGTACGGCGGAAGCGCGCGGGAGCATAATCGCCAAGGCTATTACGGTGTCCATATGCCGGCGATGGTTCGCTTCGCGAACGCGGCAACTTTTATAATCGTTGCGTTTGCGTAGAATAATCGGCAAATACTCCCAAGAGAAGAACAAAGGACAGCAGTGGCTCTCATCGTGCAGAAGTACGGCGGCTCGTCGGTCGCCGATACCGAATCGATCAAACGTGTGGCCAAGCGCGTTGTCGAGACGGAGAAGAAGGGCAACAAAGTGGCCGTGGTGGTCTCCGCCATGGGCGACACCACCGACGACCTCATCGATCAGGCCCTCAGCATCGACTCCAACCCGCCCGAGCGCGAGATGGACATGCTTATGACCGCTGGCGAGCGAATTTCCATGAGCCTGCTCGCCATGGCCATTCACGCCGAAGGCAGCCGTGCGCACTCCTTCACCGGTCAGCAGGCCGGCTTCCTCACCGACGCCCGTTACGGCGCGGCCCATATCAAGGCCGTCAAGCCGGATCGTGTGAAGAACGCGCTATCGCTGGGAGACATTGCCATCGTCGCCGGCTTCCAGGGCATCAACGCCAAGGGCGATGCCACCACGCTCGGCCGTGGCGGTTCCGACACCTCCGCCGTGGCGCTCGCCGTGGCCCTTGGTGCCGACGTTTGCGAGATTTACACCGACGTGGACGGCATCTTCACCGCCGACCCGCGCATCGTGACCTCCGCTCGTCGCATTCCTTCCATCGGCTACGAAGCCATTCTGGAAATGGCCTCCTGCGGTTCCAAGGTGCTGGCGCTGCGCTGCGTGGAATACGCTCAGCGCTTCAACATGCCGCTGCACGTGCGCTCCTCGTTCTCCCGCCGCCCCGGCACATTGGTGGTGCCTGACGGTGTGGATCCGCGCACGCTGCCGAACATCGACTGAGCGAGACCGAACCGAACCCGAATAACCGACAAAATCGTTAGCAATATCAAGCAAGACAAGGCAAGACATGACTGAAGAAGAAGCGAAATCCATGGGCGACCTGTTCCCCGACCTGGGTCCTGAAGCTCCGGTGATTTCCGGCATCGCCCACGACCGTTCTGAGGCGCTGGCCACCGTGCGCGGCGTGCCGAACGAGCCGGGCATGGCCGCCAAGGTGTTTACCGAGCTGGCCACCGCCGGCGTGAATGTGGACATGATTGTGCAGGCCGGTGCGTCCGTGGGTACTGCGGACATCTCCTTCACTGTGCCGGAGGCCGCCGTCAAGCAGGTGCAGAACACGCTGCTCGACAAGCAGGACGTGCTGGGCTACCACTCCTTCGATGTGAATACCAACGTTGGCAAGGTGGCCGTGGTGGGCGTCGGCATGAAGACTCACTCCGGTCTGGCCGCCAAGTTCTTCCAGGCCCTGAGCGATGAGGACATTAACGTGCTGATGATTTCCACTTCCGAGATTCGTATCGCCGCGCTTGTGCCGCTCGACCAGCTGAACGACGCCGTCAAGGCTCTGCACACTGCCTACGGTCTCGATGCCGACCAGATTGAAGCCGTGGTGTACGGCGGTACTGGTCGCTGAGCCGCGATTTCTACTGCATATACAACGAAAGCCCTCCTCGCGGAGGGCTTTCTCGATTTCAAGGGGCGGATTCGGGTTCTTGGGGACATCTACTTCCGTTTCGAGGGGCTCCTCGAATGCGAGATCCCGAGTATAAACGGCATTGTGGCAACGTCATTCCGCCGTTTTTGCATGTTGTCTACTTGTCCATCAGCCCCTTGAAACGGAAGTAGACGTCCGGAGAACGTTAAATCAGCCCCCTGAAACGCGAGTTGGCGTTGATTTCCGGCAGAATGGGCAAAATGAGTCAGCCGCCGGCCGGAAACATCTCGCTGTATGGAGCGGAATATGCAAAGCCCGCTACCCGACGTGCATATAGTCGAGGTAGCGGGCGTGTTACAGACGGTTGCAACTACTTCTTGGTGATGTAGCCGAGGGCCTTGAGCATTTCGGCGCACTCGAGGGCGCCGCCGGCGGCACCGCGCAGGGTGTTGTGGGCCAGGCCCACGAACTTCCAATCGAAGATGGAGTCCTCGCGCAATCGGCCGATGGAAACGCCCATGCCGCCCTCGTAATCTACGTCGAGCTTGACTTGCGGGCGGTCGTCCTCGGTGAGGTACTGGATGAAGTGCTTCGGCGCGTGCGGCAGGCCGAGCTCGGACGCCTTGGAGGTGTAGTTCACCAGACGATCAATGAGCTCTTCCTTGGTGGCCTTCTTGCCGAAGTTCAGGAACACGGTGGCGGTGTGGCCGTTGAGCACGGGCACGCGGATACACTGGGACGTGATCTTGAGGTCGCCGTCGAACGGCACAATCTTGCCCTTGTCGGCGTCCACATGGCCGAACACCTTGAGCGGTTCCTTCTCGCTCTTTGCTTCCTCGCCGGAAATGAACGGGATGATGTTGCCCACCATCTCAGGCCAATCCTGGAAGGTCTTGCCCGCGCCGGAAATCGCCTGATAGGTGCTGACGACCACCTCGCGTGGCTCGAATTCCTTCCACGCGGCCAGCGCCGGAGTGTAGGCCTGAATCGAGCAGTTCGGCTTGACGGCGATGAAACCGCGTGTGGTGCCAAGGCGCTTGCGCTGGTGCTCGATCACCGCGAAGTGTTCGGGGTTGATCTCCGGCACCACCATCGGCACGTCCGGGGTCCAGCGGTGGGCGCTGTTGTTGGATACCACCGGGGTCTCGGTCTTGGCATAACGCTCTTCGATGGCGCGAATCTCGTCCTTAGGCATGTTCACCGCGGAGAACATGAAGTCCACGTTCGCGGCCACGGACTCGGCGTCGTCGCCGTCCGCAACCACCATGTGCTTGGCGTATTCGGGCATCGGCGTTTCCATCTTCCAACGGCTGCCGACGGCCTCCTCATACGTCTTGCCGGCGCTGTGTGCGGAAGCGGCAAGCGTGACCACTTCGAACCACGGGTGGTTTTCCAGCAGCGTGATGAAACGCTGGCCGACCATACCGGTGGCGCCGAGAATGCCGACCTTTATCTTTTCGGACATGATGACCTCTATGACCTTCGGGTTTCGATGAGCTGATACGTTCAAGCGACCGTCTTGCAATGGCCGCAAACACATGGTAATTGTACGAAACATGCAGAACAACAGTGGCCGTCTTCCCATATGGTGGCTCGGCGGCGCACCCCATGGCGTACCCCGCGTCGCGCAGCTCGATATCCTCTCCATAACTGGCAAAGTGACTAGCGAAGAGACGGCAGTGTTCTACACTGGTAGCCATGTCTATCGCATCAGTAGAGGCGCAAAAGCAACTCGACCGTATCGTGGCCCTCGGCTACCCGGACGTGGCGGATATGAGTGCCGCCGCATTCCGCGCGCTTGCCGAGCCGCTCATCGGCGCGCTCGAGCATTCCGATCTCGGCTCGAACATCCTACTGGTGCCTACGCGCGAGCTAGTCTCGCCCGAATCGCTGATTGCGCGAACCTCCATCAACCGCATGGCCGGCTTTACCACCATGCCTCCGCGAGACATCGCCAGCTTCCTGCCGCAAGACGGATTCATGCCGCCCGAAGGCCCGTTCTATCTGGTGGTCGATCCGCATACCGGCACCTGCTACATCAACCGCGAGCCCGACGTGGCCCGCAAGCTGATTGATTCCGACGAGCGTCTGCCGCTCACCCTCGAAGAAGGCTTGGCCATCGCCACCCAGCACCCTGAATGGCTGTTGGAAAAGAACGGTTTCAACCTGCTTGGCTCGCGCAGCGCGGACGGGCGCGTGCCGAGCATCTGGATGAGTCAGAACGCGCCGAGGCTCGGCGCCGTGTGGCCGAATTCCAAGCACACGTGGCTCGGCAACGCGTTCTGCATGGCCCGCCGCGGGGTGTCGCTGTTCCGATAGGGCCGGTGGGCCAAAATTCGGTGCTATCCTTCCTAGGGCAGATGGGGCGTTTTGCGGACATCTACTCGCCCTTCCGAGGGCAGTCGCATCGGCGCGTGGGGGCGCCCCGCCGTTGGAATATGGCGCAATATGAGGGGCCGATGCCCGTGGCGCGCCCGTTGAGGTGCCCTCGGAAGGCGGAGTAGATGTCCGCAGCGGCGGAGATCCGCCCTCGGAAAGTCAAGTGGCGGTCGAAGCGCGGGCCGACGGAACACGCTCGTTGCGCGGCGTTAACAGATTGGACATCAGACGTCTGATGATAGTAGAATAGAAATGCTCAGGCACCGGCATTTCAAGGAGGAAACCAGCATGCCATCATTCGTCGTCGGCGCGTACGCGTCATTGCCCCAGGGGCGCGAAGCCCAGGAAACCTACTACGACCTGCTCGGCGAGCAGCCGTGGATCGAGGGCACCGAGCTGCCCTTCCCCGGCGACCTCGCGGACACCGCCGACCGCATCTGGCTGGCCGGCCACCTGCCCAAGCACTGGCGCGGCAACACCGTCACCGTCATCCCCGGCACCATGCAGCACGTGTGGAAGGACCCGAACTTCGGCCTCGCCAGCCCGGACGAGGACGGGCGCAAGGTCGCGCTCGCGTTCATGAAGCAGCTGCGCGAGGCGCTCGCCGACTTCGCCCAGTGGAGGGCCAGCCAGGACGTCAAGTTCATCGAAATCCACTCCGCACCCACGAGGATCGCCAGCCGCGACGCCATGGCCGCCTCGCTCGAGGCCCTCGCGCAGCTGGATTGGTCCGGTGCCAAGCTGGTGATCGAGCACTGCGACAAGTACGTCGAGGGGCAGAAGCCGGAAAAGGGCTTCCTGTCGATTGAGGACGAGATCGCGCTGTGCGGGTCGGCCGGCATTGGGCTCACCGTCAACTGGGGACGCTCGGTGGTGGAGGGGCGCACGCCCGAAACCGCCGTGGCGCACGTGGAGGCCGCCGCGAAGGCCGGCGTGCTGAGCGGCCTCATGTTCTCCGGCGCCGGCCCGGAGGAGACCCAGTACGGCTACGGCTGGATCGACGGCCACCTGCCCATGAACCCGGACGAGCCGACCTCGCTCATGGACGCCGCCGCCATCAAGGCCGCCGTGCGCGCCGCCGGGACGCAGGAGCGCCCGCTCGACTATCTGGGTGCCAAGGTGTGCGTGCCCAAGGACGCGACGGTCGAGGAGCGCCTCGACTATCTCGCGCGCATCCACGAGGCGGTCGTCGCATGAGCGCGGGGGCGGCGCCCACCTACCTCGCCTTCGACATCGGCGGCACCAAGGTCGCCTCGGGATTCGTGACGTTGCCCGCAAGCGCAAACGCAAACGCGGGCGCGAACGGCAGGCCTGAGGTGACGGCCCGCTGCGAAATCCCGACCGAGGCCGCGCGCGGCGGCGAGGACCTGAAGAACCGCATCGTCGCCTTCGCCGTCCGCCAGCTTGAGCGCGCCGAGGCCGAGGGCGTGGCGATCGCCGGCGTCGGCATCGCGGCGGCGGGCGTGCCGGACAGCGAAACCGGCGAGATCGTCTCCGCCACGGACATCCTGCCCGGCTGGCGCGGCCAGCGCATCTACGACGCGTTCGCGGCCGTGACCGACCTGCCGGTGCACATGATCGGCGACGTGGGCGCGCACGGTCTGGGCGAGGCGACGTACGGCGCCGGACGCGGCAGGGGCGTGGTGCTCTCGATCGGCGTGGGCACCGGCATCGGCGGCGCGATCGTGGTGGATGGCGCCCTGTTCACCGGCGCGCACGGCGTGGCCGGCCACGCGGGGCACGTGCCGAGCGCGCTGGGCCGCGGATTCCTATGCTCGTGCGGCACCCTCGAGGGGCACATCGAGCCGGTCGCGTCCGGCACGGGGCTGAAGGACCTCTACAATCGGCGCTGCGAGGAGGCCGGCGACGAGAACCTCCCGGCTGCGGACGGCGCCGAGGTGGCCGCCCGCGCGGCCGCGGGGGAGGAGCTAGCCCGCCGCACGCTCACCGACAGCGCCCGTGCGCTCGGCGAATGTGTCGGCGGCATGGGCAACCTCATCGACCCGGACGTGATCGTGGTCTCCGGCTCGGTCGTCAAGGCCGGTCCGATCTGGTGGGACGCCCTGCGCGCCGGGTTCGCCGATTCGGCGCTCGCGCTCGTCAAGCCGACGCCGCTCGTCGAGGGCGAGCTCGGAGGGGCGGCGCCGCTGATCGGCGCGGCGGCGGCTGTCCACCGGCGCATCGGCGCGCCGGACGACGCGCGATAGACAAGATACGACAACAGGAAGGAACCAGCATGCATCAGGCAATCGAGAAGATCAGGGGCGGCCTCGTGGTGAGCTGCCAGGCGTACCCGGGCGAGCCGCTGCGCCACCCGGAGACCATGGCGCAGATGGCCATGGCGGCCGTGGAGGGCGGGGCCGTGGGCATCCGCTGCCAGGGCCTCGCGGACATCGCGGCCATCAAGGGCCAGGTGAGCGTGCCGGTGATCGGCATCTGGAAGGACGGCGAGGAGGGCGTGTACATCACGCCGACCCTGCGCCACGCCCGCTGCTGCGCCGCCGCCGGAGCGGACATCATCGCGATCGACGCGACCGGACGCCCGCGACCGGACGGGCTGACCTACGCCGAGACCGTGCGCGCCCTGCACGACGAGGGCGTGATCGTGATGGCCGACTGCGGCAGCTTCGCCGACGCCGAGCGCGCCGTGGAGGCCGGCACCGACATCATCTCCACCACGCTGTCCGGCTACACCGGCGAGCGCCCCAAGACCGACGGTCCAGACTTCGAGCTGCTCGGCCAGATGATCGAGGCGTTCCCGGACGTGCCCGTGCTGTGCGAGGGTCGCATCCACACGCCCGACCAACTGCATCAGGTCATGGCCGCCGGCGCGTGGGCCGCGGTGGTGGGCACGGCGATCACGCATCCGACGACCATCACGCGCTGGTTCGAGGCGAAGCTGTGAGCGGGGCGGGGCGCATACTCAGCTTCATTGCAGCGGGCGATCCGAATCGTCCCCTTGTCGTCCTGCTGCACGGCGTGTGCGACGCGGCGATTGCCTGGTCCGACTACATCGACTATCTCAGTCATGATTTTCGCGTGGTTGCGGTCGATATGCTGGGGCATGGCCTGTCGCCGCGATATACCGATGCTCAACTCCGACATCCATTCGAATCCGCGTATGAGGCGTTTGAGGAGACCGTGGAATATCTTGAACACGTCCACGGTGGCAGGGCGATCATGATCGGGCATTCCATGGGAGGTGCGATTGTGACGATGCTGGTCAGGCGTCGTCCCGATCTTTGCCTCGGCGCAGTGGTCGAGGATCCCGCATGGCTGAACGATGAGCAGCGACAGCGGTATGTGAACAACGCGCCGGCCAATGCGGCGTTGCTGCACGACTGGGCATCCGACCCGGCCAACGCGATCCGTCACAATCAGACGCGTCGTCCGAATTGGCCGGCGGAGGATCATATCGGCTGGGCCTATGGGCAGAACCGATGTGATCCGCGATTGGAGCTCACCGGCGTTGTCAGCTTCGCGGAGGACTGGCATCAGGTGGTGTCCTCGATAGGGGTGCCCTTGGTGGTGGTCTCGTCCGACGATCCCTCAGATCTCGTGGGTGTGCGCGGGCTGGAGGAAGTCAGGGCCATGGGGAAGCCGAACCTTGAAACGGTGTTCATTCCCGGGTGTGAGCACGGTCTGCGCAGGACTGACATTGCCGCGTTCAATCAGGCGGTTACGCCCATACTGCACCGCTGGGCCGCATGTGAATCTCATGTTTCCGGCGAAATATAAGTTGTCTGATGTCTTAACACTGTGGTTACCGCGGTTTGAGACCGTTGCATTGCAAGGAAAAAAACGTGGTAGCTGCACTCATAAAACGTCTGATGAAACTTGCAATCAGACATCAGATGTCATATGATTAAGAAAGATTCGATTGGATGGAGAATCGAATCCTGATTCAGTTATCACTCAACGAAGAGGAGAAACCGATGTACTCGTGGAAGACCCGAATGGCCAAGACCGCCGCTGCGGTATTGGCCGGCGCGCTCGCCTTGAGCGGCTGCGGTGGAGGAACCGGCACGACGAACGCCAAGGGGGGTCCCTCCGTCGCGGACACCATCACCGCGCAGGTGGCGTACAGCAGCCGTGACTTCAATCCGCTGTCCACGTCCATGGCCCTGCCGATGGCCGGCAACTGGCATGTGACCGAGGCGCTGTACACGCTGCAGATGTCCGACTATTCGTTGGTCTCCGGCTTGGCTGCCGGCGAACCGGAGAAGATCTCCGACACCGAATACGTCATCACGATCCGCGATGGCGCCAAGTTCTCGGACGGTAACGCCGTGACCGCCAACGACGTCAAGACCTCGTTCGAGCGCGTCATGGCGCCCGGCGGCGTTTACGCTCCGATGCTCTCGTTCATTGACTCGATCACCGCGCAGGGCGACAACAAGATTGACTTCAAGCTCAAGTACGCGTTCACCCTGTTCAAGGAGCGCATGTCGCTGGTACACATCGTTCCGGCCAGTCAGAGCGACGCGGACCTCAAGAAGATGCCGATCGGCTCCGGTCCGTGGAAGTACGTCGAGATCACCGATCAGCAGGTGAAGTTCGACAAGAACGAATATTACAACGGCGAATTCCCCGCGCAGGTCTCCCACATGGTGTGGAACGTGAATGTGGATGACACCGCCCGCGTCACCGCCATGCAGAACGGCAAGAGCGACATCATGGAGAACGTCCCCGCCAAGGCGTTCGACACCCTGAAGGCCGCCGGCGCCGACATCGAGACGGTGGATGGCTTCAATCAGGCGTTCATCATGTTCAACACCAAGCAGAAGCCGTTCGACGACAAGCGCGTGCGTCAGGCCGTGTTCTATGCGATCGACACCGAGAGCATGATCAAGAACCAGCTGTCCGGCGAGGCCAACATGGTCACCGGCTTCATGCCCGAGAGCTTCAAGGCCTATCACAAGGCCTCCAACGTGTATACCTACAACCCTGAGAAGGCCAAGGAGCTGCTCAAGGAGGCTGGTGTGTCCGAAGGCGTGAAGTTCACGCTCTACACCACGGATCAGACTTGGATCACCCAGCTGGCGCCGCAGATCAAGAACAACCTCGACGCGATCGGCTTCAACGTGGACATTCAGTCCATGAAGTCCTCCGCCCTGTTCCCGACCATCACCGATAAGGACGACGCCGACTTCTCCATGGTGCTTGGCCCCGGCGATCCGACCGTGTTCGGCAACGATCCCGACGTGCTGCTCAACTGGTGGTTCGGCGACACCGTCTGGACCAAGCAGCGCATGTTCTGGAACGGCTCCGACGGATACAACAAGCTGCATGAACTCATGGACAAGGCCGCCCGGTCCTCCGGCGACGAACAGCAGAGCTACTGGAACGAGTGCTTCGACCTGCTCTCCGACGAGCTGCCGATGTACCCGCTGTTCCACCGCAAGCTTTCCACCGCCGTCAAGAAGAACGTGTTCAGCTCCTACACCCCGATTGGAACCACTGGCCTGTACTTCCTGAACTCCAAGCTGAACGGCTGATCCACACAAGTCATTCGCCATCACATCCCGAGGGCGCTGCCGCGCAAGCAGCGATGCTGACGCGGCGACGCCCTTATTTTGCGCAACCATCCATCTGAGGAGTATATAGAGTGGGCAATTTACTTCGTTTGTTGGGAAGACGATTGATATCCCTGCCGTTTGTGGCATTCGGCGTCGTTTTCCTCGTGTTCTTCCTGATGTCGTTCTCCCAATACGACCCCGCGGTCTCGGCTCTCGGCGAAAATGCCACGGCTGAGCAGCTTGCGGCATACCGCCACGAGATGGGCTTCGACCGATCGTGGGGCGAGCAGTTCCTGTCGTATCTCGGCGGCCTGTTCCAAGGCAACCTTGGCGTATACGGCGTGAACAAGGATTCCGTGTCTTCCCGCATCGCGACTGCTTTCCCGATCACGTTGCAGCTGACGTTCATCGCGCTGATCATCGCCGTGGTGTTTTCGGTGATTTTCGGTGTGCTCGCCGCCCTTTACCGTGACACGTGGGTCGATCAGGTCATCCGTGTGATTTCCATCATCGCCATCGCTACCCCGTCTTTCTGGCTGGGCGTGCTGCTGATCTACCTGCTGCAGATCAAGCTGGCCCTGCTGCCGGGTGCGGGCGAGCTCGTGCCGTTTAGCGTGGATCCCGGTGAATATCTGGCGCGCATGGCCATGCCCGCGTTCTCGCTGGGCTTCCCTGTCGCCGGACAGATGACCCGCATCATCCGAACCTCCATGGTCGAGGAACTGGATAAGGACTATGTACGCACCGCCATCGGCGCCGGCGTGCCCAAGCGCGTCGTCATTGCGCGCAACGTGTTCCGCAACGCCCTGATTACTCCGGTCACGGTGCTTGGTATGAAGATCGGCTACCTCATGGGCGGCGCCATCATCACCGAGATCATCTTCTCCCTGCCCGGCATGGGCACGGCGCTGTTCGAAGGCATCAACGGCAACGAGCCGATTCTCGTTCAGGGTGTGGTGCTGGTGGTGGCTCTCGCGTTCGTGATCATCAACATCATCGTTGACATGCTGTACGTGCTTATCAACCCGAGAATCAGGACGGTGTGACATGCTGTTTGGCAAACCCAAAGTCGTGGACGCGGTGTCGCGTCCCGGAGTGAAATTCAACCGTTTCAGCAAAATGACCATTGGATCCAGGCTCGCGTTGCTGTTTATCGCGCTGCTGGTCGTCGTGGCCGTCGCCGCGCCGGTGATCTCGCCGGAGGATCCTCTCGCCATTACCGTGAGCTATCAGTCTCCGACCGCCGAGCACCTGTTCGGCACCGATAACGTTGGGCGCGACGTGATGACCCGCGTGTTCTACGGCGCACGGTATTCGCTCGTCATCGGTCTGCTGTCCATCCTGTTCGCCTTGGTGCTGGGCGCGCTCATCGGCGCGATCGCGGCCGTGGCCCGCACGTGGATCTCGGAAATCATCATGCGCGTCATCGACGTGTTCATGTCCGTGCCGGGCATCGCCCTCGCCGCCGTGTTCGTCTCGATTCTCGGCCAGTCCATGTTCGGCATCATCGCAGCCATCGGCATCCTGTACGTGCCGCAGATCGCCCGCATCGTGCGCGCGAACATCATCAGCGAGTACGGCAAGGACTACGTGCGCGCGGTCATCGTCTCCGGCGCCCGCGCCCCGTGGATTCTCTACAAGCATGTGATGCGCAACATAGCCGCCCCGGTTATGGTGTTCACCACCCTGTGCGTCGCCGACGCGATCGTGTTCGAGGCGTCCCTGTCCTTCATTAATCTGGGCATTCCGGAGCCGACCCCGACGTGGGGCAACATCCTGTCCTCCGCCAAGGAAGGCGTGATCTTCGGCTACTGGTGGCAGGCGCTGTTCCCGGGCCTGATGATCATGATCACCGTGCTGTGCCTCAACATCCTGTCCGAGGGCATCACCGACGCCATGGTGGCCGCTCCGACCGCGCCGATCAAGGAAACCGACGAAGACAAGGAAGCCAAGCGTGAGGAGGATCGTCTGCTCGTCGATCCTGTCGCCGCCTACGCCGCCCAGCACGAGAGCCTGGAGGAATCCCTTGCCAAGCTGCGCGAGGCCGAAATGAAGCGCACCGACCGCTTCGAGCCCAAGAGCACCGAGCCGCCGGTCATCGAGGTCAAGGATTTGTGCATCAAGTTCCCGCGCCACGGCGACGTGAACGTGGTGGACCACGTGAGCTTCTCTGTGCGTCCCGGCGAGACCATGGGCCTCGTGGGCGAGTCCGGCTGCGGCAAGTCCATCACCTCGCTGGCCATCATGGGCCTGCTAGACCCAAAGGCCGAGATCAGCGGCGAGATCCTGTTCGACGGCAAGAACCTCGTCGGCATGGATCCCAAGGAGCACAACGCCCTACGCGGCCACGAGATCGCCATGATCTATCAGGACGCTCTCTCCTCGCTCAACCCGTCCATGCTCATCAAGGCGCAGATGAAGCAGCTCACCTCCCGCGGCGGCACCCGCAGCGCCGAGGAACTGCTCAAGCTCGTGGGCCTCGATCCGGAGCGCACGCTGGAGTCCTACCCGCACGAGCTGTCCGGCGGCCAGCGCCAGCGCGTGCTCATCGCCATGGCCCTGACCCGCGACCCGAAGCTGGTCGTCGCCGACGAGCCCACCACCGCCCTCGACGTGACCGTGCAGAAGCAGGTCATCGACCTGCTCAACGAGCTGCGCGAGAAGCTCGGCTTCGCGATGATCTTCGTCTCCCACGACCTCGCCCTCGTGGCCAAGGTGGCACACTCCATCACCGTCATGTACGCTGGCCAGGTCGTCGAGCAGGGCTCCACCAAGGAGATCCTCACCGACCCCCGCCACGAGTACACCCGCGGCCTGCTCGGTGCCGTCACCTCCATCGAGGCCGGCGCCGGAAGGCTCCACCAGGTGCCCGGCACCGTGCCGTCCCCGGCGGACTTCCCGAAGGGCGACCGCTTCGCGCCGCGCTCCAGCCATCCGACGGTGGGCCTTAACACCCGCCCGATCTTCAAGCAGGTGCCCGGCACGTACCACTTCTACGCGGCCCTGCCCGACGACGCGGACGTCACGCCCGCCGTTGACGCCCCGACAGCCATCAGCAAGGAAGGAGGTGCCCGATGAGCAAGGATCCGAACGTGCCGATCATCGAGCTCAAGGACGTCGAGGTGGTCTTCACCACCCGAGCCGGCTCAATTCTGCATCCAAACAAGGTCAAGGCGGTCAACAAGGTGAATCTGCGCCTGATGCCGGGCAAGACCATCGGCATCGTTGGTGAGTCCGGCTGCGGCAAGTCCACTACGGCCAACGTGATGTGCGGCCTGCAGCAGGCCACCTCCGGCCAGGTGCTGTTCAAGGGCCAGGACGTGACCCACCGCACCGCCAAGGAGCGCATGGAGATCGGTCGCGTGGTGTCCGTGGTCTTCCAGGACCCGGCCACCGCGCTGAATGCCCGCATGAGCGTCATCGACCAGCTCATCGACCCGCTCGTCGTGCACAAGCTCGGCGACAAGGCGAGCCGAGACAAGCACGCCCACGAATTGCTGCGGATGGTGGGATTGCCGGAGTCCGCTCTGTACGCATTGCCGGGCCAGCTCTCCGGCGGCCAGCGTCAGCGCGTCGCCATCGCCCGCGCCCTGTCGCTCAATCCGGATGCGATCATCGCCGACGAGCCGACCTCCGCGCTGGACGTGTCCGTGCGCGCGCAGATCCTCAACCTGTTGTCGGATCTCAAGAAGTCGCTGGGTTTGTCCTTGGTGTTCATCAGCCATGACATCCAGACCGTCCGCTATGTGTCCGACGAAATCGTGGTGATGAACCACGGAACCATTGTGGAGCGCGGAGCGGCTTACGACGTGCTGAACAATCCGCAGGATTCGTACACCAAGCTGCTGCTGGGCGCCGCGCCCTCGCTGCTGCACCCGACCGCGGAGGAATGTCGGTAAGCCGACGATTCACCGTTTCGCCATTCCGCCGTTGGCCTCCTTCAACGGGGCCGACGGCAATGGCCGACCATTATCCGAATAACTTGATTTTGTAAAGGAACCACCATCATGACAACACAATTCCGCGGGGTCATCCCCCCGGTCGTCACCCCGCTCACCGCCGACGGCGAAGTCGACAAGGTCAGCTTCGCGCGCTCGCTCAACCGCATGATCGACGCTGGCGTCGATGGCCTGTTCACGCTCGGCTCCTCCGGCGAGGTCGCGTTCAGCACCGACGCCCGCCGCCGCGAGATCATCCAGACCGTCATGGAGATCGTCGACGGCCGCGTGCCCGTGTTCGTCGGCTGCATCGACACCGAGACCAACCGCGTGATCGAGCACGCCAAGGAGGCGAAGGAGCTCGGCGCGTCCGCGATCGTGGCCACCTGCCCGTTCTATGCGCTCGGCGGCCTGCCGGAGATCGAGCGCCACTTCCGCCTCATCCACGAGGCCGTGCCCGAGCTGCCGCTGTTCGCCTACGACATCCCTGTGTGCGTGCACACCAAGCTGCCCGGCGGCCTGCTCGTCAAGCTTGGCCAGGAGGGCGTGCTCGCCGGCGTGAAGGACTCCTCCAACGACGACGTGGCCTTCCGCTTCCTCGTGGACGACAACGCCAAGGCCGGCCACCCGCTCACGCTGCTCACCGGCCAGGAGGTCGTGGTGGACGGCGCCTACATGGCCGGCGCCGACGGTTCCGTGCCGGGACTCGCCAACGTGGAGGCCACCGGCTACGTGCGCATGTGGAAGGCCACCGAGGCCGGCGACTGGGCCACCGTCAAGAAGGAGCAGGACCGGCTGGCCGCGCTCATGCGCATCGTCACCGTGCCGCAGGGCGTCGCGGGCTTCGGCTCTGGCGTGGGCGCGTTCAAGACCGCCATGGCGCTGCTCGGCGTGTTCGACACCAACCAGATGCCCAACCCGGTCCTGCCGCTCAAGGGCGAGAACGTCAAGCGCGTCGCCGCCGTGCTCGAGGAGTGCGGCATGACGCTCGCCCGCACGCCCGAGGAAGTCTCCGCCTCCACCGAGGCCTGACGTCAAGGTCTGAAAGGAAAACACCATGGCAGAAGTCATCATCGTCAAGAACCAGGAGGAGGCCGGAGAGCTGTACGGACGCTCGGTCGCGGACCTCATCAAGGCCAAGCCGAACGCGGTGCTGGGACTCGCCACCGGCTCCAGCCCGCTGGCCGCCTACCAGGCGCTTGCCGAGATCGTCAAGGAGGAGTCGATCGACGTCTCCCAGGTGCAGGGCTTCGCGCTGGACGAGTACATCGGCCTGCCGCTGACCCACCCAGAGTCCTACCACGCGACCATCCACCGCACGGTCGTCGAGCCCCTGGGGCACGACCCGGCCAAGGTCCACGTGCCCGGCGACGTGCTCAACGGCACCTCGCTCGAGGACGGCGAGAAGGTCGCGGGCGCCGGCGCCGCCTACGACGCGGCGATCGAGGCCGCGGGCGGCATCGACGTGCAGATCCTCGGCATCGGTACCGACGGCCATGTGGGCTTCAACGAGCCCGGCTCGTCGCTCGCCTCCGGCACGCGCGTCAAGACGCTCACCGAACGGACCCGCATCGACAACGCGCGCTTCTTCGACAACGACATCAACCAGGTGCCCACGCACTGCATCACGCAGGGCATCGGCACGATCATGAAGGCCCGCCACCTCGTGCTGCTCGCGTTCGGCGCGGGCAAGGCCGAGGCGGTCGCGGAGACCGTGGAGGGCGGCATCAGCTCGTTCTGCCCGGCCTCGGCGCTCCAGATGCACCCGCACGCCACGATCATCGTGGACGAGGAGGCCGCCAGCCGCCTGCGCAACAAGGACTACTACCGGTACTCGTTCGAGCACAAGCCGGCCTGGCAGACGATCTGACCGCACGTGGTCCCGGTTCCCTTCGTTGGGACCGGGACCACGGCGTTACATCTGAAGGAAGGCAATATGACCGAAACTCGTGAACAGGTCGTCGCTCGCGTGACGGCGGCCGTGGAAGGCGCGGCGGACGGCGCGTTCGACTTCGACCGGCCGAACCCGGTCACCGGCGCGCCGCTGGGCCTCGTCGCCCCCCGGCCGCGCCGCCGACCTGCTGATCACCGACCCGGGCACGCTGGCGGTGAAGCACGTCTGGTGCGCTGGCCGCCGCGTGAGCTGAGCGGGCTGGGCCGGACGGTTTGACCGGACGGTCCGCCCGCTGGATTGCTTGCAACGATGCAGGATAGTTAAACAGGAAACGTAATACGAAAGGTACTCCCATGTCGCATATTCCCAATCAAATCCACCAGACATGGAACAGTGCGCTGCTTCCGGAACAGGGGGGAACGCTGCATGCGGCGTTCCACGTCGCCACGGACGGCATGCTGCTGGAAGCGCGAAACGCCGAACGCGTCGCGCTGGCGGTCACGGTTTCCCGCGGGTCGCTGGTCGTCGAAGCGCCCGAAGACCATATTGTGCTGGACGTCGAAGACACCTACGGCGTGCAGTTCGGCGGTGTCCACGACCTTCATATCACCTTCGGCGATTTTGGCACGCGAATCTATCTGGATGGCTATCAGGCCTTCGCCTGCGCGACCAACATTTGCCCGTCGAAGTATGCGCAGGCTGGCGTCTTCCACTGCGCCAATGAAGCGCATATCGGCGTTGAGCGGCTGGAATGCTTCTCGGAGGCTTGGACTTCGGAGCGTATTCAGGGCAGCGTTCCCGTGCCGCAGCCGGATATTGAGTTTGCCGCGGCCTATTTGGCGGACAAGGATGTGAAGACGCTGCACGGCGTGACCGACGGCACGATCTACGCGCAGTTCCGCGTACGTGGCGTCGGACAGTTCGGCACGATTCTTGCGGCGCGCGATGACGATCGCCAGATCATGAACGTGGACATTGACGATGACGGCTTTGTGTACCGCGCTTTCGTCAAAGGACAGTGGTGTGAGTATCGCGCCCACGGCGATTGGAACGATGGCGGGTGGCATGATCTGGTCATCCGCGCATTCCGCGGTGCGGTGGACATCTATGTTGATGGCAACATGGAAACGCATCAGCCCGGTCAGGTGTTCTTCGGTGATCTCGAGGGGCTGAGCTACGTGTCGATCGGCGAGGACACGGCCGGTGTGCGGTTGTGCGGCGAAGTTCGCGGCGGCGGTCTGTTCCTGTATCCTCTGGGAGAAGGGCAGATTCGCAAAATCTCCGACGTGCCGCCCACCACCGATACCGCGTTGTTCGACAAAGGATATGAAGGATCCGCAAGCTACCGCATCCCGTCTTTGGTGACTACGCCCTCCGGTGTGACGATTGCCGGTGCCGACCAACGTGTGGTCATCTCCAACGATGCCCCCAATGAGATCCATTTCGTTGTCCGCCGCTCCTTGGATAGCGGACAGACGTGGCTGCCGCTGCAAACCGTCATCGCCTTTCCCGGTGATGGGCTGGATGGCGCGAGCGTCATCGACTCATGCATCGTCTGTGATCGTGAGACAGGCCGTGTGACGGTCGTCATTGACCATTTTCCGGGCGGTCGAGGCTTCGCCAACGTTGAAAAGGGCTTGGGGCTGGATGCCCGGGGGCGGCTCATCCTGCACGATGGCGAGGGGGCGGAATACCTGCTCCAACCTGATGGTGCGGTAACGTCCTTGGACGGAGAAGCCACGTCATACCGTGTGGATGAGGATGGCAATGTCACACGCGATGGTGAGTCCGCGGGCAACATCTATCTCAAGGAGGGCGTCGACCCGCATGAAAGCCTGCTGACCGCGCGTACCAGCTATCTGGTGGAAGTGCATTCGGACGATGACGGCGAAACATGGTCCAAGCCCAGGCACATCAACCATATGGTCAAGGAAGGATGGATGGGTTTTCTGGGCACGTCGCCCGGCAACGGCATCCAGCTGAGCGCCGGCAAACATCGGGGGCGACTGCTCATCCCGTACTATTGCACCGGCACGAGCCCCAAGTTCAACGCAGGCGGCGCGCTGATCTCCGATGATGGTGGCCAGACGTGGCGCAGAGGCAAAGCCATCAACGAGGGGCGCGTAGTCAACGGCAAGGTCGTGGACGAACGGGACGTGCGCGATGACGATGCCACCACGCACGAATCGGTGTTCGTGGAACGGGCCAACGGCGATGTGCTGTGCCTGTTCCGCAATCAACATCATCTGGGCAGGGTCGGCAAGGCCGTTAGCCATGATGGTGGTGATACATGGGAAACCGTTGAGTTCGATCCCGATCTGCCGGACATCTTCAGCCAGCCCAATGCGGTGACGGTCCCGTCCAAAGCCGGCGAGGAGCCCGGCTGCGCATCCGACCGGATCGTTTTCGCCAATGCCAGCCTGATGCGTCCCTACCGTGGCTGCGGTGTGCTGCGGCTGAGTGAGGATGGCGGCCGCACGTGGGCGCGCAATCGGTGCTTCAATCCATATCACTATGTCTACCAGTGCATGTCGGTGCTGCCGGATGGGGCCATTGGCCTGTCTTGGGAGCGGGAAACGGCCGGAGTGTACTTCACGCATCTGCCGCTGAGCTGGTTCGGAGTGAAGTCGGCTGCGGAGGAGTGATCCTCGGCTATACGTGACCTGCGTACAAAGGCGTCTTCCTGGCAACTCTGGAAGACGCCTTTGTACGCAGCATTTATATTTTTTGTACATTCGATGTACATTTTTTTGTACATCGAATGTACAATAATTGCATGTCCGATTACATTGCCCGGCCTCTGGCTGAATCCATCCTGCATGCTCGACGCAAGGCCGTGATCCTGGAAGGGGCTCGCGCCGTAGGCAAGACGATGATGGCCCAGCGCCAACTCGTCGGCGTCGGCTTTTCGTATGAAACCCTTGCGGATGCCAACGCATACGAACTGGCGAAAACCGATCTGCATGGATGGCTGGAGTCCTTGAACCTACCGGTGATCATCGATGAGGCGCAGCGCATCCGCGATCTGCCGCTCGCCGTGAAGGAAATCGTCGATGCGCTGCCCGCCGGCCATACGCAGTTCATCCTCACCGGCAGCGCGCTCATCAACCGAGGTGGATTGGACGGCCAGGATCCTCTGGCCCGTCGAGCGCAGCATTTCACCATGAGCCCCCTGACTCAACGTGAGATGCACGGCGTTGACACCAGCCTGGTGGACGATTTATGGGATGGAGAGCCGGACGTCTCCTTCGACGAGCCGATCGCCCGTCAGAAGCTTTACGATCTCATGGCCGCCGGAGGCTTCCCCGAATACTCGTCGCAATATGCCGAATATGCGGATTGGGAACGAGAAAGACTTGTGGCGGATGACATCCGTGCCGTGCTCGGCGACACCATTCTGCCCGATGAGAAACTTGACGCGGCCATCGCCGAAAATATACTCACGAGGCTTCTGTGCATGCCCGGAGGCATTCTGAATGCCAGTGCTTTGGGTGAGCAGCTTGCCCTCGACCGGCGTACCGTAGACCGTTATGTGGGCATCTTCATGCGGCGGTTTCTGGTGAGCGCGTTGCCGAATCTGCGTACCGCGCCTAACCGTCAGACCTTCGCTCGTGCCAAAATCCATCCGGTGGATACGTCGCTGAGCGTACAAACCATGCTTTCCAAGGGCCGCGATCCCATGGTCAACCCGGTGGATTACGGCAATCTCCTCGAGTCGTTCGTCGTCAACCAGATTCTGCCATCTGTGCAGTGGTCCCGCATTCATCCCGATTGCTTCTATTGGCGCGAACCAGGCTCCGGTCCCAAGGAGGTCGATCTCGTCATGGTAAGCCGGGATCGCATTGTCGGCGTCGAGGTCAAGTCCTCCTCCCGGGTAACCCGTGAGGATTTCAAAGGGCTGGCGGCGTTGGCCAACGACCAGCGGTTTTACCGGGGCTACCTTGTGTATACGGGTGGCCGCGTGATGAAATGGCCGGGTAATCTTTGGGCATTGCCTGTGGCGGCGTTATGGAATACCGACGCATTTATAGCTGCGGCGGAGTGATGCGGGGCTGACGGCCTTCCGCCCGCTCCGCATCACGATTACCCAACTTCACTCGGTACCTCCCTGAATGCGTTGCTTTAGGATGGACTCGATCGGCTCGTAGTGGTCGATGACGGCTTTCCGGTATTCCTCGACATTACCGGCGAGGGCCGCGTTCAACATGCGCTTGTGGGCCTCTGCGGTACGGTCGAGCTCGCTGGACACCGGCAGACCCAGTTGGGGAAGAACCGCCATGTGCACGAGCCACAGGGAACGGACCATCTGCTTGACGATTGTGTTGTCCAGAGAATCGAGAATCCCCATATGGAAGTCAATGTCCAATGCGAGGAAGGTCTTGCCTTCCTTGGCGGTATTGGTCATGGACTCGGCAAGCTCCATGAGACGCGGTTGTTCGCTGCCGGCAAGCGATACGACCACTTCGCCGGCGCATCCCAAGTCCAGAAACCTGCGCAGCTCTACGACATCCTGCAGGTCTGTGAAATTCTTGCCGACAGACACCATGGATCGGAATGCGAGCGTTTCCACCATCGGATCCAAGGACAAAGAGCCCACGAAGGTGCCCTTGCCGTGTTCCACTTTGACGATGTTGAGCGCTTCGAGCTTGCGCACGGCCTCGCGCACGGAGGAGCGGGAGGCTCCGATCGTGTCGCACAGCTGTGTTTCAGTGGGCATCACGTCGCCGGATTGCAGGTGCTCGCGCAGGATGTAGGACTTGATCGCGTCCATCGTCTCGTCACAGCGACTGCGAGCGGAGACTGCGGGCGTGACCTTCAACGACAGTCGGGCCAGCAAAGCCAGTTCCCGTTGGCTGTACTCTCCCTGAGGGGTGAATGATTCCGCGTTTGGTGCTTCCGTTGAAGCTGGCGGTTCAAGTACGGCCGAGTCGGATAGGTTGCTCATGATGTGCTCCTTGTCTTGTTCGTCCTCAAGTTGGTGACGCCGTTGTCGTGATCAATGATTGTGCAGTTCTCAAACGGCTTTTCTGTCTACAATAGTGCGAAACGAAAAGGCTTGTCCGGGTTTGGGCCGTTTTTTACCATAGCGCTGACTTTACCGGTATTGAGCATGGTTGAATGGTCCGGTTGGCCGTGACGCGTATGGCATGCTCCGAGGTTCCTTGACTTGTTGTTGCGATAACTCCGCATTGAGTCATCAGGCATCTGACAACTTCCATCGTATCATACGCATGGTGGCGGCATGCGGGCCGTTCGGTGGTCTTTTTCCATGCAGAGTTTCGCATGGCTGTGGGCTATCTGCGGAGTGTGCAGCAGATTCGGGAAGTCGTGGATAGGTGTCCGCAAAGGCGAAAAAGTTCTGCACACTATGGAGATGGCACGGCCGGTTGTGCGCCGCGGCCGCTGGTTCAGGCATTCCATATACCCCGACGATCACGTTTCTATGGCGGCTCTGGTGTGTACCGGCCGCCACGTCGTGAAATGGCCGGAATTCCGGGCGTTTCACGACTGACATCCCTCACGCTGCCACGTTTTTCGCGGGTTCCAGGGCCATGTTCGTATCGTTTTTCCTTGTTTTCCCTGTGGATTCGTCACGTTTTGCGCGGGTTTTGCACCCGCTGCTGCCACGTTTTTCCATTTTGCGGATGCATGCGGGTTCATGTGGGTGCATATGGAGGCGTGCGGGCACTTATTGGCGCTTGCGGGCGGTCGCGGCCTTCACCGCGGAGCCCACCGCGGACGCCACCGCGGAGACGGCCATGCCGGCGAGCAGCGCGAGGGTGGCGAAGACGCCCGGTTGGCGCAGCTGGTCGCGCAGGGTGGGGCCGTCCACCACCAGGTGGTCGCCGATGAAGACGCGCGCCTCATTGTGGCCGTAGCGCTCCACGAGGTCGCCGTAGGTGAGCATGCGCGTGGCGTAGGCGGACGGGTCGGATTCGCGGAATTCGAACAGGCGGATGCCGCGCAGGCGCGACTTGGGGCCGTACGAGGCGAAGCCGCAGGTGGGGGCGTAGCCGAGGTCGAGCCCGTCCACGTGACCCACGAACGCGTTCTTGTGGTCGTGGCCGCAGTAGAGCGCGAAGTAGCCGCCCGCGTCGCGCAATGCCGCCACCTCGCCGCAGTTCACGTCCGCGCATCCGATCGATTCGCCGAGGATCGAACCCGGCCGGCACACCGAGCGGTCCAGCACGTAGCAGCGACCGGCGAACGTGCGCGCGCCCTCGACGGCGTTGGGCGTGAGGGGCGGCACCTCCTTGAGGCACTGGTAGAACTCCTGCGGCGGGATGTGCTGGAACGCGATCGCGGGCACGGGCCGCCCGTTGCCGTTGCGTTCGGCCAGAGAGCGCTGCACGCCGCCGAGCCACGCCAGGGCCTGCGGGGTGGGCGTGCCATAGCCGTCCGAGTCGGCCAGATCGAGCCCGCGCGGGTCGCGCGCGTATTCGGCGGGCGCGAGGTGCGACGACGGCTCGCCGAATACGGTGTCGTCGGGGGAGAGTCGCTCGGTGGCGTAGTCGCCCGAATTGACCATCACGACGCTCATGGCCACGCGGCCCGACCCGTCGGACACCTCGACGGGCAGTGCGAACGTGCCGGGCTCGCAGACGAGCGGGTTGTCACCGTCCGCGCCGTGCTCCCCGGGGTCGCGCGGGTTGAGGCAGCCGGGGAACTCGCGGTAGATGCCGTCCTGTTCGCCGGCGAGGATGCCGCACTGGAAGTCGTGGTTGCCATAGGTGGCGGCGAATGGGACGCCCGCGCGCACGACCGGCCCGAGGAATCCGGCGAAGCACCGGCGCACCTTGGCGCGCGCGTCGTCGAGCAACGCGTCCACGGCGTCGTCCGGCACCTCGGACTCGGGCGGATCGGGCAGCCGCGCCCCGTCGAACGTGCGGCGCCACCACGCCTCGAACCGCGTCACCTCGCGCACGTGGTCGCCGGGCCGCTCCCCGCGCCGGCGCAGGAACGTGCGCATCCACGCCGGATCGTACCCGCGGATCTGATCGCCGGTGAACACCACCAGATCGGGTTTGGCCTCGCGGATCGCCGCCTCGATGAGCGCCACGGTGTCCGGATCCACGTCCGGCCCGTCCTGCACGTCCGCCATCTGCAGCACCCGGAAGGTGCCGTCCCCATGTCCGTCCCCACGGAAGCGCAAAGTCGTCATACGGCCCACTCTAACCCATCCGCAATCCAACCGCCCGGTATGGCGATTGGGATCTGTGACGCCGGCACGCCGCCGCGTAACCGCTATGTGGCATGGGCGCGGCGTTGGGATGCTGGAACGGTACGATGGAAGTTCGTTACGGATATGTAACGCAGTGATAGAGGAGCGCGTCGACTGCCCGGCATTCCCGCCGGCCGAAGGGGCGCGCCGATTCCAAGCAAAGGAGGAGTAATGGGTCAGGATCAATCGTCCGTGTTTGATCTCGCGGCCGTGGCCGCGGCGTCCAATGGGGGGAACAACGACCCGCTGCTGCCTCCGGCACAATTCATCGGCGATCCGCAGAAGCCCAGCCGTATGCCGTACAACAAGTACGCCTCATACAGCGAGCAGATCCCGTTTGATTACCCGGAGCGCACGTGGCCGGGCAAGCGACTGCAGCGTGCACCGCGCTGGTGCTCCGTCGACCTTCGCGACGGCAACCAGGCCCTCGTCAACCCGATGGATTCCGAGCGCAAGCTGCGCTTCTGGAACCTGCTCGTCTCCATGGGATTCAAGGAGATCGAGGTGGGCTTCCCGTCCGCATCCGAGACTGATTTCGACTTCATCCGCATGCTCATCGAGCGCGAGCTCATCCCGGACGACGTGACTATCGTGGTGCTCACCCAGTGCCGCGAGCACCTCATCCGCCGCACCTACGAGGCGCTCAAGGGCGCCAAGCGCGCCATCGTGCACTTCTACAACTCCGTGTCCGTGCTGCAGCGCGAAGTGGTGTTCAAGAAGAACAAGGAAGAGATCAAGAAGCTCGCCACCGACGCCGCCGAACTATGCAAGGACCTCGAATCCGAGGCCAAGGGCATCGACCTGTACTACGAGTACTCGCCGGAATCCTTCACCGGAACCGAGCCGGAGTACGCCGTTGAGGTGTGCAACGCCGTGATCGGCGTCATCAAGCCGACTCCCGAGCATCCGATGATCATCAATCTGCCCGCCACCGTGGAAATGACCACGCCGAACGTGTTCGCCGACGAAGTGGAGTACGTCTCCACCCACCTCGACGACCGTGATTCCGTGGTGCTCTCCCTCCACCCGCACAACGACGAAGGCATGGGCGTGGCCGCCACCGAGCTGGCCGTGCTGGCCGGCGCCGACCGCGTGGAAGGCTGCCTGCTGGGCAACGGTGAGCGCACCGGCAACGTTGACCTGGTCACGCTGGGCCTCAACTGGCTCACCCAGGGCATCGACCCGCAACTCGACCTGTCCAACGTACCTGAGATCCGCAAGACGGTTGAGTACTGCAACCAGATCAAGATTTCCGAGCGCCATCCGTACGCCGGCAACTTCGTGTTCACCGCGTTCTCCGGCTCGCATCAGGACGCCATCAAGAAGGGTCTCGAGGCCCGTCAGGTGGCCGCCGAGCGCGCTGGCGCCGATCTCGACAGCTTCGTCTGGCTCGTGCCCTACCTGCCGATCGACCCGAAGGACATCGGTCGCACCTACGAGGCCATCATCCGCGTCAACTCGCAGTCCGGCAAGGGCGGCATGGCATACCTGCTCAAGACCAACCACAACCTTGACCTGCCGAAGCGCCTGCAGATCGAATTCGACAAGATTGTGCAGAACTTCGCCGACACCACCAAGAAGGAAGTCAAGGACGAGGACATCTGGCGCTTGTTCAAGGATGAGTACCTGCCGGTCGAACAGTCCGGCATGACCGCCGCCGGCGTGGTGGTGGGCGATACCCACGACGCTTCGCTTGCGCCTTGGGGCCGCCTGAAGCTGCTCAAGGTGTCCGTAAGCTCCGGTGAGGACGGTTCCGACACCGTGCTCAAGGCTCGCCTGCTCGACCGCGGCGTGAACGTTGGGGGCGAGCAGCCCGTGGAGCGCGAGGTGTCCGGCATCGGCAACGGTCCGATCGCTGCCTTCCTCAACGCTATCTCCAACTTCGGCGTGGACGCCTCGATTATGGACTATGTGGAGCACACCATGTCCGTGGGTACCGACGCCATGGCCGCCTCCTATGTGGAGTGCCAGGTCGGTGAGGCTGACGACGCGCAGATCGTGTGGGGCGTGGGCATTGACTCGTCCATTACCACCAGCGCGCTGAAGGCGATTATCTCCGCCATCAACCGTTCCCAGCGCAACCGCTGAGGCCGCTGAGTCGCACATATAGTATTGGCTCCCCTCTCTGAGGGGAGCCAATACTATTGGGTCTCTCCCTCAGTCAGCTTCGCTAACGGCTCCCTCATCAGAGGGAGCCGTTGCTGCCATCAGAGGGAGCTGTGCTGCGGCTCCTACTGCTGCTGGGATTGCGGCTGCTGCGGGTCGGGCTTGGGCTGCGGGTCGGGCTTGGGCTGCGGGTCGGGCTTGGGCTGCTGCTCGACGTCGGTGTCGCCGTCCCCGCCACTGCTGGTACCCGGATAATTCGGGCATTCGGTGGAATAGCTCGGGTTGGCAAGGCACTGCTGGGCGAATTCCTGCTTCTGCTGGGCCTCGGCATCAGCCTGCTTCTTGGCTTCTTCCTCGGCCTTCCGCTTGGCTTCTTCCTCGGCCTGCTTCTTGGCCTCTTCGTCATCGGTGGTGGAAGAAGAGGAGCTCTGGCCGCCGCCCAAGCCCCACGTGCCGTCGGAGCCACCAATCTTGCCGCTGTCCTTAGGCGTGGTGAACTGCTCAACGGCGGTGCCCTGCAGCGCCTGAGTCATGTATTCCTCGAATAGGTGCGCCGGGTAGCCGGTGGAGGTGACGCCGTAGCCGCCGAATGCCGGCACAACCTGCGGGTTGCCGTCCGCATCCGGATTCCAAATGGCCCATACGTTCAACAGGCTGGGCGTGTAACCCACGAACGATGCCGCCAGCTCATCGTTGGCGGTACCGGACTTGCCGGCCACTTGGCGGCCGCCCAGCGCGCTGGACACGCCAGCGGCGGTGCCGTAGGTGGTGGTGCCCTGCATGGCCTTCTGCACTAGCGCGCAGTCATTGGCGTCAAACACCTGCTTGTTCTCGTTGGGTGCGTTATAGAGGTCCTTATTATCGGAGCTCAGCACCTTGTTCACCATGTGCAGGGTGTTCTTCACGCCATTGTTGGCGATGGTCGAATGCCCCTGCGCCAGATCCCACACGGTCAGCGCGTTGATGCCCAGCACGTTATACATGGAGCTGGTGTCGATCTCTCCCTCGATGCCCGCTTCATGCGCGATTTTCGCCGTGCGCTGCGGCGTAAGGTGTTCGTTGACGTTCATGAACACCGTGTTCACCGAGTTGGCGGTGGCCTGGTACAGGTTGATGTTGCCCCAGTTGATGTTCAGGGCGTTGTTGACCTCGGCGGTGATGCCGGAGAAATGCTGGTGCGAGTTGCCGTTGAACATCGTATCGAAGTTCACGCCGGACTGCGCGGCGCCCAGCAGCGCGAACGGCTTCATCGTGGAACCCGGCTCGAACATGGCCTGATCGGCGTTGTTGAGCTGCTGTGTGAGGTAATCCGAGCCGGCGTAGACCGAGACCACGGCGCCGGTCTTCTGTTCCACAGCGATGCCGCCCACCTGAATGCTCTCCGGCATGCCGTCCGCGCGCGTGTCTCCCACGGACTGCATCGCATCCTGCTTGGCCTTGTCAATGGTGGTAACGATCTTATATCCGCCGGTGTCAAGATCTTCCTTGGTGAACGTCTTGGAAGCCACCAGCTCACGCCGCACCATATCCAGCAGGTATCCGTTGGGGCCGGCGTATTCGTTCTGCTGCGTCACGTCGGCGGTCTGCGGGAATTCGGCGGCCTTGTGATCCTTGGCGGTGATGTAGCCGTCTTCCTGCATGATGTTCAGCACGCGCTTGAATCGGGCCTTGGCCATATCGGGGTTGTCGGCCGGATCCCACGTGGAGGGGGAGGGGATGATGCCGGCGATCATCGCGGCTTCAGACAGCGTCAGATCCTTGGCGTCCTTGTTGAAATACGACTTGGCGGCGGCCTGGATGCCGTAGGAATTGCGGCCTAGGTAAATCGTATTCATGTAGTTGCACAGCACTTCATCCTTGGATTCGGTCTGCGCGATTTTGATGGCTATGATGGCCTCGCGGGCCTTGCCCACGTAGGAGGTGGTTTCGCCCATGTAGTAGCGTTCGGCATACTGCTGGGTGATGGTCGAGCCACCCTGACGGGTGCCCTTGGTCACGTTGTTGATGAACGCGCGGGCGATGCCCTTGAGATCCAGGCCTTTATCCGTGTAGAACGTGCGGTTCTCGGAGGCCACGATGGCGTTGCCCACATAGTCCGGCAGCCCCTCGCAAGAGATGATCTCGCGGTTCTGCTCGGCGTATGAGCCAATCGGCGTGGTCCCGTCGGCGTAATAGACGGTGGTCTTCTCCGCCAAGGCGAACTTCTCGGGCTGGGGCACCTCGGTGGTGGCATACAGGTATGCGAACACGCCGATACCGATTGCCAAGCCGAGTCCGATAAGGCCAAAGAATATGCCCAATACCCACTTGAGCACACGGTGGCCGCCATTCCTTTTATGGCTGGATGCGCGATGGGTGTTGGCCGGCTTGCGGCTCGTGTTGTTCTTGCCGCGAGGGCCGCGAGTAGAGCTTGTTTTCGTGGTGCCTGCAGTCTTGCTCTGCGTGGCGCGAGGCTTACGGAGCGCGGGGCCGCGGTCTGACGAATGTGCACGACGTTTATATGAAGCCATGATTCCACCGTAACTGCTGGCCTTGAACAAACGTTTGACGTGAACGCTCTCAGGGCGAACACTAAGCGCGATTTTCCCGGAACTCTTACAATTGGGCACTATTCTGCGACTTGCATGGATATTGGCTGAAAGCCGTGGGCGCAGCGCCGGCCGGCACGCGGCAATGCCTAATAAAAAGGGCTTCCCGTCGCTCGTCCACCCATTTTCTTAAGCTTGACACAGCCTCCGCGTGGCGGTATGTCACCCAACTCCCCCAGGGCAGGAATGCAGCAAGGGTAAGTGGCCTCTGCCGGGTACGTGGAGGTTTTTCTTTTGTGCGGATTTGGCCCTGAGCGCGCGGCGATGCGGCGCACTGTCCGGGGCGCGGCCGTACAGTCGTGAATATGAATGACGCACAGAATCCTGTAATTCGTGATCCGCATGCGCCGGCCAGTATGGTGGGAGGCGCCTCTGATGCGCGCTCCGCCGCCGATAATGCAAGTGACCCGTTCGCCGCGTTGGGATCGGGCTCCGCTGCGGCAGGCACGTCCCCAAACGTCATCGATCCTCTGGCCGGGCTTGGCTCGCCGGCTCGCGAACCGTTGCTTGGGCTTGATGATCTCGATCCGCTTGATTCCGGCGAGGTCGACCGTGGACTGGCCAAGCTCGACCCGTTGGCTGTGCGCCCGCGTATCTCCAGTCGCGTGCTGTGCGCCGTGTTCGGCCTGCTGCTGATCGCGGCGGGATTCGGCATCTGGTGGGTGTGCGTGTTCACCGAAGACGGCCAGTCGTATGACGAACTGGTCTGGAAGAACCTCGTGACCGGCGTGCCCGGCGCGGTCGGCGGCCTGATGTCGCTGGTCGCCCAATCATGGCTGGTCATCGCCATCAGTTGTCTGCTTGCGGTGATTGGCGTCGTCTCGGCATTGGTGCGTCGTCGTTGGTGGCTCGTCGGGCAGATCGTCGTGTTCGCCGCGGTGTGCCTGGCCGTCACCCGAATCAAAGGGGTGCTGCCGCGTCCGTTCATCATCAATACTGATTCTCCCGCAGCCAATTCCGCGCCTTCCGGGCACACGATGCTGGCCGCCGCCTGTGCGGTGATTCTGCTGCTCGCCGTGCCTCGTGTGGCGCGCGCGCTGGCGGGCCTCATCGGCGTGATTTGGTCTTGGGCCGTCGGCGTATCCGTGATATACGGCCAATGGCACCGCCCCTCGGACGTGGCGATGTCAATACTGCTGGTGGCCGGTCTGGCGCTGATCGTGTTGGTCTTCACCCGGACGTCCGGCATGGACGAGCCGGGCAGCCGCGTCTCTTCCGTAAGCGTGCAGATCGTTGGCAGCGTGCTGATCACCGGCGGCCTCCTGCTGCTGGCATACAGCGCATACGTGATCTGGCAGGTGGTTCCTGGCCTGAATATCAGCGCGAGCTGGGCGGTGTCGGGTTCGATTGTCAGCGCCATCGTGGGCGTTGCCGGTGTTGCTGCGCTCACCTTCGGCCTGCTGCTGGCTTTGCGGCACATCACTGCCGCACCGCTGAGTCGATTGGGCCTCATTGGCGCGCCTCCAGCGCCTCCAAAACGGTGATTTATGGCGCGTTGTGGCCGTAAATTTGGCAGTTGACCATGAGTCGTGAGTATTATGACGCCAGAAACACCGCGCGTTTCACACAATGAATAAGGAGTAGGGCATGGCTACCAAGCTCGTGATTGTGGAGTCCCCGACCAAGGCCCACAAAATCGGTGACTATCTGGGCAAGGGATACACCGTCATGGCATCGGTCGGCCATATTCGCGACCTTGCGCAACCCAGCCAGGTGCCCGCGGCCGATAAACCCAAGTTCGGCAAGTTCGGCGTGGACGTCAACGATGGGTTCAAGCCCTACTACATCGTGGACGGCGATAAGAAGCGCACGGTAAGCGAGCTGAAATCCGCCCTGAAGGGCGCCGACGAGCTCTATCTGGCGACTGATGAGGATCGCGAGGGCGAGGCCATCGCATGGCATCTGGTGCAGACGCTCAAGCCCAAGGTGCCGGTCAGGCGCATGGTGTTCCACGAGATCACCAAGGACGCCATCAACGCCTCGCTAAGCAAAACGCGCGATGTCGACAGCCATATGGTCGACGCTCAGGAGACCCGCCGTATTCTCGACCGACTCTACGGCTACGAGCTGTCCCCAGTGCTGTGGCGCAAGGTGGGGCCGGGCCTGTCCGCCGGCCGCGTGCAGTCCGTGGCCACCCGACTGATTGTGGAGCGCGAGCGCGAGCGTATGGCGTTCAAGCGTGCACCTTACTGGGATGTCGTCGCCACGCTGGCCGCGCCTGACGCTTTGGGCGAGCGCACCGAGTTCGCGGCCCGCATGATCTCGTTGGGCGGCAAGCGACTCGCCGGATCCAAGGACTTCGGCTCGGATGGCCAGCTGACTCCCGATGGTTTTGCGGGCAGCGTTCGCCAGCTTGATGAGGCTTCAGCCACCGCCGTGGCCGAAGCGCTGAAGAATGCCGACTTCACCGTGATGTCGATGGAGACCAAGCCGTACCGCCGCCGCCCGCAGCCGCCGTTCACCACCTCCACCCTGCAGCAGACCGCGGGAAATCGCCTCGGGATGGGGTCTCGCGCAGTGATGCGTGCAGCACAGAGCTTGTACGAGAACGGCTACATCACATACATGCGAACCGATTCGGTGACGCTTTCACAGGAGGCCATCACCGCCGCCCGCAACGCCGTCTCCTACCATTTCGGCGACAAGTTCCTCTCCGCCGAGCCCAAGCAGTACGCCACCAAAACCGCTGGCGCGCAGGAAGCCCACGAGTGTATTCGCCCGGCGGGATCCCGATTCCATGACCCCGATGAGCTGGCCTCCAAGCTGCCCATTGACCAACTGCGCCTGTACACGCTGATCTGGCAGCGCACGCTGGCATGCCAGATGGCCGACGCCACCGGATCGACCGCCACCGTGCGCCTGTCTGCGCCGGCTGGCCCCGCCGATGGTGAGGCTGTATTCCAGGCATCCGGCACAGTCATCGAATTTCCTGGCTTTATGAAGGCCACCGGCGAGGGCCGCAAGCCCAAACCCGCCGCAGCCGACGCGGCGGCCGCCGATAAGTCGGGTGCCAAGGCGACCAAGTCCGATGCCTCCGAATCCAATGCTTCCCTACCGCCGATGGAGGTGGGCCAGCGGGTCGAGGCTTCCGACATCGAGCCGGATGGCCGCGAAACCCAGCCTCCGGCTCGATACACCGAAGCCACGCTGGTCAAGACGTTGGAAGCCAAGGAGATCGGCCGCCCGTCCACCTATGCCAGCATCATCTCCACGATTATGGATCGCGGCTATGTGTATGAGCGTGGCCGTGCGCTGATCCCCAGCTGGCTGGCATTCTCCGTGACCAAGCTGCTGGAAACGAACTTCCCCAAGCTGGTCGATTACACGTTCACCGCTGAGATGGAAAACGGCCTCGATCGCATTGCTCACGGCGAGGAGACTGGCCGGGATTGGCTGACCCACTTCTACTTTGGCTCCGGCGAGGGCGCGGCCCGCAATGCCGACGAAGCGCATGAAGGCCTGCAGCAGCAGGTGGCCCAGCTTGGCGAGATCGACGCCCGAGCCATCAACACCATTGACATCGGCGACGGCCTGCATGTGCGCGTTGGCCGGTACGGCCCGTATCTGGAAGATATGGAGCATCTGGATGCCGAAGGCAACCCGAAGCGTGCCTCCCTGCCGGACACCATCGCGCCGGACGAGCTGACCGTCGAAGTGGCTCATGATCTGACCGACAACCATTCCGGTGGCCCGCGCGAGCTGGGCAAGGACCCGGTTTCCGGCGGCACCGTGGAAGTGCGCAACGGTCGGTTCGGGCCGTATGTGGCGTTGGTGCCGCCTGAGGGTGCCGCCGATTCCGCCGCCGCTGCGCCGGCCGGCAAGAAGAGCTCCAAGAAGGCCGCGGCCGCTGCGTCGCGTCCGAGGATGGCCTCGCTGTTCAAGACCATGAGTCCCGAATCGCTCTCGTTGGAAGATGCGTTGAAGCTGCTGAGCCTGCCGCGCGAGGTGGGTAAGTACGAGGAAACCAACGCCGAGACCGGTGAGGTTTCCGAATGCACGGTGGCCGCCAACAACGGTCGCTATGGTCCGTATCTGACCAAGACGAGCGCCGATGGCAGGTCGGATACCCGTTCGTTGGGCTCCGAAGATGAGATCTTCACCGTGGACATTGACAAGGCCAAGGAGCTGTTCGCCCAGCCCAAGTACGGGCGTGGTCGCGGACGTGGCGCCGCCAAGCCGCCGCTGCGTGATTTGGGCAACGACCCGAACACCGGCAAGCATGTGACCATCAAGGATGGCCGCTTTGGCGCTTACATCACCGATGGCGAGACCAACCGCACGGTGCCGCGCCAATACACGCCGGAGTCGATTGCGCCGGAGGATGCGTTCCGTCTGCTTGCCGAAAAGCGCGCGGCTGGGCCCTCCACCCGTGGCCGCCGCGGCCGTGAGCGTGCCGGTGCCGCGAAGTCGGGAGCCAGGGGAGCCAAGAAGGGCGCTGCTTCGGCTGCGACCAATGCCGCCGAGGCCAAGCGCGCCGGACGCCGTGCCGAGGTGAAGAAGCTGGCGAACAAGGGCTGGTCCAACCAGCGCATCGCCGAAAAGCTCAGCTCCACCGCCGCCACCGTGAAGAAGGATGTCGACTGGCTGACCGCCAACGAGGGCTACGAGCGCCCCGCCGTAATTCCCAAGCGTGGTTGAGTGGAATTATTGCTCTACTTGCGTTTCAAGGGGCTGATTTCTCGTTTTGAGAATATCTACTTCCGTTTCAAGGGGCTGGTCATCTGCTGAACCACGAGTATGAACGGCTCCGCGCCAACGTCATTCCGCCGTTTTGGAACGTTGTCTACTTGGACAACAGCCCCTTGAAAAGGAAGTAGACCTCCGGGAAAGGCCTAATCAGCCCCTTGAAACAGGAATAGACGTTCTTTAAAGCAAAAATCAGCCACTCCGAACGGAGAAGGGCCCGTGAATCGGGGCAGTGGCCGCAACTCTGCGCCTAACGCTAAGGTCGATAGCATGAGCGGTCTGTTTGTTTCATTTGAAGGCGTCGATGGCGTGGGCAAGACCACGCAGGTCGAGCGGCTGCGTGCGTATCTTGAGGCTCAAGGGCGCACGGTAGTCGTCACCCGCGAGCCGGGAGGCACTGCGTTAGGCAAGGCCGTTCGCCAGTTGCTGTTGCACGGCGTGAACGAGGGGGCCGCCGACATCGCGCCACGCGCCGAGGCGCTGCTGTTCGCCGCAGACCGCGCGCAGCACGTCGCCGAAACCATTCGTCCGGCGCTGGAACGCGGCGAAGTGGTCATTACCGACCGCTATCTCGATTCGTCCCTGGCCTATCAGGCCGGTGGCCGCGAGCTCACGTCAGAAGAGGTTCGATCCTTAAGCATGTGGGCCACCAACAACTTGCTGCCGGACCGCACGTATCTGCTGGACATGGATCCGGCGCTCTCCCACAACCGTCTTGAACATGCCGAAGACCGTATGGAATCGGCCGGCGATGACTTCCAGTCCCGCACCCGCCAGGCGTTCCTTGATTTGGCCGCGGTCGAACCGAATCGTTTCCGCCTCATCGATGCCGGCCAGTCCATTGAGCAGGTGTGGGCCGCCATCGAAGCGGATATCAAGGAGCTGGCATGAGCGTATGGGATTCGTTGGTAGGCCAGCAGCCGGTAATCGACATGCTCAGCCGCATCGCGCAGGGGGACCCGAGCCAGATCGCCCAGTCGTGGCTGATTTGCGGCCCTCCCGGCTCCGGGCGTTCCAACATGGCCCGTGCGTTCGCGGCGGCGCTGGAAAGCCCCGACCACGGCATGAGCGATGAGCCCACACGCGTCACGCAGCAGGTACTCGCCGGCACCCACCCGGATGTCACAGTGCTGGCCACCAACAAAGTGACCATCGGCATCGACCAGGTGCGCGAGATCATCACCACCTCCGAGCAAATGCCAGCCACAGCACCATGGCGCATCATCGTCATTGAGGATGTGGACCGCATGCTGGAGCGCACCACCAACGTGCTGCTGAAGGAGATTGAGGAGCCGGCCGAACACTGCATCTGGCTGCTATGCGCGCCGAGCGCCCAGGACGTGCTGCCCACCATCCGCTCGCGCACGCGCATTGTGAATCTCGCCGTGCCCTCCGCCTCGGCAGTGGCCGGATTCCTGACTGCCACCACGGGCGTCGAGCCGAAAGTCGCCCAGCGGGCGGCCCGTCTGGCCGAGGGACACATCGGCATCGCCAAGTTGTACGCCACTGACGAGCAGGTGATGACGGATCGCGACGAATTGGTGGTGGGCGTACTGAACCTCGCTCGTGCCTCGGACGCGGTGCTGCTGGCCGGCAACCTCATCGACAATGCCAAGGCCCAGGCCGAGGTGGACGCAAGTCGCACCGCAGCCGATCAAGAGGCGGAATTTCGCCGTATCAACGGTCTTGAGCCGGGGGAGCGGATTCCGCCGAAGCTGCGCGGCGCGTTCAATCAGATCGCCAAGAAGGACGATTTGAAGCGGCTGACCACACGACGCACGCGCGATGTGCTGGACCGCGCGCTCAACTCCATCGCCTCCATTTACCGTGATGTGGCGGTCCTGCAGAACAATGCGGAGGATTCGGTCGGGCTTATCAACCTGGAGAATCGGTCGGCCATCACCGAGCTGTCCGTGCGGCTGAACCGCGCCGGCGCGGTGGCCCGACTGGACGAAGTGGCTCACGCCCGCAAGCGACTTGCCGGTAATGGCAATCCGCTGCTGGTGTTTGAATCGCTCTTTTGCGCGTTGATTCCGTGAGATTGCGCCCTTGACGCTAGCGCAGGTGAGGTGCCGACGCAGTATGAGATGGCGCTTGCGATGCGCCCTGATGTTTGTGCGCTTGGCGGTGTAATGCAGCGCAGTGTGGTTCCGGCGCAATGCAAGGCGGCCGTAATGAGGGCCGCCCAATTTATTTGGCGTCTTGCGATCCCGGAGCGATAAGCCGCGAAGGCAGATTGACATGCACCGGTGTATTGGATTGATCGGCGAGCAGCCGCAGTATCTCGTCGGCGATCTGCTGCAGCGCTGGCTGAATCGGAGCGGGGTCGGACGTGAACGTGGTGTGCTGCAACCCTCCGATTTGCACGGCGGGAATCTCCTGCGCATACTGTGCCAGCACATCGCCCAAATCCACGCCAGGCAGCGGCACGACAATCAGCCCATCCACATGGCGCGCGGCCATCAGCACAATGCGTTCCTTCTGCACTTCCGGCGTTCGTCCGACACTCAGCGCCAGCTGCCGGCCGCTCTGGTTGACCAACGGCTCAAGCGTGTCGATAAGCCGTGCGCTGAACGGATCCTGAACGCTCGGCACAATCAGGCCGATGGTTCTCGTCACGGTGGAACGCAGCGCGCTGGCCGCAAAATTCACCGAATAGTTGAGGCTGTGGGCCGCGGCTCGCACGCGGCGGGCGATGTCGTCGTCCTTGGTGCGTTTGCCGGAAAGCACGCGGGACACCGTGGCCGTGGAGACGTTGGCGATGGCGGCAACATTGACGATTGAGACGGATGATGATTCCGCTGGCTCGTTCGCGGTCATGTGTGCCTCCTCTCCCAGAAAGCATGCCGGCTCGGTGAAATTACCGGCAATCACTATAAAACAGAAGACGGCCGCCCGGACAGGCGGGGCGGCCGTTTGGCAAGTGAGAGAAGTTTCGCCCGTTTACTCGGCGGCGAGCAGGGTCTCGGTCAGGGAGTCGGCAACGGTCTCGGCGTTGTCTCCCTCAACGGTGATCTGCACGGTGTCACCCTGCTGAACGCCCAGTCCCATGATGGACAGAATCGAGCCGGCGGGGACGGCTGCGCCGCCTTCCTTGGCGATGGTGACGTTGCAGCCGGAGGCCGCCACGGCCTGAGCAAACTGTGCTGCAGGACGAGCGTGAATGCCGACGGGATCGGTGATGGTGATGTTGCGGGTAACCATAAGGACACTCCTTTGCGTCTGTCTGAAATGGAAGTCATGCGGCCAATTGCGGCAGCTGCTTGATATCGAGTATACCGAAACGTAGAATAAAATCCAGAAAACGATTACCGTTGGCGTGTTGCAGATAATAAACCACCATAATAAGGGAACTAACAAAGAAGAACTTGCCGGCAATGGCTGCGGCTGCATACTCCGAAGTAGGCATCGAGGCCACTGCTCCAAAGAACTACTACCCTACGAACAAAGGAGAACCATTATGGAAATCAAGGGTGTTGGCATTGGCCGTGGCGTGGCGGTCGGCTCAGTTATTCGTATGGCGGCCCCGCTGCCGGAGCCTTCCGACGCGCCCCGTGCCGATACCGTGCCGGCGCAGGGAGAGATCGACCGCGTCACTAAGTCGCTGGCCGTGGTGAATGCCGACCTGAGCCGTCGTGCCGAAGAAGCGGCTAACGGCGACGAAGGCGCCAAGAAGGCCGCCCCGATTCTGCAGGCCATCTCCATGTTCGCGTCCGACCCCTCGCTGGCGGCCAGCATCACCTCGCTGATCAACGGCGGCAAAACCGCAGAGCGCGCCGTGCTGGAAGGCTTCGCTGCAGTTGAGGATATGTTCCGCGCCATCGGCGGATACCAGGCCGAGCGTGCCGCCGATCTGCACGATGTGGGCCAGCGCGTGATCGCTGACCTGATGGGTGTGCCTGCTCCCGGCATTCCGGAAAGCGAGACCCCGTTCGTGTTGGTGGCTGAGGATCTTTCCCCCGCGGACACCGCCGCAATCGACCTGAACAAGGTGCTGGCCATCGTCACTTCGCAGGGTGGCCCCACCTCGCACACCGCCATTCTGGCCCGCGCTCGCGGCATCGTGGCCGTGGTCTCCGCCGCCGAAGCCGAGAACCTGACCAATGGTGAGCAGGTCATCGTCAATGCCGCCAAGGGCGTGGTGGTTGCCAACCCGACCGCTGCTGAGATCGAGGATGCCGAGGCCGCCAAGGCTCACGCCGCCAAGGCCAAGGAGCTGCGCGGCAAGCCGGGCGCCACCAAGGACGGCCACCACATTCCGCTGCTCGCCAACGTGGGCAAGCCCGCTGATGCCGACCCGGCCCTGGAGTATGGCGCCGAAGGCGTGGGCCTGTTCCGCTCCGAGTTCCTGTTTATCGGCAACTCCGAGCCGCCGAGTGTGGAAGAGCAGACCAAGGCCTACGCCGAGCTGCTGAGCCGCTTCCCCGGCAAGAAGGTCGTGATTCGTATGCTGGACGCCGGCGCAGATAAACCGCTGCCGTTCCTCACCCCGGAAGACGAGCCGAACCCCGCCCTCGGCCTGCGTGGTCTGCGCACGCTGAAGGCTCACATGAACGTGCTCGAAGGCCAGCTCAAGGCGCTCGCCGCCGCCGATGCCCAGACCGAGGCCGACCTGTGGGTCATGGCCCCGATGGTCGCTGACGAGCATGAGGCCGATTACTTCGTCAAGCTCGGCAAGTCCTTTGGTCTGAAGAAGGTCGGTGTGATGGCCGAGGTGCCGTCCATCGCGCTTATGGCAGACAAGGTGGCCGAGGTGGCCGACTTCGTTTCGATCGGCACCAACGATCTGACCCAGTACACGCTGGCCGCCGACCGTACGCTCGGCTCGGTCGCCAACTACCAGACCGCATGGCACCCGGCGGTGCTGCGCGCCATCAAGCTCATCGCCGACGCCGGCAACGCGCACGGCATGCCGGTGGGCGTGTGCGGTGAGGCTGCCGCCGATCCGGATTTGGCCGTGGTGCTTGCAGGCATCGGCGTCAACTCGCTGTCCATGACCCCGGTGGCTCTGGACGATGTGCGCGCCGAGCTCGCCAACTGGACGTTGGAGGAAGCGCAGGAGAAGGCCGCCAAGGCCCTCAACGGCGACTTCTACACTCCGGCCGAGTGACCGTGGCCGAGCAATCGGCTAAATAATCGGGAAATGCCTTGTTTTCTATCTCTTTGAGGATAGGAAGCAAGGCATTTTCGGTATTCCAGGGCTTCCCTTCCGTCGAGGGGAGGCCCTCAGTCGTGTTTGGCTATCACCATGTATTGTGATGGCGTTTGAGTTGCCGCAGACTGAAATCTGCAACATGGCTCGCGATACACTGGTGGGTATGAAGATTTCCGCCGATTTCACCGTTATTCCGGACGATTTCGCCAAGGCCGCGGCCCCTGAATATTTCAATGGTGGCGTGCCTGTGGTCTCCTTCCCGTTCTACATCGATGATGTGAACCCCGAAGCCTGTTACCTGCACTGGGAGTTCGTGGATCCGGATTCGATTCCGGTCTGCGGTTTCGAGTGGATTCACTGGTCTGTGGCTAATCTGCCCATCGATGCGCTGATGTACGACTTCAACGACTCACATGCGCTGGCCATTCCGCCGGACTTCTCCCGCCAGCTGCCAGCCATGATTCCGGAGACCGTGCAGGGGCGCAACTCCTCGGCCTCCAAGTTCCTGGGGCGTAGCACTGACCCGTCGGTGATTATGCGGTACAACGGACCGCAGCCGCCGGACAAGGATCATGAGTATTATCTGCAGGTGTGGGCCACCAAGAAGCCGCTTCCCGGATTGAATCAGGGATTCTGGCTCAACGAACTGCTGCACGCGCTGCGTGCCAGCGGCGAGACTCCCGACACCGACGGCATCTTCCTGACCGGCAAGGCGTGAGCCACATGAGCCCCCGCAGGCGGGGGCTGTCAGCATCACTGACTGGGGGTGGGTCAGTACAAAACCTCCTTCAGTCCGACTTCGTCGTTCAGCTCCCGCCAGCGGGAGCGTGACCACAAACAAAGAAAGGACACCATCACACTATGGCCTGCACCACGATTCTGGTAGGCAAAGACGCGAGCTATGACGGCTCGACCATCATCGCCCGCAATGAGGATTCCGCGAACGGCGAGTTCAATCCCAAGCGATTCATCGTCGTCAAACCAAGCGAACAGCCGCGTGAGTATAAGTCGGTGATCTCTCACCTGACTATCACCCTGCCGGACGACCCGCTGCAGTACACCGCCGTGCCGAATGCGGACCTGAAGGAAGGTATTTGGGGCGAGGCCGGCGTCAACGAGGCGAACGTGGCGATGAGCGCCACCGAGACCCTGACCACCAACGAGCGCGTGCTCGGCGCCGACCCGTTCGTGGAATACGTGCCGGCCAAGGGCAACGAGCCCGAGGTGCCCGGCGGCATCGGTGAAGAGGACTTCCTGACCATCGTGCTGCCGTACGTCAAGACCGCGCGCGAGGGCGTGGCCCGCCTCGGCTCACTGCTCGAGGAGTTCGGCACTTACGAGATGAACGGCGTCGCCTTCTCCGATTCCAACGAGATCTGGTGGCTGGAAACCGTGGGCGGCCATCATTGGATTGCCAAGCGCGTGCCGGACGAGGCCTACGTGACCATGCCGAACCAGCTCGGCATTGACGAATTCGATCTTGAAGACGCCCTCGGCGACCAGGAAGAGTACATGTGCTCCGCCGACTTGGCCGAATTCATCGAGACCAACCATCTCGACCTCGCCGTGGAGAACACCACGCCGTTCAACCCGCGCGACGCCTTCGGCTCCCATTCCGACTCCGACCACGTGTACAACACCCCGCGCGCCTGGTACATGCAGCGTTTCCTCAACCCGTATGACGAGGTGTGGGACGGCCCGGACGCCGATCACAAGCCCACTTCCGATGACATCCCGTGGGCTCGCCAGCCTGAGCGCAAGGTGACCATCGAGGACATCAAGTACGTGCTGAGCTCGCACTATCAGGGTACGCCGTTCGACCCGTATGGTCAGCTTGGTGATGAGCGCACCCGTCACATGTACCGTCCGATCGGTATCAACCGCCAAAGCCAGCTCGCGGTGATGCAGATTCGTCCGTACCGTCCGCAGGCCTCCCGCGCCGTGCAGTGGATCGCTTACGGTTCCAACCCGTTCAATACGCTGGTGCCGTTCTTCCCGAACGTGGATGTGACGCCGGCCTACCTCGAAGACACCACCACCCGCGTGACCTCCGAGAACTTCTACTGGGTCAACCGCATCATCGCCGCCCTGTGCGACGGTGCCTTCCGATCCACCTCCAACGCCGTCGAGCGTTACCAGGAGAAGACCGGTGCGATGGGTCACCGTCTGATGGCCGCCACCGATGAGCAGATTGCGCGCCTTGGCCTGACCGCGGCCGAGGAAGCCGCCCAGTCCGCCGCGGAGGAGGAGTTCGAGGCCGACAACGTGGATGGTGACGTGCAGCCGATGGAGCCGGATGAGATCATCGCCGCACTGCGCAACCCCGAGGTGCGCGAGATCCTTGCCGCCGCCAACCAGACCATGGCCGACCAGCTCAAGGAAGAAACCGACAAGTTGCTTGACTCCGTGCTGTACACTCGCAGCATGGAGATGAAGAACGGCTTCCACATGTCCGACTTTTAGTCTTGACTTGCCTCCTGCTGTGGGAGGCTGAGCCGTTAAGAAAACAGCCCAGTGGGCTGTTTTTAGGCGAAGAGGCGGTGACAGCCGCCCCACCACACACAGAAAGGTTTTATATGACCACCATCGAAGACTTCACCAGCCAGTACGGCTTGGTCCAGAAAATCGACGCATTCGGCTACATGAAGTACCTGGCCGAGAACCCTGATGCGCCGCGCAAGCACGGCAAGGTGATCCTTGTCACCGCCGATACGCCGCTCAAGGCCTCGCGCGGTGAGGGCAAGACCACCACGACCATCGCCCTGATTGACGCCCTGAACAAGCGCGGCATCGACGCGGCCGCCGTGCTGCGCCAGCCGAGTATGGGCATCACCGCAGCCGGTTCCAAGGGCGGTGCCTCCGGTGGCGGCAAGGCCTCCCTGACCCACCCCGAGCTCATCGACTGGGGTCTGTGCGGTGAGATGGGCGCCATCGAGGCGGCCCAGAACCTGCTCGTCTCCTTTGCCGAGAAGGCCGTGGATGAGGGCAAGCTCGACACGGTTCTCGTGCCGCGCGTCTCCGAAGTGCCGAGCCGTTCCCTGCGTTCCATCGCTGTGGACTACGGCAAGGGCAACGTGGCGGAGAAGACGGTGCTCACCCCCACCTCCGAGCTCATGCAGATTGTGGTGCTCTCCCGTTCCATGGACGAGATTGCCGAGCGCGTGTCCAAGATGATCGCCGGCACCAAGGACGGCCAGGCCGTGACCTTCGGCGAGTTCGTGGACCTGTGGCGCATCACCGGCATTCTGGCCGATGCGGTCAAGCCCGCCAAGACCGAGACCGTGAACGGTTCCCCGGTGTACGTGCACGGCGGCCCGTTTGCCAACGTGTCCATCGGCATTCCGACGTTGGTCTCCGTGGAGATGGCTTGCGCCCTGCATGATGTGGTCGTCGTTGAGGCCGGTTACGGCACCGACGCCGGCGCCCAGAAGTGGCTGGATATCGCGTGCCGTGAATTCGGTGCGCAGTGGCCGTCCGCCGCGATTGTGGTGACTCGTGCCTCCACCTGGCGCGATGATCCCGAGCTGGCTTGGCGCTACCCGTTCCACGTGCAGCGCCTGGAGAACCTGGACATTCCGACCTTCCCGCTCATCAACCTGTGGGAAGGCGAGGACGATCAGGTTCCGTCCCTGAAGGCCACCGCCGACGAGCTGGGCTTCCGCACGCCGATCATCGGCAACCTGTTCCGCGATGGCGGCGAGGCGCTGGTTCCGCAGCTTGATGGTTTTGTCGATGCGCTTGAGAACGGCTCCATGCCGGCTGAGCCGCACTCGCATAAGGGCATGGCCCTGACGGAGAACGCCAAGTGGGTAGCCGAGAACGCCTATGGTGTTCCGGCCGATCGCGTGATCTACAAGCCGGGCTTCACCGAGTCCGCGGCCGAGGCCATGGAACTGTGCCAGTCTGCTGGTATCTCGCTGTATGATTTGGCCTTCGTGGCGGTCAAGTCCCCTGCGACCATGACCGACAACGACCGCGCTCCGGAGGCCGAGCGCACCGTGACCCTGAAGAAGGTCGAAGTGCACGCCGGCGCCGGTCTGGTCCACGTCAACCTGACCACCAGCCTCACCACCCCCATGCCCAAGATCGTGTGATTGAGCTTGAACCGCAGTAACTTGCCTTCGAGGGGCTGATTTCCGGTTTTCCGGAGGTCTATCTGCGTTTCGAGGGGCTCTTCGATTGCGAAACCTGGAGTATGACCGTTGCAATTTCAATGGTCATACTCCAGGTTTCTTGTATTAGCAGCCCCTTGAAGCGCTAGTAGAGTTTCTGAATGTTGGAAATCAGCCCCTTGAAATGCAGAAAGCCCGCCAGCGGCGGGCTTTTCATGTCTCGAATCCCCTCTCTGAGGTTGAGACGTTAAGCAAACAGCCTGGTGGGGCTGTTTGTAGCAGAAAGGCAAACGACAGTGAGCCAGTAATCTGCGGACGAGTTGGCAGTGAAGCTGACTGGGGGGGGGAGTGCCATGGCAAACCACTCCCCCCCAGTCTCACTGTGTTCGACAACTCCCCCTCCGGGGGCAAGATACAACAACTAGAAGTTGCCGCCGTTCCAGCCCCAGTCGGTGGTGGCGGTGTAACGGATGTAAGTGCGGTCCTCGGGGACGCCAAGCGTAGAGTTCAATGCGGCCATGATGTTTTGTGTCAGCTTCTCCCAGGCAGAGCTCGGCACGGAACGGCCAAACACGTTGACCTCCACGTAGGCGGCCGGCTGGTCGTCGCTGCCGCCAAAGTAAATCGGCATATTGTCCTCAAACGGGCACATCAGCCAGCCCTCGGACTTGCCCGGCACAGCGGTGATTGCCCTGCCATATGCGGCCTTCAGTGCCTCGCGCTGCTCAGGCGTGGTGGATACGGACACGTGAGTGTGAATAACAGGCATGGATTCCTCCTTGATTTGGTTCGTCTCCAGTCTAGCTTTGGCGCCCGTCGTTATGCACTGCCTTGATTTCCTCCATAAGATTGCCTGCACCTCGTATCGGTTCCATGTTGCTTATGATTGGCTCTCCTCTCTGAGGGGGAGCATCTCCAATTGCGGAGATTATTGGACTTTCTGGCCAATTCGCACCCCACGGTCAGACCAATAGTGTTGAATACCCTCTGTGAGAAAACTGATTGAACAGCTGATGAAGTTCGGCATTGTAGGCGTTATCGCCTTTGTGATTGACTGGGGTATCCTCAACCTGCTGGTGGGCGTATTCCACATGCACAACGTGTTGGCTGCCACCATCTCTTTCATCATCTCCCTGATTTTCAACTATCTGGCGAGTATGAAGTTCGTGTTCAAGCATCGTGACGATATGGCGCGATGGATGGAGATCGTCATCTTCGTGGCGGGTGCCGTGGTCGGTCTGTTCATGAACGACGCCATCATCTGGATTTCCACCTACGGTATGAACCACGACGCTTTCGTCTCGCAGCACGCCGAATACCTGCTGCGCACCAACGTGGGCAAGCTGGTGGCCACCGCCGTGGTGATGGTGTGGAACTTCCTGATTCGTAAATGGCTGCTTGACGATACACACACCAACGCGATGAATCGTCTGAAGTCCGCCGAAAACCGTCTGACCGCCGAGGAGCTGGAAGCCAAGTGGCAGAGCAGCTTCTCTCATAAGCTTGGCGAGTGGTCCTTGGAGCACACCCCCAAAGGTTGGCCGAAGTAAGGCGTATTTTCGTCTCTTTCCGTGGTTCAACTGCTAATGGGCGGTGATAAGCCACATCTCAGCGTCAGAATTTCAGGAAAAGAATGGCTTCGTCCTGAAATTCTGACGCTGAGTCGTTGTTATCGTCGGTATTTTAGGAAATCACCCCTAATTTCCTAGATTTCTGTCGCTGAGTTCGGGCCAGTGACAGAAATCTAGGACGAGTGGGCAAATTTCCTGAATTTATGACGCTGCTGGTAGTTAGGGTGTTACTGGGAGCTGATGAAGCTGATTGGGATTGGGATTGAGATGAAATCATCTCAATCGTCAGAGGGGACTTGGCTATATGTCACACACTCACTTCGGTGAGGGTTGGCTGCTCGGTGGAGCCCTTGATCTGCTTGAAGCCAATCAGAGCAATCACCAGCGAAGCCAAGGCCAAAGTGGTGACCACCATAAAGCCGCCGTGCGAACCCATGCGGTCGATGAACTGGCCGGCAATGGCCGACCCGGCGGAGGAGCCGATGGAATTCATCGCGCCCATCCACGCCATACCCTCGGTCAAACGCGAGGGCGGCACCAAGTGCAGCATGAGCTGGTTGCCATTAATCCACGTTGGAGCCTGACATACACCGATGATCAGGTAGATGATCATGATGACCCACAAATGCTTGGCGAACAGGAACGTGCTGATACCGATGTTCACCACGGCCAGGCAGAAGTAGAAACGCTTCCATAGGGCAATCGACCAGTTTTTCGCGCCGTACACCAGAGCACCCATCAGCGAGCTGATGGAGAAGCAGGCGAACACAAAGCCCGTGTACTGCTTCATGTTCGACTCGGTGGCAAACGCGATAATGGAAATGCCGGTGGCCGACTGGAACGCGCCCAATCCAAACCATGTGACGCACACGGCAATCAAGCCCGGCCCCCAGATGGACGCCTTCTTGCCGGAACGCGCATCGGCGACCGCCTGCGCGATCTCCTTGTCGATCACGGTTTGGTCGGTTACGCCTTCGCGCTCAAGACGACGACGGGTTTCTTCGGCCGCGGTCTCCGCTTTCAATGCTTCGGCTCGAGCGGCCTCGCGCTCGCGGTATTCCTTACGGGAAATACCCTCAGCCCGTGCCAATGCAGTCTGCGACGGCGGCTCGGTGGTCAGCTCGGTGAGGAACATCAGCGCGCCCACCACCACGCACATGCCGGTGAACGAGAAAGCCAGCAGACCGGAAATCACGGCCAGCGTGGATGCCAGCGGATTGCCGATCACCCACATGCACTCGTCCAGCACGCCGCACAGGGAGAGCGCTCGGTTGGTGCGCTCCTGATCACCCTTCAAGATTTTGGTCCAACGCGCGCGGCTCATCGCGCCCCACGGCGGGATGGCAGCCAGGAACGGCGTCAGGCAGTACAGCACCCATTCCGGCGCCCGATTGGTGATCGCCGTGGTCAGCGCGATGGCGGCCACGATCCACACGATGATCGTCGGAATCGAAACCTGCCGCTGGCCGAACTTATCGGTGAGCTTGCCGAGCAGTGGCGTGGAGATGGCCAGTGCGATTGCCTGGATGGCGGTGAGCATGCCGGCCAGCGAATAGTTGCCGTAGTAATGCTGTACGGAAATGGTGATGGTCATGCCGACCATCGGGAACGGCATGCAGGCGATGACCGAGCCAATCGAATAGCGGGCGGTGTGGGGAATGCGCAGCAACTCCGCATATCCACCAAAAACCTTGTGGCCTACTTCCTTGATGCCGGCCATAACGGTATTCGTGTTCGAGTTGGACGAGTTATTGGACATAACAGCACTACGCTCCTTTCCGCTCCCGATTGGATGTCCCCCGCTGGCGTGGCGTTGCCAGTGAAGCCCTCATCGAATGATGTGTTGTCCATGGTCGCGCAAAGTTTGCGTCGCGTGTTCCACGCGCATATTTGCGTCACGGACAATTTAATCGTTTGATGGGGTGCGACACGCGGTAGATTGGAGATATCAGAACAACGTTTTCACGCCCATTGGGGCAAGGACCAGAAAGACGGCTCATGAGCGCAACCACCATTCATTTCGTCCGGCACGGCAAGGTGTACAACCCCGACCATCTGCTCTATGAGCGTCTCCCCGATTTCCATCTTTCCGATCTTGGCCGGCGCATGGCCCAGGCCACTGCCGCCTATCTGGCCAAGAACCCCCAAACCAACACGATTGCCGCCGTGTATTCATCGCCGCTCGACCGCACACGTGAGACCGCCGGCGCGATTCTCGATGCCCTGAACTCGGTGCGCGAAGCTCGCGGCGAAGCTCCGCTCACCCTCGCCACCGATGAACGGGTGATTGAAGCGGGTAACGAGTTCCGCGGCAAGCGTATCGGCCATGGCGAGGGTGCCTTGTGGAAGAACGGCAACTGGAAGCTCGTCACCAACCTGTACAAGCCCAGCTGGGGTGAGTCATACCAGCACATCGCCCAGCGCATGGATGACTTCGCGCGCGAGAAGGTCGCCCAGCACCCCGGCGAGCAGATCGTGGTGGTCAGCCACGAGTCGCCGATTTTCAGCTACCGACACTATCTGGAGACTGGCCACCCGGAGCACTGGATGTTCCTGCGCCACACGGCGCTTGCCTCCGTGACCTCGGTGACGTACGACAACGAAACCGGCCGTGTGATGTCAATCACGTATGTTGACCCAGCGGCCAACGTCAAGTAACGGCACACTGGTGTTAGGACATTGGCTCCCCTCGGAGAGGGGAGCCAAGACGCACTACAATCGAGTGGTGGACGCGAAGGAGCATAGATGACCATTGAACTCAATCGTGAGGCAATCGCACAGGTCGCGGCATTGCCGGCGGTAACTGAGGCCGCCGAAGCCGGCTCGGCGCTTATCGGCCTGTGGCCGCTGACCGAAGCCATGCAAATGGACAATGACGCCAAGTACGCGGAGAATCTGCAGGTGCGCCTCACCCGCGCGTTCGCCCGCGTACTGACCGGCGAGGACGTCACCGTGCCCGACGCCGAATTCGTGTATGAGGGCGCCGATGAGATTCCCGGCCGTCCACAGAACATCGTTGATGCGCTGCTTGCCGCCAATGACGCCTACGATACGATGGCCGGGTATTGCACATCCGGTGATGCGCGGCTGGTCTTCGACGCCGCCGCGACGCTGGGCGTCCATTGGAGCGACTCCGTCGCGCACGCCGTCCGCGCCACGATAGCCGACGTGGAGTCGCAGATCGAAGCCGACGCCGTTCAGGGCCGCCTGGCCGCGTCCGGCGAGCCTGAGGACGTCGCCGATCGTTTCGCCACCGCGCTCGCCGTATGCGATGCGTTGCTGGGCGTGGTGGCCGAAGACGCCGGCGCCGACGCCCGGGCTCGGGCGACCGCCGTGCTGCCGATTCTGCTGTACGTCAATGAGTTGCGCGAACAGTGCTCGATTCCGCGCATCTGCCTGACCGATCGGCAGATTTCCGGGCTTCTCGATGCCCGTGCCGGGTCCGGGGACGCCGGGACCCTGGCCGCCACCGCCGCATACATCGCCCCTTTGGCCCGCGACGAATGGACCAAGCATCGTGACGATGTGCTTTGGGATCCGGGCGAGGCCAAGAGGAGGGCCAAGGAGGAGGACGAGAAGCGCAACAAGGAGGCTCTGGCCGCCAAGTTCGCCCACATCAAGGACGATCCGGGCAAGGAGGCCGTGGAGCTGTAGCCGGTGCCGGACGTCGCGGGCGGCGTCGCGCGCCGTCGTCTTGCGATCGTCTTGCCATCGTTTTCGCCGCGGCGGTATCCTATGGGGTGAACAGTATCGTCCGTGCAATGGAAGTGGAAGATCTATGGACAACGATGTCAATCTGCGCACGCTTGTCAACGATGGCGGCAGCGCGGTAATCAGCGATTACGGAGCGCATCTGCTGCGCTGGGCCCCGGCCGGCCAGCCGGATGTGGTGTGGACGCCGAGCACATGGCGCATCGAACCCGGCAAGCCGCTCGGCGGCGGGGTTCCGATCTGCTTTCCGTGGTTCGGGCCCGGATTCGCGCATGGCCGGCAGCTGGCGATCACGCCATCCCACGGATTCGCAAGGGTGCGCCGGTGGACGCTGGATGAGGAGGGGTTCACCGATGACCGGGTGCGGTATGTGATGGATTCCGAGCGTCTGACGGATGGCGAAGTGCCGTGGCTTGACGACGAGCCGGAGGTGCGCTTCCGCGCCACATACGACGTGCATGCCGCTGACACGCTGACGATGAGCCTGACCGTCGTCAATACCGGTGATGTTCCGATGTCGTATGAGGCAGCGCTGCATTCCTATCTGCATGTGGGAGACGTATCCGACGCTGGTCTGGTGGGTCTGCGGGGGGCGACGTATCTGGACGCCACCGAGACCGGTTTCCCGCCGCGATCGCAGGAGCCGGAGGCGGTGACGTTCGGCGAACGGCCGGTGGATCGCGTGTATTATTCGGATTCGTCCGTGCAGTTGCGCGACGCCGTTCTGGGCCGCGTGGTGCATATCGTCAAATCCGGCTCGCCGCAGACCGTGGTATGGAACCCGGGCAAGGAAGGGGACCATATGCGTTGCGCCAGACCGGGCGAATGGCGTGGTTTTGTGGCGGTGGAGGCGGCGGCATGCCGCGACCGCGGTGTGACGTTGGCGCCGGGGGAGTCGCATACGCTTTCCCAGACGTTGTCGGTGGAGACGCTTGACGTGTGATGATGCACGGCGGCGCGGCATGCCGCCGACGATGACGGTGAGGCCCCGTTCGTCTCGAGCGGGGCCTCACCATTGATGCACGTCGCTTCAGCGGGTTTCGCCGGAGTCCGGGCCGGCGTTCTCGTGTTCGGGCGGCACCTGGCCGTATTGCGGGGCCGGTGCGTATTGTGAAGTCTGCCCGTATTGCTGTGGGTTCTGCCCATACTGCTGGTTCTGCCCGTATTGTGGGTTCTGCCCATACGTGGGGACGGTCTGGCCGAAGTCTTGGGCGGGGGTGCCGGGAGCCGGGAATCCCGGGGCGGCGGAGGCACCGTACGGCATACCGTAGGCGTTTTGGGGTGCGGCGCCGATCGCCGCGTCATCATCGAACCGTGCGCCTTCCGGCTTGGAGGGCAGGGCCATGAACACAATGCCGGTGACCGCGCTGGCCAGCATGATCAATCCGCCGATGGCCAACGCGCCGAAGCCGCCGGTTGCCAGAGCCTCATAGCCGTAGCCATAACCGTAATCGTAATTGTGGCCGATGGCGCCGATGGCGCCGTACAACGCCGCGCCGCCGCCGACGATCATGATGAGCAGTCCCAAAGTCATCATGCCGCAGAAGACGGCGACCCACCAGCCGGGCTTGTTCGTATCGTGCAGGCGGCGGACGGCGAGCGCCAGGCCGGGGACGACGATGGCCAGGTTCCACAGGCTGGTGAGGAAGTCCAGCCTGCCGTCCGTGACGTCGCCGAGCAGGGACAGCAGGGCGTTGATGATGACGGCGGCCAGCGTCCACCACCAGAATTCACTGCGGGAGGCGCGTCCCCTGAACACCGTGTATTTCTGCCAGAAGCGGAGGAAGGCTTCGGAGAAGGGGCATCCGTAGTACGGCTTGTTCAGCGGCACCGCGCCGGTGGGGGCCGCGTACTGGTTGTAGGTGGGGGGAACCTGGCCGTAGGCGGGGGACGGCTGGGCATAGGGATTGGCGTTCGGAGCGGACTGGCCGTAGGACTGGCCATACTCCTGCTGGCCGTAGATGGGCTGGCCGTAGGGCTGCTGCTGCGTCGCTGACGCCGGGGCTGCGGAACGACCGTGATCCTGCCCCGCAGGCGCCGCGGTGGGGGCTCCATATTCGGGCGTGCCTGAGTGGTGTTGGATGGGGCCGCCGTTAGGCGTGGGCGTGGGTGGTGCGGGCGCGTTGCTGGGATCGGTCATTGATTCCCCTTTCATAAGACGATTGCGTCCCTCTATTCTCTCATTGAGCGGGCGCGGCGTTCAACATCCACGCCGAATGGTGTTCCGTCGGCGCTCTTCATCATTCCCATGCTGCAACTTGGCCGCTTGCCCATCCAAACGATGCTGCGATGCGGAACAGGAAACGATTGCGATCAGCGGAATGGTGGGTTCTCGTGGTGGTTGCAACATCTGATCTACCGCAAGGAGTATCAGGTGTTGCAACGTTCACTAGAACTCGCCACCCCGTCGCTTCGTACCTAAGGATAGCCGTTTCCTCACATTCCGACGAAGCGATCGAAGTATTGGCGGAACCGTTCGACGACTCGGCTCTTCATCAGCTCGTATGCGTTGCTCGGCGCGAAGCGTGACACAGGGGGCAGCATCGACACTATTCTGGTGCCGTCCGTGTCGACATAGCCTTCCTTGAAGCAGTCGATGATGAACTGCTCGGCCAGTCCCGTCTTCAGGTGCTCCTCGCTGACAATGCGCTCGAACTCCTCCTGCTTCTTGCGGACGATGTATTCCTTCCAGTCGCGCTGCACGTCCGTGCCTGAGGACAGGGACTCGACGAACGAGTCGATGAGGTCCTTTTTGCTGCGCAGGTCGGGCGAAGACATGATGGTGCGGCTGATGTCCGCGAGGATCGACTTGTCCTCCATATGCCCGTCATGGTATTTGGCTACGAGTTCGAGGATGTAGTCGATGTTCACCTCGATCTGTTTTACCAGTTCGGCTTCGAAGACAACGTCGTCGTTGATGATTTCCTTGTCGGCTTCCTCATGCGAACGCCGCTGTTGGTAGAGGTCGATGTACAGGCTCTGGTAGTCCTGCAGGTCGCGCAGACTCAGCACATCATCATTGCAGAAATCGTCGAAAGCCTGCAGGATGTTGCGCAGCCGCAGGATCGAGCCGAATAGGGTGAGGAAATCCTTCTGCGCCTGTTCTCCGACGATTTCCTCGCCCAAGGGGAACCGCTTGAGCAGCTGCGAGACCTTCTCGGTGTATGCAGCGAGATATTCCGCATATGGCTTAAGCACCACCGTGCCCTTGGCGTCCTTGTCCCCGAACAGAGCCAAGGCGTCATCCACCTCCTGCCGCAGATCACGGAAACAGACGATGTTGCCGAAGGTCTTCACCGAGTTCAGGATGCGGTTGGTGCGGCTGAACGCCTGCATCAGGCCATGCTGCTTCAGGTTCTTGTCCACCCACAGGGTGTTGAGCGTCGTGGCGTCGAAGCCGGTAAGCAGCATGTTCACCACGATGGCCATATCCAGGTCGCGGTTCTTGAGCCTGAGGCACAGATCCTTGTAATAGTTCTCGAACTGGTCGGGTGCCGTGCTGAAGCTGCTGCCGAACATTCGGTTGTAATCGCAGATCGCGGCGTCGAGGAAATCCCGTGATGACTGGTCAAGGCCAGCGGTCTCGAAGTCCTCGTCATCAATGAAGCCCTGCTCGCCGGGATCGGCCTCGTTCGGCGCGAAACTGTAGATCAAGGCGATTTTCAACGGTTCCCCACCGCGCTCGGCCTGCTGGCGCTGGAACTCGGTGTAATACTGCTTGGCCATGCCGATGGAATCAGCCGCAAACAGCGAATTGAAGCCGCGGACGCGTCGTTCCTTGAGCATGTAACTGGATTGCCGCTTGGTTTTCTGGTCGAAATGGTCGAGCACATACGACGCGACCGCGCTCACGCGCCGCGGATCGCTCAGCGCCTTGGCCGCGTCGATGCCATACACCTGCTCGTCCCTGACGTCTTCCTTACGGCGCACCGTATCCACGTAGCCGATGCGGAACGGCAGCACGTTGCCGTCCTTGATCGCATCTACCACCGTGTATGAGTGCAGACAGTCGCCGAACGCCTGTCCGGTGGTGCGCAGGTCGGGGGAGCCACCGGTTTTCGCGTTCACGGCGAAGATGGGAGTACCGGTGAACCCGAACAGATGATAGTTCTTGAAATGCTTGGTGATGGCGGTATGCATCTCTCCGAACTGGCTGCGATGACATTCGTCGAAAATCAGCACCACATGCTGCGCGTAGACATCGTGCTTGGGATTGCCGCGGATAAATGAGGAAAGCTTCTGAATCGTGGTGACGATGATCTTCGCGTCGGGGCTGGCAAGCTGGTCGGCAAGCACCTTGGTGCTCTTGTTGGAGTTGACCGCGCCCTTTTTGAAGCGTTCGTATTCCTTGATGGTCTGGTAGTCGAGGTCCTTGCGGTCCACGACGAACAGCACCTTGTCGACGCCGTCCATGTTGCTGGCGAGCTGCGCCGTCTTGAAGCTGGTCAGCGTCTTGCCGCTGCCTGTGGTATGCCACACGTATCCACCCGCCTCGGGCGTGCCGAGCTTCTTCGGATCGTATTCGCTGATGAGAATGCGGTTGAGAATGCGTTCGGTGGCCGCGATCTGGTACGGGCGCATCACCAGAAGGTCATGCTCGGCGGTGAACACGCAATATCGCGTCAGGATATTGAGCAGTGTATGCCGGGCGAGGAAGGTCCTGGCGAAACCCGTCAGGTCGGCGATGACATGGTTGCGCCCGTCGGCCCACCAGCTGGTGAATTCGAAACTGTCGGAGCTCTTCTGCGAACGGCCGGCTGCGGGACGGCCTTCCATTTCATGGATGTGCTTGAAGCGCGTGGTGTTGCTGTAGTACTTGGTGTGCGTGCCGTTCGAGATAATGAAGATCTGGGCGTACTCATAGAGTCCCGATCCGGCCCAGAAGCTGTCGCGCTGGTAACGGTTGATCTGGTTGAACGCCTCCTTGATCGCCACGCCCCGTCGCTTCAGCTCGATCTGCACCAACGGCAGGCCGTTGACCAAAATCGTCACATCATACCGGGTCGGGTGGCTGCCGCCCTCCTCCTCGAACTGGTGAAGCACCTGGAGGCGGTTGCTGTGAACATGCACCTTGTCGATGAGACGAATGTTCTTCGTCGTGCCATCGTCACGGTTCAGGATCTGGATGTTGTCTTCCTGTATCAGCCGGGTCTTGTCCTCGATGCCCGCCGTCGAAGAGGCGATGACCTCGTGGAAGAAATGCGACCACTCATTGTCGGTGAACCGGACATCGTTCAGCTTTTCAAGCTGGGTGCGCAGGTTTGCGATAAGCTCGGACTCCGTATGCGCGGAAAGTCGTTCATAGCCCTGGGATTCGAGGATTCGCAGCAGCTCCTCCTCCAGATCCGCTTCGCTTTGGTACGCGGTCTCACGGCCGTGGCTAGGCTCGTATTCGGCCACCACGGTGCTTTCCGCGCCCTCGGCCACGAGCTTGTACGACTTGCCGCCATCCGGCAGATCCATATCCGACCGCTCCGTCATCATGGGCTCCTTCTTCATCCGTATTTATCCGCCATCCTACTCAAAGGAATTCGGATTCCGCAGCGCATATGGGATTCCTGGATCCTGCAGCTTATTCCCAATGCAGGGCCGTCCTGATTCCAGAGGCGTATGTCTCATTCGAGTCGAGGAAGCGACGAATCACCCTGGCGTAGCCATCGTCGCCCTCGATATTCCGCACAAGATACATGAGCGCAAACAGCGATGACGCCACGGACTTCTCGCCGTATTCGAAATCAGCGAACGCCGTTTTCATGTCACGCGTCATAGGCGATGGAATGACCATCTCCCGATGCCACAGCCTGGCATGATGCGAGCACAGATTACGCAGATAAACCATGGCGTGCGCGACCTCCGAGGAAGTCCGCAGATTGGTGCGTAATCCGACTGATCTGTACAATTCCCTGAGCGCCTTGGCATCCGTGTGCAGGGAAAGCATTCGGGAAAGCGTATCGAACGGGAACGTCTCGACGGCCGCCCACACGGGCACCGGTCCGCCTTTGCGCCGGTAATGTCGCATGCATACCTCATTGGACATTCCCATCCATTTGCTCATGTTGCGCAGCAGATTGTCGCGCAACAGTTCGCCGCGTTTGCTGCGCACGCTCTGATAGGATTCGGGATCCATATACGTGTAGGCATTGCCGTCAGAAGCCAGCAGGTACGCGAACCTCGAACGCAGGGTGAGTTCCACCTTCGCGGTGCCCTTGAGGATGATGTTGCGCAGTTCCTCGTCCATCGTGTAGGGAATAAGGAAGTCAACGTCCCGGGTGCCGGGCCGGTACCTGTTGTCGCCAGCTGCCGGGTTGACTTGGAATGGACGGAAATAGCCCGAGAGACGATAATAATTGCAGTCAAAGAGTACCTGCCGTAGTCTTGTCTCATCCGTGATCGCCAAGCCGCGATCCGACATCAGAGCAATCATCTGGTCGATGGTCTTCGCGGGTTTGGATTCCGGCCCAGTATGAGAAGAGCCCCCTGGTTTGAGCACTGTGAGTAGGCTTAGGGAGCTGCTGTTATTTGCCATGCTAGTCGTGTCCTCACGTTTTGAAAAGTCTGCGGCGCGTCCCAACCATGCTATGTATCCCCATAGTCCGGCAGCCGGCCATACACCAACTCGACCGTTTTCCACGATGGGACGTCACACGGCCAGTTCGTCGAATGACAGCAGACGGTCCCGGTAATACTCGTACTGCTTGCGACGGGCCTCGATCTCCGCAGGCAAACCAGAGCTCAGGTCATTAGTGAGCTTGTCGAAGCGATCAAGAATGGAGATAATCCTATCCTGCTCAGCCAAGGAGGGAATCCCCACCTTGATCTGCTTCATGACATTACTCATCAGTTTGGGATTTCCCATGCCGGTATTTACATACTGCTTAGCAGTCACATCTAAAACATATTTAAGATACTTGGCTCGCACGCGTGAATCTTTGATGCGCAAAAGTCCGCACACATTAGTAATACTAAATTTTTCATCATGGTAAAAGACAGAGCCGGCATTAGCTCCATCTGTTGTCCAAGTGATGTATTCTCCGTCATAGTCATAAGAATTAATAAAACCAAAACGGCCATTATTCGCAGTCTGAGATGAGTACACCGGATATGCGCCGCGGTGCTTTTCCAGATAGCCTTTGGACATGACCCGACCGCGATTGATATCGCATAGCTCTCCCACAGTGATGACTAGGACTCTCTCTCTATCGAATGTGAGGAGTTCATCACGGTAATAGGCATACTGCTTCCTCCGCGCCTCCAGCTCCGCCTCCAGCTCCGCCTCCAGCTCCGCCTCCAGCGAGCTGAACGAATCCAGAATCCGAACGATCTCCTCCTGCACCGGCAATGGAGGAACGGGGAATCGATATCGCTTAAATCCCTCCATATCCACTGAAGCGAAACCGCCAGCATGAACATTGGTTTTACACCACTCATCGAGTACATAGCAGTAATAGTTAATAAACTCAGGCAGAAGGCGATTTACGTATTCGGGCTTTCTTGTGAGAACTGTGAACCTTTGATTTGTTAGGGCATCTACTTTCAATAGCGCATGCTCTCCGATAGTTGCACTTGTTGCGACCATCACAGAGTCTTTAGAAAATAGCTTGCCGCTTTTAACACCTAACTGGTTTACGTGCTGAATGGAATCAAAGAGAATATGCCCGTTGGCTCGAATATCTTCCATACGAAACCATGGGACGGTCCCATTCGTCCAATACTCCAGTTTGGATTTGGATGGCGTATAGCCATTTTTCAAATCAAAGATCTCAGAAATACTATGAAATTCAACCCCGTCCGGGCAATATTCCGCGATCAAATCGTCAATCCTGCTCATTGCCAGTTCCTTCAATTCCTGAATATGCATTTAGATAATCCGGCCGCTCACAAAACACTAGATTCCAGTCGCCATCATTAAAAGCAACCTCATTGAAATCTTTGAGCTGTCTATAGCTGACCGATCTTTTTTCAAAGGTGTGTTGACCATCATCCGTTAAGATGACTGCGACCTGCGAACTCAACGGATAGTACAAGGTTGTCAAGTTATCAGTTATGACCGTACGAACTGGCTTATCTATGCCAATAAACGGGTGCCCAGATGAGGTCGTCAATACAAGCATGCTGCAATCTCGCAGATATTCCACGGCTTTATATAGTGAGGAAGAACGAACAAATTTCTCATCCTTATTGATTCCTGGCAGTATTTGCACCCACAGGGAAATCTGTTCAGCTATCGCTTCAGGGGCAAATGTCAGCGTTTCGTCAAATTCTTCCCGCGTTTGTGTTTCGCGGTAGAGTTCTTTCAATTTTTCGCTTGAGCCTAAGTCCAGCTCACGCATTGTCTCAAACACGTCTTCTGCGCGGTTCTTCGCATATCTCACCGATTCCGGGCTGCGGGAAACAATATGGGGAATGAAAATTGAAACGAAGCTCACCAATCGATCCAAATCGTCATCCTCAAGACGATCACTCGGTCTCATGTCTAATACAGTGTGCAGGAACCGGTCAAGTTCCCCGTTAAGCTTGTCTTCCGTTAAGGACAACGATTTTTCGATGTAATTAGGGAAGTAATAGTCTCCGCTTTCTCCTGATGGGCAAGCCGTCTCATACAAGCGTTTCTGCACGCCTACGTTTTCCACACGGGCGTGTCTTACCACTCGATTCTTTTCTGCTCGCGCGACGTATGAAATCATTTCTTTATCATCCACAAAATGGCGCAGAAAAAACCGAGGCAGATAGTGCTCCCTCTTGGTTCCGATCTTTCCGATTGTGGGTATCGCCTGCCGGTCTCCCATATCAGTTTTCCAAATCCGCGACGATGGCGTCGATCTGGGTGCGGAGTTCGTTCTCTCGTGCCACGATGCCGGAGATCTGCCGGTTGAGTTCGGCGATGTCAATCTTCTCGCGTGTATCTTTGGGCTGCACGTATCCGCTGACAGACAACACGTAATCGTTCTTGCGGATATCCTCAAGAGAGGCGACGGCGGAGAAATGCTCAACAGGTTCGCGTTTCGCATAGACATCCATGATCGCGGCGATGTCGTCGGGCGAAAGCTGGTTTTGGTTGCCGACGTGTACAAACCGTTCCGACGCGTCGATGAACAGCACGCTGTCGTCGTTCTTCGATTTCCTGAGCACGATGATGCAGGTGGCGATGGAGGTGCCGAAGAATAGGTTCGGTGGCAGCTGGATCACCGCGTCGATGAAGTTGCCCTCCAGCAGGTATTTGCGAATCTTCTGCTCCTTGCCACCACGGTAGAGCACACCGGGAAACTCGACGATGGCCGCGGTACCGTCGGCCGCCAGCCAGGAGAGCATGTGCATGGTGAACGCCAGATCAGCCTTCGACTTCGGTGCAAGCACGCCGGCCGGGGCGAATCGCGGGTCGTTGATGAGCGTGGGGTTGTCGTCGCCCTCCCACTTGGTGGAGTAGGGCGGGTTGGACACGATTACCTCGAACGGTTCGTCGTCCCAGTGCTGGGGGTTGATCAACGTGTCGCCGTAGGCAATGTTGAAATGGTCGTAGTTCACATCGTGCAGGAACATGTTGATGCGGCACAGGTTGTACGTGGTCAGGTTTTTCTCCTGGCCGAAAAACCCTTGCCGTACCTTATCCTTGCCCAGCACCTTGATGGATTGCAGCAGCAGGGAACCGGAACCGCACGCCGGGTCGTAGACCTTGTTCACTTCGCTCTTGCCATGGGTGGCGATTCTGGTCAGCAGCTCGCTGACCTCCTGCGGCGTGAAGAACTCGCCACCGGACTTGCCGGCGTTCGCCGCGTACATGGTCATCAGATACTCATACGCATCACCGAACGCATCAATTTTGTTGTCCGCGAAGCTCTCCGTGCCCAAGTCCAAATCGCCGATGGCGTTGAGCACCTTCACCAGCTTGGCGTTGCGATCCACCACGGTGTCGCCGAGCTTGCGGCTGTTCAGGTCCAAATCGTCGAACAGGCCGCGCAGACTGGATTCCGAACGCGAGCCGGTGGCCGAGCCCTCGATGTTCTTGAACACCCGTTGCAGCGTCTCGTTCAGGTTCTCGTCTCCGTCGGCGCGTCTGCGCACGTTGGCGAACAAGTCGGACGGGAGGATGAAATAGCCCTTCTCCTCCACCATCGACTTGCGCACCTGCTCGGCCGTGGCATCGTCCAGCCTGACGTAGTTGAAATCTGCGTCGCCGGTCTGGTGCTCATACTCGTTGAGATAGGAGGTGATGTCCTCAGAAATGAATCGGTAGAACAAGAACCCCAACACATACTGCTTGAAGTCCCAACCGTCCACCGAGCCACGCAGCACATTGGCGATATTCCAAATCGCCTTATGCAATTCCGCGCGCTGCGCGCCGCTATTCGTCATGTCATGCCTTCTTTAAAACCGTAAAGTATAACCCCCAACGATACCAAGTGTGCAGGTTCACACACCGGTCGCGTTGTCTCAATGAAAGCGCGACGACTCCGCCGGGGTTGCGATACTGGCGGTTCGCCACGGAACACCGTCGCGTCCGATGCGCGCGGCACAATAGGGGACTATGACTGATGCTGCAAACACCAAACCCGAACTGCCCAAGAACGTTCGCGTCCGCTTCTGCCCCTCGCCGACCGGAACCCCGCACGTCGGCATGATTCGCACCGCCCTGTTCAACTGGGCGGAGGCTCGCGCCACCGGCGGCAAGCTGGTCTTCCGTATCGAAGACACCGACGCCGTGCGCGACAGCGAGGAAAGCTACAACCAGATTCTAGAATCCCTGCGTTGGCTGGGCATCGACTGGGATGAGGGCATCGACGTGGGCGGCCCCCACGGCCCGTACCGCCAGTCCGAGCGCACCGACATCTACAAGGACGTGGCCGCCAAGCTGCTGGCCGCCGGCTACGCCTACGAGTCCTTCTCCACTCCTGAGGAGATCAAGGAGCGCAACCTTGCCGCTGGCCGCCCGGCCGAGTTCGGCTACGACGGTTACGACCGCAACCTGACCGACGAGCAGAAGGCCGCTTTCCGTGCCGAAGGTCGCAAGCCGGCGCTGCGTCTGCGCATGCCCGACGAGGACATCGCTTTTGACGATCTGATCCGTGGCACCATCGAATTCAAGGCCGGTTCCGTGCCGGACTACGTGATTGTGCGCCCGAACGGCGACCCGCTGTACACGCTGACCAACCCGGTTGATGACGCACTCATGGAAATCAACGTGGTGCTGCGCGGCGAGGATCTGCTGAGCTCCACGCCGCGTCAGATCGTGCTGTACCGTTACCTCATGGAACTGGGCATCGCCAAAGAAATGCCGCTGTTCGGCCACATGCCGTACGTGATGGGCCAGGGCAACAAGAAGCTCTCCAAGCGCGATCCGGAATCCAACCTGTTCAACCACCGCGACAACGGCTTCATCCGCGAGGGCCTGCTCAACTACTTGGCCCTGCTCGGCTGGTCGATTGCGCCGGATCGCGACGTGTTCTCCATGGATGAGATGATCGCCAAGTTCGACGTGCGCGACGTGAAGGCCAACCCGGCTCGCTTCGACATCGACAAGGCCATCTCCATCAATGCTGAGCACATCCGCATGCTTGAGCCCGAGGACTTCCTGCGCCGCTCTGTGCCGTACCTGCACCGTGATGGTGTGGTTTCCGCGGATAACTGGGACGCGCTGACTGCCCGCGAGCAGGAGATTCTGACCGCCGCTGCTCCGCTGGTTCAGCCGCGCGTGCGTCTGCTGGGCGAGGTCGCTGGTATGGTCGGCTCCCTGCTATCCACCGAGGAATATCTGGAGCCTGCGGATGACGCCAAGAAGCAGCTCAAGGATTCCGCCGGAGAAGTGCTGGACGCCGCCATCGCCGCGCTGGAAGGTGTGGATGAGGCCGATTGGAAGACCGATTCCCTGCACGAGCTGCTCAACAAGACGCTGGTTGAGGACGGCGGATACAAGCCGCGCCTGGCCTTCGGCCCGGTCCGTGTGGCCATGTCCGGCCGCCGCGTCTCCCCGCCGCTTTTCGAGTCCATGGAGATCGTCGGCAAGCCGCTGACCGTCGCCCGCCTGAAGGGCCTGCGCGCGCATCTGTGACTTCTCTTCCCGAGGGAAGCTAAAGGCGGGCATCTGTTCACGCAGATGCCCGCCTTCGCATACTCCAAGCAATGCCTGTGCTGCCGTTGTGACTCGAAATGCCGAGCGCATGCATTCATTAGGTAGATTGGCCATTCACTTGGTAGGTGCTCCGTCACGCCGGTCATTGGAATGGCGGGTTTCTGTGGATGCGGCTTGAGCGCCACCTACCAAATGAATGGCCAATCTACCTAAGAATGAGCTGAGAGACCTCTGCTGTGCATTTTGGCCGATGATGATGTAACTAGATGCGGGTGGGTTCGGCTAATGCATAGTGCGACACGCCGGGAGTTGCGGTGATCTGTATCCTCGCGTACAGTATTCATCTGTTGCGCGGTTCGCTTCGCAACCAGTGAAAACTGAATATGCCCCCATCGTCTAGCGGTCTAGGACTACGCCCTCTCACGGCGCCAACACCGGTTCAAATCCGGTTGGGGGTACGACGAACAACTCTTCGGAGTTGCTACGCCAAGCCAAATTGGGGTGTGGTGTAATTGGCAACACAGCTGATTCTGGTTCAGCCATTCTTGGTTCGAGTCCAGGCACCCCAGCCAATGACCCTCGCGGATTCGCGAGGGTTTTTTGTTTTCCCCGGTCGAATCTCGGCGGTGCGAATCATGCCGACGTGCGGAGTGCCAGTCGGAGACGGGCAGAAGCGGACGCGAACGTTCTCGGGGAGTTCGGGTTTGGTGTTTTCAGCATCAGTCATAGTCCCCTATTGTGCCGCGAGTGCGGACGCCGGTGAACAGCAGCGCGGTCGGTTTCTTGTCCACATAGGTGGCGAGATGTTCTCGAATCTTGCCGGCCAAGGGCGCGGGCACTTCGATATCGCGCTTGCTACTGGGCGTTTTCGTCTCCCCGAGGATTGACACCTTGTGCCCGTTCTCGCTGACTTCCTTGGCGCTACGGCGCACATGCAACAGCGCAGGGCTTGCATCCAGCTCTATATCACGATGTTGTAAGCCAAGCACCTCGCCTTGACGCAAGCCCAGCGTGCCGGCCAGCAGGACGCCAAGGGCGAGATTGGGCGGCATGGCGTCGGCGAGCGCCTGAACCTGCTCGCGGGTGGCTATCACATACACATGCTTCGTCGCCGGGCGCGGCACCTTGAACTGCGCCGGGTTCACCTTGATGAGCGTCGAGCCCTGATCGTCCAGCGGCTTTGTGGCGGCGGTTCTTTGTCGGCTTCGCCATGACACGCCTCCCTGATCGTCGGCAAGCACTAAGAGCGGTTAGGCGGTAAGCCCTAAAGCGGTACCGCTCAATTTACCGACTTTTCTACCCCAGAAAACGGTTCAAAACGTGCCGGAACGGAAAGCGGCCAGAATGCCGTAATGCCTCAAAAAGCCCGGAATGCCGCCGTTTTGGCAATGAAAAAGCCCTTTTCCTATGGGTGGGAAAAGGGCATGAGCGGAGGATACGAGATTCGAACTCGTGAGGCTGTTACACCAACACGCTTTCCAAGCGTGCGCCATAGACCACTAGGCGAATCCTCCATGCCGTACTATGCTCGGTGAAACCGTGCTCAGTAGGCAACTCGAATAAACTACCACAGGTCTCGGATAAGTGCATACTCGGCGTGGCGTGAGTTCGAATCTCGTATCCTCCGCCTCCGATTTTTGGTGCGCGGACAGCTTTGTCGCTCGCGTCTCTCGTCTTTTGGCTGTGCAAATGCATCGTGGATGAGAAGTCTGCCTCATGCTGAGCTGCGCAGTCGCGCAACAGTACAGCCGTGCAGTCAAAAAACACACAGCCGCATAGCCGCACAATATGAGGGGATGTTACCGCTCGCATGCTGGAATCGCAGTCAGCATTGAGCGCCAATCTTTCAAATAGTGAGACATTTTATTGGCTCTTGAATGACGAAACCAGCTCTCAATACCGCACATCTACTAGAAAATCAAGACTGTTGTTGAAGAATTTTTTTCTATAGAGTTCATAGTTGGTCTTGAGCTATTGAGCTATTGAGCTATTGAGGTATTTGCAGTGAGAGAGGGTTTAGCATGGTTCGTCGCGCCTGTGCGCAGTCCGCTGAACTGAACACAATTCGAGAACACGATACGCACGTTGCCGATTCCTTCGCGCGCGCGATGCAGGTGGACGCTGCCCATCAGCAGTCGTCCCCGATTTCGGCGCGTGCAATGGCTGCCGTCGTGTTCCTGTTCGCATTGATTGCCGCGACCTTCCTTCCCGCCGCAGTCATCCCGCAGTCTGCCTTCGCGGATACGCCAACGGCCACGATGGTTACCGCAGCCGATAAGACGGACACCAGCGGCGTTGAGTACACGACCTGGGCCGACGTGTCCAAGGCCATCGAGGCGCAGCTGCAAGAAGGCGCCAAAGAATATAAGTCCGGCAACACTGCCGGCTCCACGTCCGCGTTTATGTCCGCGTACAACACTATCTACATCGCCTCCAACTTCACCGCCGTGGTGCGTGACACCATTAGCTCGGATAAGCAGACCGCCCAGCAGCAGGCTTTCCAAGACATACAGAACCTCTCTTACACGGCCGGCAACGATGATCAGCTCACCCAAAAAATCGACGCCCTGAACGCCGACCTCGACGCCACTGCCCAGCAGCTCGACGCCAATACCCAGCTCGCCAAGCCGAAGCAGTACAACGAGAATCTCCAGAAGCAGATCGCCAAGGAGCGTAAGGAACTCGACGCCAAGAAGAAGCGCACCAAGAACACGGCCAAGACTTGGAAAGACGTCGCAGACGCGATGCTTCCGATTCTGGACAATGCATACAAGGCCTATGAAGGCGGCGACGCTGCCAAGGGCGCCACGCTTGTGAATGACGCCTACTACCAGCACTACGAAAAGCTCGGTTTCGAGAAGACCGTGCTGAGCGCCATCAGTGGCAACCGCGTCTCCCAGGTGGAATACCAGTTCAAGCTGTGCCGCTCCTCGATGAACACCGGCAAGTCGACCTCCGAAGTCAAGAAGTACGTCGAAGACCTGAAGAACATGCTGACCACCGATGCCGCCAAGCTCGACGGTGGCGCTGCCGATCAGGAGGGCGGATTCCTCAAGTTCATCACCAGCTCGGTCGGCCAAGCATTCCTGATTCTTATCCGTGAGGGTCTCGAAGCCCTGCTCGTGGTCGCCGCCGTGGTGGCCTACCTCGTCAAGTCCGGCAACAAGCGCTTCACCAAGTGGATCTACGTGGGCGTGCTCGCCGGTCTGGCCGGCGCAGGCGTGGTGGCAATCATCTTCATGGTCGCGTTCGGTGGCTCCGGCCCGCTGCAGGAGATCATGGAGGGCGTGTGCGCGCTCATCGCCATGTGCATGCTGCTGTGGACCAGCAACTGGATGCTCAACAAGTCCTCGGTCGAGGCCTGGAACCGCTACATCAAGGGAAAGACCGAAGCCGCAGTGGCGTCCGTCTCCTCGCAGGTCGAGGCCGGCGAGAAGGTGGCTTTCCGTACGGTGGTCTCGCTCGCCATGTTGAGCTTCCTCGCCGTGTTCCGCGAGGGCGCCGAAACCGTGATCTTCTACCAGTCCATCTACACGATGAGCCAGGATACGCACGGCATGGTGGTCGGTGCACTCGCCGCCGCCGTGGTTCTCGTGATTATCTTCCTGGTGATTCGCTTCACCTCCGTGAAGATTCCGATTGGCCCGTTCTTCTTGGTCACTTCGATCTTGATGTCCGTGCTGGTGATCGTCTTCGCCGGCGGCGGTGTGCATGCGCTGATCGAGGGCGACCTGCTGCCCGCCAACTACTTGCCGGGCATGCCCACCAACGATTGGCTTGGCTTCTACCCGTACGTTGAATGCATCATCGCTCAGGTGTTGGCGGCCATCGCCGTCATCGCGCTGTTCGCGGTCGGATTCATCAAACAGCGCAAAGCCAAGGCCCAGCTCGCCGTCGCCCCGGATGCGAAGGCCAGCGAGGCTGCCGCCCAGGCGTAACGCAACACAAACTTGCGACATGGCAATGGAAGCGATTCCAGCCCACGCCGCCACAACTAAAAACAGATAAGTCGTGAATAATCCATTCACCACAACAAAAGGAATATAGAGAAATGATGAAGAACAAGAAGCTTGCCGCTCTGCTCGGCGTGCTGCTCGCCGGCTCCATGGCTGTTTCGATGGCTGCTTGCGGTTCGTCCAACAACGCCTCCGACACCAAGGCGTCTACCAGCTCCTCCGACACCGCCAAGAAGGACGATTCAGCCAAGGCTGATGCCCCGAGCGATACCGCTGGCTTTGAAGAGGTCCCGGTTGGTCCTTCCGGCACCGCTGAGGAGCAGGATAAGCCTGCCGGCCCGCTGACCGTGGGCGCTGTCTACTTCCAGCCGATCGACATGGAGCCCGCCTCCTCCGGTCTGAAGGCCGCCGATGCGAGCTTCCACCTGGAAGCCGACATCCACGCCTCCCAGGAAGGCACCGACTACGGCTACGGCAAGGGAGACTTCGTTCCTGACCTGACCGTGAACTACACCATCATCGACAAGTCCACCGGCAAGGAGGTCGAGGGCGGCAAGGCCACCTCCGGTACCTTCATGCAGATGAACGCCTCCGACGGCCCGCACTACGGCGCCAACGTCAAGCTCGACAAGGCCGGCACCTACCAGCTCAAGCTCTCCATCGAGTCCCCGGCCTCCAAGGGCTGGATGCTGCACGTCGACCCGGAGACCGGTGTGAAGAACCACCAGTTCTGGACTGAGCCGATCGAGGTCACCTTCGACAACTGGGACTACACTCCGCGTCAGTGGTGATTATCTTCGTTCGTCGATAGCATGGCCCCCTCGTCAGAGGGGGCTTTGCGCCGCTTTAGGGAGATAATTCTTAGGGCGGCTTAAAATTTCCCCTCAGTCCGCTGCACGGACAGCTTCCCTCCCGGAGGGGAGCTAAGAAACAGGCAAAGAAAGGACGCGAATGCTTGAACAATTCGTGGCAGTGATGCCGGGAACATTGGCCCCCGCATTACTGGTGATGTGCCTGAGCGTGATGCTCGCGGTCGGCGAAGGGCGAGACAAGCCCGCCAGCGCGCATTGGCGTCTCATCGGCCTGATCGTTGGCCTGATCGCCGCCATCGTGTTCGCGAGCCTGCGCGCCTCGGCCGTGATCAACCAGCGCACATTCGTCAACTATCCGGTGCTGTGGTGCGCGATCATTGCCGACATCCTCGCCATCATCGTCGTAGTGTTCGCACGTCGCATCACCACCAATTGGCAGCGGCACAAGGCCATCATGCACATCGCGAACGCCATCGCCGCCATCGACATCGCGCTCACCCTGTTCTACGCACTGCCGGACGTTATTCTGCAGCTGACCATCTGGGTGGAGCCCGGCGATCCGATCTTCACCTCCGACATGCTGTTGCGCGCGCTCGGCTTCGCGCTGGGCCTGGCCATGTCGATTATCGTGGCCGCCATCTTCCGCACGCTGCGCTCCACCGCAGTGCGCGCCTCGTTCACCGCCGCGGTCCTCGCGGTGATGGTGATTCTCTTCATCCAGCACCTGACCGGTGTCATGCAGATTCTGCAGGCGCACGGCTTCCCGATGGGCCACACGGCCTTCGTGGCCCTCGCATGGTCGATCAACCACAACAGCTGGATGATCATGGCGCAGGCATTCGTGTTCCTGATTCCGGCCGTCGCCTCCGTGGTGGCCGGCTTCCGCATGCCGCTGACCGGTGCGAACGAAGCCATCGGACGCAAACACAAGGCATTCCGCCGCCGTGCCGTGGCCTCCGCCGTATGGAGCCTCGTGGCGATGATTGGTGTCACGCTGACCCTCACCGTCGGCGTCGCCGCAACCCAGCAGACCATCACCCTTTCGCCACCGGAGGCCTACTCACTCAAGGACGGCGTGGCCACCATCCCATTCAGCCAAGTTGAGGACGGCCATCTGCACCGCTTTGAATACAAGGCCAAGGACGGCACCGTCATGCGCTTCATCATCATCAAGAAGAACGGTGGTGCGTATGGCATCGGTCTGGACGCCTGCGAGAACTGTGGCGACGCCGGCTATTACGAAAAGGATGGCAAGATCATCTGCAAGAAGTGCGAGGTGGCCATCAACCTGGCGACCATCGGCTTCAAGGGTGGCTGCAACCCGATTCCGTTCCCGTACAAGACCGGCAACGGCAAGATCACCATTCAAACCACCGATCTGGACGCGCTGAGCGCCCACTTCCAGTGAGTGAAGGCAGGAGGCAAAAACCATGTTCTTTCTGCGTATGATCGCTCGATCGTTCACCCGCCAGCTGCGCCGGCGCCTGCTCATCGCGCTTACCGTATGTCTTTCGGCGACGGTGTCTGTGTCGATGCTGGGCGTCGTGTTCGACGTGGGCGACAAGCTCAACGCCGAGCTGTCCACCTACGGTTCGAACATCACCGTACAGCCCAAGGCGGATGCGGTCGTCTCCGACCTGTACAACACCGAGGCAGGCGGCGTGGCGTCCACCAGCGATCCGACCGCCTTTCTGAAGGAATCGGACGCGGCCAAGATCAAAACAATTTTCTGGGCGTTCAACATCACCAACTTCGCGCCGCAGCTCAACATTCACGCCACCGTAAACGGCACCAATGCGTCGATCGTCGGCACCTGGTTCAACAAGAACCTGAAGCTCTCCACCGGCGAGACCACCGTGGTGGGCGTCGAGGGCATGCGTTCGTGGTGGCAGCTTGACGGCAAGTGGCCCAAGGACGATTCCGACCAGGGCATTATCGGCAAGACGCTGGCCACCGAACTCGGCGTAACAACCGGCGACACCGTGACCCTCAACAAAACCACCGTCTCGGGCAAGAAGAACGAGCAGAAAATCACGCTCACCGGCGTCTACGATTCCGGTGACGAGGATAACGGCTCGCTATACATCGCATCCTCCATCGCTCAGGTGCTGGCCGATTTGCCCGATTCGGTGGACAAGATCGAGGTCAAGGCCCTGACCACGCCGGAGAACGACCTGGCCCGTAAAGCCGCGCAGAACCCGTCCGTGCTGAGCCAGGACGAGTGGGAGACCTGGTACTGCACCGCCTACCCAAGCTCAATCGCCTACCAAATTGAAGAGGTGATTCCGGGCGCTGTGGCCAAGCAGGTGCGTCAGGTGGCCGCTTTGCAGGGCAATGTGCTGCAAAAGACGCAGGCCGTGATGATTTTGATGACCGTGCTGAGTCTGATTGCCGCCACCGTGGCCGTGGCCAACCTGATGGTCGCCTCGATCGGCGAACGGTCCGGTGAGCTGGCGTTGCTCAAGGCGCTCGGTGCCACCGATGCCGCAGTGTCCCGCCTGATGATGGCTGAAACGGCGACGATTTCGTTGCTGGGCGCGATTGTGGGTGCGCTGCTTGGTTCGGGTGTGGCGCAGCTGATTGGGCAGGTGGTGTTCAGCTCCGGCATCACCATGCGGCCCATGGTGTTCGTGCTGGTGTTCGTGCTGCTGGCCGTCACCGTGCTGTTGGCATCCGCCTCTTCGATTCGTTCGATTCTGAACCTCAAGCCCGCGGAGGTGCTCCATGGCCGCTGAGTTTGCCCACATAACTGGGAAGGAGGAAACCGATGACTAACACCGGCATGTTCTTCAGGATGCTGTTCAGCGCCGTGTTCCGCCGTCGTTCGCGCGCGATGATGGCGGTAGTGGCGTCTCTGGTCGGCGCGGCCACACTGTTCTGCTTGGCGATGATTTGCATCGCCGTGCCGCAGCAGATGAATGAGGAGATGCGTGCGTATGGCGCAAATCTGATTGTCACGCCTACCGAATCCACTGGGGATAAGGCCGGCATAGATGAGTCGATGGTCCAGCACACCACTGAAATGGTCAAAGCCAAGGGTTCTGCGAAATACGCCACCTATCGCTACGAAAACGTGCGTGTGAACGCGTCTCCGTATGTGATGGCCGGTGTCGATGCGGCGCAGGTAAAGAACCTCAATCATCACTGGGTGGTCGACGGTAAGTGGCCGTCCTCCGGCAAGGTGCTGGTCGGCCGTGACATCGCCGATGCTATCGGTCTCAAGGTGGGCTCCGCCATCACTATCGGTTACCGTGCGTCCGATAATGCCAGCTCTACTGGTACTTCGGCCTCCTCTAACGAGGGGACCGGCTCGGCGAATGACGAGACCTCCTCAAGCAGCTCCCAAAACTCGTCCAACGACATGCAAGGCATGGATATGTCTGGCGACATGGCTGGTATGGATATGTCAGGCTCGTCATCCTCGGACCAGTCGTCCTCAAGCCAAACCTCTAATGGCCAATCAGGCCAATCCCCGTCCGATCAGCCAACTCAAGACGGCCGCGTCTCCAGCGACATCATGGATACCTCCGGCACCGAATTCCGTGTGGCCGGCATCGTGGACACCGGCGGCAGCGAGGATTCGATCATCTACGCCACCAACGCCGACGTCAACAAGCTCACCGGCGTGACGCGCGGCGTGGACGTTATTGAATATTCGGCCGGAACCAGCGACCTCGCAGGGCTGGTTTCCAGTATCAATGAGATGACTTCCATGCACGTCAAGGCGCAGCAGGTCACTAAGATCACCGCCTCTGACACCCGCATCATCACCATGTTGCAGACGCTGTTCTGGGTCGTCTCGCTCGTGGTGCTGGTGCTTACGCTCGTCGGCGTTGGCACCACAATCAGCTCGATCGTCTCGCAACGACGCAACGAAATCGGCCTGCGTAAGGCCCTCGGTGCCAGCTCGCGCGCAATCGGCATTGAGTTTTATGTCGAATCGGTGTTCTATGGCCTCATCGGTGGTCTGATTGGCACTGCAATCGGCTACGGCCTCGCCAGCTGGCTGTGCGTGGCGGTGTTCGAGCGCTCCATCGGATTCAACTGGTGGCTGGCGCTGATTTCCGTGGTGTTCAGCGCGTTGGTCGCCGTAGTCGCCTCCATCCCGCCCGTCCACCGCGCCACCCGTATTGACCCTGCCGTTGTGCTTCGCGAAGAATAAAGAAAGAGAATCGTCATGCTACTTGAACTCGACCACATCTCGAAGATCTACGGCGACCTGCACGCCGTAGACGACCTCAATCTGACCGTGCCGGAAGGCGAATGGCTGGCCATCGTCGGTTCCTCCGGTTCGGGCAAGACCACGCTGATGAACATGATTGGCTGCATGGACACGCCCTCCAAGGGTTCCGTGAAGCTCGAGGGCCGCAAGCTAGAGGATCTGAACGCCACGCAGCTGGCCGACGTGCGTAAGAACCTCATCGGCCTGGTATTCCAGAAGTTTTATCTGGTGCCGCACCTGACCGCTGTGGAAAACGTGATGGTGGCGCAGTACTACCATTCGGTGGTCGATGAGAAGCAGGCCATGGAAGCGCTGGAGAAAGTTGGTCTGAAGGATCGCGCCCACCACCTGCCCGGCCAGCTCTCCGGCGGCGAGCAGCAGCGCGTGTGCGTGGCTCGTGCGCTAATCAACGATCCGAAGCTGATTCTGGCCGACGAGCCCACCGGTAACCTTGACGAGAAGAACGAGAAGATCGTGCTCGACCTGTTCCGCAAGCTGCATGAACAGGGCACCACAATCATTGTGGTTACGCACGATGCGCTGGTCGCCAGCTGCGCGCAGCGCGAGATCATGCTCAACCACGGCGTGCTCGTCGGTGAGAAGTGGAATGACGAGGATGCGCGCAAGGCGTATGAGGCGGTCGGTGGAAAGCCCGCTTCCACGGGTGCGCAGGTGGAAGGCGCACAAAACGGCGAAACCGCCATCGGATTCGCCGACCCCACCAAGGCCGCAAAAACCGGCGGCGAAGAGTAGGGCCGTATATTGGCTTCCCCCGGGCACGAGGGGAGCCAGTGTGAGGTGCGAATAGGATATTGGATATGACTGAAAAGAACACGTTGAAGAAGTCCGCGACGCTGGCGGCGGCTGGACTGGTCGTGGCCGGTGCGCTGCTGGCCGGGTGTGGCGAATCCAAGGCCACGCCGATGGATGACGCGTATGCCGGCAATTCGGGCGAGACCCAGAAATCGCAGGAAGAGCAGTCGCAATCCCAGTCGGATAGCTCGAATGGTTCCGATTCCAGCTCGTCTCAGAACGACCCGTCCACCACCACATCCGACAAAAAGGACACCGGCAACTACAAGGACGGCGACTACTCCATCAACGGTCAGTATGGCCCGGTCGGCGAGGATTCCATCGATGTCCATCTGACCATCAAGGACGGCAACGTTGAGAACGTGGAAATCGTGGGTCACCCGTTCACCAAGATTTCCAAGGGCCACCAAGATGACTTCGCCAAAGCCATCAACGGCGTGGTGGACGGCAAGCCCCTGAAGGGCCTCAAGGTGGATAAGGTCGCCGGCGCCAGCTGGACTTCCGACGCCTTTAACAAAGCCCTCGAAGTCGCCCGCCAAGAGGCGTCCATTCAGTAGTAGGTAGACATCTGCAGATTTTTTCAACCGCGGGAATGGGCATTCTCCGCTTCAAGGGGCTGATTTGGCCTTTGCGAAACTTCTACTTGCGTTTCGAGGGGCTGCTTGAGGGCGAGATCTCAACTATCAGACGCATATTGGTTACGTTATTCTGCCGTTTTTAGTGCCTGTCTACTTTGCCATCAGCCCCTTGAAGTGGAGATAGATGTTCTGAAAAGACCAAATCAGCCCCTCGAAAGCGAAGTGCACGTGTAGTCCGTTACTTCAGTAACGCCGGCCAGAGTAGATCAGACATACGGGCGGCCCAGGCGGTGTCGTCATCCATCGCTTTGCCTTCGATGGCCTCGTACGCCACCAAAGACCCGATGATGGTGGATAACAGCAGTTTCTCGTCAACACTTTCGCGGAATACACCTTGCGTCACGCCCTGCTTCAAGAATGCGGCAACTCGACTCAGCCACGGCGTAATCACCTGATTGACAATGTGCTGGAAAAATTCGGCCTCGCTGGATAGCACAATGCCTACGCGTTTGACATCGATGTTGTTATTGCGCACCCAGTCCACCAGTCGTTGCAACAACTGAGTGAAATGCTCCCGCGTGGGGCTGGGTACTGGGCCGGCGTCCGGGTTGACCAGATACATGGCACTGATCTCGCGCAGCAGCTCGTCAGCATTATGGTAACGGCGGTAAATCGTGGTTTTGGCCACGCCGGAACGACGAGCCACCTCTTCGATGGTCACGCCGCTGATGCCGCGATCCACGGCGATCTGCAGCGTGGCCTGCATCAGCTTGCGATCCGTCGCCTCGCGGGTGCGCTCGCCTCGGAGCATCGTGTCCGTTGTCCTCTCCATCATCTCTTCTCTTCAACATGTGCTCCCGCTGGCGGGAGCTGGCCGGCGGAGCCGGACTGAGGGTGGTTCATGTCGTCGGCTCGGGCCATATTCCCTAGCTCAGTACCTTAGTGCTCTCGACCTGCGCCACATACCACTGGTTGAACTTCACCAGTGGCTTGCGCAGCAGCAGTCCCAACAGCAACAGCGGCGGTATGAACGCCAGCAGCAGTCCGGCAGCCCTCCAATAGTCCATGTCGTAGATGCCGGCAATAGCCGCGCGCATCATCGTCACTGCGTGGGTGAGTGGCAGGAACGGGCTGACTTTCGCGATGAAATCAGGCAGCATTTGCATCGGGTAGGCGGCGTTCGCGCCCGATATCTGCACGATGAGCATCAGCACGCCGATTGCCTTGCCCACATTGCCGAAGCTCGCCACCATGGTGTAGGCGAAGAACGAGAACACCAGCGAAGCCAGCCATCCTGTCAGCATGAACAGCAGCGGATGCACGGCCTGCACGTGCAGGAACAGCAAATCGCCGCCCAAGGACACAGTGGACTGCAGCAACGCAATCAGCGCGAACACCCCGTAATGGCCTAGGAATAGCTGATGTGGGCGCGGGTTGCCCAGTGATTCGCGGGTGCGCCGCGACACGGAGGTTTTGAGCGTGACCGCCATCAGTAGCGATCCGACCCACAGCGGAATCAGCGTATAGAACGGGGCCATTGAGGAGCCGAAATTCGCCACAGGGAACACGGCCTTGCGTTTGAGCTGCACTGGAGCGGCCAAGGTGCTGGCCAACGTTTCGGGGTCGTTGCCCAACACCTCCTTGACCATGCTCATGTCGCCGCTGTTCAGTGCCTCGCTCAGCTTGCCGTTGAACGACGTCAGTTCGGAGCTTGCGGAGCGTAGTTTGTTGGCCACTTTGTCCAATGTGGCGTGGGCATCGGCAAGCATGCTGTCGGCATCGCTTGATGTGCTTCGCAGATCGCCGAGTGTGGTGTTCAACTCGGCCGCGCTGGTGTCCAGAACACTGGAAGCATCGGCAACCGTGGCCGACAAGGACTCGATTTGTGGCTGCACGTTACTGGCGTAATCCGCGGTGATGCTGGCAATGCTGTTTTGCGCCTGCTTGGCCAGATCCTTGACCTGCGCCCGCTGGTTCTGCGCGTCTTGGTTGCCCTGGCGGATATCGCTGGCTGTCGTGTTCAGCGCCTGCTGCAACCTGGTCTGCCGTGTGATTGAGCGGTCCAATGCCTTGACGATGGACGAATCGTCGCCCAGTAGTCCGGCCAGCGTATTGCGGATTTCGGTATATTGCGCGGTCTGCTTGCCCACGGCTGTGGCCTGGTGTTCCAGCTCGTCGGCGGTCGTGGTGGCTCCGCTGTTCGCGTCGGCATAGAGCTTGTCGATGGAATCGGACACCGCGCCGAAGCTGGAGGCGCTCGTGTCCAGCGCGTTGCTCATTGCCTCGGTGGTGGTGCTGAGTGCGCCGGCCACATCGCTGACGCCTTGTTTGGCGCCTTTGAGATCTGTGCTGCCTTGTTGCGCGGCGCTGGAAGCCTGCGTGATGAGCGCGTTCGCGGTGTCCAGCAGAGCGCCGGCGGAATCGGTGAGTGAGCCATAGGTGCCGAGGAGATCGGCGGTGCTCTCGAGCTGGGTGGCAAATCCGGCGATATTCGTATTGAAGGTGTTCAGTTGCTCTTTCACTGCGGGCGTGGAGAGTTGGTCAGCCAGCGATGACGCGATCTCCAGCCCGGCTGAGGTGATGGTTTTGGCAAAGACGGTGTTGATTTCCGCCGCCACCTCGTCGGTGCCCTCGTTGAGTAGGTTCGGAGCCAGCGCGTTCTTCTTCTCGTTGCGGTAGTAGGTCAGCTCGGCGTGCTGCACATCGTCGGAGAAGAAGGTCATCATGTCTTTGCTGAACTGCTTCGGAATCACGATGGCCGCATAGTATTTACCGGATTTCGCGCCTTCGATGGCGTCGGACTTGGAGGTGATGGTCCAGTCGAGTTCGCTGTTGGCGCGCAGGGCGTTGACCACTTGGTCGCCCACGGTGACTTTAACCGGAATCAGATCGGATCGATAGCCCTCATCCACATTGGCTACGGCGAACTTCAGGTTCTTCATGTTAGAGAACGGATCCCAGCAAGCGGCCACATTGAACCAGGTGAACAGGCCGGGAATCATGACCAAGCCAATCACGATGATGATGGACACCACATTGCTGGTCAAGCGCTTGATGTCGCCGGTAAAGAGCTTCCAGATTGTGCTCATCGTGCGTGCTTGCCTTCCTTGGTCGGCGGTGTTGAGGGAATGGTAAGGGTGTCTGCGCTGTGGTCGGGCCGTGCCTCGACGTTGGCCGGCGGCCGGTGACCGGTTTTATGCCTGTACAGCATGGTGCGAATCGATTCGTCGGAGAGGTTGCCGAGTTCGGTTTGGCGGCGGATGGAATCGCGCATATATTCCACGACCATCAGGAAGCCGACGATGATGAGCACCCATGCCAGCCACGTGCCCATCACCACGATCTTCTCGCTGGTGGTCAGCGAGAAGACGATGATGAGCGCTGCCGGCACCACGAATCCGGCAATCAACGCGCCCAGCAAGAGGCGTGGGTAGCGGTAGGCGAATTTGGCGGCGCGGCGCTCGATGGCGTGGCGGTATTCCTCGCGGTCGGCCAGTGCGGCGATAGCCTGGGTGACGCGGTATTCGTTGCTGGTGATGTGCACCGGCTCGCCGATAATCATGTCGCTTTCCTTGATTTCGCGGGCGAACAGACGGTTGAGATTCGCCAGCTTGGGGCGGGCGCCGAGGCCGAGCAGGAAGGCGAGCGTGGCGAAAATTAGCATTTTGCCGATGTAGTCAAACCAGTGACCGTCATAGAAACCGCCGATGGTCTCGCGCAAGGCATCGATGGAATAGGTGAACGGCAGCAACGGGTAAAGCGTGCGGAAGAATCCCGGCATCATTTCGATCGGGTACAGGCCGGAGGCGCCGGGCACCTGCAGGATGACCAGCGCCACGCACACGCCTTTGCCTACGTGCATGAAGGTGGTGGAGAGGGCGAAAATCACTGACATGTACACCAGTGAAGTGATGACGCAGGTGAGCAGGAACACGGGCGCGCTCGCGCATTGAATGCCGATGATGAGGTCGCCGATGCCAGTGACAAGGCCCTGGGTTGCGGCCAGCGTGGCCAGCAGCAGGAAACGGCCAAGATAGCCCTGGGAGGGGGTGAGGTTATCGATGTCTTCATCGTCGGTCTCGAGCTTGGGAATCACTACAAGCACGAATGCGCCCACCCACAGAGACAGGGTGGTGAACAGCGGTGCCATGCCGGAACCATAAGCGGCGACCGGATAGATGGCCTTCTCGCTAATGACGGTGGGAGAGAGCATGAAGTCGGATATTGTGCTGGCGTCGAGTTTGCCGTCGGTGCCGATAAGCGCGTTTAGCGAACTGGAGATGCTCAGGGCCTTGATATCCGTGGCGAGTGTGCTGAGTTTGGCCTGCACGCCGGCCAGAGCCTGGTCGGTGCTGTTCAACGCGGTTGTGGTGGAGGAGACCGCTTTGTCGAGCTGGTCGAGGGTCTGCTCCGATTGATCGATGAGCGAGCTTTGCGAGGTGATGCCGTTGGACAGCGTACTGGCTGTGGAACTCAACGTGTTCAGGCCGGTGTTGAGTTGGGGAAGCGCGCCGGAAACCAGTGTACTGCGTGCGGTGTTGGTGGCATCCAGTGTGGTCTGGGTAGCGGTGTTGAGGCTGCTGGCCAGGCCTGCGGTATCGGTGTAGGTGTTACCGATGGTGGTGTTGAGACTGCTGAGATTATTCAGGGTTTCGGCGAGGTTGCTATTGCGGTTGTCCAGCTTGCTGATGGCGGATTTGAGCGGTTCCTGATTGGCGTTCGGCAGTTCCTTGAGCTGGGCGATGACATCGGCGTTGGCCTGATTGATGTCTGCGGCGGTATTGATCATGCCGCCTACCTGCTGGTTGGCGGAGTTCAGCATGCCGGTTACTGTGCCGATGCTCTGATTGGCTCGAGAGGAAGCCTGGCTCAGCAGGCTTGACCCTTGGTCGAGGGAGCCGGATGTGGCGGTGACGAAAGTATTCAGACTGGTCTGTGTGGTGCCGATGAGTTTGGACGCGCCGGCCAGTCCCTGTGCGGTGTCGATGCCGAGTTCTCGTGCGTCTTCCAGCGCTTGGCGGGCCGTCCGTGTTTGTTCGGGCGTGCCGGCGAGCTTGGTGTTGAGTTTGGCGATGGTGTCTCGCGTGTGCTGCACGTCACTGGAGGCTTCATTGAGTGCAGTGATCGTTTTGGCTTTGGTCTGGTCTTCGGCAGCGATGGTTCTGTCTCCGACCGTGTTGATGACTTCGGTAAGCACCTCGGACACGGTGGACACAAAAGTGGAGTTGACCGTGCGGTCCACGGTGGATGCGCCGACGTCGGTGACTTTGGGCGCGATGGCGCTGGCTTTCTCGTTGACGTAGTACTGGAGGGTGGGTTTGTCTTTGCCGCCGGTCACCACACCGGCAAGGTCATTGGAGAAATCCTTGGGAATCACGATGGCGGCATAGGCTTTGCCGGATTCGACCTGGCTCATTGCTTCGGCCTCGGTAACGAAGGTCCAGCCGAGCTGGTCGTTGTCTTTAAGCTGGTTGACGATTTGGCCGCCAAGATTTTGTTTGCCGATCAGGGCGTTGTCGATGCCGGTGTCGTTGTTGGCCACGGCGACGGTGATGCCGTTGGTGTTGCCGTATGGATCCCAGAAGCCGACGATATTGTACCAGGAATACAGCGGCGGAATGAACACCATGCCGAACATGATCACCCAAGCTGCCGGCACTGTGAACAGGCGCGCGAAGTCGCGCTTGAGAACTTTCAGGATGTTGCCCACTGATACCCCCGGAGCCTGCTGCTGGATTACTGCGTTTCTCGTAGCGATACGGTAAGCGTAGCGCTACGGTTTAAGTAGCGTAATACCGCCGGGGGAGATTGATGGGTGATTTCGTCCGAATATGCGACTGCCCGGCGGCTTATCGTGCGCCGTTGGGCAGTGTGTCTGGTTTTGGTGTTTGTGGGGCGTTGAAAAGAGTCGTTTTGGGCGGTATCCTCTCCCTGCCGGGAAAGCCCACCGCGTGGTTAACTTTTCACCGCGATGTGTTCGTCCCACCACGTAGTGACTGTTCCACGGCGAGGTGTCGCAAAATGGCTTTATTCAGCCAAAACCAAAATCCTGCTGACAACGTGGTGGGGTGTTCGCCGCGTGGTGGAGGTGGCTGTAAGGGTGTCAAACTGTTTTGATGCTCCTAAGTTTGGCAAACCCCCGATTGGGGTGATAGCGTGAGATGACGCTACGCGGAGGGAAATCATGCTCAGAAACGACGATGCGGCCGCAAGCCCCGGGAATGCGCGGGAGCGCCGCAGCGGCATGGATATGCCGGGCACACATGCGGATTCCGAGGATAGGACTGCCGCGGACAACATTGTCCACGTTGCCGATGGTGCCAAGTCCGCCGTCGTGGCTGATTTGGTGGCCGACGAGTTGGACGTTGTCGGTCTGAATCCCGATGCCAAGCGTCTGCCGATTCTGGCGCATATCTATGGTGTGCTGGTGCTGCTCGACGGTCTGGCCGTGCTGCCGTTGGTGGTGCTGACCTGCATCTACTCCGTGCGTGAGATTCTGAATGGCCGTGTGCACGTCGATGCGATGAGTCTGACCTTCATTCTTTCCGTGGTCTATGCGTTGGTACTGATCGTCAGTGCCGTATGCCTCATCGTGTTCGGTGTTCTGCTATTGCGTAATCACCGCCGTTATGCCGCGCGATGGACGTATGTGCTGATGCCTCTCACCTTGGCCGACGGCATGCTGTCTCTGGCGCTGACCGGCCTCGGGTTCAACCTGTTGCTGCCGATTATCCAGATGATCATCCTCATCGTGATTTCGGTGACTGCCGATCCCTCCCTGATAGAGGAGAGACGCTTGCAACGCGCGCTCAAGCGTATGGATGAGCGCGATGAGTACGAGTCCGCCGTTGCTGTCGGCATGCTCGGGCGTGACCAGTCCGGCAAAGGCTATATCGCACTGGACTTCTTCAATATCTTCTGGCTGTTCACCATCGCTTCAGTGGGCGGCTTGATTGTGGAGACGATATATCATTTTGCGCTCTATAACGGTGAGCTGCAGGACCGCGCGGGTCTGCTGTGGGGGCCGTTCTCGCCGATTTACGGCTGCGGTGCGGTTTTGGTCACCGTGTGTTTGAACCGCCTGTGGAAGGCGAATCCGTTTCTGATTTTCTGCGCGTCGGCGGTGATTGGCGGTGCGTTCGAATACTGCACGAGTTGGTTCATGGAAGTGGCATTCGGCATCACCGCATGGGACTACACCGGTCGCTGGCTGTCCATTGACGGGCGTACGTCGGGCCAGTTCATGTTCTTCTGGGGTCTGATTGGCGTGGTGTGGGTCCGCTGGCTGTTGCCTCGCCTGCTCGCGCTCATCAATCGGATCCCTTGGAAAGTGCGGTATTCGTTGACTGCGGTGTGTGCGGTGCTGATGGTGATCGACATCGCCTTCACCCTGATGGCCCTAGATTGCTGGTATGGGCGCATGGCCGGTCAGCCGCAGACTTCGCCGGTTGCGATGTGGTTCAGCGAGCGTTATAGCGATGCCTATATGGCCAATCGTTTCCAGACCATGCACCTCGATCCCTCCAAGGCCGGGCGAATGTGACGAATCTCTTATGCGAGAGGCGTAAGACAGCTCGTGCGTGGTGACCGGCCGGGCGATAGACTGGAGCATGTTGTGATAATTTGGGGTCTCTGACAGGGAGGCCGCCGGTCGCGCCACTGCCGGGGTCTTGGTCTCGGTTGCCGACGAACCGGTTGAGCGGGCAATCACATATTGCCCACCTGTAAGGAAAGGCAAGGCACATGGCCGAAGCTACGGCAAACATCGGTGTGATCGGACTGGCTGCGATGGGTTCCAACCTGGCGCGCAACCTGGCACACCACGGCAACACGGTGGCATTGTTCAACCGCCACTACTCCCGCACCGAAAAGCTGATGAATGAGCATGGCACCGAAGGCAACTTCGTGCCGGCCGAAACACTCAAGGAGTTCGCCGCATCCCTGAAGCGCCCGCGTACCGCGATTATCATGGTCAAGGCCGGTGCACCGACCGACGCGACTATCGAGCAGCTGGAAAAGGTGTTCGAGCCGGGCGACATCATCGTCGACGGCGGCAACTCCTTCTTCAAGGACACCATCAAGCGTGAGAAGGAAGTGCGCGCCAAGGGCTTCCACTTCGTGGGCTGCGGCGTGTCCGGTGGTGAGGAGGGCGCGCTCAACGGCCCGTCCCTGATGCCCGGTGGCACTGCGGAATCCTGGAAGACCCTGGGCCCGATCCTCGAGTCCATCGCCGCCAAGGTGAACGGTGAGCCGTGCGTGACCCACATCGGCACCGATGGTGCCGGCCACTTCGTCAAGATGGTGCACAACGGCATCGAATACGCCGATATGCAGGTGATTGGCGAGGCTTACGACATTCTGCGCCGTGGACTCGGCATGGACGCCGAGGAGATCGGCGATGTGTTCGAGGAGTGGAACAAGGGCGACCTTGACTCCTACCTCATCGAGATCACCGCTGAGATTCTGCACCACAAGGACGCCGAGACCGGCAAGCCGTTCGTGGACGTGGTCGTGGATCACGCCGGCATGAAGGGCACCGGTACCTGGACTGTGCAGACTGGTCTGGAGTTCGGTTCTCCGGTGGCCGCAATCGGCGAGGCAGTGTTCGCTCGTGCGCTTTCCTCCCATGGCGATCTGCGTGAGGACGCTCAGAAGGAAGGCCTGGCCGGCCCGAACAAGACCATCGATTTGACTGGCGAAGACAAGGCCGCGTTCATTGAGGACGTGCGCAAGGCGCTGTTCGCCTCCAAGGTGGTGGCCTACGCGCAGGGTCTGAACGAGATTCAGGATGGAGCCAAGGAATACGGCTGGGATATCAACCTGTCCGAGGTGGCCCGTATTTGGCGTGGCGGCTGCATTATTCGTGCCCAGTTCCTGCTCGACCGTATCACCGAGGCCTTCAAGGGCGATAACCCGCCGGCCTCCCTGCTGTTCGACCCGTACTTCGAGAAGATTATCGGCGAATCGCAGGATGCATGGCGTCGCGTGATCGTGCGCGCTGTGGAAGCCGGTATCCCGACCCCGGTGTTCTCCAGCTCCCTGGCCTACTACGATGGGCTGCGCTCCAAGCGTCTGCCCACCGCCCTGACCCAGTCCCAGCGCGACCTCTTCGGCGCCCACACCTACGGCCGCGTAGACAAGCCCGGCGTGTTTCATACTTTGTGGGCCGAAGAGGGCAAGCCGGAAATCGAAGCGTAGCTTCGGAATTTCCGGCTTAGGGGAGCCCGGTGGGCTCCCCGGCCCTCTTCGGAGCGAGGCGGCTATGCCGCCGAGCCAACACTGAGCCTCGCCGCAGGCGAGTCCCTAATTGCAGGGCTGGAGGCGAAGAGGGCGAGCCGGAAATCGAGGCGTGACGATATAGCTAGGCTCCCCTCAGAGAGGGGAGCCTAGCTACAGCTTTACAGCTTAGTGACAGTTTCTTCCGTGGAGAACCAGATGAATTCGTCCACTCCGTTGGCGTAGGACGACGGATAATTCGGATTATTCGGCTTCGAAAATACGTGTGCCAGCGAATCGACCTTACTGGCACCGGCAGCGAAGAACCACGTGCGGCGCGAACTCGCAATCATCGGAGCCGTCAAAGAAACACGCAACGGCGGCATCTTGGGGGAGTGATTCACACCCACAGCCAGCCGGTCGGTGACTTTAACCTCATCATGGCCGGGGAACAGCGAAGCGTAATGGCCATCTGGTCCCATACCCAGAATCATCAGGTCGATGGTCGGCTTCGGGCCAAGCTCACGGATGAGCTCGGCCTCGTAATCGCGTGCAGCGGCGTCAAGCAACGCGTCGTTGGCAGCGTCAGCGGCGGCACGAACGGCGTCGTCATCGCTTTCGGCATTGGCCATGGCGTCGGCAATCTCGTCGGTGGAACGCACGTCGGCTGCCATCTCATGAATATTCGACTCGGGCAGCTTGCCGTCGGCCACCAGTTTGTCCAGTAACAGTCGGCGGGCTTCCAGCGCATTGCGGTCGGTATCGTACGCCGGCACAAACCGTTCGTCACTCCACCAGAAATGCACGCGAGACCAGTCAATCGCCTCGGCCAGAGGATCATCCAGTACCAATCCCAGTGGTTGCGCGGCCGAGCCGCCGGACAGCGCCACATCCACGCGCGTGCGATGCGTACTATCCGGCAGCCTTTCAGCAAGCAGATCAAGCAATGCCAGCGCAAACCGCTGCGCGCCGGCCTGAATCATCAGATCCTTGTCTGGATAGACGACAAGTTTACGAGTTGCCATAAGTGTTCCTTCACGTAAAAAAGACCACCCTCAGTCAGCTCCCGTCAGCGGGAGCCAATATGCTCCTCCCGCTGACGGGAGGTGGTACGAAGTGCTGGAGGGTGGTCAAATGAATATGCTCATCAGTGACGAATCAGATCCCAGCCCTTATTGATGACATCGGCGTAAATCTCATCCGGATCGATGCGACGCAACTCTTCGGTGAGGCAGTCCTCAATCGTGCGTACGGGAACGGAAATCGTCTGCGGAGCCTGCCCCGGCATGGAAATCAGTGCCTGATCCTCATACGGGCGTTCCAGTGACACCACGCCGTCATCGCGAGTCAGGTACACGCCGGTCACAGCCTCGGCATCGGGTACGAATTCGGTTTCGACTGGTACTCCGAGCTTGAGGTGCAGCCATGCGCACAGCAGTTCCATCGGCAGGAAGTCGGCCTTGCCGGTCACCTTGGCAGCAGTGATGGGCAGGTGCGGCGGCTGATCCAGCATGGAGGCGAGCATCGCGCGCCATACGGTCAATCGGGTCCAGGAAAGATCGATGTCTTCTGGAGTCCAGTTGCGGCGCAGGCGTTCGATCGTTGCCTCGGGATTGTTGGAGTTCAGGGCGTCGGTGATACGGCTGCGGGCCATCGCACCCAACAGATCCTTGGAAGGATTCGACGGTGGCGTGGTCGGCCACCAAGCCACTACTGGTACATCCGGCACCAGCAGAGGAATGACCAGAGTATCCGGGTGATTGATCAGGCCGTTGCGCGGGCGCAGAATAATAATCTCGCCGGCACCGGCATCCGCGCCGAAGCGCACCTGGGCGTTCAGATTGGAGTCATTCGGGTCGGCCGAGCCGTCCGTCAGGTCGACTGCCGGATTATCGCGGTTGGCGCTGACCTCGGCGGCGACTTCACTGGCATTCGGCTCGTCGTTGGATTCGCTGCTGTGCGCGGTATCGGGCACAACGGCGATCACGCGGCAAGGATGCTCGCGGCTGGCCGAATTGGCCACCTCAAGCGCGTGCTCCAGGTTGGTGTCGTCGGTGGCGATCAGCAGCGTCAATACACGGCCGGTCGCCGATTCGCCGCGCTCCTCGTGCAGTTGCTCGATTTTGTGCGCAATCTCGCGGGTGCGAGTGTTCGGCATATCGATGATCATGGCATCCTCCAGTGGCGGCCGTCGCGTTCCAGCATCTCATCGGCCTGTGCCGGTCCCCACGTACCAGCGCGGTAGGCCTGCGGCTGGCCGAGCGTGGCCCAGAATTGTTCAATCGGATCGAGGATTTCCCAGCTCAGGTTCACCTCTTCGGTGGTCGGGAACAGAGGCGGATCGCCGAGCAGCACGTCCAGAATCAGTCGCTCATAGGCTTCCGGCGAGTTTTCGGTGAAGGAGCGGCCATAGCTGAAGTCCATGTTCACGTCACGGACCTCCATGGTGGAGCCGCCCGGCACCTTGGCGCCGAAGCGCATGGTGACGCCTTCATCGGGCTGCACGCGAATCACGATGGCGTTCTTGCCGAGTTCGCGCACGGCGGTCTGCTCGAACGGCAGGTGCGGGGCGCGCTTGAACACCACAGCGATTTCGGTCACGCGCTTGCCCAGGCGCTTGCCGCAGCGCAGGTAGAACGGCACGCCGGCCCAACGGCGGGTGTCGATGTCAAGGCGGATGGCCGCATAGGTTTCGGTAGTGCTGGAGGGGTCGATGCCCTTCTCCTCGAGGTATCCGACCACTTCGTGCGAACCCTGCCATCCCTTGGCGTACTGGCCGCGTGCGGTATTGGCGGCAAGATCCTTGGGCAGACGTACAGCGGAGAGCACCTTGGTTTTCTCGGCGGTCAGATCCTTGGCGGTGAAGCTCACCGGCTCTTCCATGGCGGTAAGGGCCATGAGCTGAAGCAGATGGTTCTGGATCACGTCTCGTGCGGCGCCGATGCCGTCGTAGTAGCCGGCGCGGCCGCCGATGCCGATGTCTTCGGCCATCGTGATCTGCACGTGATCCACATAATTGGCGTTCCAGATCGGCTCGTACATGGCGTTGGCAAAGCGCAGAGCCAGCAGGTTCTGCACGGTTTCCTTGCCGAGGTAGTGATCGATGCGGAACACGGAGTTCGGGTCGAATACTTCGGAGACCACGCTGTCGAGTTCCTTGGCGCTGGCCAAGTCATGACCGAACGGCTTCTCGATAATCACGCGGCGCCATGCACCTTCGGACGAACGAGACAGGCCGGACGCGGCCAGCTGCTTGGCCACTTGCGGGAATGCGCGCGGCGGCACCGACATGTAAAAGGCATGATTGCCGCGCGTACCGCGGTCGCGATCAAGCTCCTGCACAGTGGCGCTTAGACGCTCAAAAGCCTCGGGGTCGTCGAACGTGCCCTGCACAAAACGGATGCCGGCGGCCAGATTGCGCCAGGTCGATTCTTTGAACGGGGTGCGGCAATGTGCCTGAACCGCGGTCTTGACGAATTCGATGAACCGTTCCTGGGTCCAATCGCGGCGTGCAAAACCGGTCAGGCCGAAGCTCGGCGGCAATAGGCCACGGTTTGCCAAGTCATAAACGGCCGGCAATAGTTTCTTTTGTGCCAGATCACCCGTGACACCGAAAATAACGAGGCTGCACGGGCCGGCGATGCGGGGCAATCGGAGGTCGCGCGAGTCGCGCAGGGGATTGCTCCAGTTGGGGGATTCACTCATGATTATTAAGGGTAGTCGCCGGAGGCTATCTATCGCTAGAGGCGATATACGATGTGGGCTGCGATTTATCGCACGTTTGTGAAGTGCGGGCGGGGTAGGAGCGGGGTGAAGGCGGGAGTCCAAGCGATGGCGCGGTTCGAGATGTGCGCGTGAACGCCGTGCAGGCATATCAGCGTGCTGCCAGCATTTTTCCAGTGTTCGTGCGAGTGTTCCAAAGATTGGAATCAGGGCTTTTCCATGTCAGCCCATTGGGAGAAAATGCATATGAATTAGTAACACAGTGTCAACTTTAGATGTGAAGTAATTATTATCATGCCTCGATCAGTGTCTTCGTCGTCGTATCCTCATGAGTATTCGAGGCATGCCTCCCACGCTGCAAAGCCGCATCGCCCACATCCACAGCCATGTAAGCCTCGCCAGCTGCGCCTTGATTGGCAGGCCCTGCTGCGCTTCTTCCAGAATCTGAGTGAGCGGTTGCCGCAACGTCATCACGGCAAGGTCAAGATACTTAAAGGTTCCGTATACACACGGCGTCGCATTGTGGTGGGCTGCTTGGGCGTGCTGCTGTTGGTCGAATTGTTCCAGCTGTTCTGGCCGTCCGACAAATTCTTCCCGCTTGCCACACTTGACGGTCATGCCGTGGGTGGGCAGAGTTCGCAGCAGGCTGCTGAGACGCTTAACGCCGCAACATTGAAACGCACAGTAAAGCTGACCGATAAAACCACAGGCACTACGGTGTCGCTTACTGCCAAGCAGGCCGGCATCACGGTGGATTACACGGACCGGGCCAAGGCGGCGGCCAAGCATTCCGTGGTCAAGCGCATTGTTCCGTTCTCCTGGCTGTTCGTGCACAGCACCACATCCGATTCCCTGCCCGATGCGCTGGGAACGTCCGACAAGCAGGCGCATGAGGATATGCGCAATGCTTCGGTGCAAGGAACAAAGGGCGAGCTCAAGATAGTCAGCGCGGCACCCGGCTACACCTTTACTCCTGCGGATATTCGTTCTGCCGCTGGATCGAGTTTTTCCAGCAGCGCTACCGGCGACTTGGCCGCGGCAACCATCGAGATGGGCATCGTGAGCCCCACAGTCTCTGACGACACCGCCAAGCAACTGCTTGACACTTTGAATAAGGCGCTGAGCAAGGATGTCACGTTCACCTATGAAGACGGCACATGGACAGTGCCGGCCAAGAAAATCATCAATACTGTCAGTACGACAGTGAATGCGCAAGACAACACCAAGCTGGACGTTACCATCAGCGAATCCAAATTAATGCGGCAGCTCAAATCCAAAGGAATCGCTCTCAAGGTGGCAAAGAAAGCCGCTGATGCCGGTGTCGTACCTGCGACGATTGCGGTGAAAGGAAACGCCTATCAAGTCATAGACGCGAGTGCCACGGCGGCATCGCTGTCAGGCATGCTGGCCAGCGGGCAGAATGCGCCGGTTGCCGTTTCAACCAAGGACTTCAGCAACGTTGAGTTGTATGAAGGTCTGCCCGCCAGCGGCACCATTGAGGAAAAGCTCCAGCAATTGTTCGGCGATGCCGATTATGAGGTCGCCGTCTACGACCTGAAAACCGGCAAATCCAAGATCCAGATTGACGCGGATACCGCGATGGCCTCTGCCAGCACGTACAAGCTGTTCATCGCTTATTCGATGATCCATGCTGTGGAAACCGGCCAAGTCACGTGGGATAGCGCGCTCAATGGCATGACGCTGAGTTCCTGCATGGCCACAATGATCATTAATTCCGACAACAGCTGCCCGGAAGCGTGGCTGGCCCGTTACGGCTTCAGTACTGTCACCCAACAGGCGCATGATATCGGAGCCGCCAACACCAACTTCGTGCCGTACGACATGACCACCACCGCCAACGATTTGGCCACAGTGCTCAAGGGCTTCTACAGCAACTCGATTGCCTCTCCAGATTCCACGGACCAGCTGTTCTCACTGATGGAAACGCAGGTGTACCGCGAAGGTATTCCTGCGGGCATAGGATCGGACGGCGTGGTGCAGGACAAGGTCGGCTTCATGGACGGTTTGCTACACGATGCCGCAATCGTGCGCTCCGATAAAGGCGACTACGCGATGGTCATTATGACCGACGGCTCGAGTTGGAACAAAATCGCCCAAGCCAGTCTGCTGATTTACGAGTCTTTGTGAGTTCTGAAGGCCTGCGGCTGCTGGTTTTCGCAACGCCGTAGTTGAAATATCCCAAGACGGTGTGTAGTTTAGTAGAGTTGCCCCTCTAGCTCAACGGTTAGAGCAGCGTCCTTTTAAGTCGTGGGTTGTGGGTTCGAATCCCACGGGGGGCACGAGTAAATCCTTGGAATCGCAATGGTTCCAAGGATTTTTGGTTCGACCAGCCCAGCTCCTAGAGTGGTACTCCATGTCATGCACCACGATTCTTGTCGGCAAAAACGCCAGCTACGACGGTTCCACCATCATCGCCCGCGACGACGATTCAGGCTCCGGCCGTTACGATCCCAAGCGTTTCGTCGCCGTCGCCCCTGAAGACCAGCCGCGCCACTACCGCAGTGTGCTCAGTCACGTCGAAATCGACCTGCCGGACAATCCCTGCCGTTACACCATCGCTCCCAATGTGCTGAACAATCGTGGTGTGCTGGCCGAGGCCGGTGCCAATGAATACAATGTGGCAATGAGCGCCACTGAAACCATCGCCGTCAACGAGCGCGTGCTTGGAGCGGACCCGATGGTCGAGCTCAAGCCGGCCGTTAGCGAGCCCAACAGCCCCGATTATCAAGCCGAACAGCCGGGCGGCATCGGCGAAGAGGACATCATCACCCTCGTGCTGCCATATGTCGCCACCGCTCGTGAAGGCGTCGCTCGGTTGGGCGAGCTGCTTGAAACTTATGGCACCTACGAATCGAACGGCGTAATCATTTCTGACGTAGACGAGATTTGGTACGTCGAAACTATCGGCGGCCACCATTGGATCGCCCGCCGCGTGCCCGATGATTGCTACGCCACCATCCCCAACCAGCTCGGTATCGATGATTTCGACCTCGCGGACGCATTCGGCGAACGGCGTGAATACATGTGCAGCGCCGACCTGCGCGAGTTCATGGCGGTGCATCACCTCGACCGCACGATGGGTGCGACGTCGGGCCGTTTCAACCCGCGTAAGGCCTTCGGCGCCGCCACTGCCAAAGACCATATTTACAACACGCCTCGCGCTTGGTACATGCAGCGTCATCTCAACCCGAGCGAGGACTGGGATTCGCCGTCCGCCCGCTATACGCCTGAATCCGATGACATTCCGTGGTGTCGCGTACCGGAAGACAAGGTGAGCCTTGAGGACGTCGATTTCCTGCTGTCCTCGCACTTCGAAGGCACGCCATACGACCCGTATGGTACGACCGGTACGCCGGAATCGCGCCACCGTTACCGTCCGATTGGTGTGAACCGCACCGGCCATATGGTGGCGATTCAGATTCGTCCGTATGTGTCGGCTGCCAATCGCACGGTGATGTGGGTGTCGTTCGGTTCCGGCCCGTTCACTGCTGCTGCGCCGTTCTACGCAAACGTCAACGATACGCCTGCCTACCTGCGTGACACCACGCCCGAAGTCTCCACTGGCAACCTGTATTGGACGAACCGCCTGATCGCCGTTGTGGCCGACGCGCACTGGTATGAGACGAACCGGTTCATCGAGGGCTATGCCGAGGGTGTGCGCGCGTTCGGTCACCAGCTTGTCGAACGTACGGATGCTTCGTTGGCCGCTGGCGGTGAGGTCGCGCACGATGTGCCGACCGTGTTGGAGCAGGCCAACGACGACATGGCCGACTACCTGCGCGAACACACGACCAAGCTGCTGAATGACGTGCTGTACACCTCCAGCAACTTGATGCACAACAGTTTCGCAATGTCCGACCGCTGGGCCGAGTAGCAAAACATCGGTTGGTAATAGTTATGCCCCCTGCTTGGCGTGTCAGCGGGGGCAAGCCTTGGCCTAGTTGAAGCCGACGATCCGCTCGGCGATGAGATAGCCGTTGCGCACGATCCAACGGCCGGGTTTGCCGGGCAAATTGAGCGCGCGGGACATCAGTTTGGCGCGTACATCCTTGCCGATGGCCGGTGAATAGGCGTCAATCGCGTCCCACAGCTCGGTTTTCTTAACATAATTGGCCGGATCGCGCGAAAGGATCAGGAACGCCGAGGTCACGCATGACTCGATTGCCAGGAAGTGAATCATGTACCGGTACAGGCCTTCCGGCACTGTGCCGCGTTCGGGCGTGGCCTCGGTCATCAACCGGTTGACGAGCCGCAGCTGGTCCACGCGGCGAATCATCACGTCGGTCTGCACGCTCTGGCCCTCACGCCCGATGAAGTAGTGATAGAACGGCACATCGAGATACTGGATGCGCTTCACCCACGGGAACGGCTGGTACGAGTAATAGAAATCGACGTAGAACGTGTGCTCGGGCAACTGCAGCCCGGAATCGCGCACCACCTGCGTGCGGAAAGTGAGCGCATGCATGATGATGTACTGAGCCAGGCCGAACTTGCCCAGATCATCCCAGCCGAGCACGCGGCCGGTCTCCATCACATGACGGAAGTTCACCACGATCTTGTGGCGCTTGGTCACTTTGTCATACACATAGTTGGTCACCAGCATGTCGATCGGCTCGCTGGCCTCACGTTGCGCGCGCAACGTGGCCAGAACCGTGTCGATGGCCTGCGGGTCGACCCAATCGTCCGCATCCACCACCTTGACATACATGCCTGTCGCCGCCGCGATACCGGTGTTCACCGCGCCGCCGTGACCCTTGTTCTCCTGATGAATCGCCCGCACGACGCCTGGATTGGTGCGTTCCAGCTTACGCGCGTACTCCAGCGTGCCGTCTTTCGAACCGTCGTCCACAATCAGCACTTCGAGGTCGCGGGTGTCGCTCGCCGAAAGCAGCGAGTTCACGCAACGGTCGAGATAGGACTCCATATTGTATGCGGGGATTACAAAGGTGAGCGTCTTTGCCGTGTTGGTCATGAAAGCCTTACGTCCTCACATATTTAGTCGTTCTGTTCAGTTTCCTGTTCAAACCGTAGCACTTCGGCTTCCGGCTCGGCAGAGTGTTGCGCAACCTGCTTCCCTGAACTCACATTCTGCAACCCTGAATCTTCCCTGAGCGTGTGGTCGAGGTCCGTCTGCTTTAAGGGCGATGATGCCTCGCCGTCCGGGACCGGTGTTTCGGCATCGATCCCGCGTTTGGCCCGGCGCTCGGCCTCCTTCCGGGCCTTGACGCCTTCAAACAACAGCTGCGGCTTGGAATCGAGCCGGCTCAGGCCATGCCATGCCAGGTCCACGATGTACGCGGCCAGCTGCTCCTTGCTCACCTTGGGCCGGTCGGCCCAGTACTGGCCGGTGAACACGGTCATGCCCACCAGCATCTGTGCGTAGTATGGCACGCCCTTAACGGAGAGCTTCTGCCGTTTGAATGTTTCGGAAAGAATATCTTCAACGCGCACGGCGATATCGCCCAACAGCGAGCTGAACGAGCCGGACGGATCGGTGCTGGGCGAGTCGCGTACCAGCACCTGGAATCCTTCGGCGTTCTCTTCGATATAGGTGAGCAATGCCAGTGCCGTACGTTCCACAATCTGGCGCGGATTTACGGTCGGGTCATCCAATGCGGCTTCCAGCACACTGGTCAGCGCTCGCATCTCACGATCCACGATTACGGCGTACAGGCCTTCCTTGCCGCCGAAGTGCTCGTACACAATCGGTTTGGACACCTTGGCGTGTGCCGCAATCTCCTCGACGCTCACTGCCTCGAAGCCTTTGGCGGCAAATAATGCCCGCCCGATTTCAATCAGCTGTTCGCGCCGCTGCAGCGATGTCATGCGTGAAGAATGTGCCATAAAACTCCAGCTTAGTCGGCGGCTGGAATCGGCGGGGATTCCGTCTGCGGGCTAGACTTGGCAGATATGGATATGAATACTGTGCTCGCCATTGCTGGCGTGATTGTGGTGGCGATTGTCGTAATCGCCCTGAGTGTGTGGCTGGGCAAGTCCCGCAAGCGCGATTTGGATCGTGCGATGGGCAAGACTGCTCCCGATGATAAGCGCACCCGCGACGCCAAGGCCGCTGCCGATGCGCGACTGACGGCGGAAGCTGAGGCTGCCAAAGAGAGCGAGAAAGCCGGAGGCGCTGCGGCCGGTACCGCTGCGACGGGCAAGTCCACTGCGGACGCCGAATCCGTTAGCCCTGCTGCCAAGCCGGCTGCGGCCGAGTCCACACCCGAACCCGCCAAGACGGAAACTCCGGAATCAGTCGGCTCGCGTCTGACCCGACTCAAGGCCAAGCTCGCCAAATCCGGCAATCCCTTTGGCAAAGCGCTGTTCGACATTTTGGCCAAGGACAACCTGTCTGAGTCTGATTGGGAGGATGTCGAAGACACACTGCTGCTGGCGGACGTCGGCGCCGAGGCCTCCGCGCAACTGGTCGACGATCTGAAAACCGATGCCCGCATCACGGGCAAGGCCGACCCCGCCGAGGTGCGAGCCACGTTGAAGGACAAGTTGCTTGACCTGGTTGGCCGTGACACGGATCGTCGCCTCAATGTTGAGAAGCCGGGTGCCAACAAGCCCGGTGTCATCATCATGGTCGGCGTTAATGGCACTGGTAAAACCACCACGGCTGGCAAGTTGGCACGACTGTTCGTATCTGAAGACAAGCAGGTTATCATGGGCGCCGCCGACACCTTCCGTGCCGCTGCCGCCGATCAGCTTGAGACATGGGGCGCGCGCGTCAACGTACCGGTAGTCCGCGCCGACAAGGACGGTGCCGATCCGGCGTCCGTCGCGTTTGAGGCATCCGCCAAAGCCAAGGAAGCGAATGCGGACGTGCTCATCATCGACACTGCAGGCCGTCTGCAGAACAAGGCGAACCTGATGGACGAGCTCGGCAAAATCCGTCGTGTCACTGAGAAGAACCTGCCGGTGGACGAGGTGCTGCTCGTGCTTGATGCCACCACCGGTCAGAACGGTATGGCTCAGGCCAAGGTATTCGCTGAAGCCATCGGTATCACCGGTGTGGTGCTTTCCAAGCTCGACGGTTCCGCCAAGGGCGGCATTGTGATCAGCGTGCAGAAGGAGCTCGGCGTGCCGGTCAAGCTTGTGGGTCTTGGCGAGGGCCCGGACGATCTGGCGCCGTTCGATCCCGAAGGCTTCGTAGACGGCATTCTTGCGTAAGCCAACGTCCACGTTGTGAGAGCGCAAAACGCGCGACTTACCTATAAACCAAGCCCCGAATCATGCTCGAAACATGGTCGGGGCTTCGTCATATCCGTTGGAATCGCGCCAAAATTTCCCCGAGCGGTCGCACGTACGCTTCCAGCCACGCTTAACAATCGCGTAACTTGTCGTAACGAAACCAAAACGCGACCGGCTTTAACTGACGAACTGTTAGCCCCCACAAGGGGGACGGCATTGTAGAGACAAAGTCGACGCCGGCTGCGCAAAGCCCCCGGTGCCCTGAACGAAAGAGAGGGAGGTAGACATGGGAGCGATTGATTCCGGTAACACCGCATGGATCCTGACATCCGCGTCCTTGGTTTTCCTCATGACGCCTGGTGTGGCGTTCTTCTACGGCGGTATGGTTCGTGCTAAGGCCGTCCTGAACATGCTGATGCTTGAGGCGGCTGCCTTGTCAGTCACCATGATTATCTGGACCCTGTGGGGTTGGTCGATTGCTTACGCCGGTTCCGACATCGGCGGCATCTTCGGCGATCCGGCCAGCGGCTTCCTGCTGAAGGACTCCATGGTGGCTCAGGATGGCGTGTTTACCGCCACCGGTCTGAACGGCAACAACTACCCGGTTTCCGTGGACGTTGCCTTCCAGGTCGCTTTCGCGATGATTACCGTCGGCCTGATCTGCGGCGCCATCGCCGAGCGTGTGAAGTACAGCACCTGGATGATCTTCGTGGCGCTGTGGGTCACTTTCGACTACGCTCCGATGGCCCACATGGTCTGGAACGGCGGTCTGCTGTCTGCTGACGGCGCCATCTCCAAGGCCATCGGCGCCGCCGCCCACGATTTCGCAGGTGGTACGGTCGTCCACATCAACGCCGCAGTTGCCGCCCTGATTATCGTGCTCATCATCGGCAAGCGTAAGGGCTTCGGCACTCAACCGTTCCGTCCGCATAACGTGCCATTCGTGATGCTCGGTGCCTTCCTGCTGTGGTTCGGCTGGTTCGGCTTCAACGCCGGTTCCGCCTTCGCCGCCAACGGCACGGCTGGTTACGCTTGGGTTTCCACTTCCGCTGCTACCGCCGCCGCAATGCTTTCGTGGGGCTTCACCGAGAAGATTCGCTCCGGTCACTACACCGCTATGGGTGCCGCCTCGGGTATGGTCGCCGGTCTGGTTGCCATCACCCCAGCCGCCGATGTGGTTTCCCCGCTGTGGGCCATCGTGATGGGCGCCATCGCTGGTGTTCTGACCTGCCTGGCCTGCGGTCTCAAGTTCAAGTTCGGTTACGATGACTCCCTCGACGTCGTCGGCGTGCATGGCGTTGGTGGTTTCACCGGCACTATCCTCATCGGCTTCTTCGGTGAAGGCACTGGTCTGCTGGCTGGTGGCGACTGGAAGCAGCTCGTCGTTCAGCTGGTCATCGCTCTTGTCGCCATCCTCTACTCCGCAGTGATCACCGCGATCATCGCCTTCGCTCTGGAGAAGACCATCGGCTGGCGCGTCACCGAAGCCCAGGAAGTCGGCGGCATCGACCTTGCCGACCAGGGTGAACGTGCTTACGATTTTGCTGGTACTGCCAGCTCCGTTCTCAAGGAGGTGAAGTGAAATGAAGCTGATCACCGCTATCATTCAGCCTCATAAGCTCGATGACGTCAAGGAGGCCCTCGCGGCCGCCGGTGTGCACGGTCTGACCGTGTCCGAGGCTAACGGCTACGGCCGTCAGCGCGGTCACACTGAGGTCTACCGTGGCGCCGAATACACCGTGGATTTGATTCCGAAGATTCGCATTGAGGTGCTGGCCGATGACGCCGACGCCGAGACGCTGGTCGGTGTGATCGTTAAGTCCGCTGGCTCCGGCACCATCGGAGACGGCAAGGTGTGGGTCGCTCCGCTTGACTCCGTGACCCGCGTGCGTACCGGCGAGACCGGTTCCGCCGCAATCTGATAAGGCGTCCGTTCCCCGGAGAGAGGTTCGGGCTATCAAATAGACAGATCCCCGCACGCTGCCGTATGGCCGTGCGGGGATTTTTGTGGTGGTTGGGGTACTTGGGCTTCAAGGGGCTGATTCATCCTGTTCCGGAGGTCTACTTCCGTTTCAAGGGGCTGTTGGTGAAGTATCCGCGCTCTGAGAATGGCGGAATGACGTAGAGCTCGATCTCCGAATAAGCTGTATACGAATTGGTGGCAGCCCCTTGAAGCGGAGATAGACCTCCGGGAAACGACAAATCAGCCCCTTGAAACGCGAAATGACATAATCATCGATGAAAGATGGAGCGATGGCGTCAGCAGTAGATGGCTTGAAGCAACGATTCATGGATATGAGCCAGCCGGATGACGCTGGCATCTACCGGAATGGTTCAGCCAAGCGTAAGGCCCGCACGGAATTGGCCATGCAGTGCCTCACCGAGTTATGGCAAGAAGCCTGCAAAGGTGTTTCATTCAGCGTGCCCGATTCCGGTATCGGCTTCGCTTCGGTCGGTTCCCTCGCCCGAGGGCAGCTCGGCCCCAGCTCGGACCTTGACCTGGTCATCATCTATGAGCCCCGCGCCCTCAACGACCAGCAACTCAATGAACTGGCCAATAAACTTTGGTACCCCCTGTGGGATAGCGGCTTGGACCTCGACCATTCGATTCGCACCCGCGCCCAGTGCGAGGAGGTCACTGATCATGACCTGCCCGCCGCCATGGGGTGGCTTGATGTCAAACCTATCGCCGGAGATACGGAACTGATACAGACCACTGCCACCTCCATCTTGGAACGATGGCGCAAGGCCGCGCGCAAGAGGCTGCCCGAGCTGCTCGACTCGGCTAAATCTCGACTGGACGAGTTCGGCCGTCTTCAATACATCAATCAGCCCGATATCAAAGAGGCCCGCGGAGGCTTGCGTGATTCGGTGCTGGTCTCCGCGCTTGCCGCTTCATGGCTGGCCGACCGCCCGCATGGCATCTACGATGAGGCCGTTGAACGCTTGCTTGACGTTCGCGATTGCATTCATCTGGCGGCCGGGAAAGACACCAATCTGCTGCTTACGCCGTATCAGGCCAAGGTGGCTGCCATGTTGGGTCTTGCCGATCCGACGTGGCCGGAGAACGAGCGTGCCGCCTATTCCATTGACGATCTGCAGACGCTGCTCGCCCGCATAGGCCGGCGCATTTCCTTTTCGCTGGATTCCACCGCTTCGCGTGCCGAACATTCGCTCACCCATGAAAAGCCGCGATTCGCGTTCTTCCAGATGTTTTCGCAGCGCGCAGGCGGCAGACGCGAGGCTCCGCAATTCGATGTGGTGGCTCCCGGTGTGGCCAAACATGAGGGCGAACTGGTGTTGGCCCCCGGCGTCGATCCTGCCAAGAATCCGACATTGGCGCTGCGCGCGGCTGTGGCGTCCGGAGAATTTGGGCTGCCCATCAACCCGTCCACACTCGTCAACCTCAAAAACTGTCCGATTCATGACAACCAATGGGATGATGAGTCGCGCGAACTGTTCGTCCGGCTGCTGGCCTGTGGGCCTGAGTTGTTGGATGTGTGGGAGAGCATTGACTTTGTGGATATTCCCGGCCGGTGGATGCCCGAATGGCTCGGCATCCGCAATCGTCCGTCCGCTTCGGCCGCCCACCGGTACACCATCGACCGGCATATGGTGGAGGTCGCGTCGCGGCTGGCCCGCGAGACGCCGTCCGGCGGCCGATATGACGACGACCATTTCAAGGCATTGCTTCTGGCGGGCATCACCCACGATATCGGCAAGCGAGCATTCGTGCGCGATCATGCCGCCGAAGGAGCTCGCCATGTACCGGTGATTCTCAAACGTATGGGGTATGCGCCGGAGATTATCGATTGGGTCACCGTGCTGGTACGTGAGCATCTGACGCTATCCGAATATGCCACAGGCAAGGATCCCAACGACCCGGCCGTGGCTGAGGAACTGGCCGACCGTCTGCACCATAACAAGCTCTTGCTTGATATGCTGTTCGATCTGACCCGTGCTGATGGCTCGTCGTTGGGTGCCACCGCCGGCGAGAGCATCACCAAACAATACGGCTGGTCCAAGTGGCGTGAACAGATTGTGCATGGCATGTACGCAGCCGTGCGCGCCGTGATGTAGCAATCCAAGTCCCCTCTGACGAGGGGACTCCCGGCGCAGCCGGGTGGGGGAGAGAAGTGCGGCCGTGATTGTTGTGAACTACTTCATCCAGACGTCCGACCGCACGCGCAGTCCGTTGAACAGGCCTCGTCCGCCCATCAGCACCACGTTGAACGCTGCCCAGAGCATCGCGGTCCGTGACAGATCGTTAGGCATTATCGGTGTCACGATACTGGCCAACACCAGTATCAGGGCAATATAGACCACAGCAGTCAATGTGCAGGTGCCGGCCAGATAGCGGTAATCGCGCGCACCAATCAGAATGCCGTCAATCGCCATCATCCAACCTTGTAAGGGGAAGAACACGCCCATAGTCACCATGCCAACGGCAATCAGTATCTGAACATGCGGCGTGGGGGAGAACAGGTGTCCGGCAAATAGTCCGACTATTGCAAAGACCACACCGATGATTGCGCCGGTCACCAGTCCTGCACGCCCGGTTGCTCGGGTCAATTGACGGGCTCGGCTTACACTGCCCGCACCCAATGCGGTGGCCACAAGCGTTTGCCCGGCAATACCCACTGAATCCAGCATGTTCATCGCGAAATTCCAAGAGGAGTTCACCGCTTGAAAACCAGCGAGCACAGAGGTACCCATGCGCGCCGCGCAGGCGACGGTAGCCACCATCGCCGCGCGAATCGCCAGCGTGCGGATGAACAATGGTAGTCCGTCGCCGCCTGCTGCAGCGATGCCGGCAATCCGCGGTCTGAGGCTTGCTCCGTCCGCGCGCGCCCAGAGAATGGCCGGCGCGACCAGAAACAGTCCCATATACCATTGCGCTATCAGGGTCGCTATGCCCGAGCCGGCAATACCCCAGTGCAGCACGATTACGAACAGCACATCAAGTACCGCGTTCATTACGGCGCCACTCACCGCCGCAATCAGGGTGATGCGCACTTTCTGCAATCCGCGGAAGATGCCGTTCGCTGCGTATACCAGCAACATGCCAGGGGCACCCAGCACAATGGCGCGTGTATAGGCGACTGCCTGATCCAAAACGGCACCTTGTCCGCCCAGCGCCCGGCACAGCGGCTCGGCGCCGGCGAATAGGCCAAGACTCAGCACGATGCCGATGCCCAAAGCCAGCCAAAGTCCGTCGATGCCGGCCTGCAAGCCTTCGCGGCGGTGCCCCGCACCGAGCAGATGCGCCACTTGTGCGGTGGTCGAGTAGGCCAGAAAAACGCATAGCCCAACGGCGGTCAGAATGATGGTGGAGCCGATGGAAAGACCCGCAAGCGCCGTGTCTCCAATATGGCCAACGATGGCCGTGTCGATAAGCACAAAGGCCGGCTCGGCGATGAGCTGACCAAAGGTAGGCAATGCCAGCGCGATGATGCGGCGATTGACGGTTCGGCTATTGCCGTCGGCGGAGGAAGGATCTATGTGCACGCTCACACGCATACCATGCATTGTTTCATCGCGCAAGCAGCTTTAAGGACTACATCAAGTTATCCCCCCTTTGTCCACTGAGTTATCCCCCATGTGTGGATAACTCAGTGGATTATCCCCAAAGTTATCCCCCAAATGTGGATAACTTTTTTCTCTATCCACATTTCAGCTTCCGCGTGTTGCCGCGATGTCTCATTGATGAATAACTGCTGAATTGGTTGTGCATAAAAACGCATAAGCACATACCAATATGTAAGTCATCGCATCTTCCCTTTTTGCGGTGGCGAAATACGGAGTGGAGGCTTCTAGGGGCGGTATCTTCCGGCGCTCGCATATTCACGTAATTACTTCGTTACCGTACGATATCTTCCGTCGGGCGCTGCTCTCTCTATACTTGGTGGCTATGGCAGAAGGAAACGACACTTCATATCAAGGCGGTTACTCGGGCGGCGCCAGCTATCAGGGCGGCGCCGATCGTGGCAGCCGTAGCGGGGCATCCGGGGCGACAGCTGCTGGCGACCCGATTTTTGACCGCGTGCCGCCGCATGACGACGACGCGGAAATGGCCGTGCTCGGCGGCATGCTGATGAGCAAGGATGCCATCGGCGAGGTGTCGCAGACCATCGACGTGACCGACTTCTACCAGCCGAAGCATCAGACGATATATAACGCCATCATTGATCTGTTCTCCGCCAGCCAGCCGGTGGATGTGGTGCTTGTGGCCAACCAGCTGCTTGCCGATGGCAATCTTGAGAAAGTTGGCGGCGCGGATTATCTGCATAGTCTGGTGGCCTCCGTCCCTACCGCTGCTAACGCCATGTATTACGCCGAAATCGTCCACCAAAGGGCGATTCTGCGTAACGTGATTGCTGCCGGCACCAAGATTGCACAGCTCGGCTACTCTGCCGAAGGCTCACAGGCCGAGGATGTGGTCAATCTTGCCCAGTCCGAAATCTATGAGATGTCCATGGGCAAGGTCCGTCAGGACTATGCCGCCATCGGCCCAGTGGTGCATGACGCGCTCGACCAGTTGGACAAACTGCAGAACGGTCTGGTCCAGAAGGGCGTGCCGACCGGCTTCCGAGACATCGATGACGTAACCCAAGGTCTGCAGCCCGGACAGATGATCGTCGTCGCAGGACGTCCGGCCATGGGCAAGTCCACGCTTGGCATCGACTTCGCCCGTGCCGCAGCGCTGCATCACAACATGACTTCCGTGGTATTCAGCCTCGAGATGAGCAAGGTGGAGCTTGCTCAGCGCATTATCTCCGCCGAGACCAATATTCCGATGGCCGCCTTGCGCCGCGCGGACGATATCACGCCCGAACGCTGGAACACGTTGAACAATTTCTGGAACAAGATGCAAAACGCGCCGTTCTTCATTGACGACAGCCCGAACATGAGCCTCATGGAGATCCGTGCGAAGTGCCGCCGACTCAAGCAGACCAATGACCTGAAGCTCGTGGTCATCGACTACCTGCAGCTCATGACCTCGGGTAAAGCCGTGGAATCCCGCCAGCAGGAGGTTTCCGAATTTTCCCGTGCCCTGAAGCTCTTGGCCAAGGAACTCGAAGTGCCGGTTGTGGCCTTGTCCCAGCTGAACCGTGGCCCGGAAATGCGTAACGACAAGAAGCCGCAGCTCTCCGATTTGCGTGAATCCGGTTCGATCGAACAGGACGCCGACGTGGTGTTCCTGGTGCACCGCCCGGACTTCTACGACAAGGAAGACCGCCCAGGTGAGGCCGACATCATCATGGCCAAGCACCGTAACGGTCCGACCGAGACCTTCCACCTCGCCTTCCTCGGCGCCACGTCCAAGTTCAAGGACATGCCGCAGGATTACAACGCCAATCAGGGGGTGTGATCATGTTTGCCACCGTGGCTGTAGGCCGATTGATTCGCTTCGCTTCCCGCATCACCAAACATGGTGGTTCGGCGTTGCCAGGCAAGGTCGTGGAGAAAATCGACCCCGGATTCTTGTCTCGCACACTGGATCAGCTGCCGCTCGGCGTGGTACTGGTTTCTGGCACGAACGGCAAGACCACCACCACCCGCATGGTCGCTTCGATGCTTTCTGATTTGGGATTGAAGGTATTCACCAATCCCACCGGCTCGAACTTCGTGCGTGGCGTGGTCTCCGCGTTGCTCACCGAGGTGAATCTTGCCGGCAAACTGGACGCCGACATCGCCGTGCTGGAATTGGATGAGGCGTATGCCGTGCATTTCGTGAAGCAGGTCAAGCCCCGTTATGCCCTATTGCTCAACGTGATGCGCGACCAGCTTGACCGCTTCGGCGAAATCGACACGACTGCCCACCTGTTAAGCCATGTGGCTGAAGCTACCACCGGAACCGTGGTGCTCAACCGCGAGGATCCGCGTATTGCAGCGCTTGCTGCCAAAGTGCCAGCCGGCACTGCGGTGCGCTACTTCGGTCTTACGGACGATTTGAAGCACTTCTTCCCGTCCGATGACGATATGGCCACGACGGTAAGTGCGGAAACGACAACCACCCCCAGTCCGACTGTGTCGGACAGCCCCCGCCAGCGGGGGCGGGAAGATGGCCTCCCGCTGGCGGGAGGTGGCGCGTCAGCGCCGGAGGGTGGTCAGCATGACCTTCCCGCCGACGTGGCCCTCACCGCGGTTGGTGACCACCATGCCACCTTCCACATGGACGGCCAAGACTACGCCACCGATGTCAAACTCGAAGGCGTCTACAACCTCTACAACGCCGCAGCCGCACTGGCTGTGGCCCGTGCGGTAATGCAAGACAACACTGCTGCCGCCAAAACCGTAGCCTCAACTAATGCCTGTGCCGTATCCGCAGACGATCTCATCGCCGCGGTTTCCCGCGTCACCCCGGCATTCGGGCGCGGCGAGGTCATCGATGTGAACGGATCCCCGGTCGAGCTACTGCTGGTCAAAAATCCAATGGGCTTCCGTCTCTCGCTGGCCAGCTTCAGTCCGGCCGGCGCGGACACCATGATCGCCATCAACGACGAATATGCGGACGGACGCGACATGAGCTGGCTGTGGGATGTGGACTTTACCTCACTGCGCGAGTCCGGTGTAAACATGGTCTCCGGCGTGCGCGCTTGGGATATGGCATTGCGACTGGGCTACGACCAAGTGCCGGTCGCCAATACGAACACCGACCTCGAGCAGGCGGTCACCGCATTCGTGAACACCAACCCCGGCAAACGCAAACACGTCTACTGCACGTACACTGCCATGCTCAAGACCCGAGCAGTACTGGGCCGCATCACCGAAGTGCGAGACGCAGGCGTAGGCAAGTAACCACCCTCCGGCGCTTCGCGCCACCTCCCGCCAGCGGGAGAGTAGAAATAGCCCGGATCGGGAACTCTCCACTTCCCACCGGCGGGGATATCGACAAGGAGAACGTGACATGAGCAAGATAATCGACATCATGTCCCTGTACCCGAAGGACATGAACATCTACGGTGACTCGGGCAATGTGCTGACTGTCAGCCGTCGACTGAGCCTGTACGGTTATGAGCCGGTTATTCACCAATACAATCAGGGTGATGACTGGCCGGAGCATGTCGATCTCATTCTGGGCGGTGGCGGTCAGGACACCGGTCAAAAGAAGATTATTGATGACTTCTACATGCGTGCCGACCTGCTGCGCTCGCTTGCCGCAGACGGTACGCCGATGCTGATGATCTGCGGCCTGTACCAGCTGTTCGGCGAATACTTCGAAACCGTGGACGGTACCCGACTGGACGGCATCGGCGTCATCGGTGCCTACACCGTAGGCCAGGACGTGCGCATGATTGGCAATCTGGTTGAGCACTCTGATCAATTCGGCGATGTGATTGGTTACGAAAACCACTCCGGCCAGACATTCCTGCGCGACGGCGTACAGCCGCTCGGCATGGTCGATCAGGATGGCCGTGGCAACAACGGCGAAGACCATACCGAGGGCGCGCGCGTGCACAACGTGATCGGCACCTACATGCACGGCTCGTTGCTGCCTAAAAACCCCGCCATCAGCGATTTCCTTATCGAAACCGCCGTGACTCGTCGTTACGGTACGTTCGATACGTCCGATCAGACCCCCGAACAGGCCAAGGAACTCGCCCGGCTCGATCAAGTGGCCACCAACGCGCGCAAGGCTGCCGCCGAACGTCCTCGGTGAATTCTCGGTGAGTCCTCGGTAAGTACCAATCAGCGAAAAACCAGCCGAAATCAGTCTGAGGGTCTAGTACATTGCCCTGCTTTTTGCGCTAGGCTTGGTGGTACGAGACATGGCACCAGGCCATGTCGGACCTCGAAGGAGGGGTATCATGGCTGATTTTGATTTGGGCGATGGCCTGCGCAAGGTCCTGCTGGCGGGCATCGGTGCCCTTGCCACCGGATATGAGAAGAGCAGCGAGCTTGTCGATGAGCTCGTCAAGAAGGGCGAGATCACCGTTGAGCAGGGCAAGGCCCTGAACACCGAGCTCAAGCGCAAGGTGAGCGAGACGGTGGATGACGTCAAGAAGGCCGCTGCCGAAGCCGGCGACAAAGCTGCTGCCGCAGCCGACACCAGCGCCGCCGACAAGCCCGCTGACGAGGGCAAGGCCGAGTGACCAAGCCCACACGCACTACGCCGGAATCAGAGTCGACCCCGCTTTCCAGCAGGGTCGACCCTATTCTGACGCCTGCGAAAGCCGAACGTGAGGCGGCAGCGAACCGATTCGCCGACACGTCGGACACGCTCAAGCGGACCGTTGACAAGGCGACCCCCAGCGTATCCGACGAAACGCTGGCATTGTTCGGACGCAGGAACGATTTTGCCACGCGCTACCATCTGACGCGCCGTGGCAAGATCAAACGACTCGGGCAGATCACCAGAATCGTCGAGCAATTCGACGTGCTGCACGGCCTGACTCCGGTCAAGATGCGCCTCATGTTCGAGGCGCTCGGTCCCACGTTCGTCAAAGTGGGCCAGATTCTGTCGATGCGCTCCGAGATTCTGCCGCAAAGCTTCTGCGACGAACTCGCCAAACTGCGCGCCGACGCCGACCCAATGCCGTATTCCACGGTGTTGGATGTGCTTGCCGCCGAATACGGGCGTCCCGCCGACGAGATGTTCGCGCATATCGACCCCAAGCCGTTGGGCTCTGCTTCACTGGCGCAAGTACATCGCGCCACGCTGAAAACCGGTGAAGATGTGGCCATTAAAGTGCAGCGCCCGGGTGTGCGCGAAATCATGGCCCAGGACGTCTCCATCATGCGCTCCATAGCCAAGGCCGCCACTAAGGTGATTCGCACCTCACAGATCGTGGACCTGAAGGGCGTGGTCGAGGAGCTGTGGGACACCTTCGAATCGGAGACTGACTTTCTGATCGAGGCCCGCAATCTCGCCGAATTCAAGCGCTTCTCCGTCCGATTCAAATACATGGACTGCCCGACGGTGTACGCCGAACTATGCACCGAGCATGTGGTGGTCATGGAGTACATCGACGGCATCTCCGTCTCCCACCCGGGCCAGCTCATCGACGCCGGTTATGACTTGAAGGAGATCGGCACCAAACTCGTCGACAATTACGCCACACAGATTCTCGACGACGGCTTCTTCCACGCCGACCCACATCCCGGCAATATCATCATCCGGGGCGGCCAGATCGTACTTATCGACCTCGGTATGACCGGTCGGCTCGACCAGCGCACCCGTGCAGTCCTCAAAGAAATGATTTTCGCCGTCGCCAAACAGGATTCGCCCGCTCTGGCCGAGGGGCTGCTGCGATTCGCCGGCACCGAGGCCGATCCGGAGGACTATCCCGCGCTATTGGCCGATTTGGACGTGATCGTCAAGGAATTCGGCACCGTGGATCTGGCCGAACTGGACATCGCCGCCTTCCTGACCGCGCTGACGCAGATGGCCGGCCGCCACAACATCGAGGTGCCCAGTACGGTGACCACCGTCGGCCGCGCGTTGGTTACGCTCGAAGGCTTGCTGGACGAGTTCATTCCTGATGTGAATATGATCGAAATCATTTCCGACCATATCGCCACGTCGAAATCGCTGAAGAACGCCGCCAAAGACGAAATCAAGTCGCTGGGCGTTGAGGGGCATCAGGCTTTGCATGCCACGCTCGGCACCATGACCGAACTCAAGACCGTGGCCCGTATGCTGACCCGTGGTCAGTTGCGTGTCAACATGGAACTGGTCGGCTCCGAAGAGCCGTTCCAGCTGCTTTCGGATATGGTGAATCGTCTGACGATGGCCCTGATTGTGGTCGGTTTGTTCGTTGGCTCGTCGATTGTCTACTACGCCGGCATGAAGCCGATTATCTTCGGCATTCCGGTCATCGGCTTCATGGGCTACGTCGTGGCCTTCGCCCTCGGCGTATGGATCGTCATCGACATCTACTTAAAGGGCCGCAAAACCAAGAAGCGGTAGGGTATCGATTGATATCAGTCCAGCGGGAGGGTGGATTCGCGCTGGATAAGGCGGCAGGGTACGTAGTCGACACCGTGATGCGGGTTGCCGTCGATGGCATCGACCAAGTATCATGCCGCACGCCGTCCGATAGTTTCGGTTTCGTTGTCGATTGACGTCAGTGCGGGCCCCGAGCTGGAGGTCAGTACCGACCAGTTATCGTGGCCGATAACGGCGACGTCATCCGGAATGCGTAGATCCTGCTGCTTGAGCACGTCAATGCAGCCTCGGGCCAGCTGGTCGTTTTGGCAGACCACAGCGTCAAACGTGACGCCCTGATCGAGCAGCAGGCGGGTGGCGGCGCGGCCCCAACTCTCATCCCACTTGCCATACCGGATTGGTCCGGCCGGTTCGATGCCCAGCTCAGCCAGTGCCTCGAGCGCACCCTTGGTGCGGTCGGTGGCAGCGGTATAGGTTTCGCCGCCGCCGATAATGGCGATGTGCCGGCGACCGCAAGAAACGAGATGGTTGACGGCCATGCAACCGGCGTCCACATTGTCACAGGTGACCGAACAATCTTCGGTATCGGTGGAGGGGCCGTAGACGTAGACCAGTGGCACGCCCCAGTCATGGCCAAGCGTGGGCCGGGGGTTGGTTTCGCGCTGCACGATGAGTAGACCGTCGACCTTGAGGGACCGCAGTTTCTCGACATGCTGACGTTCCAGCGCGGCGTCGCGACCAGATCGTCGAATCCGTCATCCCCTACCAGTGGTGAGTGATGAACGACGAAATCGACACCACAGTGCCTGACGACCCGGCTGGCAACCAGCTGGCTGACAACAAAAGCCACGCGGTCGCCAATCTGAAGGTTGTCGCCGGCGAATTGGACGACGAATTCCCACGGCATGGTGTTCCAGGATTCCGACGTCTACAAGTGGCTTGAGGAAGCCGCTTATGCGCTGGCCTACCATCCGGATCCCGAACTCAAGGCGCTGTGCGATCGCACGGTCAATCTCATCGCCCGCGCTCAGCAGCCGGACGGCTACTTGGACACTCCGTATCAGGTCAAGTCCGGCGTATGGGCCGACCGCCCGCGCTTCAGCCTGATTCAGCAGAGCCACGAGATGTATGTGACGGGTCACTACATCGAGGCCGCCGTCGCCTACCATCAGGTGACCGGCAATGAGCAGGCCCTTGAGGTCGCCAAGAAGATGGCCGACTGTCTGGACGCCAACTTCGGCCCCGAAGAAGGCAAGATTCACGGTGCCGACGGCCACGCCGTGCGCGTCGGCTACCTGTGCACCGGCGTGACCCATGTAGGATCAGGGGCTGATCGACACCGCCAAGCGTTTCTGGAAGAACATCGTCACCCGTCGTATGTATGTCACCGGTGCAATCGGTTCCACCCACGTGGGCGAGTCGTTCACCTACGACTACGATCTGCCGAACGATACGATGTACGGTGAGACCTGTGCTTCCGTGGACCGCTACATCTACACCGAGCGCGACGGTGGCAAGACCGTGCTCAGCCACCAGTTCATCGCCAATAAGGCCGAGTTCGCTTCCGGACTCACGGTTGAACAGCGTTCTGACTTCCCGTGGAACGGTCACGTGGAATACACGGTGAGCCTGCCCGCCAGCGCTACGGACAGCTCGGTCCGATTCGGACTGCGTATCCCCGGTTGGTCCTTGGGCTTTTATGCACTGACCGTCAATGGCAAGTCTGCCGTGGCTCAGCCTGAAGATGGCTTTGTGTATCTGATGGTCAACGCGGGCGATACGTTGGAGCTTGATATGCCCGTCAAGTTCGTGCGTGCCAACTCCCGAGTGCGTTCCGACGCCGGCCAGGTGGCCGTCATGCGCGGCCTGCTGGTCTACTGCGTCGAGCAGGCCGACAACCCCGGTGATCTGTGGAACTACCGTTTGGCCGATGGCGTTGATGCCGCTGCCGCTAAGACCGAGTTCCAGTCTGATTTGCTGGGCGGTGTGGATACCGTCTCGTTGCCGGCTGTGCATGAGCAGGCTGATAGCGATGACGCCGCGCTATATGTGTCCGCCGACGTTGCGCCAGCCACTGAAGCAGCCATACTGACACTGGTGCCGTACTACTCATGGGCCAACCGCGAGGTCGGCCAGATGAGGGTCTGGCTCAGACGATAATTCTTACCCCTCTATTCTCCTTCCATTGGGTGAGCCTCCCACTGCTGAACAGCGGCGGGAGGCTTTCTCATATGCGGGGTATGATGGGGTGTCGATTCACTGGGGAGAGCAATAATGACGGCATATATGGATCACAAGGACCTCGCCAACGAGGTCATCGATCAATCGCGTGCACAGGAGATCACGGACGGCGTGCATCGGGTGCTTGATCGTATCGCTGCGGCCGAATCCATGGCCGGGCGGGAAGCTGGTTCGGTGCAGCTCTTGGCCGCCACCAAAACGCGTGACGTTGGCGAGATTATGGCCGCGATTGGTGCCGGTATCCATCTCATCGGCGAGAATCGGCCGCAGGAGGTTACGGTCAAGGCTCCGGGATTGACGCGCTTGCTTTCGGAGTGTGGAATGTCGTTGGGCGTGATTGGCGAGGCTGGGGCTTTCAACGGCGCAGCGGCGTCTGGCGCTGCGAACGGCGTCGGTGATTCCGATTCGACTGGTGCATCGGCCAATGCCGCGAATCATATTCCGTTCCATCTCATCGGCCAATTGCAGGCCAATAAAATCGGCAAAGTGCTGCCGGTGGTGAACACCATCGAATCGGTGGATTCCATTGAACTGGCGGAGAAGATTGCGCGCCGCGCCACCATGCGCGGCATCACGGTCGGAGTGCTGCTGGAGGTCAACGAATCCGGCGAGGAATCCAAGTCGGGGTGTGCTCCGAGCCATGCCATCGATTTGGCGCAGCGTATCGGTGCCATGGGTGGCCTTGAATTGCAGGGACTGATGACCATCGGCGCCCATGTGGACGACGAACGTGCCATTCGTGCGGGCTTTGCGCATCTGCGCCGTACCCGTGACCAGATTCTGGCCTCCGGTGCAGAAGGCACTGCCAGCTGTAAGGAGCTTTCCATGGGCATGACCCACGATATGGCCTATGCCATCGAAGAGGGCTCCACCATCGTGCGCGTCGGCACCGCCATCTTCGGCGAACGCGCCTTTATCTGAGGCATTCCTAGTTTTATTTGTCTGTTAGCGACAGAATTTTAGGAAAGAATCGGCTTCGTCCTGAAATCTTGTCGCTGACTTCGTCTTAGTGACAGGATTTTCGGAAATGAGTCCTATCTTCCTAAAATCCTGTCGCTCAGTTGTGCTCAGTGACAGGATTTCAGGAAGATAGGACTCATTTCCTAAATTTCTGTCGCTAAGAGGAGCTGGTAATACAAATAAGGTGTCGCGATACATAGAAAAGGTCGTCGCAATCAAGTGACGACCTTATGAATATCGAAATAGAGCAATCACGCGTAGATATTGCGCGGACGCATGTCCTCGGGAAGCCCCTCCAGCAGAATCGCCACGGAACCTTCCTCGAACACGGAACGGATACCGGCGGCCAGCAGAGGCGCGCAAGACAGCACGGTCATATTCGGCAGACGCTTTTCCTCGGGAATCGGCACGGTATCCATGAACACGATTTCATGAGCGCCGCAACGAGACAGCCGTTCCACAGCCGGGCCGGAGAGCAAGCCATGGGTGGCGACCAGCGTCACCGACTTGGCGCCGGATTCGTTCAGGGTGCGCACGGCCTCGCAAATAGTGCCGGCGGTGTCGACCATATCGTCGATCACCACACAATCGCGACCGTCAACATCACCGATGATGCCGTGTGCCTCAGCGTGGTTCGGACGGGTGATGTCGCGCTGCTTATGGATAAAGGCCAGCGGCAGGTTGCCCAACTTGGCGGCCCACTGCTCGGACACCTTGATACGGCCGGCATCAGGGGAGACGATGGTGGTGTTGTTCAGGTCAATGGCGGAACGCACATAGTCAAGCAGCACTGGCATGGCGGTCAGATGGTCGACCGGGCCATCGAAGAAGCCCTGCTCTTGGGCGGCATGCAGATCAACCGTCATAATGCGGTCAGCGCCGGCGGAACGGAACAGGTCAAAAATCAGGCGAGCGGTGATGGGCTCGCGGCCGCGGTGCTTCTTGTCTTGACGAGAATAGCCAAGGAACGGGGCCACCACGGTAATCGACTTGGCGGAGGCGCGCTTCAAAGCGTCGATCATGATGAGCTGTTCCATGATCCACTTGTTGATATCGCCCGAATGACACTGCAGCACGAACACGTCCGCACCGCGCACCGGCTCGGTGAACCGCACGTACATCTCACCGTTGGCAAAGTCGTAAGCGGTGGTCTCGAGAACCTCAGTGCCCAGGCATTCGGCCACTTTCTCGGCCAGCTCGGGGTAGGCGCGGCCCGTGACCAAAACGAGTCGTTTATCCGGAGTGCCTTCAAGAATTGCCGACATGCTTTCGCATCCTTTTGTGTTGCAGTGTTTTTAGCCTTAACCAGTGTACTAGCACCCCACCGCAGCGCGTGCCGTGAAGTGGGGCTGTGTTGTAAGAGTGCTGCAATCGTTGATGAACATGCGGCACTGTCTCGCCCTGACCATAGGATAGGCAAGTTGCTCACAGGGTGAAGTGCATCTGCATCACCCTATGATTAACACGCATACACACTCCTGCCACGGAACGTCCGTGGCCGAATAGTCCGAAGGAGGTGGGTGATGTCTGCGCACAAGTACGAACTGATGTTCATCGCCGATCCTGAGCTGGATGAGCGCGGTCTGAAGAAGCTGACCGAGCAGTATCTGGAACTCGTCACCAAGGAAGGCGGTTCTTTCGATGAGCCCGATTACTGGGGCCGTCGCAAGCTCGCCTATGAGATTGCCGGTAAGACTGAAGGCAACTACGTCGTGGTGAAGTACACCGCCGAGCCCGCTACCAGCGATGAGCTTGACCGTGTTCTTAACCTCAACGAATCCGTGATCCGTACGAAGATTCTTCGTAAGGGCTGAATTAAGCGTTAAGTCAGCTGAATAGCTGGTAAGTAAGAAGGCAATGGCATGGCAGGCGAAACGATTATTACCGTAGTCGGTAACCTTACCCGCGATCCTGAGCTGCGTACTATTGGCAGCGGTTCCACTGTGGTGAACTTCACCATTGCGGCTTCCACTCGTCAGTACAACCGCAACACGAATCAGTGGGAGGACGGCGATACGCTGTTCATGAACTGCTCGGCTTGGGATGGTCGTACTTCGTCGTTGGCCTCCAACATCGCCAACAGTCTGTCCAAGGGCATGCGCGTTATCGCGCAGGGTCGCTTGACCCAGCGTTCCTACCAGGCCCAAGATGGTACCCAGCGCACGGTTGTTGAGCTGCGAGTCGATGAAATCGGCCCGTCTCTGACTCGTGCCACTGCACAGGTGACCCGTCAGGCTAGCCAGGGCGGCTTCCAGGGTCGTTCCAACGGCGGCTTCCAAGGTGGCCAGCAGCCCGGTCAGGGCTACGGCAACCAGGGTGGCTATCAGGGCGGTTATCAGGGTGGCGCTGGATATTCCCAGCAGTCTGCCCCGTCCAACCCGGCCGCACAGTCCGCTCCGGCAACTGATCCGTGGAGCAACGCCGGCTCCTCTGATTCCGGCAGCTTCTCCACGTTCGGCGCTTCCTCCGATTTCGGTGGCGGCGACGATTCCGATCCGGAGTTCTGATCGATACTTACCCGCTGATTAGCAGCAATCAATATCAAGATTTACAAGGAGAACATCATGTCACGTAAGAGGCCGCAACCGCCGGTCAAGCCGTTCAAGAAGAAGCCGAACCCCTTGAAGGCCGCCAAGATCACCGAGATCGATTACAAGGACGTTGCGCTGCTGCGCAAGTTCATCTCCGATCGCGGCAAGATCCGTTCCCGTCGTATCACCGGTGTGACCGTTCAGGAGCAGCGCGAACTCTCGAAGGCTATCAAGAACGCCCGCGAGATGGCTCTGCTGCCGTACGCCACCTCGGGTCGCTGAGTTAGGGAGGCTTTGAACAATGGCTGAAACTAAGGTTATTCTTACCCAGACCGTGGCCAACCTGGGCCACTCCGGTGACGTCGTCGACGTCAAGTCCGGTTACGCTCGCAACTACCTGTTCCCGCAGGGCCTGGCTTTCGCCTGGACCAAGGGTGCTGAGGCTCAGATTACCGCTATGAAGCGCGCTCGTCTGGCCAAGGCCGTTGCTACCCGTGAGGAAGCTATTGCCGCCAAGGACGCTATCGAGGGCACTACCGTCGAGATCGCCGCCAAGGTGTCCGAGTCCGGCAAGCTGTTCGGTGGTATTTCCAACGAGGCTATCGCCATCGCTCTGTCCGACAAGGCTCCGGTGAACCCGAAGTCCATCGAAGTCGAGACCATCAAGACCACCGGCGATTTCCCCGCCAAGGTGGCCCTCCACCCGGAGATTACCGCTTCCTTCTTCGTGAAGGTCGTGGCCGAGTGAGCTATTCCGGCCTTGCGCTGGAATCTTTCAGACTGACAGTCTGAGCTTAAGCATTGAACCCCGTGCGGCGATTGCCGTGCGGGGTTTTTCGTGAATTGCGGCAAGTTTTTTTCGATGGTGTGCTGATTGATAATCGGCTCGTCTACACGCGACACGCCGAAGCTTGCGAGAGTCTCAGATTTGAGTATATTTATCACCTGTTGCATGAAACACTGCAGCGCCTAACCAAGCCCCTGTAGCTCAGTTGGTTAGAGCAGCTGACTCTTAATCAGCGTGTCCAGGGTTCGAATCCCTGCGGGGGCACAGACAAGTCGGAATCGAAAGATTCCGGCTTTTTTGTTTTTTGGCTTAGCGGCAGCACTGACAAGGTTTCGTCAAGGGGCAAAGTGTACAATCGCCACGTTTGCTTTCGCGCCCAGTGAAATCGTGTCGCCGGCTCCGCGAACGGATTCCAATCATAGAGAAGGCCGTGGGGCAGTCATGTCTGCCGTGCGGCGAAGAGAAAAGAAGAAGCAGTGGAATTTTCCCTCTTTACCAAGTTGGCAGCTGAGTTTTTCGGCACTGCCATCCTGATGATTTTCGGCAATGGCTCCGTGGCTAACGTCGAGCTGAAGAACACCAAGGGTCATCACGCTGGATGGCTGAACATCGCCATGGGCTATGGCTTTGGTGTGATGTTCCCGGTAATGATGTTCGGCGGCGTTTCCGGCGCACACATCAATCCGGCAATGACCCTCGCTCAGGCTATCAACGGCCTGTTCCCGTGGAGCGAAGTGCTGCCGTACATCATCGCGCAGTTGCTGGGCGCCGTTCTGGGCCAGTTCATCGTCTATCTGACGTATTACCCGCATTACCAGGAGACGGAAGACGCCGATGCGATTCTGGGCACTTTCTGCACCACCGATGCGGACAACAAGAAGGTCAACTACTTCCTGAACGAGATGTTCGGCACCCTCGTGCTGGTGTTCGGCGCCCTGTGCTGCCTGTCCCTGCCGTGGGGCAAGGCTGACCATGCCGCTTCTTCCATCGCCGTCGGCTTCATTGTGTGGGGTCTGGTGACCTCCATGGGCGGCCCGACCGGCCCTGGCCTGAACCCGGCCCGCGATCTCATGCCGCGTGTGCTGCACGCCATCCTGCCGATTCCTTCCAAGGGTTCCTCTCGCTGGGGCGAGGCTTGGATTCCGGTTGTGGCTCCGATCGTCGGCGCCATCATCGGTGCTTGGATGTTCGTGTTCTTCTTTGCCTGATCGGCATTGATTGACGCTATATGCGAATGGCCTCCGTCTGTGTGGACGGAGGCCATTCGCATATGCAGGTAAACGCGATTACGAAAGGAAGATCTGCGGTGCTTTCGCGAAGTTCGTGGCGCAGTGCTCGCCGCAGAAGTAATAGGACTTGCCCTCATATTCGCGCGTGATCGCGTCATCGTTCACAGCCACGGTCATGCCGCACACCGGATCAGTGGCGGTTTCGCCGTCCGCAGGGGCGTGGTGATGCATGTGCATTCCCATATCCATAGTGTTCTCCTTGTTGGTCGGATTATTGGATTGGTCAGTTACGTGATTGAGTGAAGTGCGATCGTCGACAATAACGGTCGGCTCAATAGTGTTTGCAGTGGTGGTTGCTGCGGCAGAACCAGTGATGTCTGTGGTCGTGCCGCCGCTGATATTCGCCGCATGAAGACGATTGGCGTTCAGCACCAGGCACACCGAGCTCAACGCCATCGCCAGTCCCGCGATCATCGGGCTCAACAGCCATCCGGTGAACGGGTAAAGCACGCCGGCGGCAATCGGAATGCCAGTGATGTTGTATCCGAATGCCCAGCCGAGATTCTCTCGGATATTGCGCATCGTGGCATTGGACAGATTGATGGTCCTGATGACGCCGCGCAGGTCGCCGCTCATCAGCGTCACGTCTGCCGACTGCATCGCCACGTCGGTGCCGGTGCCGATGGCGATGCCGAGATCGGCCTGTGCCAGCGCCGGGGCGTCGTTGATGCCGTCACCCACCATCGCGATAAGATCGTGCGGCGCGCGGGAGGAACCGGACGTGGCTGTGTTCTCATCACGCTCGCGCTGCAGTTTGGCGATCCAATAGGCCTTGCCATCCGGCTTGACCTCGCAGATCACCGTATCGATGCCGACCTCACGGGCGATGCGCCCTGCCACTTCGGCCTTGTCTCCTGAAAGCATCACCGTGCGTATGCCGCGTGCACGCAATGCTGCAATCGCTTCCGGCGATCCTTCCTTAACGGTGTCCTGCTCGTAGCTCGGTTTGTTCCAATCGGCGGTCGCATCCACCACGCCGCGCGTAATAGTGCCGGTCTTGTCGAAGACCACAGTGCCGATGCGCCGCGCCTGTTCCAGAGCTTTTGCACTGGTGACCAGCACGCCGTTGGTGGCGCCGAGCCCCAGAGACACAGTGACCGAGAGCGGGGTGGCAAGACCCAGAGCGCACGGGCAGGCGATAATGAGCACGCTGACTGCGGTGATCAGCGCGTGCGCCAGTTGCGGCGCAGGGCCAAGCGCAATCCATATGGCAAAGGTCCATATAGCGATGACCATCACTGCTGGCACGAAATACCTGGCGATTCTATCGGCCAGCTGCTGCACCGGAGCTTTGGTTGCCTGCGCGCGGGCCACCATCGCCGCGATTTGGGAGAGCACAGTATTGGCACCGACCTGAGTGGCTTGCATGACGAGGTCACCCTTGAGCAATACGGTTGCTCCGGTGACGGCCGCTCCGGTCGTTTTGGTGACGGGCTTGGATTCGCCGGTAATCATTGATTCATCGATACTCGCGTTGCCTGTCACGATGATGCCGTCTGTGGGCACGCGCTCGCCGTTCTTGACGACCAGCAGATCGCCGACGGCAATCGTATCGATGTCCATGTCCGTGAAATTCGCGGGATTGAGCCATTCCACGTTCTCTGGCGAAGCCGCATTCAGCTTATGCGCGGTGCGAGGCCGTAGCTTGATTAGTGATTGCACCGCCTTGCCGGTGCCTTCGCGGGCCTTGGTCTCCAGCAGTCGACCGACCAGCACCAGGGTGATGACCACACCGACCGATTCAAAATACGGCTCGCGTGAACCTTCCGGAAATACCTGAGGGGCTACACAGGTCACCAGCGAATAGAGATAGGCGGCCGATGTGCCCAACGAGACGAGCGAATTCATGTCGGGGGAGCGGTGCGCCAGTGCGGGGAATCCGACCGCGTGGATCGGGTGGCCGCAGTAGAACATCACCGGTGTGATGAGAATGGCCTGCAGCCATGGATTCACCATCCAGTGCGGCACCAGCATCGGATTGGCCATGTGCAGCATGGTGACGATGAACACGGGGAGTGTCAGCACTGTGCCGATGGCCACTAATCGTGTCAACGATGTGATTTCCTTCGTGCGTTCCGCTGCCTCACGTCGTTCTGCTTCTGCGGAGTCCAACATCGGGGCTTCCGCTGATGCAGTGAGCGGGTGCAGTTTGTCCGTGCCTGCGCTGGCATTTCCTTCGACCTTCAGCAGGCCGTGCACCATGTTCATGCCGCAGGCAAATGGATATTCGCCGGCGGGCAATGCGGGCAATTCCACGTCGGTCACCGCATTGCCGGGCAGCATGGCATCGAGGCCGAGGTCGCCAAACACCACGTGAGAGGTGCATTCACCGGTCTCCTGCCGGTCGAATGTCAGTGTGATCGGTGTGCCCGCGCGCATACTCACCACGGCAGGGGAGTAGCCACCTTTGACGGTGATTGTTGCGGTCTGGCGCTTGCCGGAGACGTCCATGGCTCCGGATGCGGCCTTCTGCTCGCCGAAAAAGAACCTGAGCACCAGCCATGTCAAGGCGGTTGCCGCAATCAGCGCCGCGGCGGTCGAGAAAAGGTTGAATTCCATCCCCGCTCCTTCCCATCAGTATTATACCGAGCAACAGTGTATACCCTATACCCCTATGGGGTATATAATGGGGTGTGTTCAGCTGAAAGATGAGTATCAGGAGGCAGCGATGCACGGGTATGACGACGATAAGGCCAAAGTCATTGCGCGGCTGCGCCGCATTGAGGGGCAGGTTCACGCCATTACGCAGATGGTGGAGGACGATAAATACTGCATTGACGTGTTGACGCAGATTTCGGCATCGAATTCGGCGTTGAAGTCGGTGGCCTTGATATTGCTGGACGATCATCTGAATCACTGTGTGCGCCAGGCGGCGGTGCAGGGCGGTGAAGTTGCCGATAGCAAGCTTGAGGAGGCATCCGCGGCCATCGCGCGCTTGGTGAGGTCGTAGTTGGTCGTGTGTTTGGCTGTTGGCCCTGGTTGTCTGTCGTTATGCATGCGGTGTGATTGTCAATGCTGACGTTAGGAAACAGGAACATATCTACCGCCGGTTGAAGATGGTGGAATACTGGGAACCATGTTTGAACAAATGGGAACTGTGATTGTGGTCATCGCCGTGCTGGTGGTCGGTGCGGGGCTTGGGCTTTGTGCCGGCTTTTTATTGGGGCGGCATAAAGGTCAGGCTATGGCGCGTGATGCCAGGGCTTCGGAGCTGGAGGAGGCCAAAAGCTTGCTGGAGTCGGCGCATGGGGAGGTTGCCGATTTGACCGCTCGCAATGCCGCTTCTCAAGCGCAGCTTGAAGGTGCGAACCAGCAATTGACGTTCGTGAAGTCACAGCTTGCTCAGGCGCAGCATGCGGAACAGATTCGCATCGAGCGTGAGCGTGAGCGCGCGGCCGCCGAGGCTGAACAGAAGCGTAAGGCCGATGCCGAAGCCGCCGAAGTCAAGCGTGTCGAGCAGGAGGCTCGTCTGAAAGAGCAGAGTAAAGTGCTGGAAGCGCTTGCTCCTGTTGCCAAGAATCTCGATTCGCTCCAGACCAAGGTCACCCAAATCGAAGAAGGCCGCAAGAAAGAGATGGGGGCGCTCGGGGCTCAACTCAAGGGCCTGAATGATCAGCAGGCCCGGTTGGACAAGGAAACGAGTTCACTATCCGCGGCACTGCGCAACAATAAGGTTCGTGGTGCCTGGGGCGAGGCGCAGCTGAAGAATATTGTGGAGTCCGCGGGATTGCTGGAGCACGTTGACTTTGACACCCAAGTGGTGGTGTCCGATGCCGACGGTCGTATGCTCAGGCCGGATATGGTGGTGCATCTGCCCGGTGGCAAGACCATTCCGATTGATGCCAAGGTGCCGTATGCCGACTATCAGCGGGCTTGTGAGATTCCCGAGACCGCGGGCCCCGAGGAGTTGGATCGTCGTAACGACCTGTTGCGATCCCATGCCAAGGCGCTTCGAGAACACGTGCGTGCGTTGGGGGAGAAGGCCTATTGGAATGCGTTCCCCGTCACTCCTGATTTCGTTATCGCCTTTATTCCCAATGAGGCGTTGTTGCAGGCGGCGCTTGAGGCCGATCCCACGCTGATGGATGATGCCTTCTCCCGCAAGGTGGCCTTGACCTCGCCAGTGACCCTGTGGGCCGTGCTGAAATCAGTGGCCTATGCATGGCAGCAGCAATCGCTGACGGATGATGCCAAGCAGTTGTTCGATTTGTCTCGAGAGCTGTATGAGCGCTTCGCCGTGCTTGGCGACTATGCCACCAGGCTGGGAACCCAAATCACCAAGACGGTCAGTGCCTATAACAAGTTCGCATCCAGTTTGGAGCGACGTGTATTGCCCACGGCTCGCAAACTGCAAAAGCTCGAACCCACCAAGGTGCTCGAGGAAGTGCCTCTTATCGAATCAGACAAAGGCAATGTCAGTGAGTTATCCGCCCCCGAGGTGACATCGTCGGAGGATGATGAGCCGGTCAAGCTGACTGCCTCAGGCGATAGGCTTGAAGCATGACTGAATCTGGATTCCGCCCGACCGGCACCTCGGACCTCAATGTTTCACGCGACGCTTCCGCTTTTGCCATGCTGGAGCCGCGTGAGCAGCTGGCCACCCTGCTGAAGGAGCACGTGGTTGGCCGCCCGTTTTCGGAACTTGCCTCGGTGACTTTCGATCATCGTGCCGCCACGGTGATGGGTCATGTGCTCATTGACACTCTTGAAGATGCAGGCTATTCGGTTGATGATTTTGACGCCGTTGGTGCCTTGACTGCAGCTGCCGTACCCATGGTGTCTGCCATGATTCATGCTGCTGCTTCCCGTGGCGAGAATCTGGACGGATTCGTAATGGACTTCGTGTATCCCTCAATCAAGGGTCCGTCTATTGAAGGACGGCGCGTGATGCTGTTGGATGCATGGCTGTCCGAAAAATCGTATGTGCAGACCAGTTCGCTGGTTACCCTGCGTAATGGCAACGAACTCAGCCTCGACTTCGGCGTGGTCGAACAACTCGGCGCTCAGGTCGTGGCTATTACCTCACTGGTCGGCGGTGGAGCTAAAGACATCAATGTCATCAACCCCTCCACTGGCGAAAGCCACGTACTGCCATTCGTTCAGGTCTTTGACGAATCCGAGCTGAGGTAATTCCATTCGTGGCTTTCCCATTCGGGAGGCTGTCGGGCGCAACGAGACCGCTGTGGTCGGCGCACGACGTTGATAATCTCCGAGGAGCAACTGTGCACGCACCCAACCAGATTTCCTTGGCGGCAAAAGCCTCGGGCGAACCGGAATTCCGTGAAGTCGGTCTTGGCCCATGGGCTGAAACCCATCCCGGCGAACCTCGTCCTGATGACTTGGCATCGCCTAATTACGATGTCCGTTTCGATTCTGCTCTGCTCGATGAGGGCGATCGCCGCAATGTGCTCGACCGATATCGCTACTGGACTGTGCAGGCCATCAAAGAAGATCTCGATGCCCACGGCCGCCACGATTTCGAAGTGGCGGTGGAGAACTGGACCCACGATTTCAATATCGGATCCATGGTGCGCACTGCCAATGCTTTTCAGGCCAAGCGCGTGCATATCGTCGGCCCGCATAAGTGGAATCGCAAAGGCGCGCTGATGACTGAGCTCTACCAGCACGTTGAGCATCACCCCTCAATCGCGGAGTTGGTGGAATGCTGGCATAATCGTATCGCTGGTGAAATCGCTACCGAACGGGCGCGGGCTGGGGCGGCTGCCTTAAAGGCCCATGCCATCGCCAGTGCTCATAATGGGGCGGAGACTGGTGCCGGCAATGGGTCGGAGGGTATCATCGGTAATTCCGGTGCAACTGTGTCCTCCCACGTGTTGGCGCTGAATGCTGTTTCGGCAGTTGCCGAGGCCACTGCCGAAATCGCACAGGCGGATGCCCGCATCAAGGAACTGGAAGCCGCTCGCATCATTGCTCTGGACATCATTCCGGGCGCGGTGCCCATGGAGACCTATGCATTCCCCAAGCGCTGTCTGCTACTGTTCGGCGCCGAAGGCCCCGGGCTGAGCAGTAAGGCCTTGGAACTAGCCGACGACGTGGTATACATCTCCCAATTTGGTTCGGTGCGGTCCATTAACGCTGGCGCCGCGGCGGCCGTGGCCATGCATGCATGGATTGCCCGGCATGCCGCAACCGCAGTCTGATGGAGCATAGAAAAGCCTCGCTGCCATCGCGATTCCGCGTATTATCTGTGGTGTTGCGTCACGGCAATAATCCGTGAAACATTTCGTGAAACATCAATTCCCCATATTTCCTCCTGTGAAACATCGCGTGAAACACAAGCCCTGGTAGACGTGTGCCAACAGTTCTCCCCAATCTGCCCAATATAGGCTAGGATGAAAGCATGATTGAAGTTGAGGAGCTGAGCAAACGCTTCAAGACCAAGCAGGCACTAGACGGTGTGTCGTTCACTGCCGAAGATGGCAAGGTTACGGGTTTTCTGGGACCGAATGGCGCAGGCAAATCCACCACTATGCGTGCTGCGCTCGGACTCATCAGCCCGGATAAGGGCCGCGCGCTAATCGATGGCAAACCATATGTCACCTTACGCGCACCAATGCGTGCGGTCGGTGCGGTGCTTGACGCCAAGTCAGCGCATAAGTCGCGCACTGCACGAGCCCATTTACAGGCCCTTGCCTATACCAACAACATTCCTAAGCGTCGAGTCGATGAGGTCATTGACATGACCGGTCTGCAAGCTGTGGCCAATGTCAGAGCCGGTCAGTTCTCGCTCGGTATGAGCCAGCGACTGTCCATTGCTGCGGCATTGCTGGGCAACCCGCACAATCTGGTGTTGGACGAGCCAATCAACGGTCTCGATCCAGAAGGCATTAAATGGGTTCGCGACTTATGTCGTTACTACGCAGCTGAAGGACGAGCCGTGCTGCTGAGCTCGCACTTGATGAGCGAGGTGGCGTTGACCGCGGATAATCTGGTGATTATCGGGCAAGGCCATGTGTTGGAAACCACCACGGTGAGTGCATTCGTGGCCGAGCATTCCTCCAGATCCATCCGTGTGGTGACGCCGGAACCCGACAAGTTGCGTGCGATTTTTACCAGTAGCCCTGAGGTCACCGTGGTTCCCGATACTCGCAAATCCGATGACCCGCAAGTAGGCGAGGTATTTCGTGTCAATGGCGCCGACTTGGTTGCGGCGGCACAGGCGTTTGCCCGGGCCGGCCTGATTACTTACGAATTCGTCGAAGAGCACGCCTCTTTGGAAGAGTCGTATATGGCGCTGACCCACAGCAGCGCCGAATACCTGGCCAAGGAGGTCGGATGATGAGCTCCAATACCATGAGAACGGCCACGGAAAACGCCAATATGACCGGCAGTATGAGTGGTACAGCTGCTGAAAAGCATATGCCTGATGCGACCGGACCCAGCCAACCTGCCAACGCAGAGGCTTCCGGCCGTCCTGCCTCTAGCCGTCATGCCAGCAGCATGTACCGTCGTGCCAAGCTCACTGTGTTCGGCTCGCTAAAAGCCGAATTGCTGAAACTGTGGTCACTGAACTCCACCAAGGTGCTGTTGGGTATTGCGGTCGCGCTCATGCTGGCTATGTCCGCGTTGAGCGCTTGGAGTGTGACCTTCATGGCGTCTACGGATTTGAACACTGGCAAGACGCTGGACAATCCCAAGCCCATATCCGCCGCAGATCTGTGGGCGGTACTGGCTTCTTCCGGCTCGACCGCGGCGCTGGTCATCGGCATTTTCGGCGTGATGGCCATCACCAGCGAATACACCACATCAGCCGTGCAATCCAGTCTGACGGTCAACCCCAGGCGCGGCATGTTCTATGCCACTAAGTCCGTGGCCACGGCCCTGTTTGCGCTGGTTGCTGGTATTGTCGGCATTCTGCTGGCCGCAGGTGTGCTCTGGCTATTCACTCGAGGCCATGACATTACGGCGCTGACCAGCGATCAAAGTCGAATCATTCCTGTCACGTTGATCGGCTTCCCTCTGACTATTGTGCTGGTGTCCCTGATGGCGCAGGGACTTGGCGGCATGACCCGTTCCACAGTGGGCGGCGTATGCGCGCTGATCGTGCTCTTCATGGTGCTCTCGTCAGTACTGTCCATCACATCGATGGCCATTAACCAGGTCGAATGGCTTGGCACTTTGTCCTATCTGACACCGGACACCGCCATGAATCATTTCCTCGGCGCTGGTATAGAAAGCAGCTCGCAGTCCACCCTTGCCGCAGCCGTTAAACCGAACTACTGGATTCCCGATTGGTGGCAGTCCGGCCTGATCCTCCTCGCCTGGGCCGCCGCAGCATGGGCTGGCGGACTCATCGTCACCAAAAAAGCGGACATCAAGTAGCTATGTTCTCTGCTGCAGGATTATCGCCGCATAAAGCAATCACACCTTCGTGCATCAGACATATGCTGACGATTGTTATCGCATCACCATTGTTGCGTCGGGAACGCCGGCAGCCCGTAGTTTATTGATCATTGGATGCTGCTTCAACACATCCTCATAAGTGAACCGAACTATGGAGTCGACTTTGGCTCGATACAGTCCGGTTTCCCGCTCTTTTTCCGCGTGCACTGCTCCTTGAATACCCCTGCGGTCATTCATATTCGGATTGGTGTATTTCTCGTACCCGTCATATTCGCCGACGATAAGACGGCCGTCGGGCAGCCGCCAGAGATAATCTACCCGGTACAGCGCGCCCGTTTGCGGGTCGGTGATGTCTTGCTGCAATTCGGGGACCATGAGTCCGCCTTCAACGATTGTGCCTCGACCGAGTGATTCGCCGCCGTTTTCGCTTGCCGGGTTCGCATAATGAAGCAAGCGGAATATCGGCGTGCAATCGCGGTGCATAGTGCTGCAAATATTGAGAATGTCCGCAATGGCAGTACCTTTACGTAGTGCCGAATCGATGATTGGCAACGCGAAGCGAAAATCGGTAGACAGCCCGCAGTCCACTACTGTTTGTGCCCCATTGGTCACAGGGATTCCATTGACATATTCCGGTGCACAATGTGGTACGAATACACGTTTGATATTGGCATTGTTCGCGTTGGTACCTTGCGACGCGGTGGCGATGGTAACGGAGCCGGCATGAAGATGCCATGGGTGCTCGAAACCATGCAGTGCCGCTGCGGTGACTCCGGCGAAAACCCAGTTTGGATGCTTGAGATGGAGTGTGCATGCCACATGCTGTATGCGTTCATCGGGTTTGAGCGCATTCCAGTATTCCGGTTTGACATACATGTTGGGAAATACTCGCTTGAGCTCGAGTTCTTTGGCTCGGCGAATAAGGGCCGAGCAGTGTGATTTTGTTCGGCCGTAAATACATATGCCTGCTGCTTCCGCTTGCGCGATAAGCGCATCCACTTCTTTGTGATGTTTCATGAATCGAAAGTATGCCAATCGAGAATGAAGTGTCCACTTATTCGGGCAATGTGGTCGCAGCTTCGAGCGGATTCGCATGTGAGAATTGCATAGATTGGCTATATCTCGCGGATGCTTGCGGATTGAGGTGTGAATCATCGGCATGATAATTATGCATGTGCCCCCGTTGCGGCGTGGAATGTGGATAACTATTTCGAGTGCGTTGATGCGGTGCCTGGAGAGGCTTTCCTGTTCCTTGCACTTGCCGGATTCGGTTTTTGGCGTTTAGAGGGGCAATTGGTGTTTAAAGAGGGGCAAACCTGACTAGCTCGCATTTTTGCTCCGCTGAGAAGTCGTGAGTAGAGCATTTTCTCGATTAGATCGAGGTTTTGCTTCGCTGGGGGACAGCAGCGAGGTGCTTTCATGGTCAGCTCGTGGTTTTACCTCGCTGAGTGCCAGTAAGCGTGGTTTTTCTTCGGCTTTGTCGTGGTTTTGCCCCGCTTGGGATGCTGGGCGAGGTGTCTTCATTGGTTACTCGTGGTTTTGCCCCGCTGCGAGGTGATGAGTGGAGCGGTGTCGTGATCTGTTGGTGGTTTTGCTTCGCTTGGGATGATGAGGGAGGTGCTTTCGTTGGTTATTCGCGATTTTGCTTCGTTGAAGGGTTGTGAGTGAGTCGTTTCCATTAGTTACTCGTGGTTTTGCCCCGCTGAGGGGTGATGAGTGGGGTGGTTGTGCGGTTGGCTGGTGGGTTTGCCCCGTTGGGAGCTCTCGAATTGGTGGTGGAACCCGTGAAGGGCTGGCGCATTGTTCCAATGGGCGGGAAAACGAGGCTTTCCGATAACTGCGTGTCACATACGGCTCATATAGTTATGGCCATGCCAACATTTTCACGCGAAGAAATCGTGCATTTGGGCGATCTGGCCCGAATCGCGCTCACCGATGAGGAAATCACCCGTCTGCAGGGCGAACTGAACGTCATCGCAGACTCCATCAACAAGGTCCAGGAAGTCGCCTCCGACGATGTGCCGCCGACCGCCAACCCGGTTCCGCTGGAAGCCTACCTGCGCCCGGACGTCGCCGAAACCCCGCTCACGCAGGAAGAGGCGCTCGCCGGTGGCCCGAAGACCGAGGCCGGCATGTTCGTGGCACCGCGAATCCTGGGAAGCGAGGAGTAATCGATGAGCAACGAAACCGCAACACTCGTCAAACTGTCCGCCACTGAGCAGGCTGCTGCCATCAAGAAGGGTGATGTCACCTCCCACGAGCTCGTCGAAGCCCATCTCAAGGTGATTGAGGCCGCCGAGCCGTCCATCAAGGCCTTCCTGAAGGTCTCCGGCGATGTGGCCCTCGAGCAGGCCGACGCCTTCGACGCCAAGTCCGCAGAAGACAAGGCCGCCCTGCCCGAGCTGGCCGGCGTGCCGATCGCCATCAAGGACATGATCGTCACCAAGGGCATCGAGACCACCGCCGCTTCCAAGATTCTCGAAGGCTGGGTGCCGCCGTACGACGCCACTGTCATCGAAAAGCTCAAGGCCGCCGGCATGCCAATTCTCGGCAAGACCAACCTTGACGAATTCGCACAGGGCTCCTCCACCGAGCACTCCGCCTACCAAACCACCCACAACCCGTGGGATACCGAGCGCGTGCCCGGCGGCTCCGGCGGTGGCTCCGCTTCCGCAGTCGCCGCATTCGAGGCCCCGCTGGCTCTCGGCACCGACACCGGTGGTTCGATTCGTCAGCCCGGCGCTCTGACCGGCACCGTGGGCGTCAAGCCCACCTACGGCGGCGTCTCCCGTTACGGCGCCATCGCCATGGCCTCCTCGCTCGACCAGATCGGCCCGGTCTCCCGCACCGTACTCGACTCCGCCCTGCTGCAGGAGATTATCGGTGGCCACGACAAGCGTGATTCCACCTCCATTCCCGAAGGCCCGCGCCCGATGGTCGCCGCCGCCCGCGAAGGCGCCAAGCGTGACCTCAAGGGCATGAAGGTCGGCCTCATCAAGGAACTCGGTGGCGACGGCTTCCAGCCCGGCGTCGAGGCCCGCTTCAACGAGGCCGTCGACAAGCTCAAGGAAATGGGCGCCGAGGTCGTTGAGGTCTCCTGCCCGCACATCGGCTACTCGCTGGGTGCCTACTACATCATCATGCCGTCCGAGGTCAGCTCCAACCTGGCCCGCTACGACGGCATGCGCTACGGCCTGCGCGTCATGCCGCCGACCGGCGTGCCGCAAACCGCCGCCAACATGATGGCCTACACCCGTGAAGCCGGCTTCGGCGACGAGGTCAAGCGCCGTATCATCCTCGGCACCTACGCCCTGTCCGCCGGCTACTACGACGCCTGGTACGGCTCGGCTCAGAAGGTTCGTACGCTGATCATCGAAGACTTCAAGAAGGCTTTCGAGAAGGCCGACGTGCTCGTGGCTCCCACCAGCCCGTCCACCGCCTTCAAGTTCGGCGAAAAGATGGACGACCCGCTGGCCATGTACATGAACGACATCGCCACGATTCCGGCCAACCTTGCCGGTATGCCCGCCATGTCCATCCCGGCCGGCCTGTCTGATGACGGCCTGCCCGTCGGCTTCCAGTTCATCGCCCCGCAGCAGCGCGACGAAGTCATGTACAAGCCGGCGGCGGCCCTGGAAGCCGCGCTGGAGGACGGCTGGAACGGCCCGATCTGGAAAGACCTCAAGACCCCGTGGCTTGACGGTCTGGGCAAGTGAGCATCGGAAGGAAAGAAACAACATCATGGCTGAAAAACTGATGAAGTACGCCGATGCCACCAAGAAGTACGATGTGGTCTTCGGTCTGGAAACCCACGTGGAGCTGTCCACGAACACCAAGCTGTTCTGCCCGGCCCACATCGAGTTCGGCGGCGAGCCGAACACCGAACTGACCCCGGTGAGCCTCGGTCTGCCGGGAAGCCTGCCGGTGATCAACAAGACCGCCGTCGATTACGCCATCAAGCTGGGCCTTGCCCTGCACTGCGAAATCGCCGAGTGGAGCCAGTTCGCCCGTAAGAACTACTTCTACCCGGATATGCCGCGTGACTACCAGATCTCGCAGTACGACAAGCCCACCAACGGCAACGGCTATCTGGACGTTGAGCTGGAAGACGGCACCGTGTTCCGTGTGCCGATCGAGCGCGCCCACATCGAGGACGACGCCGGCAAGAACACCCACGTGGGTGGCGCCGACGGCCGTATCGAGGGTGCCGACCACTCGCTGGTCGACTACAACCGCGCTGGTGTGCCGCTGATCGAGATTGTGACCAAGCCGATCGAGGGTGCGGGCGACCGCGCTCCCGAAATCGCTGGTGCTTATGTTCGCGCTATCCGCGACATCGTGCGCGCGCTGAACATCTCCCACGCCCGCATGGAACAGGGCAACATGCGCGCCGACGTGAACGTTTCGCTGCGCCCGAGCGCCGATGCCCCGTACGGCATCCGTTCCGAAACCAAGAACGTGAACTCGTTCCGTGGCATCGAGAAGACCATTCAGTACGAGATTCGCCGTCAGGCCGCGCGCCTCGACGAAGGCAAGGAGATTCTGCAGGAGACCCGCCACTGGGATGAGGCTACGCAGACCACCGCTGGCGGCCGTCTGAAGTCCGATGCCGACGACTACCGTTACTTCCCGGACCCCGACCTCGTCATGCTCCACATCACCAAGGAGCACATCGAGGAGATGAAGGCCCAGATGCCGGAAATGCCGCGCGAGCGCCGCAACCGCCTCAAGTCCGAGTGGGGCCTGAGTGATCTGCAGATGCGCGACATCCTCAACGCCGACGCCCTCGACCTGATTGAGGAAACCGTCAAGGCCGGGGCCAAGGCTGCCGGTGCCCGCAAGTGGTGGCTGGGCGAGCTCTCCCGCGAAGCCAACGCCAAGGGTGTGTCCCTCGAAGAGCTGCCGATTACCCCGGCCGATGTGGCCGAGGTCGAGAAGCTCATCGCCTCCGGCAAGCTCAACGACAAGCTCGCCAAGCAGACCGTCGAAGGCGTGCTTAAGGGCGAAGGCACTCCGGATGAAGTCGTCAAGAAGCACGACTACAAGATCGTCGAAGACAACGGTGCCATCGAGACGGCCGTCGACGCGGCGTTCGAGGCGAACCCGGACGTGGTCGAGAAGCTCAAGAGCGGCAACATGAAGCCGATGGGCGTGATCATCGGCGCCGTGATGAAGGCCACGCGTGGCCAGGCCGATGCCAAGGCCGTCACCAAGGTCGTCATGAGCAAGATTAAGGGCTGATTAGATTCACTGGCTCCCCTCTTTGAGGGGAGCCTTTATTCCTTTTGTAAGGGAACGACCCCATTCACTTCCAGCGTTCACCCAGTCAAGTAAGATATGTTCGGCACTGAATCGCGAGCCGAAACAGGGGACATACGCTAATGACTGAAACCAACGAGACGCTGAGCCTGGCTACTGACGCGCAACTTACGCGCGATCTGCCACATAGCATCGTCATTCCACCGATTACCGGTGAAATGGTGCATTTGCGCCCCGCTACCGTTGAAGACCTGCTCCGGTTGGATGAACTCGACGCTTTCTATGGCGCGTCCAAAATCACCGGTAAAGATGCGGCCACCGAACGTGCCGTCGTGCACACATGGGTTCGTCGTTCTCAGGCTTGGGAAGCCGGACAGGCTCCCGCGGAATCAGGCGTGGGCGATCCGGAATCTCGCCGCACCATCGCATGGGCCGTGCTTACCGACGCCGACCATGACGATGACGGCATGATCGATGCCGCTCCCACCGACAACGTTATCGGCATGATTTTCCTCATCGATATCGATGGCTGGTCCCGTTCCGCCCGTATCCAGATCATTCTGGGCAAGGACTACCGCGGCCGCGGCTATTCCCGCGATGCCATGCCGCGTGTGATGACCTACGGCTTTGCCCCGGAGCCGGCCGGCTTGGGCATGCACCGTATCTGGGTGAGCGTTCCGGAAACGAACACTCGCTCGATTTCCGTCTACCAGTCGCTTGGTTTCGTGCCGTCGGGCACATCGCGCGATGCCCTGTGGGATGTGGAAAACAATAAGTATCAGGATCTTATTGTTATGGATACGTTGGTGGATGAATACGATCCGATTCGCTCCCTGGATGCTTTCGGCATGCACTTGATTGAGGACAATCCCGGCGTCAAGGAAGCGCTGTCTGCGCGTGAACACTCCATGGCGATTCAGCAGCGTGTTGCCGAGCCCGGAGCAGGAGAGCAGTCCACGGCTGCCGACGAGTCCGAGACATCGTCTGAAATCGCCGAAGCACCTGCCCAACCGCAGAGCACCAGCGAGCAGGCCACCACGGGAACGCATACTCGTTCCACGGATGAAGAGAGCAATTGGCCATATGGTCAGGCCGACCGCAAATCTTCCAAGGAAGCTTGGTGGCGTACACTGGGTCGCGGACGCAAGCGAGATACGGAAGGTGAATAATCGAGCATGAGCGCCGAGGATCTGGATAATTACGAAACTGACGCCGAACTCGCGTTGTACCGGGAATACCGCGATGTCATCAAGCTGTTCACGTACGTCGTGGAGACCGAGCGCCGTTTCTATCTAGCGAACAAAGTGGATTTCAATGTTCGTTCCGCAGGCCAGGACGTCTACTTCGACGTGCAGCTGACTGATGCATGGGTATGGGATGTGTACCGTTCCAGCCGTTTCGTCAAGTCGGTGCGTATCGTGACGTTCAAGGATGTCAATGTCGAGGAAGTACAGAAAACCGACATCGACATTCCTGACGATATTCATTAAAGGTGTATCTGCCCTCGCCAAGATAACAAGAGGCGGCAGCACAAAGAACTTGTTTGCATCGCCCGCGCGCATCGCGGTCTATGCAATATTCGCAAGGAAATACACAGTTTGAACGTGCGTTTCCGAGGCTTACGATAAACTATCGCTGATTTGGTTATAAGGAGATGCAAGTGAGCGAAAAGCAATCTGTGGTGATTATCGGTGGTGGTCCTGCCGGTTTGACCGCCGCATGGGAATTGATTAAGGACGGCGGCGCTGATAAATACGATGTGACTGTGCTTGAGGGAACCCGTGCATTCGGCGGTATCTCGCGTACCGTGAAGCACAACGGCAACCGCATGGATATCGGCGGTCACCGCTTCTTCTCAAAGGACGAGCGCATCATGGATTGGTGGAAGACAGTTCTGCCGCTGCAGGGCGCGCCTTCCTATGATGACAAGAAGCTCGGCCGTGAGCACGATATGGAGTCGGGCGGCCCCGATCCCGAGGTGGAAGACAAGGTGATGCTAAAGCGTCACCGTGTGTCCCGTATTTTCTGGAACCGTCACTTCTTCGACTACCCGATTTCCCTGAGCCCCAACACGCTGAAGGCTATGGGCTTCAAGCTCACCATGGTGGCCGGCTTCAGCTACTTGAAATCCATGTTCCACAAGTTGCCCGAAGACAATCTGGAGAACTTCTACATCAACCGCTTTGGCCGCAAGCTGTACTCGATGTTCTTCGAGGGATACACGGAGAAGCTGTGGGGACGTCACCCCTCCCAGATTTCCGCTGACTGGGGTGCCCAGCGCGTCAAGGGTCTGAGCATCATGGGTGTGCTCAAGAACGCCTTCCAGAAGCTACTGCCCAAGCAGCGCTCCAACGCCGAGGTCGAGACCTCGCTTATCGAGGAATTCTGGTACCCGAAGTATGGCCCCGGCCAGCTGTGGGAGACTGTGGAATCCAACTGTGAGAACGCCGGCGTCAAGGTGCTGACCGACGCCACGGTGGTCGAACTGCGTCAGAACAACGGCTCCATCTCCTCGGTGGTGTATGAGGACTCCGAAGGTAACCGCACCGAGCTTGCCGCCGATCAGTTCATCTCGTCGATGCCGGTCAAGGACTTGGTCAACGCCATCGATGCAGCCGGTTCCGATCCGGAAAGCCCCGAATCCAAGGGCGCTCCTGCCGACATGACCAAGGTGGCCAACGGCCTGCCGTACCGCGACTTCGTGACCGTGGGTCTTCTGGTCAAGCACCTGAAGCTCAAGAACACCACGAACATTCCCACCCTCGGCAACCCGCCGATTGTGCCGGACTGCTGGATTTATGTTCAGGATCCGGGCTACAAGGTCGGCCGTCTCCAGATCTTCAACAACTGGAGCCCGTACCTGGTCAAGGACGTGAACGACACCGTGTGGGTTGGTCTGGAGTACTTCTGCGAAGAGGGTGATTCCTTCTGGAACATGAGTGAGGAAGACGCCACCAAGTTCGCCATTTCCGAGCTCACCCGCATGCGCGTGATCAATGGCCCGGATGAGGTCCTCGACTCCCACCGTGAACGCGTGAAGAAGGCCTACCCTGCATACTTCGATACCTACGAGCACATGGACGAGCTCATCGAATACCTCGATGGCTTCGGCAACCTGTACTGCGTGGGGCGTAACGGTCAGCACCGTTACAACAACATGGACCACTCCATGGCCACCGCCATTGAGGCCGTCGGCAACATCAAGACCGGCAAGACGTCCAAGAAGAATGTGTGGTCAGTCAACACCGACAAGTCCTACCACGAAGAAAAGTAATCAGCGGAGCGTATGCCGCCTTTCTTCACCCTCGACGCACCTCAGTGCGCCTTCGGGGTCAGACGGCGGCCTCCGCACGCGCTGATTACTTTTCTTCCCTCGCAGATTTTGCATTCTCGGCTCCCCTCTCTGAGGGGAGCTGGCTCGCGAAGTGAGATTGAGGGGAGCCAACCCCAGCAATTACATACGGCCTGCCGATACTCGGCGGGCCGTTTTGCATTGGTCGTGCTCGCGTTGTAGAGTGAACAACGTTCGCGAGAACATCAGAGACGTAGCGAACATTCATGAGCGGTACAGCCGCAGAATCACTCTTAACGCCGTAACAGGCATGGGCCTGTTCGGTATGGAAAGGGCAACCAGTGGCAAATAGCCAGAATCTTGAGGATATGAAGCTGCCTGAGCTCAAGGAGCTCGCCAAGCAAATGGGTCTGCGAGGCACGTCTACCATGCGCAAGCCCGAACTGCTCGCCACCTTGCAGGCCGCCCGCAGTGGCGGTGAGCCGCCGGCTGGCGTCACTGTGCGCACTCCCAAGGCCGACAAGGCCGTCACCAAGGCAGCCAAGGCTGAGCCGGTCGTCGAAGAGACCGTTGCTCTGGCGGAACCGCAGCTTGATCTATCCGCACTTGCCGAAGAGCCCAAGGCCGCGGAGCCCCGTCGTGTGCGCCGTAAGGCAGCCGATGAGGCCACTGAAGAACCGCGCGATGCCCGTCATCGCCGCGATGATGAACGAACCGGCCGCAAGCCGCGCAAGCAGGCCGATGAGGCCGGCGATCTGCTCGCCTCCCTCGATTTGGGCGAGACAACCGCTCCCGAGCGCCGCCGCAACCGTCGTGACGACACCGAAGCTCCGCTCATTCGCCGTGTGCATGATGAGGATCAGCCGCGTCGCCGTCGCCGTCCTGCGGACAGCAGCGACGAGACCGTGCGCGATTTGGATGACATTCTGGCCACGCTGCCCACGCAGAAGCACGACGAACCTTCCGACGATGGTGAACAGAGCGAAGACCGCGAGTTCAGCCGTCGCAGCCGTAACCGTGACCGAGATCGCGACAACCGCAATGATCGCAATGACCGCCGCAACCGCCGTATGCGTGGTCGTGACCGTGGCGAAAACGCCGGCGAGGACGATCGTCGTTTCGATGATCGCGAGAACCGCAATGACCGCCGCGAGGAGCCGCAGGAAGACCTGGTACCGGTGGCCGGTATCGTCGATGTGCTCGATTCCTATGCGTTCGTGCGTACGTCCGGCTATCTGCCTGGCCCGAACGACGTGTACGTCTCCATGGGCCAGGTCAAGAAGTATGGCCTGCGCAAGGGCGATGCCGTGCACGGTTCCATTCGAGCCCCGCGCGAGAACGATCGCCGCAACCAGCGTCAGAAGTTCGTGCCGCTGCAGTCCATTGACTCGATTAACGGCCAGAGCGTCGAGGACGCACTGAACCGTCCGCAGTTCTCCAAACTCACCCCGCTCTACCCGCAGGAGCGCCTCAAGCAGGAGACCGCGCCGAACAAGCTCACTGGCCGCATCATGGATATCGTTTCCCCGATCGGCAAGGGCCAGCGTGGTCTGATCGTCTCCCCGCCTAAGGCCGGTAAAACCATCACCCTGCAGAACATCGCCAATGCCATTGCCGCCAACAACCCCGAGGTTCACCTGATGGTGGTGCTCGTGGACGAGCGACCTGAAGAGGTCACCGATATGGAGCGCACGGTTCAGGGTGAGGTCATCTCCTCCACTTTCGATCGTCCTGCTTCCGACCACACCACCGTTGCTGAGCTGGCCATCGAGCGCGCCAAGCGTCTTGTGGAGCTCGGCCAGGATGTCGTAGTGCTGCTCGATTCCATGACCCGTCTGGCCCGTGCCTACAACATCGCGGCTCCGGCTTCCGGTCGTATCCTGTCCGGTGGTGTGGATGCCCAGGCGCTCTACCCGCCGAAGAAGTTCTTTGGTGCGGCCCGCAACATCGAAAACGGCGGCTCCCTGACCATCATCTCCTCGGCGCTGGTGGAAACCGGCTCCAAGATGGACGAGGTGATTTTCGAGGAGTTCAAGGGTACCGGCAACATGGAGCTTCGCCTCTCCCGAGAGCTGGCGGACAAGCGCTTGTTCCCGGCCATCGACATCAACGCCTCCGGCACCCGCCGCGAAGAACTCATCACCGACCCGCAGGAGCTGCCGATTATCTATCGTCTGCGCCGACTGCTGGGTGGCATGGAGCCTGAGCAGGCCTACCAGACCCTGGTGCCGCGTCTCAAGAAGACCGCCACGAACCGCGACTTCCTAGCCGCTATCGTGCAGCAGGCCAACACCGGCAACGCGGTCAACGGCAACTGATTAGGCTGCTAGAATCTGACGTAAAGGGCTGTCTCCATTAATGCGGAGACAGCCCTTTTGCATAGCGCATGCGTCATCCATCACATTGCAGCTGTAATATTGCCGCAGTGCCTCTTCGCATAACGAAGTTATATGACACGGGGAGGAACATCATGAGCTCTATCGTTCTGGGAATGGGCAACGGCGCAGTCATGTTTGGTGATCGTGATGCCAGCAATGTGCCCGATGATGATCTCATTTAGCCGGTGAATCCTGCTGCTGTTAATATCAGTGCCTTTGATTTAAGCGTACTGCGCGGCGATGGTATTTTCGAGGCCACCACCGTGTTCAAGGGCTTCCCGATTTCGTTGGAAAACCACCTGCGCCGATTGTCGGATTCCGCCCGGCTGATGGATTTGCCTACTCCTAATATTGCAGCCATTACGCGCGGTATTGAGAAGGTGATGTCTGCCTATGATGATCCTGAACCGGCACCATTACTGCGTATTATCGTTTCGCGCGGTCTCGATCAGGAAACCGGAATCGGCAAAGCTGCTGCGGCGTCTGGCAACACTGTGCCGACTATTTTCATTTGAGCCTTCTGTTGTTTTCGTGGGTTAGAGGGTGGGTGTTGGTAGGTGGGTGGGTAGGCCGCTGCATCGGAGTTTGATCATGGCGATGAGGTTGTCGATGTGTCGGAAGCCGTAGGCCATGCGGATGGTGACCTTGATCTTGTTGTTGAACGCTTCCAGACGCGCGTTGGAGTAGCCGGGTCCGATGGTTCCGAGGATGTCGTCCCTGCGTCTGCGGATCTTCCTGCACAGTTCCACGGCCTCGGGGATGCGGCTGTGGGAAGCCCGGAAGATCCATCGTTTCAATTCGGCTTCGGCTTGTCCGACGGGTTGGTGCGGGAGCGTCCTGAGAAGTTCCTTCAACTGCCATGACCGGTAGAGCTGGCCCTTGGGATCCGTGTCCCCGAGCGTCTCCAACGCTCCGGATTGCCGTTCGGTCAGGTCGCCGGGGTTCTTGGGGCACGGCGTATTTCAGGCCTTTCATCGTCTCCGTGGCTGTCTTGTCGTTGCCGCGTCTGGCTTGGTTCCACAACCGTTTCCTGACCTGGTCGAGCGTGTCGGTCATCCAGGAGACGATGTGGAACGAGTCGAGCACGCGCTCGGCGTTCGGCAGGTGCTCCTTCACGCTGGCGTCGATCCATTTGGCGCCGTCGCCGGTGACCGCCGTGATGGAGGCGCGCTGCTCGTCGGTCAGCTGCCGGAAGAACAGGTCGAGGACCTCCTTGCCGTATCCGTCGTGCGCCCGGACGACCCGTTTGCGCTTGTGGTCGACGACCACGGTGATGTACGTGCGCCCCTTCCTGTAGCTGGTCTCGTCCACGCCTATCGCGGTGAGACCGTCGAACATGCACGGCATCGAGGATCCCAAGCGGGCGGCGACCCTGCGCGCGATGTCACCGGCGGTCCTCCACGCGATGCGTAGGAATCCGCCCAAGGTCTTCCGGCTGGCGACCGCCGTCAGCCACGCGCGCTCCATCTCGAAATCCCTGGTGAACCGGCTGCCCGGCTCCGCCCACGGCACTTGGGCGACCACCACCCCATGCTCCGCGCACGCCACGCGCGGCGCCATGGGCTCGACCCCATAGCGGCCGAAGTCCTGGTGGCGCCATCGCCGTTCGCCGCCCCCGTCGTCGTATTTGGGGCACTTGCGCCCGCAACGCGAGCAACGCAACGCGCCCTTCCTGCGCCGCACCCGGACCACCGGGACGGGAGCCGGACGCAGCGGCGAGTCGTCGATGGACACGTCCTCGACGACCATGCCCTTGACGTTCAGCAATCGTTTGAATCAGCCCTTCAACCAAGGCGCTTTCCTCGGTTGTATTTCCTGGTCGAAAAACAAACCTACAGGAAGCGCCCCTCACACATTGGGATTCAACGGCTCACCGACGAACCACCACCCACGAAAACAACACGAGAGCCTCAAAATAAGGACAGCCGCCGGAACCGATGGCGTCAGTCAAATGTGGGGTCACCGCCCAAGCCGTCATCCACCATTATCGCCGATCAGAAACCGGCATAACCATTATCAACGTCAAATCGACACGCCGACCCAATCACATCCATTGGACCGGTGCATAATCGTGAATAGCCGAGTAGCCACCGCCCCACATAAGCACCGGCCAACGGTTTTGCGGCACTGAACTCGTACGTGATATACAAGTCCACCGCCCGATCACGCTACACCCTGGAATCCTTCACGATGACACTCGCCCTGGCCCAATAAGTCCAAGGGAACATCCACCCCGAATACGTTTGCACCCATTCGATTTAGGCATCAGTGAGTATCGTTGAATCGTATGATGGATAATTCGCAGACTGTGCCGAAGTTGACGTTGCAGCGTCGCATCGAGAGCATGGATCTGGTGTTCATGGCCGCTGGACGGCAGGAGTGCAAGCCGTCGGATTCGAGCGGCCCGAGGACATGCTCCTATCACATGCTGCATTTCGTGCTCAAAGGCAAGGTGCATTTCTATCTTGGTGGGCAGCATTACATCGTCAATGCTGGGCAATGTTTCTACGTGCCCGAGGGAACCAATACGTTCTATTATTCCGATCCCACCAATCCATGCATATACGCGTGGATGAACTTCACCGGCGATGATACGGTGGAGATAGTCCGGGAATGCGGCATGTCCAATGTGTGTCCCGTGATCGCCTTGCCGGATGTGAAGCCTATCTGGGATTTCATTGGCGGACTATTGCATTGCTATAATCCGACGCCCGCCAACGATATAGCGATCCGCGGGTTCATGCATTTGATCTTTGCGACGCTGATGCGTAACCCCAACGTTTCGAGCATCGCGCAGGAAGCCAGGGATTCATCGTCCGAGAATGATTTGATCAAGCGTGCAGTCGCCTATGTGCAGGAACACGCGGACGAGACTCTGAGCGTACAGATGATCGCGGACGCATTGTGCATTAGCCGCGGGTACCTGCACCAGTTGTTTATTAAGTATCTGCATACGACTCCGCAACAGTTCGTCATCAATTCGAAGGTTCAGAAGGCGTCGGAATTGTTGATCAAAACCAGAATGCCGATCGCGCGGATCGCCGAGCTGTGCGGATATCGCAATCAGTTCTCGTTCTCAAGGGCGTTCGCGCGCGAACTGACGCTCAGCCCGAGCGAATACCGTCGGCGCTTCAGCAATCCGGACCGTCTCGTCACGGAATAACCATTCCGGCGCTGTATTGCAGTTTGTAAGATTTTGAGAATCCTTTGGATATCTTTTTGTATGTCCGAAAATGTTCGGTTCCTCAATTTGTCGGCTATATATTGCAGTTTGTTTACTAGATAGGCCTTGAGCAGCATCATCGGATGTCATCTTGCATATAATCTTAGTACGTCATTCGAGAAGTGATCAGAAGGACGTAATCAGAAGGAACGGAAGCCCGCAAATTCAAGGTTGAAATGCGGATTAATGTAAGGATTCAACATGCGCAAAACCATCGGTAAGGCAATGGCCGCAACGACATCTTTGGCATTGGCATTGTCTATGGCGGCCTGCGGGTCGTCGAGCGAGAACGCGGAGGAAGCGACAAAGGTCGGTGGCACCATCACCATCTGGACGTGGGAGCAGCCGGGCAAAGCGTTCGAAGCCGCCGCGAAGGGATTCGAGGAAGCCAATCCCGGTACGACGGTGAAGGTCGAGAACGTCGGTAACCCCGCCATCTGGGACAAGATCACCACAGGGCTCGCTGCTGGCGGCCAGGGTCTGCCCGACATCATGAACGTGGGCATCGACTACATCGGCGGCTACATGGACAAGTTCCCCGACGCGTTTGCCGACCTGTCCGATTATGGCGCGGATGACCTCAAGGACGATTTCCCGTCCGGTGTGATGAAGAGCGCCACACGTGACGGAAAGATCTACGGGCTCCCCTTCGAAGTGAACACCGGAGCGCTGGTCTACGACGTGAAGATGTTCGAAGAGGCCGGCATCACCGAGGACGACATCTCCACATGGGACGGTTTCATCGAATCCGGGAAGAAGCTCAAGGAAAAGACCGGCAACTACATGTTCGGCATCAACAAGGCATGCACCGGCAACGCGAACTGCGGCGACACTTGGCAGATTATCACTGCATTGCAGAACTCCTTCTACTTCGACACCGACGGCAACATCACCATGAACGGCGAGGCCGGCGTCAAGGCCATGGAACTGATCAAGGAGGCGAACGACGCGGGCATCATCATCGAGCTGCCCGGAACATCGGACGACTCCTCGTGGCAGGTGCAGCAAGGCAACGTCGCCACACTGGTCGACCGCTCCTACCTGCCCGGCGTGCTCAAGACCAAGTTCCCCGACGCTAAGAACCGTTGGAAGGTGACCGCTCTGCCCGCAGTCGAGGAGGGAGGCCTGCGCTCCGTGGTGCCCGGCGCGACCTACCTGTCCGTCGCCAACGCGAGCAAGAACAAGAAGACCGCCTGGGAGTTCATCAAGTACGCGCTCGGCACCACGGAAGGCCAAAAAGCCATGTATGAATCCCAGGGCCTGTTCCCCGGCTATCTTCCGTTCATCAAGGAGGATCTGAACACCCCCGACGAGTTCTTCAACAATGAGAACGTCAACGAGGTGTTCATCAAGCAGCTCGAGGACGAGACCCCCGAGCTCAACTTCACCGGAGACTACGCGAAGGCGCTGAAAGCCATGATTGATGCCCAAGTCCAGGTGCTCACCAAGGGCGCCGACCCGCAGAAGGCCTTGGACGAGGCTGCGGAACGTCTCGCCAACGAGACAGGCCGCAAGATCGCCTGACCTTATCAGAATTCGCATGGGGTCGTTGGAACCTCTCCACCCCGACGGCCCCATGTCTTTAACAATTAACGGTACTCCGACGAAGGGAAAGGAGCGACAATGGTGACGCGGGCCAACACATCATCAAGAAAACACTTCCTGACACAACGAAACGCGCCGTACATCTTCTTGCTGCCAATGGTGCTGCTATACGGCGTGTTCAAGATTTGTCCATATCTATATTCCGCCTGGCTGAGCTTCACGACCAACCAGTCCGGCAAACAATTGTTCGCTGGATTCGACAACTACACGCGCCTGTTCAAGGACCAATTGTTCTGGAAGGCGCTGGGCAACACCGCGATCATCCTGGTGATCCAGGTGCCGCTGATGCTGTTTCTGGCGATCCTATTGGCCGTCGCGTTCAACTCCGCATTCCTCAAACTGCGTTCCGTTTTCCGCATGGGTTACTTCCTGCCCATCGTCATGGGTTTGGTCGCATACGGAATCCTGTTCAAGAACATGCTCGACGCCAACAGCGGAGTGGTCAACTATCTGCTTGAGCTGATCCATTTGAAGCCCGTCCCGTGGCTCACGGATTCGACATGGGCGAAGATTTCCATCATCATGGCCATGACCTGGCATTACACTGGTCAGAACGCCATCATCTACCTGGCCCAATTGCAATCCATTCCCACTGAACTCTACGAGGCCGCATCGGTCGATGGCGCGAATGGATGGTGGAAGTTCCGCTCCGTGACCTTGCCTGGCTTGAGGCCAGCAATCCTGTTGACCACCGTGCTCAGCACCATCGGCACATTGCAATTGTTCGACGAACCCTACGTGCTCACCAACGGCGGTCCCGACAACGCGACATTGACTGTCGGCATGTACCTGTACATGCAGGGTTTCAAGTATTTCGATTTCGGATACGCGTCGGCAATCGGCTATGTGATGCTCATCATCATCGTCGGTCTGAGCGTCATCCAATTCTGGATCCAAAGGGAGAAGTGACATGGCCACGCCAAATCTCAAAGTAGACAAGTCCCAGAGGATCGATGCGAAGCGGAACGGCTGGCGCACCGTCGGACTGACCGCCATCCTCGGGATCGGACTCATCGTCTTCGTGTTCCCGTTCTACTGGCTGCTCGTGGCGAGCACCAGAAAATCCACGGACGTGTTCTCGAAGACACCCCACATGATCCCTGGCACCGAACTGTTCAACAACATCCGCAACCTGATGACCAACACCCAGTTCGGCGACGCCATCGTCAACTCGCTCATCGTGTCGGTCACCTACGTGATCGTCGGCGGCGTGATCTGTTCCCTGGCCGGGTACGCGTTCGCCCAATACCGCTTCCGTGGCCGTAACATCCTGTTCGCACTGGTCATCGGTGTCATGGCATTGCCATCGCAGGTCACGCTGGTCCCGTTGTTCAAGATGATGTTGTCGTTCGGCTGGCTGGGAACTTACCAGGCGCTGATCTTGCCCGATCTGGCGTTGCCGTTTGGAGTGTTCCTCATGAGACAGGCCATGTCCACGTTCCCCACGTCGATCGTCGAGGCTGCGCGCATCGACGGCGCTGGCGAGATGAGGATCTTCGGCACAATCGTCCTGCCGACCATGAAGCCCACGCTCGCCGCATTGGCGATCTTCATGTTCCTCGGACGTTGGAATGACTTCGTGTACCCGTTGGTGATCACCAGGACGCCGGAACAGTACACGCTTCCCGTCGCCCTTGCCACATTGCAGGGTGCAAACACCACGGATTACGGCCAGTTGCTCGCCGGCACGACGATCTCGATCCTACCGGTCCTGATCCTCTTCCTGTTCCTCCAAAAGGAATTCGTGTCTGGCATGACGGCGGGATCTGTCAAGGAGTGACATGCTCAGGTGCCAAAGAAGGCACTGGAAAGGACGGCTCATATGCTTTTGGATCATTTCAAGGACATGCTGTATGAGGGGCAAAGCCTCGGCGCGACGTGGATCATGCATTCGGACGGGCTGACCATCGAGGCGACGTGTGAAGATGGTCCGGCATCGACGGGCATCGTGTTCGATGTGACGGCGGCGAATCCGGGGGCCACTGCGACGATCGTGATCGGCAAGCCTCTCGGCTCCATCCAGAGGTTTCACATGGTCGGATCCCGTTGCCGCGAGCCGTTGCCTGCTGACTGGGCCGGCGTCACGCAGGTGTCGTTGGTCAATTCGGCCCCCATGGGATGCATGGTTGACGATGCGGACAGGAACGTGCTGTCATTCGCATATTCGTTCGCACAGGACGAGATTACGATGCGTTACGGCGTCGACGAGGAACACGTGTTGTTCGTCGTGATGCTGCAGATCCAACGTGTTCCCGGACATAGCCGACTGTTACTCATGGATGACGGACTGCCGTTGGATGAGACGATGCGGCTCTTGGTCGAATGGGTGGCCGATGGTTCCGCACCTTTACCCATGGCGGACAAGGCGCTGGAACCGGTTTTTTCCACCTGGTATGCGTACCTGCAGAACGTCGACGCCGAGACCTTGGGACGTGAGCTCGACGGCATGAGCCGACTGGGATGTGGATCCATATTCATCGACGACGGCTGGCAGCAATATGGCAGCGGGCGCGGATATTCCGGTTGCGGCGACTGGGTTCCCGATCCCGTTAAATTCCCCGACATGCGTGCCACTGTCAGGAGGTTCCAGGACGCGGGGGTCGGCGTCGTCCTATGGATCGCACCCCTGTTGCTGGGCGAGAAGGCGCACGTGTTCAAGACGTTGGAACGATACGCGCCCATCCATGACGACGGGCTGGGACGGCAATTCCACGTCCTCGACCCACGACGCAAGGCGGTCCGCGACTACATCGGCGGCGTTTGCGCTCGGATGGCCAAGGATTACGGCATCGCCGGACTGAAGATCGATTTCCTGGAACAGGCCGGGGCCTACCAAGGCCAGCCATTGGAGAATCCCGAACCCGGCGACGTCACCGATGTCGGCGAGGCGATGAGACTTATGCTCGGACGGATCAAGACCATGTTGATCGAAAACTGCGGTCAGGTCCCGGTCGTCGAATTCCGCCAACCCTATTCCAGTCCCGTCATCGCACCGTACAGCAACATAGTCAGGGCCAGCGACTGTCCCGCCGATGCCCTGACCAATCGAATCCGCACCATCGACGAACGGCTGGCCGCTGGTAACCGCGTGGTGCACGGAGATATGCTGCTGTGGGACGTGAACGCGGGAGCGGAGACGTGCGCGGCGCAGATTCTCGCATCGTTCTTCGCCGTGCCGCAGATCTCGGTCCCGCCGTCGGCCATGTCGAATGGTCAGTATGAATCCTGCCGTTTCCTACTGTCCCTATGGCGCAAACACCGAAACGTCCTGTTGAATGGCCGTCTGCAGCCAGTGTCAAGCATTCTGGGCTATCCACTCGTGCACGCGTTCGACGGCAACGGGACGCAAGTCAGCGGCGTGTACGCGCCGGACATGATCATCGACGTGGACGCGGATACGAGAACGCTGATCATCCTCAACGCATCCACGGAAAACAACGTGACCATTCGCCTGCGCGGTGACGGCGGGACGGTCAAGTTGACCGGCCACGCATACGACTGCACAGGAGCCATCACTATGCAGTTTGAAGAAGATACAGATACGTTCCGTGAAAACGGAGACGCGACGATCACGACGATTCCAGTTCCCACTTATGGCATATTGGAATTGGCGCTAGAGCGATAAAACGCGATACTTTTCTGAACCACGGTTGTTGGACTGGAGAAATTCAGATTCGATGATCGGAGGTGTGGTTCTTTCGTATGGGTGAAGATCGGAGGAGACATTACGACGACGGGTTCCGGCGCGAGGCGCTGGAACCCGTCAGGGCCGGGGCGGGCAGCAGGACGTTGGCGCGCCGGCTTGCGATGCCACGGCAGACCCCGAAACAATGGATCCTGTTGTATGGATCCAACGGCGAGGAGGCAGTCATGGGAGCCACCGGCAACAGGCGCTATGACTGGTAGACGAAGGTCGCGGCCGCGCGCGACCACGTCGAGGACGGCCTGACCGTAGCCGACGTCATGGTCAAATACGGGATTGCGAGCATCGCGCAAGGACTTGAACGGGAGTATTCTCGATATCATGAGAGAAACGAGCAGCGACTGGCAAAAGACCACCATTGATTCCGCCCAAGCGGCGGCTCACCCGGAAACCGCGCAGGCGGTGGCGCGTATCAAGGCGCTACGTCAGACCATCGATAATATCGATTCGGCGGCCATAGCCCTGTTGGCCGAGCGTTTCAAAGCCACCTCGCAGGTGGGCGTGCTCAAAGCCAATGCCGGATTCGCCCCTGAAGACACCAAGCGTGAGGATTATCAGATCGAGCGTCTCCACCGCATCGCCATCGATGCTGGGCTCGACCCCGAAATCGCCGAAATGTACCGTGAATTCGTGGTCACCGAGGCCAAGAAGCGGCACAAGCGTATTGCCGACGCCGGGGGAGACCCGGGCGTGCTCGACGTATTCGCCTGAGCTTCTCGTAGCAATCCATTACTGGTCAGCGGCACACGAATTGCCCATGTCCTTCCAAGGGCAATGGCGACTACATTGATACGGGACTATCGATACCGATAGCCAAAACCGTATAACCATTGACCACATTGAACGGAAACGCCGCCATGAGACTTGCCTCCGCCTTGATCAGTTGCGTACTATGCGTAACCGGCACTGTTGGCGGTGCGTGGCTTTCCCGTCCGGCATCAGTCGATTATGGCTCTCTGCTTTCCAAAGCAAGCGACATCTATGCCGTCACCGATGAGAGGGGAGACGCAACCCGGCTGTATGTGGTGAACAATGCCAGCAATGCGGCAATCTCCCGCATTCCGGGCGCGGCTGCCGAATTACCGTGGAAAGTCAACGTCACGTATTCGCTGGATGGTCCGAACGTTGAGGCCAGCGAGATTTCCGGAGCGTCTGGACTTGTCGGCATATACATCGATGTCAAACCGCAGTCCAGTGCAGCCAACCATACGATTCCGGTTGTCACCTTCACCGTGCCCACTCAAGTGACTGGTGATATTTCCGCCGATAATACGGCTTCGGTAGCCACGCAGGGCTCCGATATTGTGGTAGCCGCGGCAGGGAACGTTTCTTCCGGGCTGAAATTCAGCTGCTACATGGACGCGAAGAAGTTCTCAATGGGTGCCGTGACGCTCGCCGCACTGCCGTCTTCCGGAGAGCCGTCCGTTGGAGCCGATCCTCAGGCCGCAGGATCCGCCACTCAGTCCGAGGCCGATGCCGCCGACCAAACCGCTGCCGATACAGATGCTTCCCAGCTGATTGCCAACAGCGCTACTTTGGTTGGTTCCCTGACGGATGCGGGCTCCGGCGAGCACCAGCAGCTTATCGATCAGTTGGATGCGCTGCGCAGCAACGAACGTGCGCTCGACAAGTCCGTGGTGGCCGAGCGTAAAGTAACCCACAAGCAGGCTTTTGATGCGTATATGGCTGCATATGTTGGCGCCTATACCGATCACTTGTCTGGGTCCATTGGTGATTCCAGCCAGCTGTCCGCGCTTATGGGAACAGCCGGAGAGCTTTCCAAAGATACGCCATTAGCCCAAGCGGTGATTGATCTGGCCGATGCAGTGAACAATGTGAGCGCCGCGCACCAGCATGCGGGTGCAGTCGAAGCATTGGACGAAGTGATTCGGCGCATCCAACAGCAGGGAACCACTGGTTTGGCGGATGATTTGAACACCGAAGCCGCCGAAGAGGCCACCAAGGGATCCAAGCAGTATGCCGAGGGGCAGAGCCAATTGTCTGCTGCGATGATCCCGTATTCGATGAAATACACGGACGTATACACGGCCAATCTCAGCGCGTTGACCGGCGGCACCTCGTCTGGTGCCGGGATTCACGAGCAGCAGGCAATCGCCGAAACCAATAGCAGCGACGATTTGACTGAGGCGCAGTCCAAGGTCGATGCTGCCATGAGCACACTCGCCACGGCATCCGAGCACACCGGTAAGGCTGCGGCATTGCGTCAGATTGTGCTTCGTTTTTCAGACCAGTTCGCCAGTTCCGGCAATGTGCAGAATGCGTCGAGCAGTTCTGGCTCGGTTGATCAGGCCCATGCACTGGCCGGCTTGGCGGACGCGCAATCGCAGTCGTTCTATGGCAAGACTCGTGCCGCAGAAGCCAAGCGCAAGGCCAGTGCTGCACGCAAACAGGCCAAGGCCGCACAGCGACAGCAATCGCAGCATGCTGATGCCTCGCTGGTGGATGACACGATGTCGCTGTCTTCAGCGGACGTCATGCACTATGCCAATGGTGTCAACTCGTCAATCGGCTCTTCGCAGACCGCCGACACCTTTGCCGGAGGCAAGCTGAACTCTGCAGACGGGTCAACCGAGCAAAGCAGCGGCAAGTTCAAAAACGCCGCTTCTCAGGCCGGTGATTCCATGGATGTTGCCCCAACGCTGTTTGGCTTTGGCAGTGGCGGTACATTGCTCAAGCATGATATGAGCACACTGGTCAACGAGACTGTAGAGATAAGCGATGCTGGTGAGCTCCTGAACCAGGCGGTCGCCCAGATCAATACTTCTGCCGTGCAACAAAAAACCGCCGGAACCCGATATCTCATCGTGGTTCCGACGGTTTAATCTGGCTCAAAGAGGGGAGCCAGAGCGGCGACTTACTTCTTCGGCTTCTTGACCGGGGGTTCGCCGAGCTCGCTGGTCTCGACGGCCACTTCGGTTTCCGGTGCATCCTCGGCAGCGGATTCCGCCGTGTGCTTGGCCACCAGGTCGAACTTGCCGATTACACGGCCGGCCTGTGCGATGTCGCCCAAAGCGGCGTGAATCGCGTCCACGCCCTCGGCAGCGGCGGAGAGCGCCACAGACAGAATCGGGGTCTTCATGGAGACCTTGGCCTCGGACTTGATCTTGCGCAGCTGCTCCACAGCCTTGCCGGCCCAGGTCAGCAGCTCGGGGGAGGCACCGGTGGCGGCCTCGACGTACGGATTCACAACCGGCCAAGCGGCGCGGTGCACGGAACCGGAACCGGCGTGCATCCAGCTCCACACCTCTTCAGAGGCGTACGGCAGGTACGGAGCCAGCAGACGAGCAAAGGCATCCAAGCCCAAGCCCAGTGCGGTGCGGGCGGACTTCACGGCCTTCTCGGACGGCACGTTGCCCTGCTCGTCCGGAGTGCCATAGGCACGGTTCTTGACCAGCTCGATGTAGTCGTCGCAGAACTGCCAGAAGTAGGACTCGATGACCTCAAGCGCCTTGGAGTGCTCGTAAGCCTCCAGCGCTTCGGTGGCCTGACGCACCACCAAGGCCAGCTTGGCCATGGCGGCGCGATCCAGCGGCTCGGTCACATCGGCCGGGTTCCACGAAGCCTCAGCGGCTTCGCCCACGTGGTGGTTCTCGTCCTCGCGGCCAATCGCCAGTGCAAACTTCGTGGCGTTCAGCAGCTTGATGGCCAGTCGACGGCCGATCTTCATCTGGCCGATGTCATACGTGGCATCGAGGCCTAGGCGCGCGGCGGCAGCCCAGTAGCGCACGGCGTCCGCGCCGAACTTCTCGATCGGCTCGTTCGGCACCACGACGTTGCCCTTGGACTTCGACATCTTCTTATGGTCGGGATCCAGAATCCAGCCGGACAGCGTGGCGTGAGCCCACGGCAGGCACTTGTTTTCCAAGTGCGCGCGGTCCACGGTGCTGAACAGCCAGGTACGGATGATGTCCTGACCCTGCGGGCGCAGATCCATCGGGAAGGTGGACTTGAACAGGGCCTGAGAAGCCTCATCCGGCTCAGCCCAGTGGGTCACGATCTGCGGGGTCACCGAAGAGGTGGCCCAGGTGTCCATGATGTCCTTTTCGGCGGTGAAGCCGCCGGGCACATCACGCTGAGACTCGTCGTAGCCTTCCGGCACATCGATGGTCGGGTCGATCGGCAGACGATCCTCGCTCGGGGTGATCGGGCGATCGTAATCCGGCTCGCCGGAAGCGTTCACCGGGTACCACAGCGGGAACGGTACACCGAAGAAGCGCTGGCGGGAAATCAGCCAGTCGCCGTTCAGGCCGTGCACCCAGTTCTCGTAGCGCACGCGCATGAAGTCGGGGTGGAAGTTCAGTTCCTTGCCGCGCTCGATGAGTTCGGCGTTCAGCTTCTCGTCGGTGCCGCCGTTCTTCAGGTACCACTGGCGGGAGGTGACGATCTCGAGCGGCTTGTCGCCCTTCTCGTAGAAGTTCGTCATACGCTTGGTCGGCGTCGGCTCACCGTCCAGGTCGCCGGACTCACGCAGTTTGTCTACGATGACCTTACGGGCGGAGAACGTGGTCTTGCCTGCGGTCTCGGCAAAGACCTCACGACCGGCCGGGTCGGTGATCCAATCCGGGGTGTCCATCACGATACGGCCGTTGCGCTGAATGATCGGGCGGGTGGGCAGCTTCAGATCGCGCCACCACTCAACGTCGGTCACATCACCGAACGTACAGCACATGGCGATGCCGGCACCCTTGTCCATTTCGGCGGCCGGGTGAGCCAGAATCGGCACCTTGACCTTGAACAGCGGGGAGTAGACTTCCTGGCCGAAGTACTGCTTGTAACGTTCGTCATTCGGGTTGGCGATCAGCGAGGTGCAAGCGGCCAGCAGCTCGGGGCGGGTGGTCTCGATGTAGATTGGGGTGCCGTCCTCAAAGCGGAAAGCCACTTTGTGGTAGAAGCCCGGGTATTCGCGGGACTCAAGCTCGGCCTGAGCCACTGCGGTCTGGAAGGTCACGTCCCACAGGCCGGGGGCGTCCTGCTGGTAGGCCTCGCCGCGGGCAAGGTTGCGCAGGAAGGCCTTCTGAGCTACGCGCTGCGGGTGCTGGCCGATGGTGTGGTAGGTCTGCGACCAGTCGATGGACAGGCCCAGCTTGCGCCACAGGGCCTCGAACAGCTTCTCATCCTCGGCGGTGAGCTTCTCGCACAGTTCGATGAAGTTCTTGCGGGAAATCGGCACCTGATCCTTGGCGTCGATCTTCTTGCCATCGGTGCCCTCGAACGGCGGCTTGAAGTCCGGGTCGTAGGGGAGGGACACATCCACGCGCACGCCGTAGTAGTTCTGCACGCGGCGCTCGGTGGGCAGGCCGTTGTCGTCCCAGCCCATCGGGTAGAACACATCATAGCCGCGCATGCGCTTGTAGCGCGCAATCACGTCGGTGTGCGTGTAGGAGAACACGTGACCCACGTGCAGCGAACCGGAAACGGTGGGCGGCGGGGTGTCGATGGAGTAGACGGCCTTACGGTCGCGGGTGTTGCGGAATTTGTAGGTGCCGTCTTCGTCCCAGACGGCGCGCCACTTGTCCTCAAGCCCGTCCACGCCGACCTTGTCGGGCAGCGGGGTGAGTTGCGCGTTGATGATGGAATTGCCTTCAGTCATAAAGCCAAAGTTTATGCATGTTGCATGACAAGGCGAGCCGTGGAAGGAGCCTTACTTCACCGTGAGGTCGGCCAACGGCATGCGCTGGTCGATGAGCGCTGTCGGATATCCGGAAAGCTTGGTGGAGGCCACGGTAAAGCATTTGCGCGTATACAGCCAGTTGCTTGCCGCATCTTCGCTGAGCTTGCGCGCATAGACCTTCATCTTCTCGGCATAGTCGGCGTCATTGGTGGCGGCGCGAGCATCGGCATAGGCCTGCTGCACCTCGGCATGGTTGTAGTGGAAGATGGAATTCGGATCGGCAAACGTGCCGGCGTCATCGGTGCCATTCATGCTCATCAGGGTCAGTTCCCAAGTGCCGTCCTGAATACGCTTGGCATATTCTTCGTCAGATACGACTTCCAGATTCACCGAGGGGCGCGGCAGCTGTTCAATCTGCTGCTTGATGGTTTCGGCCATCGGCTGCCACTGCGCGGTGACCACCAAATCCACCGTGGTCAGATAGGGGCCGAAATAGGAGGTCATCGTTTGTGTCTTGGACATATCGTGCGGGAACAGGCCGGTCAGATCCTCATAGCCGGGTTCCAGCGGGCTGATCGGGCCTCCCAGCGCACCGCTGGAATCCGACTGCGAGGCGGCGATGCCGGCCGAATCGATGAGGTATCGGAATGTGGTACGCACATTCTGATCGGACATAATCGAATCGGAATTGTTGTTGAACGCCAGCAGCACCTTATCTGTGGTGGCGCCTTCGGTGACGGTCAGACCGTCCTTGCCGTTCATCTGCGATGCCACGGTGGCGGTGGCGGGTGCGGCCATATCGATAGTGCCCTTGGATACGGCATCGGCCAGCGACGTCTCATCGGAATATTGGGTGAATGTCACGGTACCGACGTGCGCCTTGGTGCCGTGGTAGCCCCCGTTGTAATCGAGCGTCAACGACTGCCCGGGCGTGAACTTGCCAACGGTGAACGGGCCGGAACCTACTGCCTGCTTGGCATAGTCGGCATCGCCCGCTTCGGAATCGTACACAATGCCCAGTCTGCCGGACAAGGCACGTAGCAACGTGGGGTTGGTCTGCGCAAGAGTGATGACCACGGTGGAGTCATTCGGATTGGTGGCCGACTTCAGATCGCCCAGATCATCCACGCCGGCATATTTCTGGGTTATCGCCTGTTGCAGGGACCACACCACATCCCCGGCATCCAACGTGTGCCCATTGGAGAAGGTGAGTCCGGAGGCGATGGGCAGGGTATAGGTCAGCCCGTCATCGGATGTTTTCCAATCCGTGGCCACGCCCGGCTTGAGCTGGTTGTTCTGATCGACGGTCAGCAGTGTTTCGTACACGTTGTCTAGCAGCAGACGTTCCGCCGAGGCCGATGCCGTGGCACGGATGTCCAGCGATTGCGGCATATCGGTAATACCGACGGACACCTTGGTATCCGGGCCGGAATCCAGTAGACCCGGAATGGAATGACTGCGCGTGATTACCGACCAGCCAACCCACACCAGTGCGCTAAGCACTGCGGCGACTACTAGGAAGACCACCCATCTGAACCGCTCGTTGCGACTCTTATGCATGCCCATCAGTCTAACGAGGGTGCGCTACCGAACGTCACTTTGTACTGATCCCAGCGCTGGGGCAGGTGGCGGCCAGCGGGCAGTTGGCGCAGTCCGGCGTGCGGGCATGACAGGTGGATCGGCCGAACAGGATAAGCCGATGGCTGAGATCCGTCCACTCTTCAGGTGGGAAGCATGCGGTAATCTCCCGCTCGATTTTCACGGGATCCAGATGAGTGGAGCGCCAATCCGATCGCCAGCGCAGACGACCGGTCACGCGCATCACGTGAGTGTCCACGGGAAAGCCGGGAATGCCGAAAGCGTTGCCCAGCACCACATTGGCGGTTTTGCGGCCAACGCCTGGCAGGCTGGTCAGCTCATCCATCGATTGTGGGACCTGGCCGTCAAAGCGTTCGTCCAATGCCGTGGCCAAGCCGATGAGATGCTGGGTTTTCGATCGGTAGAAGCCGAGCGGATGGATAATATCCTCGATCTGAGCCGGGCTGGCCTCTGCCAAATCATGAGCCGTGGGATACGTGGCGAACAGTTCGGGGGTGACCGTATTGACACGCTTGTCGGTGGTCTGGGCGCTGAGCACAGTGGCGATAAGCAGTTGAAGCGGGGAGGTGAAATGCAGGGCGCACTGCGGTTGCGGAATCATACGGCATAGGATGTCGTATTCCTTGTGCATGCGCTCTATGCGCGCGGTTTTGGTTTCTCGCATGAGAGGTGAAACCTGTGAGCCGTGTTACGCGGCGGTCTCTTCCGTATCGGCAGCGTCGTCAATGGAGGATGCCTTGGCCGCTTGTTGTGCGGCGGCATCGCCCTTGTCGTTTTCCGGCGGATCGAAGCGATATCCTACATTGCGGACTGTGCCGATGAGATGCTCGTATTCGCCGCCGAGCTTGGCGCGCAAACGACGGATATGCACGTCAACGGTGCGGGTGCCGCCGTAATAGTCGTAGCCCCACACTTCCTGGAGCAGCTGGGCGCGGGTGAACACACGGCCGGGGTGCTGCACCAGATACTTGAGCAGTTCGAATTCCTTGTATGCCAGGTCGATAGGACGGCCATGCAGGGAAGCGGTATATCCGTTGGTATCCACAATGAGATCGCCGGAGCGGATCTGCCCGTCTTCCACAGTGGTGGACGATTCGGACACGGAACCGGTGGAAGCAATAGCGGGGGCGTTGCCTCTCTCGGAAACCAGACGAAGACGGCCCTCGACTTCAGCCGGGGAGGCGGTGGTCACCACAACATCGGCAATGCCCCATTGGGAGTTGACTACGGTGAAGCCACCTTCGGTAAGCACCAACACAATCGGCGTGGAAAGACCTGAAGCGTGAATCAACCGGCACAGTGTTTTAGCTGTGGCCAAGTCATCTCGAGCATCAAGAAACAGAATGGTGTTTTCCGGCATTTTCACCAGACTGGCCGCATCCATAGGCAGCACGCGAACACGATGGGAGAGTAATGCAAGTGACGGCAGTACGGTTGCGGGATCGCTGGCGAAGGTCATCAACGTTAAGTCCGTCACGCTAATCCCCCTTGGTGATACTGCACACTCTTGTTCGACTCGGCGCGAATCAAGGGCAACGCCTCTTTCTTTCGCGCGGTTTTCCCTATTCTACGCGCCTGTATTGGACACTGATATGTAACAATCGCGCAATATGAACGGGGGAATGCCAGGGTCAGCTGACAAGCGGCATGATAACCAAGGTGGTGGCGGCGATGGTCACGCCCATCAGCATCACCGGCAGCAGACCAATGCCGATCCACGGATGGCTGGCATTCGGATCGGGATCGGAGTCGCGCACCCACAGTATGGAGGCCACTACCAGTGCCGCGGCCAAGACGACGAGCACGATGACGGCAATGGCGCCCACCGTGGTATTGCGAGAGATCATGGTGCCAAGATCAGGCAGGAAGCACCAGCCGGCCACGGCAATGGAAGCCACTCCTGAAGTGGCGGCATGAGACAGGGAACGAATCAGATGAGAGCGATTCTCCCTTGCCATTTGGCGGCCAAAGGAGAACACCACCAGCACTACGAGCAGCAGGCCGACAACAAGAGCCCACGAGTACCAGCCCGGTATCTTGCCATCAACGGCGATGTGCTGAGGTGCGATTCCTCCGGAGGGGAAAGGCACAACGACAAAAACCAGCGATATGACGCCGAATACCACGGTCGTGACACGATCTAGCATCGTGCCGCGGAACGGCCATGAGGCAATGAACGCCGCCAGCACCAGCGCAACGACAATCATGGGAATGATGGGCGTTGCGCCGGGGGTCGGAATAACCGTGGCCGCAACCAGCAACACGTATGCTGTGACTTGCGCCAGCAGCATGCTTGGTACCTTGTGCTTCCAGCTGTCCTGGGTGGTCTCGGTCATGTCAAGCCTCTCGATGGAAATGTCTGTAATCCTAATCCTACGTCGTGCAGAGGGACAGATTAGAACGCGATAATACCCAGGTGCTCCAGCAGTACTTTGACGCCGATGAGAATCAGCACCACGCCACCGGCAATCTGCGCGGGCTTCTGCCAACGGGAGCCGAAAATACGCCCGATGTACAGGCCGGCTGCGGAGAACAATCCGGTGACCACGCCCATGGAAGTAATGGCAAAGATGATGTTGATTTTCATGAAAGCAAGGCTGACGCCCACGGCGAAAGCGTCGATGCTGCACGCCACGGCCAAAGGCAGCATATGCTTCCAGTCGAATTGCGCGGTCTCCTTGGCGTTCTCTTCGTCTTCATTGAAGGTCTCGCGAACCATATTGCCGCCGATGAATGCCAGCAGGCCGAAGATGATCCAGTGGTCGAAAGCGGTGACATACGTGCTGAATGTGGAGGCCGTGAAATAGCCCAAAAGCGGGAAAAGCGCCTGGAATCCACCGAACCACAGCGCTGTTTTAATGGCATCCTGCAGGCGAATACGGGAGACGGTCAGGCCTTTGCCGATGGAAACGGCGAATGCATCCATGGCGACAGAGACGGAAATAAGCAAGGTTTGAATGATTATCGAAATCATGGTGTGACAGAAGGTTCATCGCCGGCTCCTGCCGTGCGATGGGCCTCGACCAGCGTTCCCACACGCCGCCTACGCCTAGTTGAAAAACAGTCTATAAGTATAGCACAGAAACGAAGAAAAGCCCTTCCTGAAGGGCTGTCGGCCTGGTGGTGCAGGTGGCTATCAAGCAGAGCGCAAACAACAAAAGGCCCCCGAAGGAGCCTTTTGTAAGTTATTCAGCGATTCAGAGCCGAATCACTTCTCGGAATCGGCGAGACGCTGACGAGCCGCAACGATTTCCTTCTCGGCGGCTTCAACGCCGGTCCAGTAGTCGCCCGGCAGAACTTCCTTGCCCGGCTCCAGAGCTTTGTACTGCTCGAAGAAGTGCTTGATTTCAGCCTTGTGGTACTCGTTGACGTCTTCGATGTCCTTGATGTCGTCGAAACGCACGTCGGCAGGCACGCACAGCACCTTGTCGTCGCCACCGGCCTCGTCGACCATGTGGTACAGACCCACGGCGCGACACTCGACCACGCAGCCCGGGAACACGGAGTTCGGAATCATCACGAGAGCGTCCAGCGGATCGCCGTCCTCGCCCAGGGTGCCGTCGATGTAGCCGTAGTCATCCGGGTAACCCATTGCGGTGAACAGGGTACGGTCCAGGAAGACGCGACCGGTCTCGTGATCGACTTCGTACTTGTTCTTGGAGCCGCGCGGAATTTCCACAACGACGTTGAAGGTTTCTGCCATTGGTTATCTCCTTGTTTGGAAACTATTCGTTACACACACTACTACTGGGCGGGCACCCCGGCTATAGCTGTGCCCGCCTTTCGTTTCACTGCACGGACAGGATATGGGCCACGTCCGCCCATGGGGCGAGCGAGACGTAGTTGTCCCAGCCCCACTGGAATTCACGACCGGTGAGTTCGTCACGTACGTTCAGCGGACGATCGGTGGGTAAGCCCAGCTCATCAAGATCCAGATGAATCATTGCCTGATGGGCGTTGTGTCCATCAAGGTTGACCACCACGATCAGCGTGTCCGCGTGGCCGGTGCCGGTCAGCTCTGCCGGTGTATGGCGGGCGAATGCCAGCACGCCCGGATCGGAGGACTGCAGCACGGTGAGGTTATGGTAGCTGCGTGCTGCCGGGTGGGCACGGCGAATCTTGTTCAACGAGGTGAGCATCTCGGCCACGCCGAACTGCTTGGCCTTGGACCAATCGCGGACTTTGACCTCGTACTTCTCGTTGTCGATCTGTTCCTCAAAGCCGGGGCGCTGCTTGTTCTCGATAAGCTCGTAGCCGTTGTAGATGCCCCAGCTTGGGCTGCCCAAGGCTGCCAGCACCGCACGCACGCAGTGGCCGGCGATGCCGTTGTCACGCACGTATGCGGTGAGGATGTCCGGCGTGGTGGGCCAGAAGGTGTTGTGCTGGTAGTAGCCGTCATCGCCATTGGTGGTGGGCAGATACTCCTCCAGCTCTTCCTTGGTGTTGCGCCACGGGAAGTAGCAGTGGGACTGGGTGAATCCCACGTAGCTCAATGCGCGCATCATGCCCGGGCGGGTGAACGCCTCGGCCAGAAACAGGATTTCCGGGTGCTTTTTGGTCACTGCGGCAATCACGTCCTGCCAGAAACGAACCGGCTTGGTGTGGGGGTTGTCGATGCGGAAGATGGTAACGCCCGCCTCGATCCACAGGTTCATAATGCGCTCGACTTCCTTCTCAATGCCGGCCATGTCGGCGTTGAAGTCGATCGGATAAATGTCCTGATACTTCTTCGGCGGGTTCTCGGCGAAGGCGATGGTGTCGTCCGGCTTGTGCTTGAACCATGCCGGATGCGCCTTGACCCACGGGTGATCGGGGGAGCACTGCAGGGCAAAGTCAAGTGCGATTTCGAGGCCCAACTCGTGCGCGCGCTGGCACAGTGCCTTGAAATCGTCCATGGTGCCAAGCAGCGGGTCCACCGTGTCGTGACCGCCCAGTTCGGAGCCGATGCCGAACGGGGAGCCCGGATCGTCGGGGCCGGCGATCAGTGAGTTGTTGCGGCCCTTACGGTTGGTCACGCCGATGGGGAAGATTGGCGGCAGGTAGACGATGTCAAAGCCTTCGGCGGCGGCACGTTCCAGGCCGGCCATCGAAGTCTTTAACGTGCCTTGCACGATCTTGCCGGTGGCGGGATTGATGGTGGCGCCTTCGGAGCGCGGGAAGAACTGGTACCAGGCGGCGAAGCTGGACTTCGGGCGTTCTACCTTGAAGCGCTGGGGCTGGCTGGGGGAGATGCCGTCGCGCAGCGGGTGGGTGTCGTGCAGCGTGGCGATGCGCGGATTGTCTCCGGCAGCCAGGCGATCTTCGGCGCTGAGCGAAGCGTCGGCCATGGTTTCGGCGGCCTTCTCCAAAGTCTTGCGGTCGCGTGCGGTGAGATTGGCATCCGGGGTTGCTGCCCAGCGAGCCAACAGTTCAGCGCCGGAATCGAGCGCATTGTTCACGTCATCCTTAACGCGAACCTTGATGCGGGCATCATGCAGCCAGGAAATATAGGTGTCTTCCCATCCTTCGATGGTCACGGTCCATTCGCCCAGCTGACGTTTGACGGCCGCATAGCCATCCTCCCACGGCTTCAGATCGCTGTGGTCGCCGCACTTGACGGTCACCACCCAACGATCGAGACCGGGGTTCACGCATGTCATGGGGCGTCGCAGGGTTTCCTTGCCGCGTGGATTGCGCACTATGGCGGTGGCGCCTACCTTGGTGCGGCCTTCGATGAACACCTGAGCGGTCATCTCGAACGGTTCGCCGAGCTCCACGCGGGCGGGGAAGATGCCGCGTTCCTCGGCGGGGGTGATGTCCATGACGTTGATACGGCCAAACTGGCCCGGCTCGCTCACTTCGATGGTGGGAGCCGGCGCCTCGCTGGCGAGGCCCTGCAGGGCTGCCGGCGGAGTCGCTGTTGCGGTGCGGGCCCGCTTGCGCTTGGTAGTCGAGGACGAGGTCGTCTTTGACTTCGCGGTCTTGGTGGAGTCGCTGTTGCTTGTGCGCGTGGTCGCGCGATGTTGTACTGCTGCCATACTGCCCATTCTAAAGGGCTTGAGCTCGGGGACGCGCATTGTGGACACTTCTGGCGAAACGTTCTGCAAACGGCATGAAGTGGATAACTCGATAGCCCAGTTATCCACAACTCGCCGAAAAAACGCAAGCTCGAACCACATTGGCCTGAAACCATGTGCCGCACGCCGCCAACCTGCCATGCTCGTGGTCTATCCGCACGCACAAGGATGTGCGGTTCAAGCAAGAGATTGAAGAAAGGACTCGCGATGGCATTGGCATGGCGGAGAAAGGGCATGTCCATACTGGCCATGCTGACGGGATTGATATTGGCGCTGGCAATGGTGCTGGGTATGGCCGGCGAAGCCTATGCGGCGTCGCTGAGACCCTCCGAGCAGAATCTGCATATCCGGTTTACACACGGCATTTCACTGCCTTTGGGAGTAATAGGGCTGGATACCTCGAATAACCATTACTACTGCATGGAAGCAGGGCCCATCACCGACTACACGGTCGGCCCGGTGCGATTGCTGAAAGACGACCAGAATGCACGCCGCATGGCCTGGATTCTTGAGCAGTACCGAAAAGCTGGCGCGCGGGATCATGCGGCCGTGGCGGTGATTATCCAGGATCATTTCGGCATCGGCACTCAGTGGGCGCAGCAGCGGGAGAGCGTCCGGCAGCAGCACCCGGATATCATTCCGCGTGCGGAACAGATATGGCAGGAATCGGAAAACAAAGTGGCCGCGGACGTTGTTGTGGAACGCATCGATGCCGTGGCGCTGCGCAGCGGATCCGTGGCGGTGAGTGTGAAGGGATACAACGGTGAGCTTGTGGAAGGTGTTCCATTCACGGTAACGCTTGAGGGGCCGGCGCATTTTGTGAGTACCGGAAAAGCTACGTTCTCAGGTGTATCCACCGCTACCGTGCAGCACCTTGCATGGGAAGCAGATGGTCACGGCGAAGTAACGGCAAAAACCACCTACGAGTACGGGCGCTTGCGCACTATGGACGGCATTCAGCAGCTCCTGGGCCTTGATTCGTTCGTCTCGACGGGCGGTTCGGCAACGACATTCACGGTGCGCAAGGACTTTGCTCCTATGGTGAGTACCACGGTCTCGGACAAAGTGGTCGATGCCGGTTCCCCAATATTCGATGATGTGACCAGTGGCGTGGCCGACTCCAGCAGTCACTGGGTGCCAGACCTCGCCTTGCAAGCCGAAGGGTACTACTTTGATGGTCTGACTGCCGATGATTTGGGCTTGGTCATCGAACCGCGCTCGCAGGAAAGCGCCGATGGTTTTCTGGCGAGGATCAAGCAAGCCGGGTATCGTCCATCGGCATACGGCCAGACTTCGTTCACCGGTCCGGGACAAACTGTGCGCGTGCAAGCCATGACCGAGCCTGGTGGCAGTACGCCATATCTGGCAGGTGAGGCGGATCGGGCCGATGGCGGTGGAACCGGTACGGGCAGTTTCGGCACGTGGGTGTGGGTGTTCCGTCGTGCTTCGCAAAGCGATGAGGCCAAGCAGTATCTTGTTCGGGACTGGTCCAGCACGTTCCTTGAAGCTGCGGAAAGCAATGTGAATCGTCGCAAGGTCGCGGTCGAGTCAACGGTGACCGAGCATTCCGCTCATGTGGGTTCTGAATTGAGCGACACCATAACCGTGTCCGGCTTCCCGAGCGACCATGGGTCGTTCGCCGGCAATGAGGAGTATGGATTCGGCGCTGACCGCCCGCATGCCACCGTGAGTGTGTGGTGGTCCGGCGATGCGGATGATGCCGTCAATGACGAGGCATATAAACCGACTGGCGCCGAAGTGCCGGCTGAGGATGAGCATCACCGCTTGGTGGGATCTTGGGAGATTCCGGCGCGCAACGGAACGTTCAAGTTCGGTGCGGGATCGTTGGACGCGCATGGCGAGCCGGTGCACATCGTTGCCGATCAGCATGGCTGGTATGTGTTCGTCTGGGAATTTGCGGGCGATGACCGTGTGATGCCGGCAGCGAGTAGATACGACGATGCATGGGAGCGGACGCGTGTGTTTGAGCCGGGGGAGCCGGAAGAACCGGAGGAGCCTGAGGAACCGGAAGAGTCGGTGGAATCCGAGGAGCAGCTGCCTCATACTGGAATCAGCATGGTCATGCCAAGCGCAGTGGCGGTTGCGTTCCTTTCTGTTGGCTGTACGATGCTTGCCATAGTCAAGCGCCGCAGGTGGTGAGACGGCATAACGCAGAAGGTCGGAACCCAATAGGATTCCGACCTTCTGTACGTGGTAGCGGGGCATGGATTTGAACCATGGACCTCTGGGTTATGAGCCCATGTTTTCTTATGTTGTTCTGAATTGGTATTGTTTAGTATACATTGAGACAATGACTTGAAATGCGGCGTGTTGAGTGATTTGAGTTGGTCTTGATTGGCGTGTTTGTCCAACTTTTGTCCAGAAAATCTTTGTCCAGATTTGTCCAAATCTGATAGAATGAAGATATCCATGAAGGAGGTGCCGAGATGGCGAAGCGGGAAACGTCGGGGCAGATTACCGAGCTGGAGCGCGGTCGCAGGTATTCTATCCGCGTGCGGCTTGCACCGGATGAAACCCATAAGTCGTGGCATTGGTCGAAGTCGCGCAAGGTCAACGGCAACAAGGCTGAGGCGACGGCTGCCTTGGTGGCGTATAAGCAGGAACTCGAAGATGAGCGTTCCGGCAAGAACGTAACCGTGGGGGAGTATGCAGAAGCGTTCCAAGCAAACCGCAAGGCGCTGGGTAAGGTGTCGAACCTTACAATTGAACGCGACCAGCATGAAATTGACCGTATCGTGAAATTCCTCGGAGAAACACGAGTGGTTGATCTCGACTCGCAGAAGATTGAGGACGCCTATCTGCGTATGGCCGAGCAGGATGAGGCGTCTCCCGATGCTATCCATAAGGTGCATATGAAGCTGTCCCAAATCATGCGTAAAGCGTTCTTGGACGAGCTGATAGACCGCAACCCGTGTGATGCCGTGGAGGGCATCAAGCGCCCGAAGGTGAGCCAACAGAAGCGTAAGGAAACGCGAATCACCAAGGAGCAGGCTTTGGCGTTCGTTCATAAGATTAAGAAAGAGCCGCAAGATGGTCGGATCGTGGCAGTTTGGTTGGTCATTGCCACTGGTCTGCGTCGAGGTGAGGCATTGGCGTTGGTCTGGGACGATGTTGATTTTGACGGCGCACGGTTGCGCATCCGTAAACAGTACGGCAAAGAGAAGGTGCTCAAAGACCCCAAGACAGCCAAATCGCGCCGCACAATCTCCATTGACGGGCAAACCGTCGAGTTCTTGAAGCAATGGAAGACGAAGCAACAGTCTATGTTCGAGGCTGTTGGAATCAGACAACAATCCAGTTCGCCAGTATGCAGCAACGAGCTGTGCGACTTCTTGGATCCCGACAACTTCAGCCGTTGGCGCAGGAAGTTCTACGTGAAAGAAGGACTTGCGCACTACGCCAACGAAACCAAGTACATCGATAAACGCGGAATCGAGCGAGTAAAGCAATCCGGTTATGTCGGCCCTAACTTTCATGCTCTTCGACGAGCTCAAGCTACGCTGTTAGTCGCTGGCGGTGTAGACCCGAAAACGGTACAGGCCAGACTTGGCCATGAAAGTCTTAATACGACGCTGAACATATACGCCGAAGAAGTAGGTGAGAATGATCGGAAAGCTGCTAACTTTATGGGCAAACTACTTGAGTAATGAAGGGGCAGATGTAGATGATGGGCATCAATCATAGGTTTGATGCCCATCGGACTTTTTTAAAAAGAAATTGGCAAGAACATGAGTTCTCGAGGTTCTAGCTTTTTTAATCCACCGCCATATTCACGTCCTCCGTTAATTAACACCTCGGCAGGGATTTCATTTAGCGCGGCACACATATTGTCTAATTCAGTTTCAGACATTGATGTCTGAGGATATAAGCCTAAATACGTATTGGTCATTGTCGCGTTTGACCGATTCCTGATAAACCTAAAGGGCGCTTCTTCAGAACGGCTCATATAAGTGCAAATAATGGGAGCCGAAGCCGTAGCCCCAATAGAATACCACGGAGTTCGATGTTTGAGAATGTATCCGTTCCTGATTTTTTCTGGACAGGTATTGAGATAATTCTGCACAGAGGAAGGAAGGCTCGCATAGTTGGACGACTTAGGTATGTTCAGCAGCGCGGTATCCGATTCCCGGGGCCAGCCGGATTCGTCTGAAGTGACTTCAGATAAGTGGAAATTTCTTGGCGACGGCAGAATGGGGGATAGCCATTCGTCCGATATGCCTTCCTGATGCCATTCACTACGGGAGCGAATGAAGAAAGAGTTTCCGCCGGTGGCAATACCGCGCTTGGCCTTGAAGTAGTCGCCTAGCACCCGACCTCCAAACTCGGTTTGGCCTGAATAGTCTTCAAGGTGCTGCCATTTATTTAGTTTCGATAAATCTGCTAGAGAAATCTCTACTGTTTTTCGAGGGAACCGGAAATCGCCATATGTGAAAATAGCACTTGATTTACTATCTGGTTTTTTCTTTCGGATAATTGCGACACAGGAGGTAACTAGCGCGTCGTCGAATTGAAGATTTTCTGGATCAAAGAAATGAATTCGTTCGAGTGACACGGATTGAGTCAGAAATCTGCGAATGGGAGCACCGTAATTGACGGAGAAGAGTTCGGACGGGATGAGCCACGAACCCACGCCATCCTCTTTGAGCATACCTGTTCCAGTCAACAGAAAATATGCGTGCAATCCAGCAAGTCCGGAGAGGCAAACGCCTGAAAAAGTTGTAGTGAGCTGGGAATAGAACCGTTTTTCGGACTGTGATAAATGGTGATGACGTGAGTAAGGAGGGTTGGAAATAATCGCGTCAAATTGCTGTGATTCCGCTGATGCATAGTCAAAGAAATCATCATTAATGATTCGGCAAGTGTCGCTTGACCACAGTTGCTGTGCTGTCTTGCATAACGAGGAGTCCTTTTCCACTCCAGTTATTTTGACCCGATCAGACATTGATAGAAGCGCAGAAATAAATGCGCCAGTGCCACATGAAGGTTCCAGCACGGAAATATCTTTTCCCGTGCGAAAGAATAAATCTTTGGCGATTACAGAGGCTAGAGGGTACGGTGTAGCAAACTGGCCATGCTCATTACGTTCTTCTTGAGAGTGAGAGGAATCGAAAAGTTCTTGCTCTCTTTGTCTCGTAATTTCATTCTTATTCTGCATGGGGCACCAGCTCATCAAAGTCTTCGATGCGATGTTCCCAGATCCAATCCATGTGGTTGGCCGCCTCATATCCTAAATATGTGGCTTCAAAGTACCCACAAAGGAATAGATAAAGGGTGACGTCGCCATAGGTTCCGCGGAGCTGAGAGACTTTTGTGTCTTCTTCCTTCCTGCGCTTGTTGGTGTTAGTCGCATCTCCGGCACATTTGCATTCAATCAGCAACGGGCGGTCGGAATTGAACGGCATGATTGCCATGTCGACGGGGGTGTTAACCATGCCATCCGATGAGTCCATGGCGTTTTTGTACATGCTGACATTTTTGTGATGGCTGTACGTTCCGGGCAGCATATCGAAAGCTTGTATAGCGGGGTTTTCGACTCGTTGATAGCCCCGAGCGTCTAGATATGCGTCGAGCTTGGACAGTTGCCGGCGTTCCTGCTCATTTCGAATTAGAGGATCAGTCAAAGAACCGCACAAACGGTCTCCGGCGACGCATGAAGCAATTTCGATCTCTCGATCAGAAGGATGTGTACCTTCCTTGAGCCATGCACAAAGCTGGGTGTCGGTCAGGTGCTTAAGGACTGGAATAATACGGCTAATGGCTTCTTGTCGCTGTGCGCGGGAACGACCTCGAGGGACATTGCCTTTCTCCATGGACTGCACAATGGTTTTGCTGACTTGGGCAAGACCGGCAAGCCTTTCTCGGGCGATGGGCGGGGCGCAAAACATGCGGGCTATAGCAAGATCTTCGGGGTTGTTCCAAAGGTACTGCTCATCGAGAGAGCGGAGGTAGTCGGTGCCGTCTAGAAGGCGTTGGACACCTTCAATACATTCACCACGCGCAGACTGATAAGTGCTCGGGGCGTAGTTGAAGAACCAATCGTTGTATTGCAAGATTGATGCTTGCGTGTCCTCGTTCCAGCGGTTGGGCTTGTCCGCGTTGATCACAGTGCCTCCTGATGCCTCGGATGGCTTTGTCGTGTAACAAATTAACTATCATGGTACCGGTTGGGCTTGTCGGTGGCTGGTAAGGGCGAATATGCCCACGGCTGAATCGAACATATGTTCGAATACTGATGTATTCTGATGCTGTGCATGCTGACGCACAGAAAGGAGATATCGACTATGGCGAAACGTAACCCTAAGCAAACTTCACCGAAGATTGCGAAAGCTGCGTCTGCTGCTCTTCGCGATGGTCGTTCGAGTGCTCGAACGAAATCGTTAGCGGCGTCAGCTCTTTCGCAGGCTCGGTCGAAGAAGAAGTAGTCAGATCCAATAAGCCCCGCACATATTGCGGGGCCTATTGGTCTGTTGTTATCTCTTGCGCTTAGGCCATTTGACGGGGATGCCATCGTTTTCGGTGATAAAGGTATTCAGGGCTGTGGCGGTGATGTAATCCTTGCTGCCGATGCGGACTGAGGGGAGTGCATCCATCATCAGACGGGCCTTGGAACGGCCGACGCCGAATATCGATTGCAAGTCGGACACGTCCAAGAACTGAGGCGTGCTGTTGTGAATGTCTGCTCGTTGACCGGTCACTGATTACTCCTTCCTTGATTTATCGTTGCTTGCATGCCAGTAGCTCCAGATCACCTCGCGGCAGAACACTGTTTGCCGGGTGGCGAAGTCTAATAGGTTGGTGTACTCCTGTTCGCAGAGCTTGAGCAGGTCGTAATAACCTCGGATATCGTTCTCGGCGACAAGGTTCACAATTGACATGGCCTCCTGCTTGTCATCGTCGGGGATGGCTATTTTCTGCCAATCGGCACCGTTGAAAGCTAGTACATCTTCGGGGGAGTACTGGGCCTTCTCAGGGTTGTCGATGTGAATAAGGTATCGGGCCATGCCGCGTGGGCTTTCCAGACGGATAATCGTCTTGGGGCCGTTGAACTGCTCGAAGAATCGCTGTGCGTTCCGGCGCGTGGTGGTGTTCATCCACATCGCAACCACATGGCGGTGCGGCTTCTTTAGTTCGCCGGTTTTGACGTCAGCGATGTCTTGGTCGTGCAGAGGGGACACGAGGATTTGCAAGCCGGACAGTTGCATAAGTTCCTGCCAGTTTTCTGGACAGCTATCGCCAGGGTAGATCAGGCCGGCCCAGTACCGGCCCTTCTCGTTCGGGTCGTTCTTCCTGTCACTCATCTTCGTCCCTCATCTCACATCTCAACAGGGGGCGTCGTAGTAGCCCCCTGTGTCCAGAGAACGACGGCGTGGCCGGCACCGGGCTATCGCTACCGCTACGCCCGTCACCGTCCCCGCCTACTCGATGAAGAGCATGAATCTCCTCATCCGTGACGAACGGCACATGTAGATACCGGACTTGGTTTGTCTCGGCATCCCACAGATAACCGTCTCCTGGGCGATTGAACGGGATTTGCCATGGACGGGCACCGCGTCGTACCGCGTCTTCGCCCATCGCCATCACGGCCTCGCTCTTGGAGTTCAGACGCAGTGCCAGTGTGGTGAGCAGCAGACTCCGATACGGCAAGCTAGTGCTTACGCGTGGATTCTGTGTGGCGACGACCACGGTACAGTTCAACGCGCGAGAGCGTGAGAGTGCCGATCGTATCAGTTCCACGCAGGCATCCGACTTCTTCTTGTTTGCCCCGGAACGAATCATGTCGGCGGCCTCATCGATGACGAGTAGGCGATGAACTGCTTGGGCATCGTCTAGGGAGCGCATCTTACCGCGCCATTGTTCTGCTCGGGCGTCCACGCCGGCGTTGAAATCGGAGAGCAGAGCCTCAGCTTCGTCAAGGTCATACGCCTTACGGTCCAGCGCTTGTGCGTAGTTCTCAGCTTCCATGCCGGCCTTGAGATCGATGAACCAAACTTCGCCACCGACGGCGACTTCCTGCGAAATCAGGTTTGCCAGCACGCTGCCCTTGCCGCTGTTACTTTCGCCGATGATGGCCAGATGCGCCGTGCGGGGCACGGAGACGTCAATCTTAGGGTTTACAATCTCCGAACCCAACACATAACGGCTACCTGACCCGATGTGTTTACGACGAGGCCAGATCACCGCAAAGCCTCCAGCCTTGCAAACGTAACCCTATATCGAGCAGGAATCCACAGCTTCTGAGGGATGATGGTCACCTCGACCGGTTGAAAACCGGTGCCAAGGCGTACAGCGATTGTGGTAGCCCATTCATTGATGGTGTCATCCGTCGCAAGCACGGCGGGAATGATGAACACGAATCGTGTCGGATGGAACCGACGGTGCATCGTGACTTGTTTTGCTTGTTCGGCGGTCAAGGCCAGAGGCTTGGCGGCTACCGCATCAACCTTTCTGGCGTTGTGAGAGAACGCCATCAAGGCTGTAATGCCGGTGCTAACGAGTGCCGCCAATATGAGAATGGCTGCCGGGTTCTGTTGCACGTAATCGAGTATCGTCATGAATGTATCCATGATGATTCCTTTCCGCTGGAGTCTAGTGAATACGGCCGGGGGTGCCGCTAACACCCCCGGCACTTAGTAGTCTCAGCTCTCAGTATCCGAGAGCCTGTTTGATTGCCGCCATTTCAAGCGGGCGGGGGAAGATACGGCCCACGGGTGTGTCGCCGAGCTTGACCTCGATGCACTCGTAGGGGCGACCTTCCTTGCTGACTGCGCGCAGGACATCCGCGTGCAGAATGGGTGTGATTTCGTCGTCCACCTTGATCACCTCCTTTCGTTCTGCTTCGGTGTGATTCCATGCAACCGCACGAACAGTCATGCGGTTCCAATGATGGTGTAGTATTTACACTTCAATAGTGTGTTTTCCTTGGTAATAAGCCGTTTGGGAGGATTTTGGAGAAAATGAAGATTGACAGCAAGCTCTTGATACAAGCGCTAAAAAAAGCCGGAGAAGATCGGGGTATGACGCAAGAGGAGCTGGGTAAGCAGCTAGGTTTCAGTAAGGACCGCGCGAAGAACATATTCACCGGCCGCACCAAACTCAGCGGTGATGATGTGCTGAGAATCCTAAGTGACCCACAGTACTCGTTGCCGAAGCTGAAAAAGTACATGCCGTATTGGCGTTTGCGCAGCAACCTTGCTGATGTTGAGCGGGAGTCTCGCATTATGGATGCGTTTAATGAGAATGCGCTGATGTATCCGGAGAGAATTCAATCGTCTCCAATGCAAACGAATATTCGTAAACCGCTAAGTGAAATGGCTAGGGATGTAATGAGTGGTAAGCGTTGGTGGGTATTGCGCACGGGGTGGATTTGTTCAGCGGAGATCCAGAGGGAGGTGGTGGCGTTTAAGCCGATAGCTCCGGATTTCCTTACTGCGGCGAAAGCAATGAAGCGTATGGGTTGGATTGATTACAACAAGGATATGCATACAGCCTGTGCCTATTGGGGGAAAATAAATGGAGGCAAGACAGAGCCTGAATCAAATGTCTATTGTGAGGAGACGTTAAGAAACTACATTATGAATCCGAATAATGGTTTTGATTTGGATTCGCGATTCCGGCAAGTGATTACTGGTAAAAGTATCGGAGCTATAGAAATTGATAAAACAAAAGAACTGTTAAAATTCATTAACATCGTCTCGGATGTAGCCGCAAATTGGTCGAATTATTCTCTATCTATTCAGACCGATGTATATGGTTTTTCTCCTGCTGATTTATACCGGGATAAGTTCGATTATCTTGAGCTAGCTGTTCTTGGGATGTGTGCGGCTCACTATGACCTTGTGGAGTCCGATATCGAAATCGACGAATCGGTTGAACGCCGGTATCTTCAGATTATGTCCGAGGATGGCAAGCGCTATCGATACTCTGCGCTGATTGACCCAATCCTTGCTGTGAACGATCGAGCAGGACATCTGGCGAAGCCCACAGTTGATGACTGGAGGCGGTACAACGCGCTTCGGAGAAGCCGTTGATGTGGATGATTCGAATTGGCCGGTGTTGATTGTGCTTGGCGGATTTGTCCAGATTTTGTCCAGAAACGGCAACGGTGCCGAACTGACGACGAAAACAAAAGGCTAGGAACCTTACGATTCCTAGCCTTTGCTAGTAGCGGGGCATGGATTTGAACCATGGACCTCTGGGTTATGAGGCCCAGTCAGGCCGCAAGGGTGAGAAAAACCCCGCCACGAGGTCTTCGGTAGCCGCTGTTAACGGCTACCCTCAGACCTCCTTCACTGGTATCGGTATCGGTATCACTGCGCTCGCCGATGATGGCCAGCGCCTTGGCCGGCGTCAGCGTCGGGTCAGTCAGGACGTCAAGGGAGACGCCCACGAACTCAGCCGCCTTGAACATGTCGTTAAATGTCCATTCGCTTCCGCTGACGAACATTCTCGATACTGCCTGCGGCATTCTTCCGAGACTTTTTGCCAAGTCTTTGCGGTATTTGCCTTCGAGCTGCATCAGCATGTTCAGATTCATGATTGCAGTGTTTTGAGGCTGTACCGCTACTGGCATTGTTGCTGTAGTGGTCATGACGAAAATAATAAACGAAAGTGCATAGTTAATCAAGTTCGTTTATTTCAAAACTCTAGCGACGACACGCCAATAAACGCTGCCGTTTAGTGTCGTGCTATATTTTCAGGCATGAACAATAAACAGCAACGTTTATCTGACGACGCTACCGTGCAGCGCCTCAATGCATTGGAAAGCGCTCGCGGGCTAACTCAGCGTGAAGTCGCTTCTGCAATCGGAATGCCGGAGCAGACATATTCCAACAAGAAAAATCTCACAGGTCGCAGCTTCTCTCGCAAGGATGTTGTGGCGCTCGCTGACTTCTTCGGAGTGAGCACCGACTACCTCCTAGGACGTATAGACACCCCATGGCCTGACCCATGGGAGAAGAACGGCAAGGAGGCAGAGCGATGAGCGCGAATCTGAGCATCAACATACCAAATGCGGAGTGCGTGAAGCTGTTCAAGTATTCGGACGAGTTTGAAAATCCGATTGCATATCTCGTGCTGATTCCCGATGTTTCAGGCACTGACGTGGAAACGCTCAAGCTGCGTGTAGATGCGCAGCTTGAGCATGAGATCGACATCAGTAGATCAGTGCCAAACCTTGACTTCGGTAGGCGTGTAATCCATGATCGTCCACCACAGGGCACGGCTCGGGTTGACGTGAATCAATCCGTCGATGTCGCCGGTTCTTCCGTTGACATCCACCGTCGCTCCGGTTTCGGACGCCTGCGAAAGTTCCTTCTCAAGAGCCTTCACATCAACCGATTTATCAAGATCGATGAGGGTGCGGCTTCCGGCTCCGGTTTCGATAACGAGTCGTTTGACCATGATTCTTCTCCTAACTGTTCGGCCCGCGCCTCTTACACGCGGGACAACTCCGATGTTAGGAGGGGGCCGGGCGGTTCTCCTAACTCCGCCCGGCATAACACCATCAAGGAGGTGGCGTGATGATTCGCGGACGTCATCTGAGTGGTGCGCGCAGGCCCGAGAAGCCTGTGGAGCTGACCGAATCACAGCGGGCCTACAAGTGGCTGTTTTGCCTGATCGCCTGCGCGGTGTGCGCGACGGTGGCCGTCTGGGGCTTCATCTGGGCTGCCGCCGCCGCGTCGCATGGAGTGGTGAGCGTGCTGCATCTCGCGGCCATGCTGATCGGCGGATTAATGGCCTACGTGTTCGGCGACATCGCGGAACACTCATTCGATCGATTCTGAAATTTCCGAACAATCAAGGATAGGAGAACAGGAATGTTCATTGCAGCGTTAGTCATGGCAGTCTTGGCCGTGGCTGGTGTCTTTGCCGGCCGATACGTCGAGAAAAACGCCCATTACAGTAACGACAAGTTCATCGGCAAATGCGTCTCCATTGGCGGAGGGGTCGCCTTTGCCGTGGCGGTCGGCCTCGGCGCTTGCTCCTGCATCTACATGCAAGACGCAGGCGAGGTCAAGGTGATCAGGAATTGGGGCGGCATCGTCGTGGAACAGCCCAGCGTGGACGCCGGCTTCCATGTGAAGGCACCGTGGCAGAAGTCCATCACCTATGACGCTCGCAACAACGTCATCAGCTTCGTCGGAACGAGCGGCGAGGACTACACGGGAGGCACCGCCAACGGCCCGCAGGTCACCATCAACGACAGGAGCGGCGCTTCCGCGAACATCGACATCCAAGTCAACTACTTGCTCAACCCGAAGGATGCCGTGGGTTTGTACAAGGATTACGGCAATCAGGAGAACTTCGTCAAATCGGTGGCCGCCGTGGATGTCCGCAGCATCCCGCGCGAGGTAGCCGGCCAGTTCGACACGTTGCAGATGCTGACCAAGAGAGGCGATTACGCGAATGCCGTCGAACAGGCGTTGAAGACCAAGTGGGCCGATCTCGGTTTGGAGGTCTCGCAGGTGTCTGTGCAGGATATCCGCTACCCGGACGCCATCACGTCGAAGTATCAGGAGGCGCAGGCCGCAGAGATCAATAAGCAGAAGGCGCTGAACGAGCAGGAGGTCGCCAAGACCGAGGCGGAGACGAAGAAGATCAAGGCGCAGGGCGACGCGGATGCGAACAACGTGCTGAACCAGTCCCTGACCGACAACGTGTTGAAGCAGAAGTACATCGACGCACTGTCCAACGCGGATTCGTTGACGGTGGTGCCTGATGGCACGGTGCCGATGATTAACGCGAAGTGAAAACTTCCGGCTCCTCTGGCGGAATCGAATCGAAAGGAACATTGCTATGACCAATGAAGACAAGCAGGCGGAGCGCATCGAAAGGCTCGCGGTCACGTTGAACGAATGCGTCGACGATGGCGATACCTGCCCCGCGTGCTTGGCCCACTATCTGCGCCAAGCGCTCGGGGCCGAAGGGCTTCGCCTCGCCGAGGACAAGAACCATGCCGTTCCACCCACCGACACCGACGACGTGCCGATGGCGAAGGCGTTCGTGACCAAGGTGCCGCTCGAAGCCGACGCAGACTTCCTCGAGCAGGAGTTCGGCCCCAGCTTCGCGAAGCCCGAGTCGGACGACGAGCACGATGGCTCGCACGATGAGCAAGTTTCGGACAGGTTCGACCAGTATCGCGATATCGTCTCCGCCGCGCATTCGCTGATCGGCATGTTGCAGAACGTGGCCTTGGAGCATGGCGACTGGCAGGCCTACGAGTACTGCCGCAACGAATTGCGGTCGTTGTACGAGCTTCGCCGCAGCGTCGGACAGCCCGAGGCCGGGGAGGCGGAGGCATGAGTCTCGTGTGGCAGCAGTGGGCGTTCCTCGTGTTCGCGGTGCTGGAGGTGCTTTGCACCGTGGGCATGGTCGGCAGGCCGAACGAGCCGGTAAGGAAACCGAGCACCGCCGTGGTGGGCGTGATCATCTGGATTGTCCTCACGTCGCTGGTTTTCAGCATCTAGTCTTGCCGCCGCGCGCCCGCTCTTCCTTCCTCAGCTCACACATTGCAGGGGCGTGCGGCGGCGATCGTCAAAGGAAAAGACGCTAACACCAAATAACCGAACAGTCCGGCGATGCACGTTCTCACATCGCCGGACACCGGGGCTGCGGCAGGTTGGCCCCCGGCCGAGATCACGCAATTGGTTGTTGATGATTCCCCTTTCTCACGCGTGGCAAAGGTCGGGAGGGCGTTCGATTCGCCCGCAGTCCACGAGGGGCGTCAACGTCGCCCGTCGCGGTTTTCGCAGTGACTCGTCACGCGCGGGAGCGATGGCGTCGGCTGGTCCGGCCCATGCCTGCACTGGGCCGGGCGTCGGAGGAGACGCCAGCGCCCCTCGTTTTTGCCCGAAGGAGGAACCGAATTGACCGAAGAGGAGTACGCGCGCGAATACGACGTGCGCGAGGAGGGCCGGAGCATGTTCGAATGGCCGTTGACCAAGGAAGGCGCGCATATGGGCGCGGGCGAGCTGCTGGACGAGCTTATCGAGGCCATCCAACGGCTGAACCGAACGCCGGAGTGGCCGCTGACGCTGCTGGTTCCCGATTTCGGCGATGTGATCGTGGACAGGCGGACCCGCACCATCCACGCCCTGTGCATGTGGAAGCGCAAACCGCAGAAGGAGGAGGACTGATGGCCGTCAATGTGAATCTCGTCGGCAACGTCGGCAAGGACCCCGAGACCAAGACCTTCCAGAACGGCGGCTCGGTCACGAGCTTCACCGTGGGCGTCTCGCAAGGGTATTTCGACAAGCGGAACCAATGGCAGGACCAAGGCACGATGTGGCTGGAGGTCGAGCCGATCACGCAGGGCGCGAAGTCGCAGCTCCAGTACGTCCACAAGGGCGACAAGGTTCACGTCTCCGGTCTGCTCTCGCAGCGGTTCTTCACGCGCAACGACGGCACTCCGGGCAGCGCGCTCAGGGTGGCCGCCCAGGCCCTGAGCTTCATCCACCGCCAGCCCAAGGACCGACAGCAAAACGGATTCGCCGATAACCGGAACCGATACTCGGACGGCTACTCGGGCGACGCTACCACACAGCCCGCTGCGGCTCCGCCGGAGGACCCGTGGTCGCAGCCGACGACCGACTTCGGCAACGAACCCGACCCAGAATTCTAAGGAGGAATCATGGCGGACGAATTGAAGCATGTGACCGTCGAGATCGACGCGAACGACCTGCCGGCCATGCGGAACGCATTGGACGGCAGGGCCTGCATCCGTGTGGCGCACTCGTTCCAAGTCAGGCTGGACGACCTGTCTGCGATGAGCGGCGAGAGCGTGGACACCATCGTGCGCATCGACGTTGACCCGCAGTGCGGCTACCCCGACCCGCAGGCCGTGGCCCTCGTCTACTTCGCGGCCAAACAGGGCGTGTTGGACGTGGACGAATTCGAGGCGTTCCGCGACGACCTCGAACGCGACACCGGCCACAGGATTCAGGAGATCATCGACAAATACCCCGCGATCTTCAAGGACCCCGAGAAGGCCTTGCGGTTCGTGTTCGCCGGCCCCAAGCGCGTGCATGGCGTGCCGCCGCTCTCATGCTGCCCGAGGTGCGGACTGCAACTGTGGCAGGAAGTGTACGAGAACCAGCCTCCCGAGACCACTGCGGCGCATTTGAAAGCCAAGCCGAGACCCCTGTACTGCCTCGACTGCGGTCAGCGGTTCCAGTACGACAAGGTCGGCCGTTTGAAGTGCTCCGACGAACTCGACGTGGTTGGCATCGCGAACGATCTCGTCAAGAAGGCGTCGCAGCCGAGCCTCGACGACATGTGAGCCACTGGTTGGAAGGAAGAGAAAAGTCATGTCCTGTTTTCACCTGAGCGATGGCTTCCACCGCGCCCCCAACGTCGAGACGCTGAGCATGGCCGCTCGCGGCCTGTTCGCCACCATCGCCAGTTGGGTGGGCGGCGAACTGTACGAGACGCCCGGCTTCGATGGCGTGTTCGACAAGCGCCGCTGCCGGATGCTCGGAGGCACACCGAGGATGATCGCCGAACTCGTGTCGGCTGGACTGTTCGAGGAGGTGGAGGACGGCTACCGCATCGTCGAATCGAGACGCATCGGAGGCTTCGACGGCTCGGTGTTCAAGAACCCCGACAAGGTGCGCGCCGGACGCAAGGGAGGCCTCGCACGCTCGCGTCGAAGCAACGGCGAAGCATGGCCCGAAGCGGAAACCAAGCAAACCATGCCGGATGCTTCAAGCAAAAACCCGAGTTTTCTTGAAGCAAAACCCAAGCAAAACAACGCTTCTGCTTCGATTCTGCTTCAAGCAGACGGCAAGCAAAACAGTGGCAACGCTCAAGCTGCTGCTTCAAGCAGACGCGAAGCAAAGTCCAAGCCCCAAGTGGCAGTAACCATACCTACCCCAACCCCTTCCACAGCCGGTTCCGAAGCAGAGTCCCAAGCAGTGGCCGTGGCCGACGTGATCGCCGATACCGAGCGCGCCATCGACCGCGACCCGTTCGGCCTGTGCTGGCAGACCTACCGGCCCATGGCCGGCACAAAGTCCGGGGCCGAAGCCGCGTTCAGCGCCGTCATCGAGGCCGGAGTCACGCCCAGACGCCTCTACGCGGCCATCCTCAGCCACAACCGGAGCGTCGAGCAAGGCGACAAGCCGATACGCTCGCAACCATCGTTCCAGCATTGGCTCGAACGCGGAGCCTACAAGCCGCTACTGCCGCCAGACACCACACCCAAACCACGAATCCACACGCACTCGTGGAACTGCCAGCACGTCCAACAGCTCATGCAACCCCACGAAAGCGAATACGACCACCAGCGCCGAGGCTTCGAACCAAGCGCATGGATGACCGCATGCCAAACCAAAGCCGACCAACTCAACCACGAGGAGCAACAAGCATGAAGCAGCGAATCTGCGACATCTGCCAACAGCCAATCAACGAAACCAAGCCATGGACGCACTGCGACTGCAACCTCTTCACCGCACACCGCAACGAGAAGGGCGAGGAGGACTCCGACGCGAACCACATCGACATCGACGTATGCCACCAGTGCGTCAGCAGCGCGGACGGCACCACCATCACCGCCATCCGTCTGAACCACGGTCGACTCGAACAGGTGGACGCACGATGAGCGAATTCGACGACACAAGAGACACATGCCTAGGCCGCGACCAACACAGGTGCGTGCGCTGCGGCCTCTACGTGCGCAACGGCCAATGGCCCGGATGGTCATGCCACCATCGCATGAACCGCCTCAGGGCCGACCCCGCATGGCGGCACAAACCCGCCAACTGCGTCACCCTATGCGGCACCGGCACCACCGGATGCCACGGATGGGTCCACCAACACCCCGAAGCCGCACACGAAACCGGCTACTACCTCCGGGCCGGGGAAGACCCACACGAAAAACCCGTCACCGACTGGCAAGGCGACCAACTCCTCTACGACGACGAAGGCCAGCAAACCACACTCAGGAAAGGCAAACGACCATGAACAAACCCCACAAGCTCCTATGGCTCGACGTCGAAACCACAGGACTCGACCACACCCTCGGCGACATCCTCGAAATCGGCGTCATCCTCACCACCATGAAAGGCGAACAGGAAGACTACTGGAGTGCGGTCATCAAACACGACCCGCAGATCATCGAAACCGCCCTAGCCAACGGCAACAAAACCGCGCTCGCGATGCACTCGCGCAACGGCCTGCTCTGGGAAAGCCTCCTCGGCGACGACGCCATCACCAGCCGGGAAGCCTCATACCAGCTCCGATGCCACCTCACCGAATGGACTGAGGAAGCCACGCTCCACCCCGCAGGAACCAACGTCGACTTCGACCTCACATGGCTCACCACGAAACTCCCCGACTGCGAGCGCCTGCAAGACCTGTCGCACCGGCGTCTCGACCTCACCGGTTTCCGCCTGCTGTCGCTCGCCCGCGGCGACGACCCCTACGGGCCCGCCCACGCGACCTCGCACCGTGTCGCCGACTGCCTCGAAAGGGACATCAACGAATACTGGCACGTCCTCGCCAAGGGAACCCTATGAACGATCACGTCGAATACCCCGGACACTACGGGGGCCACCTCGAATGCATCCTCGCCGAACGCTACAGCTACACCCTCGGCAACGCCATCAAATACGTCTGGCGGCACGAAGCCAAAGGCCACCCGGAAGAGGACCTCGACGAAGCCCTCTGGTACCTCGCGCTCGCCAACCGCAACCAAGAGCCAGCGGTGCCCACCGCGCACCTCATATCCTTCGGCCCCACCACGCCCGGACTCCTCCGCCAACTCGCCGACGTCGACTTCGCGCACGCCAAGCCGTTCTGGCGCGGCCTGCTCAAAGGCGGGCCCATCCCCGAACTCATCCAAGTCATCCAAAAGATCAAGGAGCGCCAAGCATGGCACGAACGGTAAGCATCCCGCCCATCGAAAGCTTCGGCCGCCTCACGCAACCACTTACGGTGCAGAATGGGAGAGCTGTGACCGACCTCACCGAGGAAGCCCACAAGGAAGCCCGCCGCCGCCTCGAATACTCCCTCAACGAACGCGAATGCACGGACTGCGGCCAAGACGCCCACGAAGGCTACGAGTGCAGAGAATGCCACAAGCCCCTGTGCCCCGAATGCCACAAAGCCACCGGCGAATGCGCCGACTGCGAGGACAAACGCCAATGGTAAGCCCCAAGACCGAATCCACGGCGCTCGCCGGCCTGCTCGCCATCGCACAAGCCATAGAAACCAGAATCAACAACGAGGAACAGTAATGGAAACCGGAAAAACATGCATCTACGACGTTGTAGACCGAATGAACAACGAGATCATCGACCTATCCGACAAAATAAGCAACCTCTCCCAAGCCATCAACCAATTCAGACGAGACAAAGCGCGATCAGCCTGCAAACCAGAACTGCTCACCCGACAATTCACGGCAATGGGCCAATACTTGGCAGCACTCACAGAACGATACTCGGCGCTCGCCGACTACTACATGGAGGAGAGCAATGGGCAAACCGACTGAGAAGGCTTGGAAGATGCTCACGGAAGGCCAAGACCCCAAGATGGTCAACCAAGCCACAGGCCTGTCCCAAGCCGTCCTCGACGCCATGCTCAAGGACATCCGTCGCCAACAACGCCGCCACATCCAATACCCAGAATCCTAAGGAAGGACACCGGCACATGCAGCATCCACACGGCCTCAACATGGACACCCAGCCACCCAAGCCCAAACGTCAGCCGCTCACCTTCGCGGACATCCTCGCCCGCCTCATCGTCGGCACACTCGCGCTCGCCGGCCTCGCCGTCATCCTGCTCTTCGTGGGCCGGCTCGCCGTGCTCCTCTACTAGACACAAAAAAGGGCCCCCATCCGAAGACGAAGGCCGTGCGCCGAATCATCAGCTTAGTCAGGAGGATGGAATGGACAACCAATGCGAAATCTGCCACGCCGACGCCAACGCGGGCACGATCTGCCCCGCATGCCTCAAACACGCCCGAAACACGCTCCTATGGCTCGAACGCATCGGCATGCCCACCCTTCAGCAGATCGCCTACCGTCAGGCCAGCATGGGCGAGACATCGCCCCGCCACGGCAACCGCGCCTACGCCGCCACCCCCTTGGACATCGACGCCCGCCAAACCTACATCGACGCGGAAACCACCCTGCAACGCCTCGCCGGCCAAGCCCGGACCAAACCCTACGGCTGGCAGGCCGACGGCACACCACGCACCCTGCTCGCATGGAACCGGCTCATCCCCATCATGGCCGCCCACATCGAACGCATCCTCAACCCCCGGCCACGCGAGGCCATGCAAACGCTCGCGGACACGGCCAGACACGTGTCAGAACGCATCGAACGACCCGAGGAACGCCGCCTCATCGGCATCTGCCCACAATGCCACGCCACCCGCCGCACCGTCACCGACCCACAGACCGGCGAAACCCGAAACGAACCCCTGCGCACCCCCATCTACGCCACAGAACGCCAACACTGGGCCGTATGCCCCGAATGCCACACCTTCCTCGACCTCAGGCAAGTGCGCATGGACTACCTCGCCGCCGCCGGCATGCTCCACATCACCCGTTCCCAAGCCGACGCCGCCGCATGGCTCAGACAAGCCACGGGCGTCGCCGTCACCGGCCGCGACCTCATGAACTGGCGTCAGCAGGGCCGCATGCCCTCGACCCGGCACGTGGAGGGCAGATACTGGCAGTGGAGTGTGCGCGAACTCCTCGCATGCGCCAACGAGCGCGCGAAACGAAGGAAATGATGGCGAATAAGTCGTTTCCGTGATACGCTGTCGCGTAGTTGGAGGCATGCCCGAGATGGTATGCAATCCCGCGCAGATGGGCCCGCCATCGCACGCAGCCCGGCCGCATGCCGGACGCCGACCGTGCGACAGGCGGGCCCTCGCCGTAAGCGGGCCAACTGCGAAGGTGCATCCCGCACCGCAAGGATGATTGGCGGAGAGGCCTATCGCACCGCCTTGCTAAGGCGGCATGCCAGAGATGGCATCGCAGGTTCGAATCCTGCATCATCCGCCCGGCGTCCGAGTCGCCACCACACAGGCGCACTGCCGTCTTACCTCTTCTCCGGCAAGTGCGAGCGCCAGCTCGGGCGCTCCGCGAACGCCGCCCCACCTCTCTGTGTCACTAGGAGGCCGCGCATGGACCTATCCGACATCCCGCACGAAGTGGTCATCGACATGGAGCGCCGCAACGTGCTCATCGACGGCCAGCCGTTCCCCTATCCCTTGGCCGACAGCATGCCCGAGGTGGACGTGGACGCCCACAGCATCGGCGTGGTGTGGCTGCCACTCATCGCGGACAAGGTGACCTACCTGCCCGGCGTCAGGATGGACGCCTCCCCATGCCCATCACCTGCGAGATCAGCCTGACCACCGGACTCCAACCCATCGGCATCATCGTGGTCGAGGTGCCCGCGAGCGCCGCCGACAATCCCATGGAGCTGAGGGCGCGCTTGGAGGCCGGCATGAAGGCGTTCGAACGATCGTTCGAGGAGTGGGGCGATGGGCAATCCTAGGCGGGCGAACGGATGGAGACGCGACAGGCAACGCGCCCGCATCCGCGCTCAGGGACAGGCGTGCTGCATCTGCGGCATGCCCATCGACTACACGCTGAAGGCTCCCGACCCGTGGAGCTTCGTGGTCGATGAGACGATACCGCTCAAGCACGGCGGCACCATGACCTACGACAACCAACGCGCCGCGCACTGGTGGTGCAACCGCATCAAAAGCACGCACAGCCTCAAGTGGGCGCAGGCCAAGGTCAGGGAACTCAAGGCGCAAGGCAAGGCCCCGACACGAGAAAGCGAAGCCGAGCCGCCGGTGCGCTGCTCGGACTGGTTCTGACCGTGGGGAGTACCCCCGCCCGGCCCACGCCATGCCACCACGGGCAAAGGGCCGTTTTACCCCCGGATTTTTTTTCCACAAGCCAAGGAGACACCCATGGCCTCCACGACCAGTCGCGCCGCCGCCCCGAAGCCGTCGGGGCGCGGGTCGCACACGATCAGGAACGCGGCGAACTCCAGCGACCGCCGCCGCCTGTTGGTCGCGTTGCGCAACAAGATCGCCGACGACCTCGACTCCGGTCGCGTCGCCAGCCGTGACCTCGCCTCCCTGTCCAAGAGGCTCATGGACATCGCGGCCAGCATCGAGGCCATCGACAAGGGCGCGTCCAAGACGAGCCCCGTCGCGATGGCGTTGGAGGTCGAGGACGAGCCCATGGAGGACGCGGATGGCGAGGATTGACGGGGCCGCGCGCCTCGTCGTCCCCGAGGGCGCGCACGCCACCAGCGAACCCAGCCTCAACGCGCTCGCCCAAGCCGCCGGCGACCGGTTCGACCCGTGGCAGCGGCAGATCAACCGGCAGGCGCTGGCCGTCGGCGACGACGGCTTCTACACCGCCCGCAACGTCGTCATGAGCATCCCCCGGCAGACCGGCAAGACCTACGACGTCGAATGGGTCGCCATCCACCGGGCCGCCCAGACGCCCGGCATCCGCATCGTGTGGACCGCACAGCACTTCAGCGTCCTGCACGACACGTTCGAGGACATGTGCTCGCGCGTCCTGCGCCCCGAGATGGCGTATCTCGTGGACCCCGAACACGGCATATCCTTGGCGGCCGGCAAGGAGGAAATCCGTTTCCGCAACGGGTCGCGCATCTTCTTCCGCGCCCGCGAACGCGGGGCCCTGCGAGGCTTCAAGAGAGTCGGCCTCTTGGTCATAGACGAGGCCCAGATACTCTCCGACTCGGCGAAAGCCAGCATGCTGCCGACCCAGAACCGCGCCTACAACCCACAGACCATCTACATGGGCACCCCGCCCAGCCCGCGAGACACGGGCGAGGCGTTCACCCGCCAACGCACCAAGGCATTGACGGGCCGCGCCCACAGCACCCTGTACGTCGAATACGCCGCCGACCGAGACGCCGACCCCCTCGACCGCCGGCAATGGGCCAAAGCCAACCCCAGCTACCCCGCCCATACCAGCGAAGACGCCGTCCTCGAACTCCTCGACGGGCTCACCCCCGACGACTTCCGCCGAGAAGCCCTCGGCATCTGGGACGAACACACCGCCAGCAGCGCCATCGACCAAAACCAATGGGACGAAGCCACCATCGCCAAAAGACGCGAAGGCGGCGTCAAAAGCTTCGGCCTCGACATGCCGCCCGACCGAAGCCGCCTGACCATCGGCGCATGCATGCGATACGACGACGACACCTGCCACATCGAACTCGCCGAATACCGCGACACCCGCAAAGACGGCACCATGTGGGCCGTCAACCAACTCGCCAAGGTCTGGGACCAAACCGCCAGCGTAGTCATCGACGCCCAAAGCCCCGCCACCGTGCTGCTGCCCGAACTGCAAAAGGCAGGCATCCAAGCCACCGTCACCAACAGCACCGACATGGGCCGCGCATGCGGCCGCCTACAAGACATGCTGCGCGACGGTACCCTCACCCACCTGCCCGAAGACGGCCAGACACAACTCTGGACCGCCGCACGCAAAGCCACCATCCGCCCCATCGGCAAAGCCGGCCTCTTCGGCTGGCAACGCCCCGACGACGACACCGACATCAGCCCCCTCGTCGCCACCACCATCGCCCTCCACGGCGCGATGACCACCAGACGAGACCCCACCACAGAGGAAGGAGCATGGTACTAGTGAGCGACACCACCCCAGCCGACGACCTCAAGGCCAGCTACAAACGCGAAAACCACCTCGCCATCGAAAGCGCCTTCACCGGCCCCATCCAAGGCATGGACGAAACCACCCAGAACACCACCCGCGAACTACTCAAAGTCTGGCGCAACAAATACCCACGCAACATCCTGCGCACCAGCTACTACCTCGCCCACGAAGGCTACAAAGGCATCGCCTACAGCATCCCCAACCAAATGAAAACCCTCGCCAAACCCATGGTCGGCTGGCCCAACAAAGCCGTCCGCGCGCTCGCCGACCTGTCGGTGTTCGAGGGCTTCGACGCGCCCGACGGCATCCAGCAGCAGGTTGACGACCTGTGCGAGGCGAACATGCTCGACGTCAAGGTGTCGCAGGGCATCGTGTCCGCATACACGCACGGCTGCTCGTTCCTCACCGTCAGCCACACCGGCGGCGAAGTCCACATCATCCCGCGTTCGGCCGACTGGAGCGCCGCCCTGTGGGACTGGGAGCACGGGCGCATCGCCGCCGCCCTGACCATCACCGACAAGGACAAGGACGGGTACATCACCGGCTTCCGCGTGTGGATGCCCCACGTCACATGGGACTGCCGGCGCAACAGCGGACAAATCAACCCACACTGGCAGGCCGAGCCGTTGGCGACGGGCTTCGACCGTCCGTCCGTCGTGCCGCTCGTATGCGACGAACAACTCAACCGGCCCTTCGGCTCCAGCCGCATCACCCGCCCCCTCATGGCCCTCACCGACTTCGCGCTGCGCACCCTCGTCAGGATGGAGGCAAACGCCGAATTCTACGCCGCGCCGCGCATCTGGTTCCTCGGCACCAACAAGGGACAGGTCAGCCCCGACACGTGGAGCTCGATCATGAGCGTCATCAACGGCGTGCCCGCCAACAAAAACGGCGACAAGCCCGACATGCGCCAGCTCAACCAAGCATCCATGCAACCGCACGACGACATGCTGCGAAGCATCGCCCTCATGGTCGCCGCCGAAACCGACATCCCGCCCACCGACCTCGGCATCACCATCGACAACCCCGCCAGCGCAGAGGCCATGGCCGAAGCCGAACGCAAGCTCTCACGCACCGCCGACCGGCAGAACCGACGCTTCGGCCGAGCCCTCAAGGACGCGCTCGCCATGGCCTTGGAAGACACCGGGACAGACCCCACGGCCATCCGGGAGCTCCGCGCCCTGTGGGCCCCCACCAAGGAAACCAGCGACGCGCAGCGCGCCGACTACTACAGCAAGGTCGCCAGCGTCAACCCCAACTTCGCCGACAGCGACGTGGGACTGACCAAGGCCGGCCTGACATGGGACGAGATCAAGGCCCAACGCGCCTACGAGAAACAAAAACGCACCGAGCAGTCCGTGGACCAATTGCGCGCCCAGCTCCACCTAGCCCAGCAGACCGAGGAGGCGTCCGATGTCACAGCCGCCCAGCAAACGCAGCAGCCTGCCGCTGGACAACCTCAGCCAAGCGCAGCGTGAAGCCGTCGAAAAGCATCTCAACGACCTCTACGACAACTATCTCGAAGAAGTCAGCAACCTCATCATCGAAGCCAAGACCATGGTGCCCAACGCGACCTACGACGAAGGCCTTCCGCTCGACAACGCGCGCGGCGAACTGGAACGCTACGCGCGCCAAGCGAACATCATCGCGCAGGACTACTACCGCAACGTCCGCGCCGCATGGGCCGAGGCCGCGCAGGTGGAACTGCCCACCTACGAGGACGCCATGGTCTCCTCCGACCGCGCCGCATGGCAGGTGTTCCACGGCTACAGCGACAGCGACTTCGCAGGCCTGAAGTTCACCGACGTCATCAACCACCGCGCCAAATCCGGCATGACCATGGACGACCTGTGGGCCAAGAAAACCGCCGGATACAGCGACGCCGACTGGTCCAAGCTCGCCAAGGACGTCATCAACTCCACCACACGCCTCACCCAACAGCTCACCGCCGAAAAAGACCCCAGCGAACCCCGCTACGCCCGCGTCCCCTCGGGGCCGACCTGCGAATTCTGCATCATGCTCGCCTCAAGAGGCTTTGTCTACTGGACAGCCGAAAGCGCCGGCCGCAACAACCTCTACCACAACGACGACAACTGCCAGATCGTCAGCTCGTGGGGCAAGATGCGCGTCAATGGCTATGACCCCGACGGCATGAAAAAACGCTGGCAATCATGCGCCGCCTCCGTCAAAGGATGGGCGACCCGCGACCGCTACGACGCATACCGAGCCGACACGGCCGAGAAACTGACCCGCGACGAATACGAAAAGTACCTCGCCTCCACCGGCGACGCCAAACCGCTCTCCTACGACGGATGGAAGGAAAAGAACACCCTCAAATTCGATGAATGGAAAACCCGTCAGGCGCTCGCCGAAATGCGGTGGCGAGACCCCCGATGGCTCTACGACGGCACCGAGCCGCCCATCACGTTCCCCGACGCCAAGCAAAAGGCCGAGACGGAGCAGGCAAGGCCACAGGAAATCAGAACGGCCGAAAGGCTGAGAAAACACGGCGTCCGACCGGCGTTCCAAATCGACCACAAGTATGTGCGCAATGAGGAAACCGGAATCGAGGAACGAATCGGTCTGTCCGACTTCGCCGGAGGCATCGAAATCAAAACGCCCGACAAGGCGCGAAAATTCCGTTCCGTCGATGACTACATGGGCAGCGCCGGGAAAAAAGCCGACTGCATCCGGCTCATCATAGACAACACCGAGAACCCGAACATGAGCGACGCCCAGCTCATCGAACACATCAAGGCAAGCAACAGATTCAAGGGCGGAAAGGTCTACATCCTCACCAAGGACGAAAAGTTGCGAAGAATCAAGTAAGCGCCTCGGAAACTACCGAAAAAATGGCGGTAACGGGGGCGCTTACATCTCCAGAATATCACCTTCCGGTGGAGTGGCCCAGCGGCGACGGCAGCGGCCTGTAAATCCGCGACACAGAAACACCGCAGGTTCGAATCCTGCCTCCACCACGCACCAAGCCCCCGCACGGGGGCTTTTTTCATGCCCGCAATGGGCCGAAACCAAGCAAAGGAGCCGACATGGCAGACAACACCACCACCACCGAGAACCCGGAGCCGCAGGGCGAAGGGAACGAGCCCATCGACTACGAGGCCAAATACCACGAGGCCGTCGCGCAGTCACGCAAATGGGAGGACAGGGCCAAGGCCAGCTTCAAGGACTCCGAAGAGCTCAAGAAGCTCAAGGAATCCCAGATGAGCGACGCGGAGAAGACCGCCAAGCGCATCGCCGAACTCGAAAAGGAGAACGCCGCCTACAAGACCGCCGCCCAGCAGCGCGAATGGAAGGCCAAGGTCTCCAAGGAGACCGGCGTGCCCGCCGAAGTGCTGCGCGGCGACAGCGAAGAGGAGATCAAGGCGCATGCCGAAGCCCTCAAGGCGCTCATCCACCCCGCGCACAAGCTGCCCGAGATCAAAGACCCCGCCCGACAGCCCAGCGGGCCCATCGCCGGCGACGAGACCAAGGGATACCTCGCCCGCCTGTTCGGCACCGACAAAGACTGACCACCACAACCATCCGAAAGGAACCACATCATGGCACTCACCACCGATAAGGTGCGCCTCCCCAAGGAGGTCGCCACCGCCGTCACCAAACACGCCAAGGACACCAGCGTCATCGCCGCCCTGTCCCCGAGCGAACCCCAGCTCTTCCTCGACAAGGACTACATGGTCTTCGCCGCCACCGCCGAAGCCGAAGTGGTCTCCGAGGGAGCCCAGAAGTCCAGCTACGAGGAGACCCTGACCCCCGTCGTGGGCAAGCGCTTCAAGGTGCAGACCACCACGCGCGTGAGCAACGAACTCCAGTGGGCCGACGAGGACGCCAAGCTGGAGATCATCAGCCGCGTGCAGGCCGATCAGGCCGCCGCCCTCGGACGCGCACTCGACTACGTGATCTTCCACGCCTTCGACCCGAAGAAGCGCGCCGCCCTCGACGGCTTCACCGCCCTGTCCGGCACCGCCACGCAGGTCACCGCCACCGACGACCGAGTCGCCGACATCGACAGCCTCGCCGAAGCCGTCAACGACGAATACGACATCAACGGCCTCGCCCTGAGCAAGACCATGGCCAACGAGCTGCGCAAAATCCGCGTGCCCTCCACCGGCCAGCGCTTCTACCCCGAAATCCCGCTCAACCTTCAGGTCGGCAACCTCGAAGGCATCCCCACCGCCACCAGCGGCACCGTCAACGGGCGTCTCATCACCGGCACCCCGACCAACGTGCTCGCCTTCCTCGGCGACTTCAGCCTCATCAAGTGGGGCATGGTCCGTGACATCTGGAGCGAAATCATCCAGTACGGCGACCCCGACCACGCCGGCACCGACCTCAAGAACGTCAACCAGATCGCCTACCGCACCGAGGCCGTCTACAGCTACGCCATCCTCGACCCCAAGGGCATCGCCGTGCTCAAGAAGCCGGCCCGTTCCGCCAAGGGAGACAAGTGATGGCAGCCGCGTTCACCCAGCCGCTCGTCGTGCAGACAGGCGACGGGAAAGGCCCCTTCGCCATCCCCGTGCGACTCGTCAACCCCGACGGCACCCCATGGCAGGGCGACCCCGGCGACGTCGCCGTCTCTTGGGACGACGTCACCGGCAAGCCCACGACGCTCCCCCCGACCGACGGCAGCGTCACCACCGCCAAACTCGCCGACAATGCCGTCACCAAGGCCAAGCTCGGCGGCGACGTCGTCATCCCGGCCGCCTACACGCTGCCTCCGGCCGGCGCGGCCATCGGCGGCGTCAGGAAGGGCGCGGCCGTCCCCGACACCGCGACCGGCGACACCGCCACCGTGGCCACCGTGGCCGCGAGCCTCAACGCGCTGCTCGCGTCCCTGCGCGCGGCCGGCAGCATCGCAAGCTGACGGGAGACGTCATGGCGAACGACGGACACCCCGGAACGACGGTCAGCCTCGCCAATCCCAAGGCCGGGCCCGCATCCCCGTCCGACGGCACCGAGCCGCCCGAGACGGGGGCGTTCGCCTCGGCCCAAGACCTCGCCGACCGCTGGCACGCCCTCACCACGGACGAACAGGCCAAGGCGACGGCCCTCTTGGACGACGCGGCCGACCTCATCCGCACCACCTGCCCCAAATGGCGGGACGCGGCCGAATCCACGCTCAAGCGCGTCAGCTGCGCCGCCGTCAAAAGGGCCATGCTCAACGGCGGCGACGCTGCCGGCGTCACCCAGCACACCGAAACCGCCGGAGCCTACACCGAAAGCTTCAGCTACTCGAATCCCGCAGGGGACCTGTACCTGACCGCCTCGGAAATCGAATCGTTGGGCGGCCCCGGCACCGCATGGGCCTACGACACGGCGGACGGGAGCGTCAAGTGAGAGGCGAGACCATCACCCTCATCACCCGCACCACTGACGGCGTGGACGAGGGCAACGACCCCATATGGCAGACCCACGAGGAAACCGTCGAAGACGTGCTCATCGAGGACGGGACGCAAGCCAACGCCACCGACTCCACACGCCCCTACGGCGCGAGCATCGACCGCACCATACACCTGCCCCGCGCATGGCCCTACAAGAGCCTGCGCGGAGCCACGGTGCGCATCGACGGCATCGAATACACGGTGCTCGGCGACCCGAGGCCCTACACGGGAGGCCTGACGCCCACCCGTTGGAACCTCACCGCCGACCTCCACTACGAAAGGGGATGAGCATGGGCAAGGTCAAGCTCAACATGGCCGGATTCCGCCAAGTGCGCCAATCGGCCGGCGTCATGCACGAACTCACCGTGCAGGCGCAGGCCATGAAACGGCGCGCCGACTCGATGCACGTCACCGAAGGGGCCGAATACGACTACGCGCCGGCCACCACCACCGACCGGGGCAGCGTCGCACTGTGCACCACGGGCAAGGCCACCAAGCCGCACATCAAGGCCATGGTGGACAACGCCCACCACAACACCCTGCTGAAGGCGGTGAAATGAGCATCGAAACCACCGTGGTGCAACGGCTCTCCGAAACCCTCGACGTCCCCGTGTCGCTCAGCGTGCCGCCCACACGCGCACCACGCTTCGTGACCGTGGAACGCACCGGCGGCGACACCGAAGCGCACCGCGCCCGGCCCATCCTCGCCATACAGGCATGGGACGAAACCACCGCCAAGGCCGCCGACCTCATGGAAAACCACGTCATCCCCCAACTCGAAAGGCTCGTGGAACTCGACCCCATCGCCCTCGTCGAGATCGAAAGCACCGTCCACCTGCCCGACCCCGGCCCGCCATGGCGGGAACGCTACCAGACCACAATCCAGATCACGGCCGCCCGCTGAAACCGGGCGGCCTTCTCATTAGGAGGCCACATTGGCAACCACAAACGACAAGAGAAACGTCAGCCTCGGCAAGCCCCTTACCAGCGGATGCGTCTACTGGGCACCCGCCGGCACCGCCCTGCCCACCGACGCGACCACCCCGCTGGCGGCCGCATACAAGGGGCCCGGCTTCATCAGCGAGGACGGCATCACCCACGCGACCGACACCGCCACCGCCGAAGTCAACGAGATGGGCGGCACCAAGGTCATCAACGAAATCTCCAGCTACGGCGAGACCTACCAGTTCAGCATGCTCGAACTCAACGAGCAGAGCATGAGCCTGAGGCACGGAGCCGCCAACGTCACCGCCGCCGGCGGCAAGCTCACCGTCAAGCACAAGATGCCCACCGGCGAAAGCATCGTCCTCGTGTTCGAAATCCTCCTCACCGGCAACAAGGTCAAGCGCATCGTCGTACCCGACGCCGTGGTCAGCGAATTCGGAGACACCCAGTACAGCAGCGGCGACGCGATCATGTACGACGTGACCTACGCCGCCAACCCCAGCGACCTCATCGACGGGGCGAGCAGCATCGACTACATCGCCCCCATCTCGGCCGCTTCCGTCAAGTAACATCCCCCGGCCCGCACGCCCCACCGGCATGCGGGCCATCCCCTCCAGCGAGAAAGGAACCCCATGACCACCCCACAGGACCACAGGCAACCCAAGGACAAGCCGCGCACCGTCACCATCGACGGCGTCGCCATCACCATCGACCCGAAGACGTTCGACGACCTCGACATGGTCGAATACCTCTACGACCTCCAGCACGCCGACGAAAACGCCGAAGGCAGCTTCAGCATCGTTCCCCTCCTCAAGAAACTCACCGGCACCGCCTACCCCAAGGTCAAAAACGCATTGCGCGACCCCGAGACCGGGCGTGTGAGCATGGAGGCCGTCGGCCGGTTCGTCACCCGGCTCATGAAGGAAGCCGACCCAAACTCCTGACGCTCGCAGGAATGCTCGCCAAGGCCCCGGACAAGCTCAGGGCCGACATGCAGCGTTTCTACGGGCTCGACCTCGACCAACTCGGCGTGACAATCCGCGTGCGGCGCATGGCCGACCTCGCCGCCAACCTCCCCGACGACGCCAAGGTGTGGGGCGGCCTCGACCCACGCGCCACATGGGACGCGACCCGCCACCTCCTCGCCGACATCGCCGACAACACCGCCTTCCTCGCATGGACGAAAACCAAGGAAGGCAACCGCAAGGGAGCCCGCTGGAACGACCGCATCCAACGGCCCGGCATGACCAAACGCAAGCCCCAAGGGCCCGCGCTCAGCCCCGAAGGCATGCTCGCCACGCTCTCCCGGCCACGCGGCTGACACCACAGACAAGGAGCCGGACATGGCAATCGAAATCGCCCAAGCCTACGTGCAGATCGTCCCCAGCATGAAGAACGTGGGCAAAAGCATCGAATCCGCGTTCGGCTCCGTGTCCGAAACCGTCGGCAAAACCGAGGGCGGCAAACTCGGCGGCGGCTTCAGCACGGGCTTCGCCGGCAAGCTCGGCGTCATCAGCGGCGTCGCCCAAAGCGTGGCCGGCACCGTCATCCAAGGCTTCAGCGGCCTGACCGGCGAAATCGCCAGCGCCAGCGACTCCGCCCAGAAATTCGGCAGCACGCTCCAGTTCGCCGGCGTAAGCAACAAGCAAATCCAAGCCCTGACCAAAAGCACACAGGACTACGCCGACAAGACCGTCTACGACCTCAACGACATCCGCAACACCACCGCCCAATTGGCCGCCAACGGCGTGCCGAACTACGACAAGCTCGCCGAAGCCGCCGGCAACCTCAACGCCGTGGCCGGCGGAACATCCGAAACCTACAAGAGCGTGGCCATGGTCATGACCCAGACCGCCGGCCAAGGCAAGCTCACCACCGAAAACTGGAACCAGCTCTCCGACGCCATCCCCGGCGCGAGCGGCAAAATCCAACAGGCATTGCTTGAAGCCGGAGCCTACACCGGCAACTTCAGGGACGCGATGAGCGAGGGCGAGATCAGCGCGCAGGAATTCAACGACGCGATCATGAAACTCGGCTTCCAGGACGCCGCCGTGCAGGCAGCCACCAGCGCCACCACCATCGAAGGCTCGATGGGCAACCTCGAAGCGTCGGCAATCAAGATGGGCGCGACCGTGCTCGACAGCGTCAAACCCATGGTCACCGGAGCCATCAACGCCGTCGGCGACGGCCTGACGGCCGCGACCCCCGTCATCCAAGCCGCCATCCAAGGAGCCGTCAAATGGCTCCAAGGCCTCTGGGCCAAACTGGAGGACAACGGGGCCATCACCGCGTTCAAGGCCGCATGGGACACCGTCAGGGACGCCATCATGGGCGTCGTCAACATGGTCATCGACTGGGTCAGGATGATTCCCCCGGACGGCGTCGCCAACGCCATCAAACTCGTCGCCGACACCCTCAACTGGTTCGTGCAGCACGGGCCCGCCCTCACGCCCATCATCATCGGCATCGGCACCGCGTTCGCCGCAGTCAAGGGCTATCAGGCCCTCAACAACGGGCTCACCGCCCTCACCAAGACCATGGACGCCGTCACCAAGACCGCCACAGGCGTCAGCAACGGCATCCTCACCATGATGGAACTCGGCGGCCCGACCCAGATGATCGGCCAGCTCGCCGGCAAGATGAAACTCGCCCAGACCGCGCAGGCCGCATGGAGCGCCGTCACCAAGGCCGCCACCGCCGTGCAGGGCGCGTTCAACGCCGTCATGGCCGCCACAGGCGGGCCCATCGTGTGGATAATCGGCCTCGTCGTCGCCGCGGCCGCCGCCCTGACATGGTTCTTCACCCAGACCGAGACCGGCCGTCAGATATGGAGCACGTTCGTCTCATGGCTGTCCCAAGCATGGAGCGGCCTCATCGGCGGCGCGAAAGCCCTGTTCAACGGGCTCGGCGAATTCTTCACGAACCTCTGGGGCACGATCAGCACCACCGCGCAGGCCGTATGGAACGCGATCACCTCGTTCCTCTCCGGCATCTGGACAAGCATCACCACCACCATCCAGACCGCATGGAACGGCGTGAGCATGTTCTTCACGAACCTGTGGAACGGCATCAGCGCCGCCGTGGGCACGGCCGTCAACTCCATCCGCGACACCGTGGTCAACGTGTTCACCGTCATCGGCGCGCTCATCGTCGCGCCCCTGCAAGCCATCCAGAACGCCATAAACACCGTGTTCGGCTGGATACTGTCGTTCATCACCACCCAGATGAACAGCACCAACACCGTGTGGAGCACCATCTGGACGGGCATCTACAACGTCGTCAGCACGATCTTCACGCTCATCAGCAACTACATCTCGACCGTGGTCAACGCGATACGCACCGTCATCGTCGTGTTCCTGAGCATGCTCAAAGGCGACTGGAGCGGCGCATGGAACGCCATCAAGGACTTCTTCACCGGCATATGGAACGGCATCGTATCGTTCGTCACCCCGGTCATCGACGGGCTCATGACGTTCCTGACGAACTTCCTCAACACGGTCAAAACCGTGTGGACGAACGTATGGAACGCCATCAAATCGTTCTTCCAGACCATCTGGAACGGCATCGTCAGCTTCCTCGCGCCCATCATCGACGGCATCCGCAACACCATCACCACGGTGGTCAACGCGGTCAGAAACGTGTGGACGAACGTATGGAACGCGATCTCGTCGTTCTTCCAGACCGTGTGGAACCGCATGGTCGCGTTCTACGCGCCCATCATCCAGAACATCCGCAACACCATAAGCAGCGTGCTCAACGCGATACGCGGCACATGGACGAGCGCCTGGAACGGCATCTCGTCGTTCTTCTCCAACATCTGGAACGGCATGCGCGACGCCGTGTCCAACGCCGTCAACGCGATAGGCGGCACCGTCGGCCGCATCTGGGGCATCGTCACCGGAGCCCTCTCGGGCGCGGGAAGCTGGCTGTACGACACCGGCCGCCAGATCATCCAAGGCCTCATCAACGGCATCGGCGGCGCGTTCGGCTGGCTCCGGAACACGATCGGCAACCTCGGCCGCAGCGTCGTGAGCTGGGCCAAAAGCGTGCTCCATATCGGCTCCCCGTCCCGAGTGTTCGCCGACGAGGTCGGCAAATGGATACCAGCCGGCATGGCCCAAGGCGTCGAAAAGAACATGGGACAGGCCAAGAAGGCCATCGACGGCTTGGAGGACATGGTGCCCACCGTCCACGTCGGCACCGACTACACCGGCCCCGACCTCACCACGGCCCGCTCCACGTCCAGCCTGACCGCCGCCCTCACGCCAGCCGACCCGCTCGACCAACTCACCCCGGACGATATGCGAGCCGCACTCAGGGACGCGCTCGCACAGGGCGTGACCCTGCACCTCAACGACCGTGGCGGCGAGGTCATGGCCGGCAAACTCGCCAAGCCCATGAGCTACGAGCTCGCGGGCATGGCCTCCAGAGGAAGGTAGCCACATGGCACTCAACACGCGACGCATGGGCATGCCGCGCATCGACGGGCTCACGCTCGACGGCATCCCCGTCGAACAACGCATGCTCGCCCTCTCCGGGGCGGGCGTGACCATCGACAAGACGTCGCCGACGCTCAGCACCGAGACCATCCCCGGCCGCATGGGCGTCCTCGACGTCACCTTGGAGGATGAGACCGGCGGCGCGTACATGGGCATGAGGGACATCACCCTCGGCCTGTACGCGACCGGCGGCGAGGACGACATCCTGCAAGCCAAGACATGGCTCGGAGGCCTCGACGGCAAGACCACCAGCCTGCGATGGCGGGGCCTGCCGGGCGAATACCGGGGCCGTCTCACGGTGGGCGCATGGCAGGACGTGTGGACGGCGGACCGGCAATCCCACGCGCTCGTGGAAGTCGGCATGACCGCCATGCCATGCCTGTACGGGCCCACCCGCCACGCCCCGCTCACGGCCGGCATAAACACCGTGGGCATACGCGGCAACCGCCCCGCATGGCCCACATGGACCCTCACCCCCGCGCAAGGGGCGAAAAGCCTGAGCATCCGCGACGCACACGGGCACACGTTCACCCTCAACGCCGCCCAAACCCTCTCCGGCCAGATCACCGTCACCACCGACCCCGCCAACCGCGCGACGCGAATCAACGGCAACCTCACCACGCCCACCATCGACAGCGACTACTTCCCGCTCCCACCCGGAGCGAACACGCTGACCCTCACGGGCTGCTCGGGCCGCATGGCCTACGAGCCCCTGACCCTCATATAGGAGGCACTACGATGCGCTTCATGATCTTCGACCGCTGGGGCAACCCCTTGGGCGACCTGCCCGACGCGATCAGCGCCGTCCGCACCCAAGCGACCGACGGCACCGACACCTTGGACATCACCGCCCTCGGCCAGCTCGAAAAGGACGAACGCCTCGTGTTCCAAGACACGCTCGGCCAATGGAACGAATACATATGCCAAGGCAGCGACGTGAAACGCGCCAGCGGCATCCCCGTCACCGTCGCCTACTGCGCCAACAGCATCGCCGAACTGTCCCGAAGCTACATCGAAGACAAGCGCAACCGGGACACCACCGCCAAGGCCTGCCTCGACAAAGCCCTCGAAGGCACCCGCTGGCAGGCCGGCACCGTGGACGCCGGAACCCTCGCCCAGACCGCGAACCTCGCGTTCTACCACTGCACCGTCCTCGAAGCCATCCAAAGCATCGCCGACACCTACGGGCTCGAAGTCCAGACCGAAATCCAACCCACCGACGACATGAACCGCATCGGCCGACGCATCATCCACATGCTCGACCGACGCGGCACCGCCAACCCCACCCGCCGCATCGAATACGGCAAGGACCTGCCCGAAATCAGCCGCACCATCGACACCGGCGACGTCATCACCCGCCTCTACGGCTGGGGCAAAGGCATCGAAACCACCGACGCCAACGGACAAGCCACCGGAGGCTACGGCCGCAAAATCGACTTCAGCAGCGTCAACAACGGCAAAAAATACGTCGAAGACCCCACCGCCACCCAACAATGGGGCATCCCCGATGCCAACGGCACCCGCCAACCCAGCGTCGCCGACATCGACTTCCCCGACTGCGACGACCCCCAAAAACTCCTCGACCTCACCAAAGCCAAACTCAAAACCCTCACCACACCCACCGTCAGCTACACCGCCACCGTCAAAGCCCTCCAACAAGCCGGCCTCGGCCCCGAAGGCACCGGCCTCGGCGACGAAACCCAAATCACCGACACCACCTTCACCCCACCCCTCCGCCTCCAAGGCCGCATCCTCAAAACCGAAGAAGACCTCCTCGCACCCCTCGCCGACACCAAAATCACCCTCGGCAACATCCGCCAGTCCTACACCCAAAGACTCTCCGCACAACAACAGGCACTCGACAAACTCGTCTCCAACAGCGGAGCATGGAACGACGCCGCCAGCGGCACCGGCCCCTACATGCGCGACCTCATCGACCGCATCAACCAAATCATGAACGAAACCGGCGGCTACGCCTACATGAAACCCGGCACCGGCATCCTCGTCTACGACCGCCCCGAAGACCAAAACCCCACCCAAGCCATCCAAATCGGCGGCGGCTACTGGCGCATCGCCGACAAGAAAAAACCCAACGGCGAATGGGACTGGCGCTCGCTCGCCAACGGCCACGGCATCTACGCCGACACCCTCTACACCGGCATGCTCCACGACGCTGCCAACCTCAACTACTGGAACCTCGACACCGGAGAATTCAGCCTCAGCCCCCGCACCACCGTCGGCGGCCAGACCGTGGACACCATCGCCCAAACCAAAGCCGACGCCGCACAACAAGCCGCCATCGCCGCCGCCAAACGCGCCGCCGACAACGCCGACCTCGCCAAACTCAACGAAGCCAAACAATACGCACAACAACAAGCCAACCAAGCGCTCGCCGCCGCGAAGCAAGACGCCAGCGGCAAGGCGGCAGCGGCCCAGTCGGCCGCAGAGAAGGCGGCGCAGGCCTACGTGGACGCCTTGGACGAGGCCCTCGGCCAAAAAAGCGTCTTCGACCGCCTGACCAACAACGGGCAGACCCAAGGCATCTACCTGTCCGGCGGCAAGGTGTATATCAACGGCACGTACATCAAGACCGGCGTGATCGACGCGGCCCTCGTCAAGGCCGGCATCCTGACCGACAAGAAGGGTATGAACTACTGGGACATGACCACGGGCGAATTCCGCCTCGCGGCCACCAGCACCGTCGGCGGCCAGACCGTGGACACCATCGCCCAAACCAAAGCCGACGCCGCACTCTCCGCCGCGAAAAGCGACGCCACCACGAAGGCCGACAGCGCCCTCGCGGCGGCAAAGACCTACGCCACGAACCAAGCCAAAAGCCAAGTGGACACACTCGACAAGGAACTCACCCAGCTCGAAATCTTCAACCGCCTCACCCAGAACGGCAAGATACAAGGCATCTACATGCTCAACGGGCTCCTCTACCTCGACGCGACCTACATGCGCACCGGCATCATCACCGGCAAACGCTCCTACTGGAACCTCGACACCGGCAAGTTCAGCATGAACGGGCCCGACGGGACTGTCACCGTCTACTTCGACGGCGACGCAAAGGAAAACCTGCTGTCCGGCACATTCCGGACTGCCACCAGCGGCAACCGCGTGGAGATAAGCCCTAACTTCAAGCAACAAGAAATCTCAGGCACTGACGAGCTCGAAGGCGCAGGCATCCAATTCAAACATGCAACCACCTCCGCCCACCACCCCTACATCGCCGTGGAATCCACCACCAAACAAGAAGGCGAAGTCTCCACACTCACATTCAACGGCGGCCATCGGGCCGCCGACGACCCCGGTGCGTTCATGCGGGTAGGTGAACGCAAAAACGATTCCAATGAACCATACGGCACCGTCTACGCTTCGGCCTCATCCAACTACGAAAAACCAGAACGATACGCCTCATTAAGGCTCAACGCATCAAAAAAAGCCTCCAAAGTCTGGGCAAGCATGACGGCCGGCGATCCAAACGGCACCGTCGGCGTCGAAGCCAACATCAACGATGGCTACTTATACCTCGGCGGCTTCGTAGGAGGATGGTCAGGCGGCAGGTCATCGCTCCCGCTCATCTACTGGGAGAATTGCCGCATGGGCCCCTTCTCCTATCAGGAATTCACCGCCACCGTCTCAACCCCCGCCAAGTACGGCCGATACAAGGCCCTCGCCACCGTCGATCACATCCAGAGCGACGGTGCCGGCCTATGGTCTGTCACCACCAGCGACAACGGCGCGAGCGGATGGAAAATCTGGGTCAGCACACCACCCCACAGCGTCCTCGAAAACGTTGAAGCCAGCTGGACCGTTACGGGCGACGGAACGGTGAAAAACCTCAGCATCACCAACCGCAACGCCAACCTATTCACCAGCGGCACAGTGTTTTACTGGCTCGTGACGCTCGGCGTGCTCATCAAATAAGGAATCCGCATGGAGATCACCCGAACCATCATCAACAACCAACCAACGCTCATCGTCAAAGACGGCGAAGCCACCACCGACCCGGACGGACGCACACACCTGCCCACCATCCATCGAATCCCAATCATGGCCCTCGCAAGCCACCGCGAACTCCTCGGCCTCGATTCCGACGCGGAAACACTCAAGGCAATCATCCACGTGCGGAACAACGGCGAACCGGCACCGGATGCGGAAACTGGACGCAACGCATGGACAAGCGCCTACGAGCAATCCGAAAAAGACGCGCTCAACGCGCTCAACCAAGTGCGCGCCGCCGCACTCCATCCGGTCATGGCCGCCAGCGGACGCCTCCTCGCGGACGGTCGGGCGGAAACCCGCCGGCTCCTCGGCCTGCCCTCCACGGCCACGGACACCTACGAGGCCGACGCCGCCATGGCCGCCGCACAGGCGCTCGACAGCACGGACGCCTCCACCGCGTCCGCCACGGACGCGCTCACCGAACTGCTCGAACCCTACGCCGCCGAAATCGAGGAGGCGCGCGAAAGGTTCGTCCAAGCCATCACACCCCAATACCGCAAAGACAGATAGGAGGCCCCTATGGACGACAACCACGACATCGAACGCCTGCGCATCACCGTCGCGAAGCTGCGCGACATGCTCGCCGACGCGAACTTGCAGATCGCGCTGCTCCAAGCCGAATGCGACATGCGCGGCGACGAGATCACCAGCCTCAAGCACGAAGGGAAGGAGGACGCGGATGGCGACGATCGATGACTTCCGTGGCGTCGAACTCGACCTCGACGCCGTCAACACGTGGGTGCCCGACGTCAGGCTCAACGCCGGCGACGTCAACGGGCGGCTCATCCGCGTCGCATTGAGCGACCACGGCGCACCCGTCGCGGCCGACGGGCTGACCGCCCGCCTGCTCTACAACACGGACGGCAAGCTCGGCGACCGCATCGACATGGACCCCGTGTCCGACGCGGCGACGGCCACGTTCCAAGCGCCAGTGCCACGCGCGGCTCTCAAATCCAGCCATGTCACGCTGGGCGTCGAGATCGACAAGGGCACCACGCGCGTATGCAGCAGGAACTTCACCGGCGTCGTGGAACCCGCCGTGTTCGCGTCGGACGCGGGCAGCGGCGACGCGCTCGGCCAGATCGAACAACTCATAGCCGACAGCCGGAAAGCCACCACGGCCGCGAACGACGCGGCCAATGCCGCCACGCAGGCCGCGAACGACGCGAGGGACGCCGCGAACGCCATCCGCACCAGCAAGGTCGAATACGACCAACTCTCCGACGACGCGAAAGCCAAGATCGCGGCCAGCGCCGGCGCGGGCGTCGTGTTCGCCACGCAAGAGGAGATAGACGAACAGTACGACGACGTGATCGCTCCCGTCCTGACGGGCGCGAGCATCCCGCCCCTCACCCAAGACGACATCGACTGGGCCCTCGGGCTCATCAACCGATAAGGAGCAACCATGGCCAACACACAGAAGGTGATGACCCTCGCGGACACCGCACGCCTCATCGCCAAGGTCCACAAGGACGCCACCGGAGGCGCGGCGTTCGAATACGACGCTTCGGCGGGCGAATACGGCAACCTCGCCGCCTACTTCGACGCTCACCGCGACGGCAAGGTGTACGGCGTGCGCTTCCCGAAATGGACGTACAGCAACACGCCGTCGGGCACCAAGACCCGAGACAACGCCAACCTCGCCATCGAGGTCAGCACGAACGACAAGGCCGGCCGCGACGACTACAGCGGCCTGAACGCCTTCCGCGTGTGGGACGTCAACGCCACCATAGGAGACGACGGCAAACCCCACGTCACCGCCATCGACGGCGTGGACCCGCGTTTCCAACGCGACGGCACCAACGGCGACGTGTGGGTCATGACCTGCCCCTGCTACTACAAGGTCGAGCAATCGGCCACGCACCTCGAACTGCTTTACTCCGACACCCAGTGGGACGGATACCTGCCCATGCCCGGAAGCCTGCTGCCCGACGGCACCCGCCGCCCCTGCCTCCTCTTCGCCAAATACGCCGCCGACCTCGACTCCAACAACAAGCCCATCAGCGTCTCTGGCCGCGAAATCGACCGCGAATTCGGCTCCCAGAACCGCGCCATCGACTACGCCCTGCTCAAAGGCAAGGGATACGCCGGACGATGCCAAGCCGACGACTTCTATGTCCAGCTCATGCTCCTCGTCAAATGGGCCACCAAGAACTCCGACGTGCTCGGCGGCTGCTGGCAGTACGCCTCGCAAACCCCGGTCACCAAGGCCGAAAGCAACGTCAGGCGCGTCATCATCGCTGCCAGCGCCGCCAACGGCTTCGACATCGGCTCGACCGTCAACATCGGCACCGACGCGGAACGCAACAACGAAGGCAACTACAGCGCCGCACGCGCCCGCACCATCCTCTCCAAGACCACGGTGGACTCCGCCAACACCGCCCTCAACCTCGGCGGCGACGCATTCACCACCACCACCGGATGCAAGGTCAGCACCATGCCATGGAAGACCGGCGCGACCGACCGCATCCTCGGCACCGACGGCCGCCCCAGCGCGACGTCCGCCGCCAACCACCAGCCCATCCGATTGCAGGGCATCGAACTGTTCAACGGCATCTACGAGACCGACGCCGACCTCATCGTCAACGCCCGCAAGGACGGCGACACCGGCCACCTCGACATCTACCGCGTCTGGGACATCGCCAAAGCCTCCAAGAACTCCACCGCGAACTACACCAAGATCGGCGAATTCCCCGCCTACACCGGCACCGAGGACGGCTGGAAATACAGCGAGGACTTCCAAGTCACCGCCGGCATGTTCATCAACACCGGCAAGACCGCCACCAGCACCACCGGCCTGTGCGACGCCGTCGGCGGCAACCCCCTCACCAGCCAAGGACTCAGGCAGGTGCGGCGCTTCGGCTACCTCTGGGATGGGGCGCAGGACGGCGCTTTCGCCGCGAACCTCTGGAACGACCTCGCGGCCCGCAGGTGGGGCATCGGGGGCCGCCTTTCTGCGCTCGGCCGCACGAAGGCGTAGCCGCAGTGCGGTGGGGGTGAAGCGAAGCGAGGGGGCCTAGGCCCCCTCAAATCTCCCACCCGCCGCACCATCGGGATTTGCGGCGGCACGCCTCCGGGCCTCCGGCGCGTGGTGCAGCGCTTCGGCAACCTCAGGGATGGGGCGCAGTACGGCGCTTTCGCCGCGAACCTCAGGAACGACCTCGCGAACCGCAGGTGGAACATCGGGGGCCGCACATCTGGAACATTCCCGTCATCACATCATCACGCCGCAACTACCCTCCGCGATTCCGGCGAGAGGGCAAGCCACGGGCCTTCCCGAAAATCAAACCGAGTACGCCGCCGGTACCCGAACCCCTCCCGCACCGGGGACAGCGGCCATAGTCCAGATAGGAACCCGCTTGAAGACCCATTGCAAACACACCCGATGCGCGAGCGTGCCCTTCGTGCGCGCCGCCATCGACCACTACCTCAAAGGCAAACGCAACCGACGCGACGTCCAGCGCTTCCTCGACAAGCACCGAGACCTCGACCTGCTCGCCCGGCAGGTGGCCGACGAGATACGCACCGGCCGCTACAGGGACGCCGAGATCAGGTACTTCGACCGCATCGAACCCATCAACGGCAAGCACCGCGTCATCGGCCGCGAAAACGTCCGCCACCAGATCTACGACCACGTCGCCGTCATGGCGCTCCAACCCCTGTTCGACGCGAAGGTCGGCCGATGGCAGACCGCCAGCATCCCCGGCAGGGGCACCATCGACGCACGCCGCGCCATCAAACGATGGACGCGCGAACGCGACTCCAAATGGTTCGTCAAACTCGACGTGCGCAAATGCTACCCGTCCATAAAACGGGACAGGCTCAAGGCCATGCTCGCCAAGGACGTGGGCGACAAGACCCTTCTGCGCCTCACATTCCACCTCATCGACCGCTACCAAGGCGACGACGGACTGAACATCGGCAGCTACCTGAGCCAATGGCTCGCCAACTACTACCTCTCGCCCGCCTACCACTTCGCATGCCAGCGGCTCACCGCCGAACGCACAAGCCGTCGCACCGGCGAGATCGCCACGCGCCGCTTGGCCACGCACGTCCTGTTCTACATGGACGACATCCTGCTCGTCGGCAAAGGCAAACGCGACCTGAAGATTGCCGCGAGACGGCTCGCCAAGTTCCTGCACGACCGGCTTGGCCTCGACGTGCACCCCGAATGGAACTGCAAACGCCTCGACCGCGAACCCATCGACATGGTCGGCTACACGTTCCGCCCCGGCGGCCGCGTCAACATCCGCGCGGGCGTGTTCCTGAGGGCTCGCAGGGCGTTCCGCCGCGCCCGACGCCGGTCCATGACCCAACGCTTGGCGCGACGCTGCTGCTCCTACTACGGATACTTCCGAAACTCCGATTCCGTCGCCTACCGGCGGCGCGAACGCATCGATTTGACCATGCGCAGGGCCACCGGATTCCTCCGGGCCCTCGCGCGACAACCACAACCATGGAAGGAGGGCGCATGATTCAACAGGTTTCAAGCGCCGAACCATTGGACAAGGTGAGCTACTTCCGACGCGGCGACGGTCTCGCCGACATCCGCGTCAGGAAGAACATCACCCAAGTCGAGCACCCCGCCGACGGCGAACAGGCCGCATGGACGGAATGGACGGCCGACGAGGCGTATTCCGTGCGCGACCTGACCGAACAGGAAGCCGTCGAACAGGCCGACCAAATCTGGGACGACGTCGAACAGGCGTCCAAGCCCACCGAGGAACGATTGGGCGAGCTCGCCCAGTCCAGCCTCGACAACGCCGAGGCCGTCGCGGAACTCTACACGCTGCTGCAAGGGGGTGACGCGAAATGAGCAAGGTCATGGCGCGTATCTTCGCCCGCCTCGTGCTCGCGGGCCGCAAGACCATCGATGACGTGCCCGAGGCGTTGCGCGAACAGGTGCAGGCGCTCGTGCAGGGCGGGGAGGGATTGTGACCGACCCGAACCTCGCGGCCATCGTCGTCGCGGCGATAGGCAGCCTCGGCGGCGGGGGAGGCGTGATGATGTGGCTCCTGCACAGGTGGGAGACGCGGCACGCCTCCGTGAGTCAACAGCAGCTCGCCCAACAGCTCGAACCATTGCAGGACGGCGTCAAGGTGCTGCTCCGCTGCCGGCTCGAACAGGCCGAGACCGACATGGTCATGGCCGGTGGCGTGTGCAGTATCGCCAAGAAGCAGCAGGCCGAGGCCGTGTACGACGCCTACCACCGTTTGGGCGGCAACGGCGTCGGCACGCAGATGATCGACGACATCCGCAACGCCCGCATAGCCCGCACCGACCAAGGCTGAATAATTTCACCGATTTTGCCCGGCACCGCCAGTGGTGCCGGGCTTTTCCATATCCACCGAACGAAAGGAAAGAGAGATATGGGCGAAACCAACAACCGCAACGGCCCCGGCCGCATCAAACGATGGTGGAGGAAACTCGCCACCACGACCATCGCCGTCATCGCGACGCTGTCCATGGGCGTCGGAGTCGCGTTCGCCGACATGCAGGGCGTCGACGTGTCGGGCTGGCAGCCATCCGACATCACATCGCGAGTGACCGCCGACTTCGCCATCGTCAAGACCACGCAGGGCACCGGCTACGTCAACCCGAACGCCAACGCGCAGATCGCGAACGCTCAGGCGACCGGCAAGGAAATCGGCATCTACCACTACGCCGGAGGCGGCGACTGCAACGCCGAGGCCGACTACTTCCTTAAGCACTCCGCAGGCTATGTGCGTAGGGCCGTGCTCATCCTCGATTGGGAGTCCAACCAGAACGCGCAGTGGGGCAACTCGGCGTGGCCCACCTGTTGGGTCAACCGAGTAAAGCAGCAGACCGCCGGCGTCATTCCGATGGTCTACGTTCAGGCGTCCGCACTCGGTCAGGTCGCCGGCGCTCGAGCGGCAGGCTCGGGCCTGTGGGTCGCCCAGTATGCGAACACACTCCCGACGGGCTACCAGTCCCATCCGTGGAAGCTGGGAGCCTACGGCGAGGCCATGCGCCAGTACACCTCCACTGGTGTGCTGCCCGGCTATTCCGGCTACCTCGACCTCAACGTGTTCCGAGGCGACAAGACCGCGTGGCGCAAGTACGCCAATCCGGGCGGCACTAGCTCAGGTGCTTCGTCGACTCCGACCACGCCTGCCCCCACTCCCAGCCCGAGCAAGATCGACTGGGATGCTCTGGCGACCGCCGTGATTCGAGGCGAGTACGGCAACCTGCCGCAACGTCGAACGAACATCGACACCGCCTACGGTTCCGGCGCGTATGACAAGGTTCAGGCCATCGTCAACCAGCGCATGGGCGGCGGCGCTTCCGTGCAGCAGGCCTCCACCGGGGGCGCTTCGGTGACGGTGCGCGCCGGCGACACCATCAGCGCCATCGCGGCCCGAACGGGCTTCTATCCGGCCTCGGCGTGGAGCGTACCGAGCGGCAACATCAACCTGATCTATCCGGGTCAGGTCGTGCGCTACAACGGCGGCGGCAGCGTGGCGACCGCAAGCAACGCTCCCCCGTCGCGCACGGTGACGGTGCGTTCCGGCGACTCGCTGTCGTCCATCGCCTCCCGGCTCGGCATCCAGTGGACTCAGCTCCACGGATACCGCTCCGGCAATCCCAACCTCATCTATCCGGGTGAGGTATTGACCTACTGAAAGGAAAGATCATGGACGAAAGCGCCAATCACCCGTACTGGCTGCCCGACAAGGTCTACGACGTGCTCAAATGGGTGTCGTTGCTGGCCATCCCCGCGCTGGCAGTGTTCGTCAATACGGTAGGCCCCGTGTGGGGCATGCCGTGTGTCGACGAGGTCGTGACCACGCTCAACGCTGCCGGCACGCTCGTCGGCGTGCTGATCGGCGCGAGCGAACTCAAGGCCCGCTCCGCCAAAGCCGACTAATGTAAAACCGAGCCGACTAATGTAAAAAGCCCCGCTCTCACGGAATCATCCATGGGAGCGGGGCCTTTTCGTCGTTTCAGGCCACGCAACGCGCGTAGAACTCGTCCAACGTGACCCCGAGCGCGTCCGCGAATCGCTTGGACGTCTCCAAGGTCATGTTCTTCACGCGCTCCGGATGCTGCTCGTAGTCGCCGACCCTGCCCGGAGATACGCCAATGCGCTTGGCGAGCTGCGCCTGTGACAGGCCGGCCTCATCGCGGAGGCCGGCGATACCGTCGCTCATCTCACCGCTCCTTTGAGAAGGCTTCCATGTCCTCGGCGGAGAATTCGTGAGTTTCGTATTCGGGGACCGGCGAGTCCTCGTCGCTCACGTCCTTGGAGAGGACGTATGACTCGTAGATGGCGTTGCCTTCGTCGTCGATTGCCTGATCGCGGTCGATGGGTTGCTGGTAGTCGGCGTTGATTCCTGTGAGTTCCCAAGAGCTGTCGTCCCACATCTTGGATAGGAGTTCGATGTTGTTCATTTCAAGTCCTTTCAAAAGTGGGGAGATTAGGCGCTCTCCCCAAGCGCTTGTGGTGGCGTTCAGTCTTCGAGCAGTGCTTTGATCGCTTCGCCGTCGAACCAGAGGCCGTCGTGCCTGATGTCATGCCAGATGGTCGACGCATCGTCGCCGCATGCGCCTTCCTCGTAGATGACGACCTGCTTCTGGACGAGGCTGGAGATGATGCCGCCGAGCTGCTGGCGGTCGGCCCATTTGATTTCGTCGACGTTGGCGAGGCAGCCATGTCCGCACATTCCGTCGTTGCGCACGGAGGCGAGGCCGTCGTTCTCTAGATCGCCGAATCCGTTGTATGGGTCTTCGGAGAGCTGCTTGCAGAGTTTCTTCTCGAGGTCGGTGAGGGTGATGTTGATTTGCTTGCCGTCGAGGTAGAGGTTACGCATTTTGATCGGTGTCCTTTCGTTTGTTTGGCTGACGATCATTATTATACTCAATATTGAGTAGTTGAGCAAGTCGTCGTGTCGCAATAATCTGGGCTTCGTCCTTTCGCTTGGCTGACACCTGCGGGAGACAGCGCCGGCATATAACGCCGGCGCTTTTCGTTTGCCTATAATCGGTCTAAGGGGAGCCGGTTTGAGTCCGGCAGCGTAGGCGGCATACCACCATCGAGGAGCCGCAGCCTAGGAGCGTGGAATCATGCGCAGGTGCGGCCTACGTCCCCGGCTTCACGCGCCTAACGCCACTGCCTTCACCGCAGCTCGCAGCCTGTCGTCTGGCATGGCCACGTAGCGTTGCGTGGTCTCCACGCTTTCGTGCCCCAGAAGTTTCGACACCAATAGCAGATCGTGTGTGGCTCCGTAGGTCACGGTGGCGTACCTGTGCCTGAGGCTGTGGCCGGTCCATCCGTCACCGAGCAATTTGCTGAGTCTTTTGCCGACGTAGGTGGTGCAGACGTGGCCTCCCCACCTACCTTCGAACACGTAGCCTCCGTCATGGCCAGATGCGGCAATACGGATGCTATCGGCGAGATCGTCGCCCAATGGCACGATTCTCTGCCTGTCTCCCTTGCCTACGACGATGAGGCTCCATCCGACGAGGTCTCGCATCAGGTCGCCGGCCTTGACCTTGGCGATCTCGCATCGTCTCAGCCCGGCCTCGGCCGCCAGTCGTATCATCAGCTTCTCCTCATGGTCGGCGTTGGCCAATGCCTTGAGCACCACAACGTCCGGGCATGGCCTCGGATGCGCCTGAGGGCGTCTGACCGACGGCAACGCCTCGCTCGGGTCGTCGTCCGCCCTGCCCGTGACCTTGAGCCAACGGAAGAATGAGACGCAGGCGTTCCTCGCGCTCTTCCGCGTCTCGGGCTTCCACGAGCGTGCGGCGAAGTAGTCCACGAGATCGTCGGCCTCGACGTCCTGCGGGCATCCCCCCAGCTCGTGGCTGAGCTGGGTTATCTGGCATCGCCTCGTGGTCAGCGTGCCGTCCGAGTATGCGGCCGCCTTGAGTGAGTCGAGCCACTTGCTTACCGATTCGCGCCATCCCGGCGCTGGTTCCCTGTGTTTTGGCATGGCAACCACCCTGCCTCCGAGAAACTGTCCGGCCATGCACCATCGCATGGCATGTCGAAAAAAGAACAGCCGCCAGTCACGATATTGACTGGCGGCCATTACTCACCCTTGTAGCGGGGCATGGATTTGAACCATGGACCTCTGGGTTATGAGCCCAGCGAGCTACCGAGCTGCTCCACCCCGCGTCGGCTTGTCTTTTAGACAGCTTTATCTACAATAGGGGCAATTTTCAGGAAGTCAACTCGGCGTGTTGTGCTGAATCATGGCCCTGAGCATGTTCTCCTCGGCCAATCGGTTCCAGCAATCCTCTCCGGGAGAGGGGGCCAACGAGAAAGACAGTAATAGCGCGCTATAAATGGCCGTTATAGGAATGCCGGGGAGCGATATCCAAGAAATTGACATAATAGAGGGTATGCCTATCAAGATCCCCAGTGGCCTTCCGGCCAGAGACATTCTCGACTCGGAGCGCATCTTTGCGCTCGAGAAGCCCGAGGCGGAGCGTCAGCGCGTCCGCCCGCTCAGACTGGTGATTCTGAACCTCATGCCCAAGAAGATCGAAACCGAGACGCAATTGCTGCGTCTGATCTCCAAATCGCCGTTGCAGGTCGAGATCGACTTCATGAAGACCTCCACGCATGAGGCCACGCATGTCTCCGCCGACCATCTGGTCAAGTTCTACGAGAATCTCGACGCCTTCCGCGACAACTACTACGACGGCTTCGTGGTGACCGGTGCTCCCGTGGAGCATATGCCATTCGAGGACGTGGACTATTGGGACGAGTTCAAGACGATTCTTGACTGGGCGTCCACGCACGTGTTCTCCACCATGTATCTGTGCTGGGGTGCCATGGGCGCGCTGTACGAGCGTTACGGCATCCATAAGGTGGATTACGCCGAAAAGATCTTCGGCGTATTCCCCCAGTATTTGCAGGATGAGTACTGCTTCCTGACCAACGGTTTTGACGAAATTGCACTGCAGCCGCACTCGCGTCTGGCCGGCGTGAATGAGGATGAGGTGCGTGCCAACCGCAATCTGCAGATTCTGACATGGGGTCCGCAGTCGGGGCCAGGGCTCATCGCCACGCGCGACTTCTCCGAGGTGTTTGCGCTCGGCCACTGGGAATACGGCAAATACACGCTTGCCGAAGAATATGAGCGCGATATGGCCAAGGGGCTGACCAATGTGCCGTTCCCGCAGAACTATTTCCCGCATGATGATCCGAAACTGGAGCCGCTGTTCGCCTGGCGGGCACATGCGAACCTGCTGTGGCGCAACTGGTTGAACTGGGTGTACCAGACCACGCCGTATGACCTGACCGAGGTTCCGGGGCTGCGTGCCGAAAAGAAGCTCGGCACCGATCGCTCGATTCGCCATGAGCCCGGCGGTCCGCGCGAGGATGATTTCAAGCCGTTCCTCAACGACGGCTACGGCGTTATTGAGGGCTGATCGTTCGCACAGTGGACTGTAATCTGTTCACGATACGGACGATTGAATGAACATAATCCTACACATCGGCGAGATGCGACTAATAGCAAACAACACTCGCGAAGTGCCGGGAAAAGCCTTACGGCAGTAGGGATGAGAAAAGACGCGCCGAGGTGGGCTTGACTTTGTCTAGACACAGGCAAATAATCACTCTTCAGTCATTCGGAGTCGAATGCCCAGCGCTGACTCCGTGTCCACGCTCGGCAGACTCCGCATCGAGACGACGAAAGTAACGAGTCCGTCACATTCGCCCGCCCGGTGGGTTTAAACTGACACCTGACATTGAAGAAGCAGGAGGCGTGAATATGGTCGGTTCGTTCGGCGCAGGATTGCTGTTGGCGAACGAGGGCGCTCATCTGCCCTCAGTCAACGACTTCCTACCCCCGGAGATCCTGTTCCAGGGCACTCCGTTTGCCATCAACCGTATTATCCTGATCCGCATCGTGGCCACCGTCGTACTGTTGGTGGTGCTCGGTATTACCGCCAAGCATGCCAAGCTCATCCCCGGCCGTTGGCAGGGTGTGGTCGAGTACGGTCTTGACTTCGTGCGTGACAAGGTCGTTTATGACGTGATGGGTGAGGCTCGTGGCAAGCGCTACGTGCCGATGATTACCACCATCTTCTTCACGATCTTTGTCTTCAATCTGTGCGGCGTCATCCCTGGTATGAACATGGCTGCCACCGCCACGGTGGTCATGCCGTTGGTGTTCGCTCTGTGGACCCTGATTCAGTACTGGGTCACCGCAGCCCGCTCGCAGGGTCTCGGTCACTATCTGCGCCACGAGCTGTTCACGCCTGGTGTGCCGTGGCCGGTCTATTTCCTGCTGGCCCCGATCAACCTGCTTGAGTTGTTGATCATTCGCCCGGCTTCCCTGACTATCCGTCTGTTCGCCAACATGGTGTCTGGCCACCTTATGGTCGCCACTTGCTTGGCCTTCGCGCAGTACTGGATGGTTGACGCGGCCAACAAGCTGCAGGGCATCCCGGTGGGTGCGCTGTGGTTCGCCGGTGGCTTCGCCATGACGTGCTTCGAGGCGTTCGTTGCCTTCCTGCAGGCTTACGTTTTCGCCATTCTTTCCACCGTGTACATCAACCTAAGCTTCCCGGAGGAGTGAGGTTCAACCCCCTCTTTCGGAACCCGGCCTCGCCTAGATAGGCAGGACCGAACGAAATAAGATTTATAACGTCGCCAAGTACGTTAGAAAGGAAACACAATGGATATCATCACCCTCGCAGAGGTCGCCGGCAACCTGTCCGTCATCGGTTACGGTATCGGTACTCTTGGCCCTGGCATTGGTCTGGGCATCCTCTTCGGCAAGGCCATGGAATCCACCGCTCGTCAGCCTGAGATGTCCGGCAAGATCCAGACCATCATGTTCATCGGCCTGGCTCTGGTCGAGGTGCTGGCACTGATCGGCTTCGTCGCTGCCCTGATCATCTGATCACCGCTGATCAACAGACGAAAACCGATTATGTCCATCACTGAAAGGAGGGCTTGATGACACAAGCAGCAAGCGGGATTGACCTGTTCATTCCCGAGGTCTATGACATCGTATGGTCGCTGATCATCCTCGTCATCGTCGCTGTGTTCTTCTACAAGTTCTTCATGCCGAAGTTCAATGCGATCTTCGACGAGCGCGCCGCCAAGATTGAAGGCAACATCGCCAAGGCGGAGCAGGCTAAGAAGGATGCGGACGAAGCCAAGGCCAAGTATGAGGCCCAGCTGAGCACCGCCCGTGTGGACGCCGCCAAGATTCGCGACGACGCCCGTGCCGAGGCGTCCCACATCATCTCCGATGCCCGTTCTCGTGCCGAGTCCGATGCGGCTCAAATCACCGCTTCCGCGCAGCGCTCGATCGAATCCCAGCAGCAGCAGGCCATCGTTTCGCTCAAGGGCGAGGTCGGTGCTCTTGCCACCGCGCTTGCCGGCAAGATCCTCGGTGCCAAGCTGGAAGACAACGACGTGCAGTCCTCGATGATCGATTCGATGATCGACGATTTGGACGCCAAGAAGTGACTGTGACCATTCGTAACCAGAAAGGGAGGTGACCATGCGAGGAGAGGCATCTCGTATTGCAGACCGCGAGTCGCGTGATTCGCTGGCCCCGAAACTGCGCGACACCCATGAGGACGCGTGGCGGATCGGCAACGAACTGTTCACGATTACCAGCGCGCTGGACAACAACATTCAGCTGGAGCGTGCACTGACCGACCCATCCCGCCCGACTGCCGATAAGGTGGCCGTGTTCAAGGAGATGGTCGGCGATCAGGTGCACCCGATGACCACAGAGATCATGACTGATCTGGTCTCCCGCCGTTGGAGCCGTGCCAGGGATATCGCCAATGCAGTAGAGGACTTCGGTGTGGACGCCATGATGTACTACGCCGACGCCACTGACTCCACGTTGCACGTATCCATCGAGCTGTCCCGACTGCATTCCTCTTTGCTGAATTTGCCGGTTGTGCGCTCGAAGCTTTACGACGACCAAGCCCCCAGCGAGGTTCGTGTCAAGCTGTTCCGTGAGCTGTTCGGAGATAAGAATCTGAACAAGGTCACGATGAGGCTTGCCGAGCACGCCACCTGCAACCTGCGTCGCCGCCGCTATCTGGAAACCATCCAGTGGCTGATCAAAAAGTTCTCCCGCCATATGGGCCAGTCGATGATCACCGTGACCACCGCAGCCCCGCTGAAGGAAGAGCAGATCAAGCGACTGATCGATGTCTACTCCGCCAAGGTGGGACGTCAGGTGCACATCAACTCGGTGGTCGATCCGACCGTACTGGGCGGCATGCGCATTCAGGTGGGCGACGAAGTCACGGACAACACCGTGGTCGCACAGCTGCAGAACCTGCACCGCAGGGTACAGACGGAAGCAAGCCCGGTCTGAGAGCTGAGCCCATCCGCCCAACACAAGCAAAAGACTTGACTGAACAATAACCAATAGAAGGAGTGATCATGGCAGAACTGACCATCGATCCCGCCTCGATTCGCAAGGCCCTCGACGACTTCGTTGCGTCGTACAAGCCGAGCGACACCCCCACCCAGGAAGTGGGCTATGTCGCCACGGCCGGTGATGGCATTGCGCACGTGACGGGATTGCCTGGTTGCATGGCCAATGAGCTGCTGACGTTCGAAGACGGCACGCTCGGCCTGGCGTTCAACCTTGACGCCCGTGAGATCGGCGTGGTTATCCTCGGCGATTTCGCTGGAATCGAGGAAGGCCAGGAAGTGCGCCGTACCGGCGAAGTGCTCTCCGTGCCTGTCGGCGACGGCTACCTCGGCCGCGTCGTGGATCCGCTGGGCAACCCGATTGATGGCCTGGGCGAGATCCAGGGCATCGAAGGCCGCCGTATCCTCGAGGCGCAGGCACCCGACGTGATGCACCGCCACCCAGTCGACGAGCCGCTGTCCACTGGTCTGAAGGCCATCGATGCAATGACCCCGGTCGGTCGCGGCCAGCGCCAGCTCATCATCGGCGACCGCCAGACCGGTAAGACCGCCATCGCGATCGATACCATCATCAACCAGAAGGCCAACTGGGAATCCGGCGACCCGAAGAAGCAGGTTCGCTGCATCTACGTGGCCATCGGTCAGAAGGGCTCCACCATCGCTTCGGTGAAGCAGAGCCTGGAAGACGCCGGTGCCATGGAGTACACCACCATCGTGGCCTCCCCGGCAGCTGATTCCGCTGGCTTCAAGTACATTGCCCCGTACACCGGCTCGGCCATCGGCCAGCACTGGATGTACAACGGCAAGCACGTGCTCATCGTCTTCGACGATCTGTCCAAGCAGGCAGAGGCCTATCGTTCGATTTCCCTGCTGCTGCGTCGTCCGCCGGGGCGTGAGGCTTACCCGGGCGATGTGTTCTACCTGCACTCTCGTCTGCTCGAACGTTGCGCCAAGGTCTCCGATGACCTGGGCGGCGGTTCGATGACGGGTCTGCCAATCGTCGAGACCAAGGCGAACGATGTGTCCGCCTACATCCCGACCAACGTGATCTCCATTACCGATGGCCAGATCTTCCTGCAGTCCGATCTGTTTAACGCCAACCAGCGCCCCGCCGTGGACGTCGGTATCTCGGTCTCTCGAGTCGGTGGCGCCGCACAGACCAAGGCTCTGAAGAAGGTCTCCGGTACCTTGAAGATCTCCTTGGCGCAGTACCGCTCGCTGGAATCCTTCGCCATGTTCGCCTCCGATCTGGATGCGGCATCCAAGGCCCAGCTGACCCGTGGTGCTCACCTGACCGAGCTGTTGAAGCAGCCGCAGTTCCACCCGTATTCCATGGAGCAGGAAGTCGTGTCTGTGTGGACCGGCACCCACGGCAAGCTCGATGACCTCGAGCTGTCCGACGTGCTTCCGTTCGAGCAGGGACTGCTGGACTACATCGACCACAACACCGACATCCTGAAGACCATCCGCGAGACCGAAGACTTCACCGCCGATACCGAGGCTGCCCTCGATAAGGCCGTGGACGAATTCCGTTCGACCTTCGTTTCCTCCAACGGCAAGCCGCTGGTCGAGAAGAAGCCGGACGTTGCCAAGGCAGCGCCGGTCGATCAGGAAAAGATCGTGGCGGGAGAGAAGTAAGCCATGGGCTCGCAACTCGCATTGAAATCACGCATCCACTCCACTGAGTCGTTGGCCAAGATCTTCAACGCTCAGGAGATGATCGCGTCTTCGCATATCGCCAAGGCCCGTGATGTGGCCCTGAACGCGAAGCCGTACACTGATGCGATTTTCGATGCCGTGCAAGCGTTGGTGGCACACACCCATATCACGCATCCGATCGCAGTGAAGGACGAGAACAACCCTCGCGTGGCTGTTCTCGCCCTCACCTCGGATCGTGGCATGGCCGGCCCGTACACCTCTTCGATTATCCGTGAAACGGAATCGCTGCTCGCCCGCCTTGATGCGGCCGGCAAGCAGCCGGAGCTGTTCGTGTACGGACGTCGCGGTTCGACGTACTACAAGTACCGCAACCGTGACATCGCGGCCACATGGGAAGGCGACACCGACCAGCCCGGCGTGGAAATTGCTGAAACCATCTCCAGTACGTTGATGGATGCCTACATGAAGCCGGCGGAGCAGGGTGGAGTTTCCGAACTCTACATCGTCTACACCGAGTTCATCAACATGGTGGTGCAGAAGGTGCGCGTGCTGCGCATGCTGCCCGTCGAGATCGTGGAGAACGAGGCCAAGGTCCCCGCTCCTGATGAAGAGGCTCCGGCTGTGGCGGACGTGGCTCCGCTGTACACCTTCGAGCCGAGCATCGAGGAAGTGTTGGATGCCATTCTGCCGAAGTACATCCAGTCCCGTATCCACGAATGCCTGCTGACAGCTGCCGCATCGGAGACCGCAAGCAGGCAGAACGCCATGCACACGGCTACCGACAACGCTCATAACCTGATCGATGACCTTACCCGCAAGCTCAACGCCTCGCGTCAGGCCTCGATTACCCAGGAACTTACCGAAATCATCGGCAGCGCCGACGCGCTGAACAAAGAGGAAGAGTAGGAACGCATATGGCTGACAACCAGACCACAGCGGCCGAGCCTACCGACGGTCGCGTCACCCGCGTCCAGGGCTCGGTTATCGACGTTGAATTCCCGGTGGGTCATCTGCCCGACATCTACAACGCCCTGAAAGTAAAGATCGTCAACACCGGCGCCAAGGAAGAGGGCGAGGCAAAGGTCACTGAAATCACCCTTGAGGTCGAACAGCACCTCGGTGATTCCACGGTTCGTTGCGTCGCCCTGAAGCCTACCGACGGCCTGGTCCGTGGCACTTTGGTCTCCGACACCGGAGCCCCGATTTCCGTGCCGGTCGGCGATGTGACCAAGGGCCACGTCTTCGACGTGTCCGGCAACATCCTCAACAAGAAGCCGGATGAGACCATCACCGTCACCGAGCGTTGGCCTATCCACCGCAACCCGCCGGCCTTCGATCAGCTGGAGTCCAAGACCCAGATGTTCGAGACGGGCATCAAGGTCATTGACCTGCTGACCCCGTACGTGCAGGGTGGCAAGATCGGTCTGTTCGGTGGTGCAGGTGTGGGCAAGACCGTGCTGATTCAGGAAATGATTCAGCGCGTGGCCCAGAACCACGGCGGTGTGTCCGTGTTCGCCGGCGTTGGTGAGCGTACCCGTGAGGGTAACGATTTGATCGGCGAGATGGGCGAGGCCGGCGTGCTCGAGAAGACCGCACTGGTCTTCGGCCAGATGGATGAGCAGCCGGGTACCCGTCTGCGCGTGCCGCTGACCGCACTGACCATGGCTGAGTACTTCCGTGACGTGCAGAACCAGGACGTGCTGCTGTTCATCGACAACATCTTCCGTTTCACTCAGGCCGGTTCTGAGGTGTCCACCCTGCTGGGTCGTATGCCTTCCGCCGTGGGTTACCAGCCGAACCTGGCCGATGAGATGGGCTCCCTGCAGGAGCGCATCACCTCGACCCGTGGTCACTCGATCACCTCGCTGCAGGCCATCTACGTGCCTGCCGATGATTACACCGACCCGGCTCCGGCCACGACCTTCGCCCACTTGGATGCAACCACCGAGCTTTCTCGTGACATTGCCTCCAAGGGTATCTACCCGGCTGTGGACCCGCTGAGCTCCACTTCGCGAATCCTCGATCCGCGTTATGTGGGCCAGGCTCACTACGACTGTGCCAACCGCGTCAAGGCGATTCTGCAGCGTAACAAGGAGCTGCAGGACATCATCGCCTTGATCGGTATCGACGAGCTCGGCGAAGAGGACAAGACCACCGTGAACCGTGCTCGTAAGATCGAGCAGTTCCTCGGCCAGAACTTCTACGTGGCTGAGAAGTTCACCGGTCGTCCCGGCTCCTACGTGCCGGCCGACGAGACCATCGAGGCCTTCACCCGCATTTGCGACGGCGTATACGACGACGTTCCGGAGCAGGCATTCTCCGGCATCGGTGGCATCGACGACCTCGAAGAGAAGTGGCACAACATGCAGAAGGAACTGGGTGCGTGATGGCCGCGGAAAAAACCACGATGAAGGTCAACATCGTCGCTGCCGACCACCCCGTGTGGCATGGCGACGCGGCGAGCGTGACCATTCCCGCCTCCGAAGGTGGCATGGGCATCCTGCCCGACCATGAGCCTGTGCTCACGGTGATCAAGCAGGGTACGCTCACCGTGGTTGAGCCCGATGGCGATCGCCACATGTTCGAGGTGACCGACGGATTCATCTCCTTCGACTCGAACAAACTCACTGTGGCGGTCGAGCGCGGCCACGACGTCCAGTACTCCGGCATTGCTGAGTGACATTCACTTCGCTGTGACCCTGTAAAGGGGCTCTCTGGTTTCCAGAGAGTCCCTTTTGCTATGTGTTGCGCTACAGTGGTGGCCTATGCGAATTATTGTTGCCGACTGTTCTGCGGAGTACTCCGGCCGTCTGAATGCCTCGCTGCCGCTGGCCAAGCGCGTGCTGCTGATTAAGGCCGATTCCAGTCTGTTGATTTTTTCTGAGCTGGGCTCCTATAAGCCGCTCAACTGGATGACCGCACCCTGCACGCTGAAGGACATTACGCCCGATGGTGCTGATGATGATGTGGATACGCCGGTGCCGGAAAAAGTGCTGCGTGTGAGCGCCGATAAGGGTTCGGACATTCTGGAAGTGACGTTGCAGCACATCTATTCCGATGAGACGTATGACTTGGGCGAAGATCCTGGCCTCATCAAGGACGGTGTGGAAGACCATCTGCAGCGATACTTGGCCGAGCAGATCGAACGTATCGGCAAGGGCGCTAAGTTGGTACGCCGTGAATATCCGACAGCCATCGGTCCAGTGGACATCATGGCCATCAACGCCGAGGGCGAGCATGTGGCTGTGGAAATCAAGCGTCACGGCGGCATCGACGGCGTCGAACAGTTGACCCGCTATTGCGAGCTGCTGAATCGCGACCCGCTATTGGCCCCGGTGCATGGCATCTTCGCTGCACAGACTATTACGCCGCAGGCCCAGGTGTTGGCCAAGGATCGCGGCTTCACCTGCCTCATCCTCGACTACGACGATATGAAAGGCACGGAGGACGATAGCCTCAGGCTGTTCTGAATGCAAAGTTGCCCCCGCCAGCGGGGGCAACGCTATTTGCTGAGTGTTTAATACGCGGCGAGAATATCCACTACGAATACCAGCGTGGAGTTCGCGGGAATCGAGCCCTGTTTCTTGTCGCCGTAAGCCTGATCCGGCGGAATCACCAGCAGCACCTGGGAGCCGACGGTCTGACCAATCAGACCCTTCTGCCAGCCTTCGATCACACCGTGCTGGCCGCCGGAATACATGTCAGCCTCAAGTGTGGTGTTCTTATCCCAAGAGGAGTCGAACTGGGTGCCATCGGTCAGCCAACCGGTGTACTTGACCACCACAGTGTTTTTGTCGGTCACTTCCTTGCCGGTACCCTTGACCAGTGTCTGCGAAACCAGCGAATCGACCGCACCTTGACCGTTCATGTCGATCGACGGCTTGCCGTTCTTGGCACGCGTCACCTTCGGCAGATTGGACGGCACGTCCTTGACCTCTTCGCCGGTGGCCTTCTTCAGATCCTTGGACTTGGAAACGAACGTCATCGCCAGAATGTAGGAGTAGCCGGAAGAATCCTCGGCGTTCACACCGAAACCGATAGTGGTGTTGAGCTTGGCGCCCTTGATCTGGTCGTAATAGGTCGAAGACAGGGTGGAGGAATCGACCAGGAGCGAGCAATCCGGCGTATTTTTGGTCCACGTATCCATCAGCTCGGTGCCGTCCTTGACATTCAGGGCGATACCCTGGGCGCAGACGCGGTCACCTTCTTCGATTGTGTCGCCGTCACCCTTCTGCAGCACCACGTAGGAGCCGTCGGACACGGTCATCGGGGCTTTGAAGGAGATGGTCGGCTTCTCGCCCAGCTTGCCCTTGGCGGTTACGCCGGCAATCTGATTCGCCGTCTTGGAAGAGGACGACTTCGAGGAGTCGCTCTTGGAATCGGACGAGTTCGAGCAGCCGGCCAGCGAGATGCACATGATCAGCGAGCAGGCAACGGCTATGGTTTTGGTCAGGGTAGACAAAGTACGCATGGCACACCACACTACCGGTAAACCCTGATTTTCAGCCTTTCTAGGTAATAGACAGGTGAAGATTGTAGAATAGTACCGTTATGAGTGTTGAAGAACAAGCAATGGGCCCAGATCAGGAGGCCACGGAGTCTGACGTAGTCAGTGACGTGACCGACTCGACAGATGTCATCAATGCCAATGACGTTGCCGATGCCGCCGATGGTACTGATACTGAGAGTGCCGAAGGTGTCGATGCTGAGAGCACCGAGAGTGCGGAAGACGCCGAGACGCAAAAGTCCGAGCGCCCGACTCGTCATGCCATGATCATGCGCGGCGTGGTAACGCCTATTTTCGGTTTGCTAGCTGTGGCGGCGATTGTGCTCGGAGTGCTGAACGCCACGATATGGAAGCCTTCCAGCGAGATCACCGCATCTGCCAACGTGACCGGTTCTCGCTATGTGGTTACCGATCCCGGCGTGCTCACCTTGTTGGATAAGAACACGACGATGACCGTGAAGTCCTCCTCGTCCAAGGATGAGACATGCGTAGCCTTGGCCTCCACCAAGGATGCAGCCGGTTGGGTAGCAAGCGAGAAGTCCTATCAGCGCATCAGCGGTTTGACTTCTTGGACCGAGCTCGGCGTTCAGAAGGGTGAGCCCACCAAGAACCAATCGGGCTCGTCGGATGACGCCAACGAGGTGGCATTCAAAGACACCGATATGTGGACTTCCGTGAAGTGCGGCAATGGTTCGGTGACCTTGGATAGCAAAGATCCTGCCGTTTCGACCGTGGCCATCATGGATCTCGGTTCACATAAGGCGTCCGCCACTATCAGCATGCACTGGGTGCGTTCTGAAGTTCCCGATTTCGCCATGCCGTTCTACCTGTCCGGCGGTCTGCTGGCGGTAATCGCGGTGTTGTGTGCGTCCGTGTTCGCCATGCCGCCGCATAAGCGCCGTAAGCGCATTGTGGAGGGCAAGGCCACTGCGTCAACGGGGCCGTCGTTCGCGGAACAGGTTGAACAGGGAATTATTGGCAACGGCTCGATTCCGGCTGAAGTGCCGCCGACCGGCCGTAAGCGTCGCCGCCATGCCGCACACCGTCGCAGTTCCAAGAAGACCGTGCCCGCCGAGTCGGCCGAATCTCCCACGATTATCGATCCCGCGTCCCGCAATTTGGTCGCCGATCAGCAGTCCGGCGAAGCGGGGGAGATCGAGGCGATGCCGGATACCGAGTCGACATCAGTGATTTCTCCTGATGAGTTGCAGGCATACTTCTCCCGTTTGGCTCAGGAAGTCAATGACAGTGAAGCCTCGGATAGTGCTGCGGCCGATGATGTGGACAACCAGGAGGAGAACTGATGAGCATGCGTTGGAACAAACTGTGCGTCGCCGCCCTCTCCGTTGCCGCGCTGATTATGCCGTTGGCTGCTTGCGAAGGTCAGCTGCCCACCCCGGCCGCTGACTCATCCACCAAGGCTCAGCCGGATTTGACTGAGGCGCAGGAGAAGAAGATTCGTGCCAAGATCCTGGAAACGATCGATCAGGCCGACGCGGCTCGATCCGCGGACGGCTATAAGGCCGTGATGGGCGGGCCTCAGCTGGAGATTCGCACCAGCCAGGCCACCATTGCCCAGAAAAGCGGCTCGATGTCCAAGTATGCGACCATTCCTAAGGACATCGCCCAGGTGGTGATTCCCACGGATGACGGCTGGCCGCGCTCGGTATTCACCATCACCACCACTACCGAAGACCAGCAGTCCAAGCGTTTATTGGTGCTGAATCAGGAATCAGCCCGTCAGAATTACAAGCTGATGGCCATGGCGCGTCTGTTTGAGGGAGCGCAGCTGCCGAAGTTCGAGGTGCCGACCATCGGTTCGAGAATGGGTACCGATAAGGATGAGAATCTGGTGGCCACGCCTGCCGATGCGTTGACCCAGTATGCCGATGTGCTGCAGAACGGTGCGAATAGCAAGTTCGCCTCGCAATTCGCGGATGATCAGCTGCGTCAGAAGATCGCCGAACTGACCAACACCGTGCAGGAAGGCATCGCCCGCAACAACGGTACGCAGGAGCAGACCTTCACTGCCGCGCCCGACCAGATGTGGGTGATGCGCACGGCTGATGGTGGCGATTTGGTTGTGGGTCGTGTCGATTCCGTGTGGACTCGTCAGGCCGGTGACGGACGCGAATCCCAGCCCGCCTCCGATGATGAGAAGATCCTGTTCAACAGCGACAAGTACACCAGCACCATGAAGGTCACATACGTGAACGTGGTGGCGTTGTACATTCCTTCGGCCAACTCCGGTCAACAGATCACCGCCGTGGGTGCCGACCGCACTCCGGTCAAGGTCGAGGCGCTGTAAGTTCCCACCACGTAGTAATTTCCCCCCACCGCGATGTCAGACGAATTTTGTCTTTCGCAGAATAACGCTGTTTTGGGTAACCACGTGGTGGTGATTCACTACGTGGTGGGAATTTCACCGCGTAGTGGAAGAATGGCTACGCGGCGGGAATCGGCACTACAATCGATTCCAGCATTGTTTGATTGTCGGGCGTGCGAATCGTGCGCGTACATGTGGAGGCATATATGGCTGATCAGCAGCAGTTCAATCCAGGAGTATCGTTGGCGGGTGCTGTCGATTTGGAAGCGCTGAAGCATCAGGTCAAGGCTGAGCCAGGACAGGCTGGCGGCGCACCGGCAGCTGGTGGCTATGTGATCGACACCACCGAGAACACCTTCCAGGCGATGGTGCAGACCTCCGCCACGTTCCCGATTCTGCTGTTGCTGTGGGTGCCCACTGACGACCGTCTTTTCTCGATGGCTCGCGCGCTGGGCGATGCGGTGAATGGTCTCAATGGCCAGATTCAGCTCTCCCGCATTGACATCGCGACTAATCCTTCGATCGCACAGGCACTGCAAGTGCAAGGTGCGCCGGCCTTGTTTGCGCTGATTTCCGGTCGCCCGATGCCGTTGCTACAGGGTCTGCCGGGTGATGATGAGCTGAAGCAGCTCACCGACGAAGTGATTCCCAAGATTATTCAGGCCGCTGCCCAGTCCGGCGTCAACGGCACTGCGCCGTATTCCGGCGATCCTGATTCCGATGCTGCCGCGAGTACCGGTGCGACTGGTGCTGATACGGAGCAGGTGCCTCCCGAGCACGCTGAGGCTCATCGCTTAGCCGAGGAAGGCGACTACGCCGGTGCCGCCGCTGAATATGCACGTGTTATGGAATCCGATCCGTCTGATGCACTGGCCGCCCGCGAACATGCCAAGGCGCTTTTGCTGGCCCGTTCCGGTTCCGCGGATGTGCGCGAGGTGCGTGCCGCCGCAGCCTCTGCGCCCGACGATGTGGAAGCGCAACTGGCCGTGGCTGATATCGATATGATTGGCGGCCAGATCCAGGATGCTTTTGACCGTCTGCTTGACTTCTTGGCCGCAGGCCATAAGGGCGATCTCGAGGCGGTGCGTCAGCGCCTGCTCGAGTACTTCACCATCCCCGAACCGACCGACCCGCGCCTAGCTCGTGCCCGTCGCCGTCTCGCAACCCTGATGTACTGATTTTCCTTGGCTTCCCTCGGGTGAGGCCGAGCCGTGAAGCAAACAGCCCGGTGGGCTGTTTGTAGGCGAGGGCGAGACGATAGTCGAGCCAGAAAGCTACGGGGCAAAGCCCGTCCTTAATTGCGGCTGAGCTGGCTGTTACGCCATCCGGTTTTTCCCGAAATACTGCTGGAACCGTGGCCCGTCCACAGCCAGCTCCTCTTCAAAGTCGTCGGCCCATGTGCTGAACGGCTTGGCAGCCAGTCCGTCATTGTTGAATCGCGCCTGATCGGTGATTTCGGTAACGCAGAACTTCGGAATCGTCAGATTGGTTACTGGTCCCGATCGTTCGGCCTCGGCCACGATAAGAGGCGCATTGAGCCCGCCAAACACATCCACACTCCAGCCGTCCTCCGCAATCCATACGGAATAGCGGTTCTTGATAACTACTTCGCCGCCGCGCTTGATGAGTTCCGCGGCAATGCGGGCGTCAACCTCACGCTCCACTTCATATCGGGTGCCGCCCACGGACGGTCCCTTAACGGTAACGAAGGCCTCCGAGAACTGCTCGCGGTGCTCATCCAGCACGGCAATCGGGTCGATGTCAGGGGTCATATTGACGCTCACCTTGTGTGAGACCAACCTGACGCGCAGCGCATAGTTGTCGGCATGCACGTAGTAGCTCTGGATGATGAGGGCCGGGATGTCGCCGTCGTTGTATTCGTCTGGCAGCTCGCGGCAGAAGAAGCGGCGTTCGTATTCGAAGTCATCTGTAGGTTCCGACATAACCCCATTGTAGAGCCGTTTACGGCGTTTCCCTAGGTTTTGCCGGTGATTGGCCTCACAATATGGTCATGATGCCGGCTGGGCTGCGCTGTTCGATGATAGTGGCTTGGCGCGGGTGATGGTTGGTGTACAGTAAAGGAGTTGCTCGGGTTTGTAGCTCAGTGGATAGAGCGTCTGTCTCCGGAACAGAAGGTCGTGGGTTCGATCCCCATCAAGCCCACCAGTGGGGCTTTCGGCATATGTCGAAAGCCCTTTTTTCATGCTCGCTCAGGGTTCCCTGAGTTTTCCCTGAGGGCATCCATGAATACCCCATGGAATGCTGTTGTGTTGGGTTTTAAGAGCGCGTAATGAAATGGATTGAGGTCGTGGAACTCACCCCATGAGGAGGTGTGCGATGATCCGGAACGGGTCGCAGCGGCGTTGGTTGGTTCACTTGCTCGCTATGGTACTGGCGCTGTCTCTGGTGACGGGATTCGCGGTTACGGCGGGCCTGCGTGTGCGTCGCAAGGAACAGCCGTTCTGGCATATGTGGTGAAGCATCCCGGAAGCGCTCTGCTGCATATCGCCCGGGCGGTGAGGCGGAATATGGCCGCATGGCGGGCAGTGGCATCCGTAAGCGTGCCTGCGCTCGGTAAACTGCTACGTAATCGGGTTCGCTAATCCAACAAGAGGAGCACATAATGAGCGAGAAGATGGAAGCCGTAGCTACTTCGGAGGCCCCGGCCGCGCTGGGCGCGTACAGCCAGGCGGTGAAGGCCAATGGTTTCGTGTTCGTGTCCGGTCAGCTGGGTATTGATCCGACCACCGGTGAGCTGGCAGGGGATACCGCGGGCGAGCAGGCCGCGCAGGCGCTGAAGAACATCAAGCATATTCTCGACACCGCCGGTACTGGCATTGAGCATGTGTGTCGTGCCACCATTTACCTGAAGAACGTTGAGGATTTCAAGGAAGTGGACGCTCGCTACGCCGAGGTGTTCATCGGTTCCGTGAAGCCCGCACGTGTGGCCTTTGGCAACAACATGATTCCCAAGGGTGCACTGGTGGAGATCGACGCCATCGCCGTGGAGTGACGTATTTGCCCCCGCTGGCGGGGGCTGCCCGGCAATAGTCGGACGGAGGGGGTGGTTTTGGCTGTGAGCTGAGACCACCCCCAGTCAGATGTGCTGACGGCATCCACCAGCGGGGCTGGTAATGCATGGTTTGGGCGTCGGTTCGTGCCACAATAGTGACCATGGCATCCAAAGGAAAACCGTCGCCGCGTTCGGCTGTGAGCCCGCTGAGCGACGAACAGGTCAAGCGTCTGGCAGGCAGCCATACACTTGTGGACCCCACCAATTACTATCCGACTGGTCCGCGTACGCCGAACCAGCCAGAGATCAACGCCCAGAACCCCAAGGCCACCAAGCGACTGCTGGCCGGTGTTTCCGTGGTATTCCGCGCTAGTTGCAAGACCAAGGCATGGGGTCTTGACCATGTGCCGGAAACCGGCCCGTTCATTACCGCGGCCAGCCACATCACCATGTTCGATGTGTTCGTGCCGATGATGAGCCTGTTCCACATGGGCCGTCGCCCGCGTTACATGGCCAAGGCCGAGATGGCCAAGTGGCCGCTGATCGGCAAATGGTTCCAATTGGTCGGCATGCAGCCGGTGCAGCGTCGCTCCGGCAAGGCCAAGCAGATCGAGGAGACCTCAATCGATATTCTTACTTCCGGCCGCCCCCTCACTGTTTGGCCGGAAGGCACGGTGACCCGCGACCCGAAGAAATGGGTGATGAGCATCAAGGAGGGTGTAGGATACATTGCGCTTGAAGCCTCCCGCAGACTTGGCCATCAAGTGCCGCTCTACCCTGCAGTGACGTGGGGCGCGGCTTCCATCAACCACTGGTGGCCGTGGCCTCGCAAGAATGTGGTGATGTGCTACGACGAGGCGCTCGATTATTCCGATCTGCTTGTTGACATGGATTCCTGGGGCGATGAACCGCCCGCCGAGGCCGTGGACGAATTGATGTGGCGCGTATTCAAGCGCATGAACACGGTGTTGGAGGAGATTCGCGGCGAGCGATTCCCGGCAGAAGGCTATTGGGATTACCGTTCCATGAGCCGTAAGCCGTGGCCCGAGGCTGGTGGCCAGTTCCCGGCGGTGGAGTAGCATAACGCGCAGTTGCGCGCAGCGAAAATAGGAATTTGATATGGGTAGGAGAATAACGGTTCTCGGTGCAGGAGTATGGACGGAGCCGTAAAGGCGACAGCCCGGTGGGCTGTCGGTAGGCGACGCCGAACGGCGATAGCCGTGAGGTGAAAAAAACAGCACTCCATGCGACAAGCGAAGGTAGGAATTTGATATGGGTAGGAAAATAACGGTTCTCGGTGCAGGAGCATGGGGTACTGCTTTCGGCCAGGTGCTGGCGGATGCCGGCAATGACGTGACCATGTGGGCCCGTGAACCGGAAATCGTCGAGGATATCCGGGACAATCGGCGCAATGGTGTTCGCCTGCCGTCTGTCAAGAAGCTGCCGGATGCCATCACCGCCACTGGCAATCGCGCCGAAGCCGTCAAGGATGCCGATATTGTGGTCGTGGCCATCGCCGCCCAGTTCGCCCGTGTGGCACTCGTTGAGTTCAGGGGATTGATTCCCGAGCATGCCATCGTGGTCAGCCTGATGAAGGGCATCGAGCGTAACACCAACAAGCGCATGGATGAAGTGGTTCGTGAGACCCTTGATTTGCCGGCTGACCGCTTTGCCGCCATCTCCGGCCCGAACCTGTCCAAGGAAATCGCCGATCGTCATCCCGCAGCCACCGTGGTGGCCTGCGAGAACATCGACAACGCCACCATCGTGGCCGAGGCCTGCACCACCAAATACTTCAAGGCGTTCGTGACCACTGATGTCATTGGTCTGGAAATGTGCGGCAGCCTGAAGAACGTGACCGCGCTCGCCGTGGGTATGGCTCGTGGTGCCGGTTACGGTGAGAACACCGCCGCCATGATCGAGACCCGCGGACTTGCCGAGCTCGCTGCTCTGGGTGCTGCGGCAGGCGCCGATCCCAAGACCTTCTTTGGGCTGGCGGGTGTGGGCGATCTCATCGCCACCTGTGGCTCGCCGCTTTCCCGCAACTACACGTTTGGCTCCAACCTCGGCAAGGGGCTGAGCGTGGAAGAAGCCACTAAGGTCAGCAATGGCGTGGCGGAGGGTGTGCCTACCACGGATGCGGTGGTGGCTTTGGGCAATCAGCTTGACGTGCCCACTCCGTTGGCCTATCAGATGAGCCGTGTGCTCAATGAAGGCATTCCCTGTGCGGAAATGCTTGCCGGGCTTTTCGGGCGTGAAATCACTGTCGAGTAGACTCATAGCAGATTAGAAGTTTCGTTCAGCAGTCAAAGGATGGTTATGGCCAAGAAACGTATTGTGGTGCTCTATGGTGGGCGTGCGGATGAACATTCGATTTCCTGCATCTCCACGGCCGGCGTGCTGGCGGCTATGGATACCGAACGTTTCGAGCCGATTCCGGTGGGCATCACCAAGGACGGCAAGTGGATTATCGACGGTGAGGATCCGCGCGGCTGGAATCTGGACGGCGACGAGCTGCCGACCGTGAAGATCACGCTGAAATCCCGTCCGGTGATTCTCGACCCCTCGCGAGGCAAGGACGGTTTCTTTGCCGGTGAGCCGGATCATCTCAGCAATGCCGACTCCGGTTTTGGCACCAGCTTTGTGAGCTTGTCCGATCCTGAGATACATCACGTGCTGACCTCGCTGGGGCATGTCGATGCGGTGCTGCCTGTGCTGCATGGCCCTTACGGCGAGGACGGCACGGTGCAGGGTCTTCTTGAGATGATGGGTGTGCCGTATGTGGGCTGTGGCGTGTTCGCCTCTGCCGTCTGCATGGATAAGCACTACACCAAAGTGGTGCTCAATGCTGCCGGTATTCCGACGGCTCCCGGCATTATGGTGGATGCGCGCGCGTTCACCGCAGCCGATGTGGTCGCCCAAATCGAGGCAGCCGGACTGGCTTATCCGCTGTTCGTCAAGCCTTCCCGTGCTGGATCCAGCTTTGGCGTCACCAAGGTGGATAAAGCCGAGGATCTGGAAACCCAGCAGGACCGTGTGGCTGCTGCCATCGCCACGGCCGGTGAGCATGACTGGAAGGTGCTCATCGAGCAGGGCATCGACGGCCGCGAGATCGAATGCGCCGTGCTGTGCCCGAAGGCGGGCGATGAGCCCGAGGCCAGCTGGCCCGGCGAAATCGTGCTTGACCACCAGAATGACGACCAGTTCTATGATTTCGATTCCAAGTACATGGATGCTTCCGCCAGCCATGTGGAAGTGCCGGCCAACCTGCCCGTCAGCGTGCTTGAGGATGTACGCGACGTGGCTCGCCGTGCGTTCAAGGCCGTAGATGGAGCGGGTCTGAGCCGCGTGGATACCTTCGTGACTCCGGACGGCACCGTGATGGTCAACGAGATCAACACCATGCCTGGCTTCACGCCGATTTCCATGTATCCCAAGGCGTGGGACGCCACGGGTGTGGGATACACCGAACTCATCACCCGTCTGATCGAAGGCGTGTTGAAGTAATCTCGCAACAGCGACTGCGTGGCTTCCCTCCTTGGGAAGCCATTTTTTTTTGACGTATGGCCGTCGAGCGTCAACAGTTCATGCAGAGTTTTCCTGAGTTCGGCTAACGTATGGCAAATGGCGAATGCAATTCACTTTCACGCCAGTGTCCGGACAGATTGGACGCATAGTTTCTTTTCTTGGGATTACGGGCTGCGCGCATGCCGTGCAACGAGCCCGGTTCCCCCAGACTTTTCCGTCTGGATGATGTTGAGAAAAGGAACATTATGAACAACCTGAGTAAGATCGCGGCCGGCTCCCTTGCCGCCGTGCTTGCATTCTCCATGGCCGCCTGCGGCTCCAGCAGCGCCTCCTCCGATGGCGCCGGCGAAAGTGCCGGCAAGGCCGTCACCGTGAACGGGAAGTCCGCCAAGGCCACTTCCCTCGCCGACTTCGGCACTATGGAAGACCTCGAAAAGGCCGCCAAGGAAGAGGGTGCGCTGAACGTCATCGCGCTGCCGCACGACTGGTCCAACTACGGCGAGGTCATCGAAGGCTTCAAGAAGAAGTACCCGGAGATCAAGGTCACCGAGCTCAACCCGAACGCTTCCTCCAAGGAAGAGCTTGACGCCGCCAAGACCAACAAGGGCACCGACGCCGCCCCCGACGTGTTCGATGTCGGCCAGGCCATCGCCGCCACTTCCACCGATAGCTTCGCTCCGTACAAGGTGCAGGCCTGGGACAAGATTCCGGACACCGCCAAGGATGCCGACGGTGCCTACTACGCCGACTACACCGGCATCATGTCCGTGGGCTGGAATGCCGATAAGTACGGTGAGATCAACTCTCTGGACGATTTGCTCGATTCCAAGTTCGCCGGCACGGTGTCCTTGAACGGCAAGCCCGCCGAAGCCGGTGCCGCCTTCAACGGCTACCTGATGGTCAACCAGCTCGCAGGCGGCGACATCAATAACCTGCAGCCTGGTCTTGACTTCTTCAAGAAGCTGCAGGAAGCCGGCAACCTGACCACCGTGGACGTGACCAACGGCACCATCGACTCCGGACAGACCGGTGTGGTGTTCGACTGGACCTACAACCAGGCTTCCTACAAGAAGGAGCTCAAGGATAAGGGCGTGAACTGGAAGTACAAGACCTTCCCGAAGGCCCAGGTCGTGAGCTACTACAACCAGGCCATCAACAAGGACGCGCCGCACCCGGCCGCCGCCCGCCTGTGGGAGGAGTACCTGTACACCGCCGACGCCCAGAACCTGTGGTTCAAGGGCGGCGCCAACCCGGTGCTGCTCGACTCCATGAAGGAAGACGGCACCGTTGATCAGGACACCCTGAAGGACGCCATCACCATCGAAGGCGACCCGGTCTCCTACACCAACGATGACTCCACCCGCATCACCGAGTGGCTCCAGAACAACTGGGACAAGACGATCGGCAACTGAGGTTACCTCGCATGACTGCCGCAATCGCACAGAACGGACCTGCTGCCGCCAAGGCCGCGGGTCCGTCCGCTACTCCCTCCGCCGCTTCGTCCGTGCTGGCGAAGCATCGTCAGGAGCTGGGCACGCTTGCCTCCACGCTCCCGTTCTTTGCCTACACCGCCTGCTTCCTGCTGGCTCCCACCGTGATTGTGGTGGTGGGTGCTTTCCAGGATCGCAGCGGCGGTTTCACGCTCTCGAATTTCAATAAGATGTTCGAAGCCAACACCGTCGCGGCATTCGGCACCTCGATTCTGGTGTCCGTGGCATCTTCCGTGATCGGTGCGGTGGTGGGTGCGCTCGCCTCCTACGCGCTGGTCATCGGCGCCAAACCGAACGGTCTGCTGCGTCGCATGATCTCCGCCATCTCCTCGGTGCTCGCCCAGTTCGGCGGTGTGATGCTTGCGTTCGCGTTCATCGCCACCATCGGCATTAACGGCATCGGCACCATGCTCATCAAGACTCTGACCGGCTACACCGTGAACCCAAACTGGCTGAGCTCGCTGCCCGGTCTGATCACCATCTACTGCTACTTCCAGATTCCGCTGATGATTATTATCTTCCTGCCTGCGGTCGATTCGATTCGCCCGCAGTGGCGTGAGGCCTGCGAATCATTGGGTGGCAATACGTTCCAGTACTGGACGCGTGTGGCCTGTCCGATTCTGGCTCCCCGCTTCATCTCCGCGTTCCTGCTGCTGTTCGCTTCCGCGTTCTCCGCATACGCCACTGCCGCAGCCTTGTTCTCGCAGCGCTCGATTCTGGTGCCGTTGATGATTCAGGGTGCCATGCGCAATGAGATGGATCCTAACCAGCAGGGCTTTGCCCAAGTGCTGGCATTCGCAATGATCATCGTCGTGGCCATCGTCATGCTGCTGAGCCACGCTGTGGAAAAGAGGGCCGGACGTTGGCAGTGAATTCAGAAGATACTCGCGCGTTCGATGCTGACGGCATCGCCGGTGCTGTCGTCGCGTCCACCGTAACGTTCCCCAAGCCCCCGCAGCTGCGCGCCGCACGCCGAGCCAAGCAAAGCGTCATCAAATTCGTGATTTTGTTCGTCACGCTGGCGTTCCTGTTCGTGCCGTTGCTGGCCATGCTCATCTTCACCCTGCGTCATCCGCTCTCCGGCCGCTGGTCGGTGGCTCCCTGGATTGCGATCTTCACCGGCAACGGCGAATCGTTGGGTGCTGACCTGACAGTACTGTGGCAGGGCGTCGGCACTTCGCTGGCGCTGAGCGCGGTCACTGTGGTGATCATGCTGTTGCTGCTGGTGCCCACCATGGTCATCGTGCACATTCGCTCCAAAGCCCTGGAGCGCGCAATCGAATGGGTGGCCACTTTGCCGCTGACCATCCCGGCCATCGTACTGGTCGTCGGCCTTGGCCCGATCTACCGCTGGCTTTCGGCCGACGTGCTGAGCACCAACCCGATCTGGCTGTGCTTCGCCTACGTGATCCTCGTCATGCCGTTCGCGTTCCGCGCCATCGCCGTGGGGCTCAACTCCATCGATGTCAAGACCCTGGTCGAGGCCTCCCGTTCGCTCGGCGCCTCCTGGCCTAAGGTGTTCTTCAAGGTGATCATCCCGAACCTGTGGCAGTCGATTCTGTCGGCATCCTTCATCTCCATCGCCGTGGTGCTGGGCGAATACACCGTCGCCTCGCTGCTCGGCCGCATGAACCTGCAGGTCGCGCTCTACCAGCTCGGCCAGTCCAATTCACAAATCTCCACCGCCATGTCGCTGCTGGCTCTGCTCTTCGGCGTGGTGCTGCTCGTTGCGCTCGACTTGATTTCTGATGCGATGCGTAAGTCCAAAGAAGGTAAATGATTATGTCTTTCCGTTCGATGTTTGGCCATGAGGCTTCGCATGAGGCCGTTGCCGATGTGGCTCCGACTGTCGGCACCGGCTCCGATGTGCAGCCCGTCGCCCCCGCGACTTCCGCGCAGACTGCCGCCGAGGATGCGTTCAAGAACGATCCCACCGCTACCCTCGAGGGCGTGCGCGGCAAGGACGTGACCAAGGCCGCCAAGGCTCTGCTCAAGGACACCGTCAAGCGCGGCGGTGGCTCCATTCAGATGCAGAACGTCATCAAGATCTACCCCGGCTCTACTGTGCATGCGCTTGATGATTTCAATCTGGACATCAAGCCCGGCGAAATGGTCGTGCTGCTCGGCGGCTCAGGCTGCGGCAAGTCCACTGCGCTGCGCTCGCTTGCCGGCCTTGAGGATATTCAGGGCGGCCGCATCATGGTCGGCGGCCAGGATGTCACCGGCGTGCCGGTCAACAAGCGAGAGATGGCCATGGTGTTCCAGGCTTACTCCCTCTTCCCTCACATGACCGCTCTCGAAAACGTGGAATTCGGTCTTGAAGTGCGTGGCATGGGCAAGGCCGAGCGTCGCAAGATTGCCATGGAGCAGCTTGAGCTCGTGGGGCTTGCCGATCAGGCCAAGAAGTACACACAGCAGATGTCCGGCGGCCAGCAGCAGCGTGTGGCCTTGGCTCGTGCATTGGCAGTCAAGCCGCGCGTGCTGCTGCTCGACGAGCCACTTTCCGCCCTCGACGCCAAGGTTCGTGTGCAGCTGCGTGATCAGATTCGCCGCATTCAGCTCAACACCGGCACCACCACCGTGTTCGTGACCCACGATCAGGAGGAAGCGTTGGCTGTGGCTGATCGTATCGGCGTGATGAACAAGGGCAAGATCGAGCAGATCGCCGCTCCGCAGGATCTCTACCAGCGCCCTGCCACTGAGTATGTGGCCACGTTCATTGGTTTGACTAACCGCCTGCCCGGAGCGTCCAATGGCGACGAGGCCGTGGTCTTCGGCCAGCGTGTGCCGCTGCTCGAAGGGTCGGCCAAGGGTGATTCCGTGGCCGTGCTGGTGCGTCCGGAGAACCTGACTCTGACCGCGGCCGCACAGCATGACTCCCACGTGGGTGAGCGTGCGCGCGTTGAGGTCATCCACTTCCTCGGCTCCTTGGTGCGCGTGGATACGGTGATCGCCTCCGGCGAATACCAGCGCTGGAACAAGGGCGAGCAGCTCAAGGTCACGGTGCAGTTGCCGGCCAGCGAGTTGCCGGCTGGGCTTGCCGTCGGCGATGAGGTAGTCGTGGCTCCTCGCGCGGTCGCAGCGCTCGCTTGCTGAGCCTCGATGGGGAATCAGCCGGCAGCGTATGATAGCGAAAATTCACTGTCGGCCATAGCTGCCGATGTGTGATGGTGTGGGACAACATAAAATAATCGCTGTTTTTTGCATGTTGTCCCACTGAATTTGGGACAACATGCATGTCAAACGTTATACATGTGTGTTGTCCCATTGTGCTTCTTAGAAAATCGTTGCAATGACGCCATTCCACCGCCGCGGCCACATGGTGCGGTTTGAGGAGCGTGGGACGATACGCAAAAACAGCCTATTTTTGCATGTTGTCCCACGCGAAATGGCTATTGCCGCACAATTCCCGACTGGTATGCCTCTCGGTTTTAGCGCGGTTTTGAACATACTGCCGTATTCTTGAAGCGTGTGCATAGGCGGTCCTCGGACCGGTAATAGGGGGAATCCATGAGCAAACCGCAGACGCCGCAAACCGAGCAGGGAACTCAAACAACGTTGCCGCAGCAGTCGGGTAACTGGTGGTTTGTGGCATATCGACGCTTTTCGATAGTGGGCGTGGCGCTCGCGATTATGGTGGCGTTTTGGATTGGGCTCAACATGCTGGCCACCGGTGCATTACATCAGTTTGCCGGTAACGATGTGCCTACGTGGGCGGTGTTGCTGGCCTCCTCGGGCCCGCTGTATCTGGTGGCCATGCCGCTCAGCATGCTGGTGTTCACGCGCGTGCCCGCCATCAGCACCCGCCAATTTGCCATGAAGCCGGGCGAATTCATCCCGCTTTTCATCATATGCATTCCTGTGATGTACCTCGGCAATATCATCGGCATGGTGCTGTCTGCTGGTGTTACCGACGGCCAGGCCACGAATCGCATCAATGATCTGGTGCTCGGCGGCAATGAGTGGGTGAATGCACTGTTTGTGGGACTGCTGGCGCCGATTTGCGAGGAATGGCTTTTCCGCAAGCAGATCATCTCCCGTCTGCGCAGGTACGGGGAAAAGACGGCTATCGTGTTCTCCGCACTGGCATTCGCGCTGTTCCACATGAATCTGTTCCAGTTCTTCTATGCCTTCGGTCTAGGCCTGATTTTCGGCTATGTGTACACGCGCACCTCTCGCCTGCGTTACTCGGTGCTGATGCACATGCTGATCAACCTCAATGGCTCCGTGCTGGCGCCGCTGATGCTCAAGCAGATTGATCCCAGAATCCTCAGCGGCACCATCAGTGAAGCCGAAATCATGAGTATGGTGCAAGGCGGCAGCGGTATGCGCGGATTGAGCATCATGATGCTGTACGGCATGGTGATGATGGGTCTCCTGATTGCCGGTATCGTGCTGCTGATCGTCAAGCGCAGGAACTGGGAATTCTATCTGGCTCCCGAAGAGTTGCCTACCGGTTTGAAAGTGCGCACGACCTACGGCAATCCAGGTGTGGTCATCTATATACTGCTGACCGTTGGCCTGACTATCTGGATGCTATTGGCGTAAGCATTTTTTGGCGCCCCTCTTTGAGGGGAGCTGTCAGCAAAGCTGACTGAGGGGAGTCTCCGCGGTATCACGGTACTCCCCTCAGTCTCACTTCGTCTGGCAGCTCCCCTCAGAGAGGGAAGCCAAGATGGTTAGATGTTGTCTGCTGAGCCGCCGTCTTCGACAAGATAATCGGCTCCGGCGATGGCGCGCGCGGCGGCATCTGTCACAGTGGACAGCAGCACGCCTTCGCGTGCGAATACCAGTACTTGGCCGGTCATGCCATAAGGCGAGAAGCCGGTGAATTTGACCAGAGGCGGCTGCCCTTCCAAAGACACATTGGCGGTCGCCTTGGTCACACGGTCGAGGATATCCTGACTGACAGCGGCCGGATCGCTGGACGCTTTGGCGGTGAATTCCAGCGTCGACATGCCCTCACTCACCGGCGTCAACTTGGTCAGCGCTGCGGTATTCAGCACCGAGTTGGGAATGATCATCAAATCACCGTTGCGGGTGCGCACCGCGGTCTGCCGCCAGGTGATGTCATGCACAGTGCCGGTGACGCCTTGAACGGTCACCAAATCTCCGGGCTGGATCACGTGTCCTAGCATCAATCCGAATCCGCCGATGATGTTGGCAACGGTATCTTTCAGACCCAGTGAAATCGCCACGCCTCCAACGCCGAGGGCGGTGATCAGTGTAGTGGGATTAATGCCGAATACTGGTTGCAGCACCATTGCCGCGCCGGTGACCCAAATCGTTACACGCGCGAGGTTCACGAAAATCGAGGCACTGGGAATCTGCGAATTATCCAATACCTTGCGCAGAACGCGACTGACAAGCCGGTCGGTCACCAGCACGAGGACCAATACAATGGCCAACCACGTGAGTTTGCCGACGTTCGCTTGGAACCAGCGATCAATATTTCCTGCATATTCATCCATATGCCTTACTGTATCGGCCATCTCTGAAGAAGTTGTGAGAGACCCCTCAGCAGAGGAAGTATATACGGATTGCCTCCCTCTGACGAGGAATGTGGCTGCCGGAGGCGGTCGGAGGGGAAGACCAGTGCGGAAGATCAGTTATGCTGCCAGCAGCGTCACGCCGGTCATGGTCCAATTCCTCTATTCCTGATGCTCGCGGCAGGTTTGTCCGAGGCCGCGTGCCAGGCGAATCGGGTCGAGAATCTCATCCAGCTGTTCGGCGGGCAAGTCGGTGCGCTCACCGGCCACTTCGCGCACGGTGCGGCCGGTATGCACGGCTTCGGCGGCGATGTCGGCCGCATGCTCATAGCCAATATAGTGATTGAGCGCGGCGGAAATCGACGGCGAGGACTGAGCGTAGACGCGCCCGTTATCCGCGTTGATTTCAATGCCTTCCACGCAGTTGACGCGGAACGTCGTCATCGCGTTGGTCAGCAGCGCCATGCCGGTGAGCAGCTCATGCACCATCACCGGGTCAAAGGCATTGAGCTGCAGCTGACCTTCGGCCACGGCCCAGTTCACGGTCACGTCCATGCCGAAAATCATGAAGCAGCATTGGTTGACGCATTCGGGAATAACTGGGTTCACCTTGGCTGGCATAATCGAGGACCCTGCCTGGCGTGCCGGCACATTGAGATCGTTGAACCCGCAGCGAGGGCCGGAGTTCAGCAGTCGCAGATCATCGGCGGCCTTCTTCAGATGCACGGCGAGGTTCTTTACGGCTGCGGATGTAGACACATACGCGCCCATATCGGTCATGGCAGCCACCGGATCAGGGGCGGCGGTAACCGGCAGACCCGTGATTTGCGCCAGATGCTTGGTGGCGGACTGGCGGAAGCGCAAATCGGCGCAAATACCGGTGCCGATAGCGGTGGCGCCGAGGTTGAGCTGGGCCAACAATGGCACTACGCGGTCGAACGCGGCCAAATCGGACTTCAGCAGTGTGGCGAATGCGTGGAATTCCTGGCCGTAGGTCATTGGCACGGCGTCTTGTAGCTGGGTGCGGCCGATTGTCACATCATTGATGTGCTTGTCGGCCAAATCATGGAAGGCCTTGGCGAGTTTCTTGGTGGACTCGGCAAGCGGTCCCAGCGCGTCAATCAGTGCGAGCTTGCAGGCGGCCGGATAGGTGTCGTTGGTGGATTGCGATTCGTTGACATCGTCGTTCGGGTGAATGTATGAGTAGTCGCCACGCTGATGGCCGGCGATTTCTAGCGCGCGGTTGGCGATTACCTCGTTCATGTTCATGTTCGACGAAGTACCGGCGCCGCCCTGCATAACATCGACCGGGAACTGATCGGCCAGCTTGCCGGCCTCGATTTCCAGGCAGGCAGCACGGATGGCCTCGGCCTTGGAAGCGTCGATGAGTCCCAGTTCCTCGTTGGCGATGGCGCAAGCGCGCTTGACTGTGGCGTAGGCGCGAACCAGCTCCGGATGCTGGCTGTCAGTGATGCCGGAGACCGGGAAGTTGCTGATGGCGCGCTGGGTGTGAATGCCCCAGTAGGCGTTTGCCGGCACTTCCATCTTGCCGATGCAATCGTGTTCCAAACGGGTGTTGTTCGAAGTTTCGCTCATGTTTTCTATCTTCCTGTGCGTGAGATGGAAACGCCAGCATTGTGCGGCGATTGCGCCTTGTGAGAAACCTCACGCGGGTTTATGCAAAGAGCCCCGCCTGTTGCGGCGGAGCTCTTCGTTGGAGGATTGGATTAGGGTGTGTTTACACTAGTTGGGTTTTGGCTGTGTTTTTTCAGGTAGACGGCGATGAGGATGAGCTGGAGGTTGGCGAGGAAGGTCTCGTCGAGCCTGTCGTAGCGGATGGAGGCCTTGCGGTGGTGCTTCATGCGGTTGAAGACGCGTTCGACCATGTTCCGCCCTCCCCGGGAGGCGCCGACGGACCGGGAGCCCTCTTTTTCGGCGCCCCGGCCGTGTGCCGGTGGACCTGTGGAATCTGCTGCGGCATGGCTTCGTGCTTTCGTTTCCAGTCGCGATTTGTTTTGTTTGGCGACAGAAAATCGCACACAGGACACGGGCCATGCCCCTATCTCAAGCCCAGACCAAAGTACGCAAAATTTCGGGCGTTGTCCCACTGTTCCCCATTTATGGAATCGTAATTTACTAAAGCATGATTCCATAAACCGAACGATGGCTGTATTCATCTTCGAGGGCGGTTGAAACCGCGTCGACACGCCGAAGGGGTGCTCGCAGAACCATGGTTGCTGAAAGGCAGCCATTGGAATTCCGCCATTGTGCGAAACCTATCCGCCGTTCTGCGAGCACTCCTTCGGCGTGTCGTTAGGCGAGCATTTCGATAAGTGTGGAAATCATCGTGTACGTCGCCACGATGAACAGCAATCCTGCGAACAATCGCGTCAATACGACTTCCCGCATCCTGCGTGACGCCGGAGCTCCGACCAGTCCTCCAATCATTGAGGCCAATGCGAAGACGATCACGATTCCCCAGTCGATGCTGACGCTGGTCCCAATGCGCGACATCAGGCCGGCCGCCGATGCGATAATCATCACCAGCAGCGATGTCGAGGAGGCCTCGCGCATGGTGAACCCCAAAGCCAGCACCAGCATCGGCACTACGGCAAAACCTCCGCCGACGCCGAAAAACCCGGTTAATGCGCCGGTCGCCGTCGCGCATGCCACCAGCAGCCAAACGGACCGATGCGGGTTGGGGGAACCGGAATCGGCATGCGCGACGGTTCCGGCGTCACCGACTTGACTCATACGGCAGGATTTACGCACCATAAACACGCCAACCGCCATCAACAGCACGCTGAACAGTATCATCAGCATATGCGCGTCCACCATCAGGGATGCGCGCGACCCCAACACGTTGCCGACCGAAGACACCACGCCGAACACCAAACCGTCTCGCCAACGCACATGCCCTTCGCGGGCGCGAGGCATCAGCGATACCACCGCGGTCAATCCGACGATCACCAAGGAGCCGGCCGACGCGGCATGAGGCTCCTGTCCCAGCAGATACACCAGCACCGGCACGGATAGAATGCCGCCGCCGGCGCCTAGCGCCCCCACGACGATGCCGACACCGAAGCCGACTATCAATGCCAGAAAGAGATGAGTCATCGATACCAACCTTCCGAGGAATAAAACGGCATGTGCAATAGGGGGGCAGCCGGCAGCGGCAAGCCGAATGAAGGAGTATTACGGCAGGGCTCCGCCGACCCTCACACGACTGCGAATGCGCGGATCCATGATTTCGGATGCGGCATGGCCGGAACGAATCAGGCGGGCCATGCCTATGATGTCCGGGCGGATATGCTCATAGAACAGTGAATAGCCCGCGCAGAGGTAGTTCTGTCCGTTTTGCCCATCCTTGGATTTCAGGAAACGGTCTTTCGGGCAGCCGCCGTTGCACATGCGCACATACGGGCATCGGCGACACTGATCGGTCAGTTCCGCATGTTTTTTCAATCCAAAACGTTGCATGCGCGCTGATTGCGACAAGGTGAAGAAATCGGCGTTGGCCACATTGCCGATCAGCCAATCGGGTTCCACCCAATGATCACACGCATATACATCGCCATTGAATTCCAACGCGAAATTGTATCCGCATTCCGGGGCGTGTACGCATACGGCGTATTGTCCGAATAGCGAGCCCAGCGCGCCGTCGAAATCCTGGACGAATACCCGACCGGCATCATGCGCTATCCATTCGTCGAATACATCGCATAAAAACCGTCCGTATGCTTTCGGCGACGTGGAACGGGATGTGACCTGTTCGCCGGTTTGACGATACAGCAGACCGGCGCGTTCGCCTCGCGTCCCGGTGATTCGCCAGCCGTTGCGCTCCACCCGTTCCAGTTGCGAGGAATCCACCCGTTCGACGATCGGAATGAACTGCATGAAATCGGCGCCCAATTCGTCGCGAAAATATCGGTATACCTCCGAACCCCGTGTTTCGTTCGCATGATGCACCGTGCAGAGGATATTGCAGCGCACTCCCGCGTCGTGCAGTAATCGCCAACCTCGCACAGCCATTGCGTGCGTGCCTTTGCCACCACGATTCAATCGATAGGCGTCATGGCAGTCCTGCGGGCCGTCGATTGATACGCCCACCAGCACATCATGTTCACGAAGAAAGGCGACCCATTCGTCGTCGATCAGGGTGCCGTTGGTCTGCAAGGCATGTTTCACGAGTTGTTTCTTGCGCCGGTATCGTTCGCATAGGCTGACGGCGGTTCTGAAGAAATCGATGCCACGCAAGGTGGGTTCTCCGCCCTGCCACAGCATCGTCACCTCGCCATCGGGACTTGCCGCCAGGAACTGGCGAATGTACGATTCCAGCACCTCTTCGCTCATCATCTGACGGGCCGAATCGTAGAGCAATTCCTTCGAGAGGAAAAAACAGTATTGGCAGTCAAGATTGCAGGCCGCGCCTGTCGGCTTGGCTATCACGGTAAAGGGGAGGCGAGGCCGCCTCATCGTATCGTTCATCAAAACGCGCCTTATGTAGTGGTTGCACAAAGAGTCTCCGAATGCTCCTGATGGCACTTGTCTTCAGCGCCGTCAGACATTGCCTGCCGCCGTGGATTCCCGTGCACGCAGAATCGTGCCGACGGTCACTTTTTGCGGAAGCGTTTCCACGTCGGGATGTTCGATGCGTCTGCGCAACAAGGAAACGACGGCGGACGCCATGCCGGGCAGGTCGACTTCGACGGTGCTTAGAGTAGGGGTGCTGATGGCACTGTGGCGAATACCGTTGAAGCCGATGATTTTCACCTGCTCCGGCACCCGGACTCCGGCTTCATGCAATCCGTGAAGCATGCCTAATGCGATTTCGTCGTCCAAGCAGAACAAGCCGTCATATGGCATTCCGGCTTCCATGAAGAGGTTCGCTGCGCGAATGCCTTCGTCAGAATTCCACCCGACATCGATCAACCGTTCATTCACGATGGATTCGCGGTTTTCGTGATACAGGTCGGCCAAGGCATCCATCGCGGCATGCATACGCAATCCTTGGAGTGTCAGTACGGAAGAGCCTTCCGGGATATCGGCCTCCTTGTCGTCGGTCATGCCGCCGACGATGCCGATGGACGTGCAGCCCTGCTGGCGTAAGTGTTGGATCGCGCTGTTCACACCTTCGGAATTCGGGGATTTCACCCTGTCATATCGCGTGGTTTGTGTGAAATCGCCGAGAATCACAGCAGGTTTATCCCCGATCAGCATGGATAGGTCTTCATCGGTGTAATGCGCGACCGGCGCGACGAAAAACCCATCGGCCAACGAGGAGAGCGCGGAACCGATGATGCTGTTCTCCTCGGACGCCGAATGCTGGGACTGCTGCACCACCAGTTGCATGCCGGCCGAAGTGGCTTCCCGGGCCAACTCCACGGAAAGCATCGAATAATAGGTGGGGGAAAGATCCGGCACGACGAATGAGATAAGACCGCTGTGGTTTGACCGGAGCATTCGCGCGGAGAGATTCGTGTTGTAATGCAATGCCTGTGCTGCGGCCAGAACCTTTTTCCTGGTGCGTGGAGAAACGTTCGGAAGCCCGCGCAGCGCCGCTGAGCATGTGGTGTGGGACACGCCCGCCTGACGTGCCACGTCTTTGAGCGTCGTTGCCATATCATCCCTTTCTTTCCGCCAAGTCCGCCTCGGATGCTGAACGAACCGCTATCTCAAATGTAGACCATGGACGTACATGTGCTTGTCATCGTAGCCGCGACGTAAGGGCACGAGTTGTCCCCATCCCTGGATGTCATGCGCCCAGGCGCTGTCCGCCGCGGTTTCATGATGGGCGAACCACTCTCGCAGACGGTCGTGCAATTCGTTTTGCATATGCGCATGGGTGGCGGTGCCGTACAGGTTCTCCCGTTCCTCAGGATCGTTGCCGAGATGATAAAGCTCGCCGGGGCCGTCATAGCGTTCGATCAGCTTGTAATCGCCGCTGCGTACCATGCGTCCGCCGCCGTACTCATCGAACACCATCACCGATTCGCGTTTGGCGTCATCGACTCCGCTTCTCGCCAGATTCGCGAATGACGAACCGGCGCGTAACGGATCGTCGGCCGGATCGACTCCGGCGAGTTCGCAGATAGTGGACATGAACCCGGTCGCCGATACATGATCGCTCACCTCGTGTGCTTCGGTTTGGCCGGGAAGGCGGATGATGAAGGGAACCCTCACGGAATTCTCCCAGAAATTCAACGGATAGGTGCCGTTTCCCTTGCCCCAGATGCCGTGATGTCCGCAACTGAAACCGTTATCCGCCATATACACGATAACCGTGTCGGAGGCGAGATCATGCTCGTCGAGTTTGTCGAGTAGCAGACGCAGTGCACGGTCTACGCCGGAAAGGGACGCCGCGTATCCGCGCAGTTGCGGTACGGGATCGTCGAACGCCTCATAGAATTCCGTGCGAGGTTTGGACCAAGGATGCGGCGGCTCCCGGGGAACCGATGCGAAATCGCATCCGCTGTACAGGTCGCAGAGTTCCTGAGGGTGGCTTCCCACCCATGGGTGGTGCGGAGCCGTGAAATTCACCTGCATATAGAACGGGGAGTTCGATGTCGTTCTTCCCGCGACATTGCCTGACGCATAGTCGTCGAGAAAGAGACAGGCCTCATCGGCCACTGCATCGGTGAAATATCGCGGTTCGTCGCGTTTGTTGCCGTGGTCGTCCCAGATGGGCGCGTCGAAATACGGGCCGCCGCCTTTGCGATGCGCATACCAGAAATCAAATCCCGGTGCCGGTCGACGTGACGTCCCCACATGCCATTTGCCGCTCATTGCGCAAACGTATCCGGCTTCGTGCAGTACTTCCGGCAGGGTAAGCAATCCGCCGAGATACTCCTCCTCGTGCGGGTCGGGCTGCTCTTCACCCGGAATGAGCCAGTCGTGCACGCCGTGTGCGGATGGCATGCGCCCGGTCAGCAATGATGCCCGGGCAGGTGAACAGACGGGCGAGGCGCAATAGAAATTATCGAAGATCGTGCCCGTCTTTACCAGCTCATCGACGGTGGGCGTGACCAGTTCGGGCATGGTCCGGGTCAGCGCCCAGGGGCCTTGATCGTCGGTCATGACGACGAGGAAGTTGGGGCGCGACGTGCCGGTTTCCGTGTCGCTGCGCGAATCGTGGGTCATGTCTGATGACACGATAGCTCCTTTTCCATAGGTTCGCGGGTTGGGAATCCGGTGTGATGACGCCCCCGCGGTGCCGATTTCAGCTCCTTCGTACTATAGCATAAATCTTAACGTTAAACCATCGTGAGTGTCGTCTTCTACTGCGAATGTGGCGGGGATGGCGATGAGGAACAGCGCTATGGCGGCAAGGGGGTCGCGTGGTGTCCACAGTTGGCGACGACAGATTCACGTATTTCGATGAGATGCCTAGAAATGGCATATCTCTGGGCTTTATGAAAGGTGATATTACTCGGAAATCATCCGTGAATCACGAAATGCGTACCCTATGGTTCCGTATTCTTCCATCCATATTGACGCAATCGCCGTGTGGCGCGCCGGAGGGGGCTGGGTTTTGATTTCGGCGAATACTGTGTTACGTTATCTTAACGATACGATATGGAGATGCGATGACACTGCATTCGTATCGGTCCAGTAAAGAAGCTGACGAAAGAGGTTCATGTGAACAAGGGTTTATATAGGGCGGTATGCGCTGTGGCGGCCGCTGCGCTTGCGTTCCCCCTTGCCGCGTGCGGCAGTGGCGGCGGAGATACGGGTGCCAGCGGCATTACCGCCGATGATGTCCAAGCGGCGTTGGACGGCGACGAGGATATCACGCTCACCGTGTGGACGTGGGCCTATGACATCCGCAAAAAGAGCACTGACGCCTTTATGAAAAAGTATCCCCACATCAAAATCGATCTGGTCTCGACCGGCACGTCGTCGGATCATTACACCAAATTCCAGAACGTCGTCAAAGCCGGATCGGGCATTCCCGACATCGTGCAGACCGATTACGACTCGATGCCGCAATATGCCGCGACCGGATCCCTCGCCAATATCTCCGAAGAGTCGATAGAGAAGGAATTCGGCTCGCTCTACGCCGATGCGGCCTGGAATGCGGTCCACATGGGCGACGGACTCTATGGCATTCCCTCCGATCAGGCCCCTGTCGCGATGTATGTGCGTGCGGACATCCTGGAGGAATATGGCATCGACGTCCCGACCACATGGGACGAGTTCGAGGAAGCCGGCAAGAAGCTGCACGAGGCGGACCCGACAAAATACATGGGAGTCTTCGACACCAGCAATGCACATTTCATGGACTACTTCTTCCGCGCGGCAGTCGTCAAAACCTATTCCGTTGACGGTACGGAAAACGTGTCCTTCGACATGCAGAACGACGAGACCAAGGAGGTCATGGAACGCATCCAGCGCATGATCGACGAAGGCGTCATCGAAGCGACGGCGACCGGCACCGATCAGTTCACCCGGGATTTCCTCGACGGACGCTACGCCACATGGATCGACGGTTGCTGGCGCGGCGCGCTGATCGCCAGCAACATGCCCTCGCTTGAAGGCAAGATGACCGTGGAACTGCCGCCGGCATACGGCGACTCCTCCGCCGACCTGAAAACGGCCACCATCGGCGGAAGCATGCTGGCCATGACCTCAGCATGCCCGAAGGAGAAACAGGCCGCGGCGATAGCGTATATGAACTGGGTCAGCTCCGATCCGGACGCCATCGGAGCGTGGCAGTCCTACGGCGGCAGCTATTTCAATGCGGCGAAGTCCTTCCAGACCGACTCCGAACAGGCCAATATCACGGACGACTTCTTCCGAGGGGAGAAGGTCAAGGCCGTGTACTTCGAATCCGCGTCGAAGATCAACGACGATTGGGACGTGCTTCCTTTCAACTCCCAATACGCTCAGGAATTCGTGGACACGGTGGTGCCGGAACTCACTGAGGACGGTGACCTGTACAACGCCTTGGGCAAGTGGCAGTCGAATCTGGAGACGTATGCCGAAGACCAAGGATTCAACGTCGTTGATAAGTAGGATTCGTGATTCTCGGGCGGCGGTCGCGATGACGGCCGCCATCCGAGGGCGCGGCAATGAAGGAGAATGAGCATGACTCACGCAGCCGATGGAGACGCGCGGATGCCACTCAGGAAAGAAAAGCAGCAGTATGTCGGTATGCTCTACTGTTTGCCATACGTGGTCGTATTTCTGATGGGAACGATTCTTCCCATCCTGTACGCCTTATACCTCAGTTTCTTCAAGGAACGGATGGTCGGCGGCTCACGATTCGTCGGTCTCAAGAATTTCGTCCGCGCTGTGAGCGACGCGAAACTGTGGGAGAGTTTCGGGCGGGTGAGCCTCTACTTCCTTATTCAGGTGCCGCTGATGCTGGCGCTGGCATTGCTGGCGGCCCTGATTCTCGACTCCGGCAGGATCCGTCACATCGCCATTCCCCGTATGCTGTTGTTCCTCCCATATGCGGTGCCCGGTGTGATTGCGGCATTGATGTGGGGATACATTTACGGTCAGCGCAATGGCCTGATCGGTCAGTTTTTCCAAATGTTCGGAGCGCAGGCGCCGAACCTGCTGTCCGCCGACGCCATGCTGTTTTCCATCTCCAATATTGCACGGTGGTGCTTTATGGGATATAACATGCTGATTTTCTATGCTTCGCTCCGCGTCATTCCCGGCGAGTTATACGAATCGGCGCGCATCGACGGTGCGTCCGAATTCCGCATCGCATGGTCGGTGAAGATTCCGATGATTCGCAGCACCGTGATCATGACATTGCTGTTTTCCATCATCGGCTCATACCAGCTGTTCAACGAACCGAACATTTTGAAGACGCTGGTTCCCGAAGTCATCAATAGTTATTACACGCCCAATATGTACACCTATAATTTGGCGTTCACCGGGCAGGATATCAATTATGCCGCAGCTGTGTCGCTTGTCGTCGGATCCATCACGATGCTGATCGTGGCGGCAGTGAAGCTGTTCGGTTCACGTTGGGAGGAACGGTAATATGGCAACGACGAATGCCTCTGCTGCGTCATGGGGGACGCGCCTGGTCAACCGATGGAGGCGCAAGGAGTATGAGCGCAAACTGAAGAACCGTCAAACGGATGGTCCTCTCATCAAGCTGACGCCCCAACAAAAAGGCATGAACGTACTCCTCCATCTCATCATGCTGCTGATGTTGCTGTATTGCGTTATTCCGCTGATCTGGCTGGTGTTTTCCTCCACGAAAACCAATGAAGGCCTATACGCGTCGTTCGGCTTATGGTTCGATGACGAAAACGTGTTCTTCCAGAACATCGTGGACACATTTACCTTTCAGGAGGGCGTGTATACGCGATGGCTGCTGAACTCGATTCTTTATGCGGTCGTCGCTGGCTTGGGTTCCACCATTCTTGCCGCTTTCGCCGGATACGCCATCGCGACCATGAGATTTCCCGGCCGCAATATGCTGCTGTGGATCACCCTGATTTTCATGTCGATTCCATCCACGGTCATCACCGTTCCGCTGTTTCTGATGTATGCGAAGATCGGATTGGTGAACACGCCGTTGGCGGTCATCATACCGCAGCTGTCGAATCCGTTCGGCTTATACCTGATGATCATCTACGCACAGACATCCATTCCGCAATCTCTGGTCGAGGCGGCGCGTCTTGACGGTGCCAATACGTGGACGATTTTCTGGAAAGTGGCTTTCCCGCTGTTGTCGCCGGGGTTTGTGACCGTGCTGCTCTTCGCGTTGGTCAGCGTATGGAACAATTATTTCCTGCCGCTGATCATGTTGTCCAACACGGATGACTATCCGCTTACCGTCGGTTTGAACGTATGGCTCAAGATGGCCTCCGATCCTTCGGCTCAGCAGGTGCCGAACAATCTTATTCTGACCGGGTCGTTGCTTGCCGTCGTCCCGCTGGCGATATCGTTCCTGTTCCTGCAACGGTACTGGCAGTCCGGTTTAGCGGCCGGTGCCGTCAAGCAGTGACGTCGGAACTGCTTGCTTGCTCTTCCGACTCCGCGACACGCCGAAGGGGTGCTCACAGAACCGTTGTTGCCGAAAAGCAACCATTGGAATTCCGCCATTGTGCGAAACCTATCCGCCATTCCGTGAGCACCCCTTCGGCGTGTCGTCGTATCCGGCGCGTTCCTACGAGCAGAGCCAATCCATGACGTTGGTGATATGGATGCCTTCGTCGGTCATGCCCTCGCTATGCCAGTCGAGGGTGAGCACCGTGCGGGGGAATGCGTCGCCCAATCGCCGCAGCGGGTCTAATTCCCGCTCCCGGGTCTGCTCCTCGGTCATGTTCAACGTGACCTGAATGTACTGCTTGTTGTTTCCGCGCTTCGCGATGAAATCGATTTCGCCGTCGGGCAGCGATCCGATGGTGACATCGTAACCGCGTCGCTGCAGTTCCATGAAGACGATGCCTTCGAGCTGGGCTCCGCGATCCGAGCCGTTGAAACCCGTGGCGAGATTGCGAAAACCGTTGTCGACGGGGTAGAACTTGCGTTGCGGGCGCAGCAGTTCCTTGCCTCGCATGCGTTCCTGTTGCGCGCTGTAGACGATGAACGAGCGTTCGAGCGCGCTGATCTGGTTGTCGACGGTGGCGTAGGAGGCGTTCGCGCCGGCGCTTGTGAGCGTGTTGGCGACCTTGTTGACGGAGAACAGGTTTCCCGACGTTGAGAACAGATATCGGCTGAGTTTTTCCAATGTGGCGATGTCGCGGATGCCGTACCTTCCCGCCACGTCCTTCATCACAATGGATTCGTATATTGAGGTGAGTATTTCGGTCGCCTTGTCCTGGTCCGGCTGGCCGGTGGCGAACAGGCCGGGCATGCCGCCGAACATCATGTATTTGGAGAACAGCTGGTCCGTGGAATCCGTGGTTCCCTGAGCCCGATGATGGCGTTGGTATTCGTCGAAGGAGAGCGGATATACGGGGATGGTGATGTAGCGACCCGTCAGATGGGTCGCCAGTTCGCCGGATAGCAGCCGTGCATTCGATCCGGTGATATACACGTCGGTGTCGTCACGGGAATGCAGCCGGCGAACCACTTCCTCCCATCCGGGAACGTCCTGTATCTCATCGAGGAAAACGTAGAAGGGGCCGGGTCGGGATTCTTGCGTGGCTTGCATCAGGTCGGCGTGCAGGTCGGTCGCCGAATATCCGATGGGCGTGTCGAAGGAATCGAAGCGACGGGTGAAGATATTGCTCGCGGGAACGCCGTCGTCGAGCAGTGATTGCGCATAATGTTCCAGCAGCGTGCTTTTCCCGCACCGTCGGACGCCGGTAAGCACCTTGATCTCCGGGGTGTTCCGGTGGCTGCGCAGCGTGTCGGTGAGCTTGTCTCGTGCGATATACCCCGTCATCTTCACGCCTCCGATTTCTAGTGTATTGCAAAACAGTCATTAAATCGACGTTGATTTTCAGTATACTTGAAATTATGCATTCTGGAGTAATGATTCTATAGTGTACTCAAAATCGTGTGGTGGGTGTCGTCTGCCGCTGTCGGCTGGTGTGTGCTGTGGTATCAGGGTTCCGTTACTGTTTGAGCGGCGCTGCCACTGTTGGTGGTGCCCGAGTTTTTGCGCACTTTGGTCTTCGCCCGTCCCTGTGGCGATGATCAGTTCGCTGCTGGTAAGTTCTCACCGAGCCCTGACATGTCGAGGTAGCGTCGCGTCGACCACTCGCTGGAGGTCACGTAGCGGACTCTCGCGCATATGGGCATGAGCGCGCTGCGCCCGTCGGGGAAGCTGCCGACTGCGCGCGTGCGCCTTCCGATCTCGCGGCTGAGGCGTTCGATCATGTTGCTGGCGCGGATGCGGCGGCGATGCTCGCGCGGGTAGTCGTCGAGCAGGTGGGTCGTCGTCTCGCCGATGCCCTCCCTGAGGCATCTGGCGGCCTCCTTGAGTTTCCTTGATTCCATGTCCTTGGCGGCGGATTCCGCCTTCTCCAACGCCTTGTCCCTGGTTTCCATGGAGAACACGGCCAAAAACCCGACTAGTGTAAACACACCCTAGTTGTGATGGCCGGCAGCAGTATTGTTGCTGTTCTGTGGGCCGTGTGCAAAGATGCGGTTCCAGTAATCGAGCATGTCTTCGCGGCTCATGGCCAGATAGATGCCCATGGCCAGCACGGCCACGTCTTCCTTGAGCAGATCCTTGATCTCGATGGTACCGCTCAGCTTGGGCCAGCGCTGAAGCACTGCAAGCATGCCGCCTACGGTGAATTCAATCATGAGATCGGTTGTGAGGTCAAGATGTTCGGGGTCTCGTTGCAGCATGCTGATCATCTGCAGTCGGCAGAAATCGCGCAGGGATTCAGTCAGTTCCAGCGTGCTGTGCGGGCCGGCCAGCAGAGCCAATCGGTCGAGACGCTGGCGCTGTTCCGGGTTGGCGAGCGTGGCGGTGATGCGTTCGCGCCACTGCTCCTCGGGGTTGCCGTTCGGGTCGGGGGTGCGGTTGATCGGGATGGATTCGACCTGATGCAGAATGGCGGAATCGGCCAGTTCCGACAGTCCGGAGAAGTGGTAATAGAACGAATTGCGGTTGACTCCGGCCTCGCTTACCACATCGGTAACGGTGATTTTGCGGTAGTCGCGGTCGGCGAGTAGTTCCCAGAAAGCGTTTTCGAGGCGCTCTTTGGCTGGCAGTACCTCGGAATCATGACGTGGACGCGGCATCTCTTCCTCCTGACGCATTACGCTAATAGTCACGCTGTCTAATAAGTTATTGGACACTATAACTAGTATCTCTAGACATCTGTGGGTTTATCGTTGGGTTCGTTCTTCTGCGCGGTAGCGGGTGTGCCGTTTGGTTCGTCGGCGTCTGCCGTTGCCTTGGCGTTGGCGGAATCTGTCTTGTGTTTGGCGGTGGCGGCCTTGATCAGAATGGGCACTGCTTCGGCTAAATGCCGCCGATCCTCGGGGGTGAGTCCCACGAACGCGCCAAGCATGGAGGGGATTGAAGCGGGGAAATTGCTCATCACTTCGCTGAACGTCGTGGCGCCATTGGAGTGCAGCACGGTGAACAGAGCGTCCACTGCACGCTCGCGCTGTTCCGGCGTAAGCGCGCCAACCCAATGATTCAACTCTTCGTTGAACAGTTGGGAGCTGGAGCTGAGATCGGGCTCGGTGACGAACTGATCGCCGTCCACCAGCCAGGTGAATGCGGAATGCTGCATAATGCCGTCCGAATCGGAAGACACCACACGGCATGGTTCAGGAGTCTCGAAAATCATGCCCACAATCGATGAGCTCGGCACGATTTTCGTCACCTTTGGCTGGATCCTGCGGTAGGCGGGGCTGGTCACGATTTCCGAGGGGAAGCCGGGGCCGTCCAGCGAATAGATATGCCGAATGCGGTTTTGGACTTTGGCGTCGGCGTTCATCGCCGCATAAATCGCCAGATTGCCGCCTTTGGAGTGGCCTACCAGAACGATCGGACCATCCCATAGGCGGGCCACCGTATCCAGATATGCACTGGCTGCGCGTTGGGCCGGTACTGGATACTGGAAAGCCATGTTGAAATCCTCTTTCCAGCCGATTAGCGAATCATCGGTTCCGCGGAAGGAGAGGACCATGGTGCCTTTATGCGTAGGATTGCGACGGTTGTGCCCGTCGGGCAGTTGGAACGTCGCCGCGGCAAATTGGGTTTGCTCGCCGCGGTTGACATGCTCTACGACGGCTCCCAGCCGTATGCCGGCAAAGCGTGGATTATTGCCGGCCTCTTCGAACAGGGTATGGGTGAGATGTGGGTCGATCACCGAGACCATTTGGGCTTCGTGAGGTTTGTCATCCTCCGATGTATCGATTGAACGATGCAATTCTTGGTTGGCCTCTTTGAGGCTGATTGATTCCATTGCCGGATGCCAGAGCCCTTTGAGCCATATCAGCGGATGTTCGGGCTCAAATGCGCGGATGCGAGTGGCGAAGGAGCCGGATTGCTGCTGCTCATCAAGCATCAGCGTGGGGCAGATGTTGGCCACGTCTTCATAGATGAGTGTGGCGATAATCAGGGCGTCGATTTCATTGAACGGCAATTCGGAGAACGGGCGCAACTCGGTGCGTGCATAGTCGATGATGCCTGTCATACACGCCTCCCGATTTTGCTTATGGCCCTGCGGCCCCAAGTTCATGCACAGCTGCGGTTTGTCTGCTGCCATGTGCTTTCCATTGTAGGGATTGTATGGGTGCCGATGGCGCACTGATGGTGAACAATTCCGTATGGGTTTCTCGGCATGACTCGGGAAATTGTTGGGTGGTCGGGGCGGAGCCCTGTGCTGAGTGCCGGTTGTCGTTTGCCGTGGGCGTTGAGTGCCGATTTATACCGGCCGGATATCGAGCAGATCGAATCGCGTCATATCCACGCCCTCGTGCTCGAGCAGTTCGGCCTTGATATCGAGCCGGCCGCCATAGCCGCCAAACGCACGGCCCGCTCCGACCACGCGATGGCAAGGCACGATGATGGTGATCGGATTGCGCTTGACCGCACCTCCAACCGCTTGCGCAGCCATTCGCCCGCCGCCGCGGCGTTCGGACAGCTCGGCGGCTATCTCTCCGTAACTGGCCGTCATGCCGTAAGGAATCTCTGCAACGAGTTGCCATACTTCATGCTGGAACGGAGTGGCCGCCGGATTCATCGGTGGGGCCTGGCTGAGGCTTGGGCGTTCGTCTGCAAAGTAGGCTTGCAGCCAGTCGCGGGTTATGCGGAACACCTCGAGTTCGGAATCTGGCGTACAGTTGTCTTTCTGCCGGTTCTTGGCGGCCCACCACCAGTCCTCGAGGCATAGCTCGGTGAGCGCCTCACCGTCTGAAGCCATCATCATCCGGCCGATGGGTGTTTCCACGGTGGTGCGTATCAATTGCCGTTGTGCCATACAGCCATTATGGCGTGTTCGCGCGGCTTTCTGCATTTCGAGGGGCTGATTTACGTTTCTTCGGAGGTCTACTTCCGTTTCAAGGGGCTGGTATCCAAGTAGACGAGGCGCAAAAACGGCGGAATGGCGTTGGCGTTATGCTGTGGATACTTGTGGTGCAAAGGATGACCAGCCCCTCGAAACGGAGATAGATATTCGGAAAAGCTCAAATCAGCCCCTTGAAATGGAATTAGAACTCAATTTTGATGGAACGTGGAACTTGCGCGCGAAGCGGTGGACAATGGGAACCATGAACACATTTGGTTTGGGGCATGACGTGGTGGATGTGGCCGCATTCGCTGAACAGTTGGGACAGCCGGGCTCGCATATGCGTGCTCTGTTTTCCGTGCGCGAGGTACGGCAGGCGGCGGACCGTGCACGCCAAAAAAACGATGGCGAAGCTGTCCATCTGGCCGCCAAATGGGCCGGCAAAGAGGCGTTCCTTAAAGCGTGGTGTGATTTTCTGGGGAGTGCGCCGTTCCCGTCCACGCTGGATAATTTCCCGTGGCGCGAGATTGAGATTCTCGATGATTCGCGCGGTGTGCCGCATGTGTCGCTGAGTGGTGACGCATCGCCGGCGTTCCAGACTGATTACTTGGGTTCGATCCCCGACGTCCGCATCTCCCTGAGCCATGATGGCCCGGTTGCGTCCGCCGTGGTGATGATTCAATCCGGTAATAATTCGCGCGAAATCCGCTGAATCGCACAAAATTCGGCTTTGCTCCGACGCATCTTTGGTTGCATGCATCGAACCGGTTTGATATAGTTGGCGCAACGCGTCAAACGATTGACGCGAGCAGCGGGCAGAGACGAAGGAGTTTCCGGTGGCTAAGAGCAACCAAGTCGGCACAGGCAGAGAAGTCAATCGCGCAGAATAAGGCAAAGAAAAGGCATACCGGCACTGTTTTCAATACCCGCTTCGCAGCTCATAAGGATGAACTTGAGCGGCTCTTCATGAGTCTGTACAACAACCATGCCGCCTTCGAATCGCTCATCGACAGCATGGCTGAGGCCTACGCCGATCGCCCCGCCGACCTGAAGCGTCTCGACAAGTCCCGCGAACAAGACCCGGATTGGTACAAGCGCGGCGACATGTTCGGCATGACCATGTACACCGACCTATTCGCCGGCGATCTCAAAAAGCTCGCTGACAAAATTCCGTACCTCAAGGAGCAGAAGCTCACTTACCTGCACCTCATGCCGCTGCTCGACATGCCCCACCCGAACAATGACGGTGGCTATGCGGTCCAGGACTTCGACGCTGTAGACCCGAAGCTCGGCACCAACGAGGACCTCGCCGCGCTCGCCAAGAAGCTGCGCCGCGCCGGTATCAGCCTGTGCATCGACTCAGTGAGTTATCGTTTTTCTTCCCCCCGTGCGCGTCGTTCAGGCCGTCGGCGCGATTAGTCGGGTCTCACCTTTCATCAATTTGGATGTCAATCCGCCGAGGAGCGGCATGAGGAATACGGTCACGGCGCCGGCGGCCACCAGCGTTGACGCGGTGGTTTGGTGCATGGTGCCGCCCTGCACCGCAAGAGAAGTCACGGCCACAATCAGCGGCAGAGCCGTTGTAAAATACAGCGAAACGGTGAGCTTATCCTGCGGGTCGAGTGGGTTGACTCGATGGTCGAGCGTCGTGGCCACAAAAATTGGCACCGCGCGCACCAGCAGCAGCATGATGATGAAGGTGATGAGCAGTGCAGGATTGGCCACGACCGCTTTCACGTCAATGGATGCGCCGGAAACCACGAAAAACACGGGAATAAGGAAGCCATAGCCCACGCCTTCGAGCTTCAGGTTCAATGTATGGTTGCCGTTCGGCGTGACGAATCGCAGGATGAAGCCGGCCGCGAACGCGCCCAGCACCACATCAAGCAGGAACAGGAACGCCAGACCCAGTTCGCTGAGCAGTTCAACGGCTTTGGTCACCCAGATTTTATCTAGGATGAATGGTCCGAATATCGCCCCGAACACCAGCAGCAGCACGGTCTGCGGCATGAGTTTGCCGGGAATAAGCTGCGTGATGATAGGACACGCCACTGCAATCATCATGATGATGGATAGCGAGACGAGATCATAGGTCATGGTCTGATCTAATCCTCTCCGTTTTCTTGAATACGTTTCGGCAGTGTAGTTCGTCCCGTTGTCTCGAAGCGGTCATGTAGTCTTGCCGTGTGACAACCCTGCGACAGGCGCGGTTGCCATCCCCACAGAAATATGTATAATAACCCAAGTCGCCAAAAGCGACGTTTGCGCGGATGTAGCTCAATGGTAGAGCCTCAGTCTTCCAAACTGATTACGCGGGTTCGATTCCCGTCATCCGCTCCACTATTTATATGTTGGTGTATCTAATTGGGGATACCGGAAGGGTGAGCTACCCCGAGTAGTATTAGTACTCATGGTGTTGAGAATCGACGAAGCTGAACTGCGTGCCAGGCTCTTTGAGCACAAAGAGCAGATTGGTTTCGGCCCGATTGCCAATGGGGTTGTCATCATCATCGAAGGATTGTTTTTACATTCCTGCTGCTCTCACATCTGGACTCGACCAAATTTTTCAAGGATTGCTCCTTGCATTGAGCATTATCTTCATATTCTATGGAGTATGGAGTTTGATTACTGCTTGCAGAAATAAGTATGATGCCATAACGCTGTATGAGGATATCGCCAACATGGATAGAACCGAACGAAGAAGCTCGATCATTGCGGTGAAAGACGCTAACCGATATCTTCTGTATCGTGATTTAGGTTGGGGATGCGACTTTTTCCCTAATCATGCAACCGCAAGCAGTACTGATGAGGATGTTCGTCAGCTGACGACGTATTTTGCCGATGAATTCGGAATTCCTGCTAAAGACTTTACTCTGTCTCACATTTGTGTGAAGGATTCTGAGAAGCCATCCGCGGAGCATGATGGAGAGGTTCGTTATTACGAATACACGCTATACCGCGCTAGCGTAACGGTAATGCCTGACGCCTGGCGTTCCACTGAGTTCCATGTTGGTGCCAAGGACTGCCGCTGGATGACTCTTGATGAGATGCTTGCCGACCCTGTCATCAACAAAATCAATCATGATGTCGTTGCGATGGTGCGGGATAACTTGTAATTGTTGCCGCCTTTGGGGGGCATATGGTTGTTGGGCCGAAGCGCGTTCTATACCTCGATAATCATCGGAATCAGGGCGTAGCATGCTCTATGGAACTCTCTATACCCTGAAAACACTGAAAATCAGGATATAGCGCGGTAGAACAGAATCTGCAAACAGCGGTATGCCGAGGAATGAGGTCCTCTTCACCCACGACGTAACGCAGATTCGTATCTTATGGACCTTATATATAGGTTTGTGGCCAAGGTGCTACCCACAACATTGCCCGTAACGCCACCGCCTGCAACAGAACACGGCCTTGGTGAGTCGTATGTTTGCGTTCACAGAAATTGCATGTAGCATGTCTTCGCATATGCGTAACGACGTGTGACCATGTGGCATTGCACACGCAGAACGGTGGCATGCTGACGGCCGACGGTAACTCCGCGCCCCACGTAGCGGCAGCAAATCTGCCCCTATTCCCGAATTGTGGGAGCAGCACGCCCTGCAGGGGCGAAAAAGTCCGTTATCGTAGGGTGGATGACGAGGGTGCCACTTTTCAGAAATTCCAAGGTTCTTTTCAATATCGGGTAAGAATTTCCCTCTATCCGGGTGGACGCATTCGTGCTTTTTGCTTAATAACGTAACGCCTTGTAGGTGTGACGCCAGGCTTTGGCGTACGCGATCGTAAGAGACAGGCAAGGCTATGAAGAGAATTGCAGAATGGTTCGCTGCGGTAGGGGCCGCAGCGAGCAAGAGTGGCAAACGGCTAGTGGCCGTCGTGGCCGCCGTAGCGATGCTTGGCGGCGTCGCCGGCGTGAGCGCGACCGCCATGGCCGATGACCAGTCTGCGGCCGATACCCAGCAGTCCACCGCCCAAACCGAAACTCCGGCAAACACCGACAGTAAGGACGCCGGTACGGATACCGGTAACAAGGATGATTCGACCAAGGCCGATGCGACCAAGTCTGATGACGCCGCAAGTGCCGATGCTGCCGCCTCGGAACTCACCAAGCAGACGGCTCCTGCTCCGACTTCGACGTTGAACACGCAGGCAGCCGAAGCCACGAATGGCAGCTGTGTGTATGCAGGTAACGTTGCCTCTGGACTGAATAACGTGTGCTGGCTGGATATGACGAACTTCACCGCGGCCCAGAACCAGCTTCAGCCCATGAGCGTGAAGCTTTCGGACTCGTTGACGATGAAGTTCAACATCAAGTATACGGGTGGTCGTACGTTGCGTTCGGCCGCCGTGCCTACTTGGAATAAAGCGGCGTTCGGCCATTACGGTTATGCCGGTTTCCCTGAAGGAACCAAGCCTGCTCTGTATCAGATAACCGGATCTTACAATACCGAGTCCACGGTAGAGCTGACGGACATCAAGATCGTAAATGCTGATGGCAGTGAAATCACCGGCAATTATTCGTTTATGATGGCGGATGCCGAGAGCACGAACAACAATGAGAGCATCTCGTTCACTTCTTCAAACGAGATCGAGCAAGTGGCCCAGTTCCCGCAACAGGGTGATGCCAACTACAAGAATTATGCGTTCGGTGATCAGACGTTCTCCGCTGACCACAAGACCGTGACCGGTGGTGGTGTGAGGACTGGTGCCAATCCAGGCATATACCTGTACAAGACCAAGTCACCGGATACCGTATCGGTGACGATGGGGGTCCATTATGGGCGCGAGATTCAGGCGGCGATCTTCGGCGTGCTGTTCTCCAATGCGGAGACCACTGTGACCACGAACAACGCTTCTGATACGTTTGCTGGCAAGGTCGAGTCGCAGACCTATGGTTCCGAGCAGACCGGTGGCGTAACCGGTTCTAATTCCGCTACCAGCAAAGTGGTGAACATGCTGTCGGATACGGACACGTCCGAACAGGTGAAGTTCACTCTGTCCGCCAGCGAAAACACTAATTGGAATGATTACAATGTCTCGTTCACCTGTGATGGCGATTGCGGTGAATACGATGCAACTCCTCAGATTGATACTGCGACCGGCAACCGGTATGTGACCGTCAGCGTCGCGTCAGAGAAGTCCGCGCACGGTAAGTGGGTCGTGACCAAGAAGGTCAAGCTGGACACCCCGAAGATTCAGAAGTCGATTTCGAAGGATGCGGTGGATTCCGCGGCTACTGGTCAGAAGGATTCCTACACCCTGAGCCTGAATGTCAAGGGTAACACGGTCTCCGGTACCACGACTTCCGGTGAAAAGGCCAAGATCGATGTGGTGTTCGTGCTGGATATTTCCGGAAGCATGAACGACGAGGTCGGCAATTCCACGCGTCTGGAGAACATGCGGAATGCGATTACCGGTAATGGCGGTTTGTCGTCTGTGCTGTTCAACTCGCCCAACAAGATTGATGCGCAGGCGCATGTGATTACGTTCGCGAGCGGTCTTGGATTGGATGGTACGTCAGTGCTGTCTACGAAGGCCGACCTCGATAACACCGTTAACGGGCTGACCGCTAAGGGTGGTACCCATTGGGAGAAGGGCCTTGAGCAGGTAAGCAATATCAGCACAAGGCCTGGCGCGGCCAAGTATGTCGTGTTCCTTACCGACGGCAACCCCGGTAATAAAGGTTGGAAAGAGACTAACGTCTACAGCTGCGGTGTGCTTGGCTGGCAGACATGTGACGATAACGATTCCGCCCGTTCCGTATATAACGCTTCGGTGATCGCTGGTAAACAGTTGGCGAAAGCCGGCTGGAACATACTTAATGTTGGCGTCGACATGCCGACAACGGTGTACGTGAATCCGGATGCTGACTCGGTTAGCGGAAGCAATTATGACTTGCGCAATCATTCGTTCAGCCAAACTGCTGGTTGGGTCTCTCCTCTGGAGGCGTTGACCGCGCGTGAGAATGCCAACAAGTCCGCTACGGTCAAGGACCAGCTGATTAAGGCCTACCCGAAGACCACTTCCAGTGAGTTGGCTCAGGTGTTCAAGGACCTCGGCCAGATCATCACCACGACCACGACGAAGTCGTATGGCAAGGTGAGCATCGTCGATACCCTGTCCGACTATGCCGACCCGTTGTTCGAGTATGACAAGCAGTCTGGTGAGATTACGTCTGGCGTTACGGTGGTTACGAGTGACAGGTCGAATGTTGATGCCGAAGTGGCGTCCAAGACCTATGATGTCGCTACCCGTACGGTGACAGTGACGTTCAGGGACGGCTTCACGCTGGCCAAGGACGTGACCTATTCGGTGCAGTTCAAGGTCAAGCCTTCCGATAAGGCGTATGAGACGTATGCGTCGAACAAGCAGTCCGAAAAGGGCGGCTACACGGATACGGATAACACCGTGCATCAGGGTGAAACTGGTACCGGTACAGATTCGGAAAACAAGGACGGTTTCTATTCCAACGCGGAGGCCCATTTAGCGTATTCCGAGTGCACCGCAGTCAACAATGTCGCGAAGGATTGCGTGTCGAAGGATAACGTGACATATCAGAAGCCTGTCCTGCAGGTGAAGACCGGCAAGATTCAGGTGACCAAGAAATGGGATCCGACCGATTCCGAGCCAAAGGATGGCTCGAAGGTGACGGTCAACATCTACAAGGGTGACCATGCCGACGACGGCCAGAAGGTCGATACCCTCACCCTGGCCAAGGATGGTGGCTGGACTGGTTCCTTGGGGAACTTGGCCCCAGGCACCTACTTTGTGGAAGAAACCAATGTAGACGGTTACACGGCGTCCTACAGCCAGAGCCAGACGGTGACCATCACTGCCGACGATCTGTGGAAGGCTGAGCCGAACATGACGAAGTTCGACAACGTTAAGACATATGACGTGACTATCACGAACACGTTGAACCGTGTTGATCTTGATGTCAATGCAAACGTCAAGGTGAGCAAGACCGTGCAGGGTGCCGCCGCGTCCAAGGACTTCACATTCAACCTGACCTGCGCCAAAAGTAACGCCGCGTGCAAGGATGGCGTGACCTGGCCGAAGGATAGCAACGGCTCGTTGACCGCGACCGCGTCCAAGTCCGACTTACAGACCATTGGCACCCCGGCGGATGCCAAGTTCCCGGACGGTTCGACGTTGCAGCTCAAGGCCCCGACCGGTACGACTTCGGCCGTCTACGAGTTCACAGTTTCCGAGGATCAGTCGGGCAATCCCGCGGGCTGGAAGTACGACACCGATACGGTGACCGTCAAGGTCACGGTGAGCAAGAAGACTGACGGCTCCGGCTACAAGACCAATGTCGAGTACGTGTACGCCGACGGCGATTCCGATAAGACGGATAATCCAAAGTCGGCTGACTTCACGAACGTCTTTGTCGCCGTGTCTAGCTTGCCGGTGACCGGTGGCCGCTCGGCCCGTGACTGGCTGATCTACGGCGGTGGCCTTGGCCTGTTGGCCTTGTTGGCCGGTGCCGGCTACACCGTCTGGCGCAAGCGTCAGCTCGTCTGACCCGAACAGCCTGAGGCGGCCGCCCCTGGCTCCCCTCAGGGAGGGGAGCTGGCCGCCGAAGGCGGACTGAGGGGAGTCGACAAAGGCTCCTCTCCCCGGAGAAAACACATTAAAGGTGTACGGAGATTGCGAAGTCCCTTGGCAGAAGGACCGGAGTCTCCGTGATTGCAGAAAACAAGTACAAAGTAAAGGAAGAGAGGGCTTCTCATGAAGTTGAGGAAGCTTTTCGCGGGCGTCGCTGCGGCGGCGACCCTGTTGGGCGGCATGGCGTTCGGCGCCACCGCCGCCAACGCGGCGGATACCGCGTCCATCACCCTGAGCGGCAAGACCGTGAAGGGTACCGTGTACACTGCGTACAAGATCGGTTCCTATGACACTGTCAGTGCGAAGGTCGAGAACGACAAGCTCGCGTCCGTCGGCGTGACGACGGACCAGGCTTGGAAGACGGATGCCGAGAACGTGCTGGGCGCCACAGTGACTAATACTCCGGAGTACAAGGGCTACGGTGATCCGCTGGCCTATGTGGCGGGCACCACCGGCTACTACACCAACACCCCGGCAACGCTGCCGAACGCCTCCGCGACCATGGAATCGTTCGTCCAGAGCCTGGCCGGCAAGCTGGATGGCAAGACGGCCGTGGACCCGTCCCAGACGGTTGCCAATGATAACGACAAAGTCGTCTTCTCCGGCCTTGACGAGGGTCTGTACCTGATTGTTTCCAAGACGGATACTGAACCCGCCACGGACGCCGGCTCCCCGCTGGCTATCGTCGGCACCCAGGTGACCGTCAACGGCACCGCGTACACGAAGTTGGGTGCGAACAATCAGACGCTGGGCAAGGCCGTGGTCAAGCCGTCCACCCCACAGAAGCCGAGCAAGTCCGCGAGTGACCTGAACCCGTACGTGGGTGCCACCATCACTTACACGCTTGAGGGCACCGTGCCGGCCAAGGCCAATTCCTTCAAGTTCGTCGATACCCCGAGCGCTGGTCTGACTGTCAAGCTGGATACCCTCAAGGTGAACGTTCAGGGCGAAACTGACCCGCTCGCCAACACCGAGTACACGGTCGACCCCGCCTCCGGCGACTTTAACACCTCCGCTGCTAAGCCGTCCTTCACCATCGCGCTGAACAACGCTACCAAGTACCAGGGCAAGCACATCGTCGTCAAGTACAACGCGCTGGTCAACAAGAAAGCCAACGTCAACGGCACCAACAACGATGTCAGGTTCGACAACTCCAACCAGACCACTACCACCACCATCACCCCGCAGCTGAACACCGTGACCTTCACCAAGAAGGGTGTGGATGCCGACACGAATGCTCTGAAGGGCGTCGTGTTCCAGATCGTGGCTGATACGAACAACGCAACCCCGCTGCCGGACGGTACCGCAACCGAGGCCACCTCAGGCGACAAAGGTGTGGTCACGTTCTCCGGTCTGCCGAACGGCACGTACACCATCACCGAGAAGACCCCGGCCGATGGCTACCTGACCACCGCCCTGCCTTCGTTCACAGTTACCGTCGAGAACGGCAAGGTCACCGACGTCACCCCGACGGGTGTCGGCGCCGGCCTCGTGACCTTCGAGAACGGCTACGCCAACATCGTGGTGAAGAACGTCAAGAAGATCACCCAGTTGCCGCTCACCGGTGCCGCCGGAACCATGCTGTTCACCGTGGTCGCCGTGCTCCTCGCCGGTGTTGCCGCGACCGTGTTCGCCAAGTCCCGCTTCACCAAGCGCGCCCTCGACGCGTGAATCGAGAGCAAATAATCTGCCGTTTGATTATCTGTAGATGTTCAAGTGAGGCTCGTTCCGAAGGTTGCTTCAGGACGGGCCTCTTTTTTGAGAAAAAGGAGTTGTTTATGGAACAGCCGACGAAGAGATATTCAACCCAAGATGTATGGAAAAGTTATTAGTGTGGTCCAACCATATTCGATCGTATCGGTAAGGATTTTGACAAGAGTGGCTATGACTTGCATTGGCTGCGTGATGCGCTGACCTCTGCCTATGACGTTCAGGAGAGTTGCAGGTCGAGCGTCAATGAAAAGCTTCGGCACCCTTACACGTTATCGGTGTTGGAGAAGGCGCGCTTGCTGTGTGACGCGCAAGATAATCGGCAAGCGTCCAGTATAGGTATTGTTGATATTGCGGTGCTAGCATTGTCCTGTTTTGCCGTATTGGCGTCAGTAATTTCTACGTACAAGGATATGAATATCTCTCAGGAGATAATGCCTGCTAACTTGATGCTGCTTATTGGACTCATCGTGCTGTTTGCCATTCTTATGGGTGAAGCAATTTATCTATCCAGGCGGGACAATCGGCGTGACAGGCTTCGCGAAGCTTTGGCTATTCTCATTGCGGAGGATGAACGAACCGCGAAAGAAAAGGAACAGGCTTCGGATGAGGAGCTCCGCCAACTGATTCATAATCTGTTGGCGATTAGTGTCCAAGCCGCTAGCGCTGTTAGTGATAATAGTGCTGCTGGCGGTACTGCTGATGCTGATGCTGGTAATGATGATGGGGATGGTGACGCTTAATAGCGTCTATTTTCCATAATCATTGCCTGAAGATTCGACACTCAAGCATACATAGGCCGTCATAGGCCGTTTTGCGAGATATGGAGGGCCATCAGTCCTGGACACTGATGGCCCTCCATCATGCTTCCCTATCGTTTCCCTCATCTCAATATCGGGGATGAAACCTACCCTACTAGGGGTTAGAAAAGTCCGTATAACAACTGCTATCATCCCAAACTATGACATGCCCCCATATTCAGGGGATGCGAACGAACCTTCCAGAGATGTAAGGGGTGAAAATGACTGTCGGTGGAGGGGCCTTTAGCCCCGAAGAGGTCAAGTACCTGAAGTCGTTGCCGGCGGTGGCGGAAGCCACTTCGAGACGCATTACCTACACAGACGACTTCAAACGGTATTGCGTGACCCGTTATAACGAAGGTGCCTCGCCGGTGCGTTTGTTCCGTGAGGCCGGGCTCGATTCCGCCCTGATCGGGTACAAGCGCATCGAACGTTGCCTTGCCCGCTGGCGCGAGGCACAGGATGAAATCCTGGGTGCCGAAGCGCCGGAACCCGCCGAGAAAAACAGCCTGGGGGGGGGGTATCGCATTCGAAGTTTTATCGATCGGGAACCGCTGGAACGTCAGATACTGCGAACGAGTGGCGTGAGACGGAGGGTGCCGCGATTGCGGCGAAAGCCGGCAGCGAATCCGATTTCCACGTATCTCCTGAACGCCGCGCCATCATCTTCCCCATCTCCCGCAAAGAGCAGAACAATGATTTGCGTGACCTGCTGATTGCTCAGCAAGTACGGCGTATCGATGAGCTGGAGCGGCAGGTCGATATGCTTGAGGCTTTGCTGCATAGCGGGCGGCGGGGGAGCAGAGCATCATCTTCCTCGCTTCCGAAACGCGAATCGGGCGGGCGGGGCTCGTCTGCGGGCAATAATGACGTTGCTCCCACGGATTCGGATAGGGAGAATCGTAACGAGGACCACGGTGAGGGTCATGGTGAGTAATCGATCGCATCGAAAACTTGCCTAACACACACGCTAAGATAGGCATCGCAATAATCGGTAATAAGCAGGTAATCGGCGAGGCGGTGCATGGAGCAGGAACCCAACGAGCAAGAACCTAACGAGGCAACGGAAATCGTGGGCAGCAAGGTGGAGACTGTCGAGGTTTCCAAGCATCCTGAAGCATCCATTCCCGAAACCGACTTGTCTTTGGCGGATATCGAACGTCGTCGCTCGCACCCCGTGCGCTGGGCGGTGACCATTCTGGCCGTGCTCGCCGCTATCATCGCCCCTTATTGGCTTGGCCGTTCGTTCGCCGTGAACAACACCGAAGCTGTGGTCGCCGCGCTGGGCGACGTATCTGCGCAGGGTATCGCACTGGTCGGTTGGACTGTAGTAGTGATTGCTTACGTGGGCCTGGTGATGGCCATCGTCGTTTCCCCCTCGTGGCCATGGCTGATTGTGTTCGTGGTGGGCCTTGCGGCCGAACAGTTCATTGCTGGCCTGAGCATGCTCAATCTCCATTTCTGGTATTCGACGTATGTGGTTTACGGCGAACAATCCAACATCGCGAATGCGGCGAATCTTGGCATACTGGCAGCGGCAATCGGCGTTGCCGTGTACGCCGTGATATTCGTGGGTTTGCTGGTGGTCATTAAGAAGACCTCGCCGCTGAACGTGCTGACCAAAAGCTGGGCCAGCTTTATTCTGTACTTTGTTATCGAAGGTGTCGCGCTGTTCGTGGTGCTGTTTGGCGGACTGCTTACCGCGGTGTGACCAATCGGCTGGTTGGCTGTCTGTGCATTGCCGTATAGTTTTCATTTGGCGTGATTTCGCCCGCGGATAGAGAGCGTTTCGAGCGCACCGCCCGGAACACCGCGCAACGACACAATTAAGGAGGATGCCGTGGCACTGACGGCTGAAGAGAAGACCCAGATTATCAACGAGTACGCGACGCACGAAGGTGACACCGGTTCCCCCGAGGTCCAGGTGGCTCTGCTGTCCAAGCGTATCGCCGACCTGACCGACCATCTCAAGGAGCACAAGCACGACCACCACTCCCGTCGTGGTATGCAGCTGATGATCGGTGATCGTCGTCGTCTGCTTGATTACCTCAAGCGCGTTGACATCAACCGTTACCGCTCTCTCATCGAGCGTCTGGGTCTGCGTCGATAATTGAAGACTTCCGCCCGAGTACCTAGGATTGGTGCTCGGGCGTTTTACATACGCCAGCCAACGGCAACAACGGCAAGAGGGTTAGAGGATAGGCCGAAGGCACCACAGTAAGGTGCGGCCAACAAGAGAACCCGAATGAAGGGGTTGACACGAGGAACGGCGGCCAAGGGGCCAGCCGAAACAAGGTATGTGACGTCCGCTGAAGAGGACAGTCGCGGTGCGGTAGACCGCGGCACAGTTTGTAGGAATAAGAAAATTAAAGAAGGAGGAACCCTAATGGAGGGTCCCGAAATCAAGGCCGTTGAGGCCGTAATCGACAATGGAACGTTTGGCAAGCGCACGCTGCGCTTCGAGACCGGCCGCCTGGCACAGCAGGCTGATGGTGCTGTGGCCGCCTACCTCGATGACGATTCCATGATTCTGTCCACCACCACCGCCGGCTCCAGCCCGAAGGAGAACTACGACTTCTTCCCGCTGACCGTCGACGTTGAAGAGAAGATGTACGCCGCCGGCAAGATCCCGGGCTCGTTCTTCCGCCGTGAAGGCCGTCCGAGCTCCGAGGCCATCCTCGCCTGCCGCATCATCGATCGTCCGCTGCGCCCGCTGTTTCCGCACACGCTGCGCAACGAGGTGCAGGTCGTCGAGACCGTGCTCGCCGTGAACCCTGATGACGCCTACGACGTCATCGCCCTGAACGCCGCCTCCGCCTCCACCATGATTTCCGGTCTGCCGTTCGAAGGCCCGGTCTCCGGTGTGCGTCTGGCCCTGATCGACGGCCAGTGGGTCGCCTTCCCGCGCTGGAGCGAGCGTGAGCGCGCCGTGTTCGAGATTGTGGTCGCCGGCCGCGTTGTCGAGAACGGTGACGTCGCCATCGCCATGATCGAGGCCGGCGCCGGCAAGAACGCCTGGCACCTCATCTACGACGAGGGCCAGACCAAGCCTGATGAGGAAGTCGTGGCCGCCGGTCTTGAGGCCGCCAAGCCGTTCATCAAGGTGATTTGCGAGGCTCAGGACGAGCTCAAGAAGATCGCCGCCAAGGAGACCAAGGAATTCCAGCTCTTCCCGGAGTACACCGACGAGCTGTACGCCCGCATCGACGAGATCGCTCACAAGGATCTGGACGAGGCCCTCTCCATCGCCGAGAAGCTGCCGCGCCAGGACCGCATCCACGAGATCAAGGAGCACGTGCGCGAGGTGCTCGCGGACGAGTTCACCGATATGGACGATGCCGAGAAGGACAAGGAACTCGGTAACGCCTTCAAGGAGCTGCAGCGCCAGATCGTGCGTCGCCGCATCCTGACCGAGGACTACCGTATCGACGGCCGTGGCCTGCGCGACATCCGCACCCTGTCCGCCGAGGTGGACATTGTGCCTCGCGTGCACGGTTCCGCCCTGTTCCAGCGTGGCGAGACCCAGATTCTGGGCGTCACCACCCTGAACATGCTCAAGATGGAGCAGCAGATCGACGCTCTGTCCGGTCCGCAGTCCAAGCGCTACATGCACAACTACGAGATGCCGCCGTACTCCACTGGTGAGACCGGTCGCGTCGGCTCCCCGAAGCGCCGCGAAATCGGCCATGGGGCCCTCGCCGAGAAGGCTCTCGTGCCGGTGCTGCCGAGCCGCGAAGAGTTCCCCTACGCCATCCGCCAGGTCTCCGAGGCCATCGGTTCCAACGGTTCCACTTCCATGGGTTCCGTGTGCGCCTCCACGCTGTCCCTGCTTGCCGCCGGCGTGCCGCTGAAGGCTCCGGTTGCCGGCATCGCCATGGGTCTCGTGTCCGGCGATGTTGATGGCAAGCACATCTTCAAGACCCTCACCGATATCCTGGGCGCCGAGGATGCTTTCGGCGACATGGACTTCAAGGTGGCGGGTACCTCTGAGTTCATCACTGCCCTGCAGCTCGACACCAAGCTCGACGGCATCCCCGCCGATATCCTGGCCGCCGCTCTGCAGCAGGCCAAGGAAGCTCGCGCCACGATTCTCGAGGTCATTAACGAGTGCATCGACGGCCCGGCTGAGATGAGCGAGTTCGCTCCGCGCATCATCACCACCACCGTTCCGGTCGAGAAGATCGGCGAGGTCATCGGCCCGAAGGGCAAGATGATCAACCAGATTCAGGAAGACACCGGTGCTGAGATCGCTATCGAGGATGACGGTACCGTCTTCATCTCCTCCGAAGGTGGCGAGGCTGCCGAGAAGGCCAAGTCCATCATCGACTCCATCGCCAACCCGCACGTGCCTGAGGCCGGCGAGACCTACAACGGCAAGGTCGTCAAGACCACGAGCTTCGGTGCTTTCGTGAACCTCACTCCTGGCACCGACGGTCTGCTGCACATCTCCCAGATTCGCAACCTGGCCAACGGCGAGCGTATCGACGCCGTTGAGGACGTGCTGAAGGAAGGCGACACCGTTGAGGTCGTCGTGCAGGGCGTTGACGATCGCGGCAAGATTTCCCTGGCCATCCCCGGTTTCGAGGATCAGGAGAACAACGCCGGTTCCCGTGGTGGCCGTGGCGATCGTGATGATCGCCGTGGTAGCCGTGGCCGTGACGACCGCCGTGGCGGTGGCCGTGGCCGCCGCTCCGACCGTGACGATCGCGACTTCGACGATCGCGACGACCGTCCGCGTCGCCGTCGTTCCGACGATTTCGAGGATGACTACGAGGATCGTCCGCGTCGCCGTCGTTCCGATGACCGTGGCGATCGTGATGACCGCCGTGGTGGCTCCCGTGGCGGCCGTGGCCGCAGTTCCGACCGCAACCCGCGCTACGCCACCGACGACAACTATGACGACTACCGCGCCGACCGCGAAGAGCGCTCCGAGCGCCCGCGCCGCCGCGTTCGCCGCGACTTCGATCCCTTCGAGGACTGATCTCTTATCTGGCTCCTCTCTCTGAGGGGAGCCAGATAAAGGGCCTCTGTACCGATTCATTCGGTGCAGAGGCCCTTCGCATACCAAGCGCCCACTTTCGCATCGTGTCTCCGAATGGGACAATGCAGGAATTCCGCCATTTTTTCTGGTGTTGTCCCACACATTGTAGTTTGCGGAATCAAGGCCTTAATATAAGAATGGCATTATTCCAACGATTCTTTGATTTGTGGGATGGGACAACGCGAGTGTATATCGTTTGATGTTCGTGTTGTCCCGCGGATAAGTGGGACAACAGGGGAGAAATGCTGGAATCGGCTTGTTGTCCCACAAAACGCTTAATTATCGGTCATTCTAAGTTCGTATGGTGGACGTCTAAGAGATGACGTTTGCTGATGACATTCATAGCCCGACCGGTCGGCATCTATGCAGTGCCATCGCTAGCGCTCTCGCAACGGAGCCAACTGGAACACCTCATCGGACTGGGCGGCGACCTCGGGACTGTGCGTCACGATGATCACGCACTTGCCCTCCGCATGCGCCAGATCCTTGAAAATCCCCATGATGTCATCCTGCGTGGCGAGGTCGAGGTTGCCGGTGGGTTCGTCGGCCAAGATAATCTGTGGATCGTAGCTCAACGCGCGGGCGATGGCCACACGCTGCTGCTCACCGTCGGACAGGTGCAGGATACGCTCGTTCAAATACTCCGGCTGCAAACGCACCTTTTCGATAAGCTCGGCGGCGATCTGCTTCTTCGGGCGGTCGAAAGTCTTGCCCGAAGCATCCACGGACAGGATGATGTTCTCTGCCACGGTCAACGCCGGCAGCAGGTTGAAGCTCTGGAAAATCACGCCGATGCCGTGACTGCGGAACCGGTAACGGTCCGCTTTGGCCAGATCCTCCCCATTGTGCAGCACCCGGCCTTTGGTGGGCGTGGTCAACCCCGAAAGCAGCGAGAGCAGCGTGGTCTTGCCCGCGCCGGACGGGCCGGTGATGGACACCACCGTGCCAGGGTGGAACGCGTAGTTCTTGTCGATGAGCACGCGCTTGCCGCCTTTGGAATACGAGTAGGATACGTGTTCCAGTTGCAAGGCCGGTTCGGTGGTGGGTTCGACGATGGTCGCAGTATTGGTTTCGATTGCAGTATTCATAATGATGTTCCTTAGTTCTGCTCCCCGCTGGCGGGACGCTGTCCGCAAAGCTGACTGAGGATGGTTGCGGAGGCGAGGTGGGAACCATCCCCACCCGCTTCGCGGGAGCCTTCGCCAGCGGGGGCGGGTAATGATTACGAACGGTCGGCGAGGATCTGGAGAGGCTCGTATCGCATGACGAACACGATGCCGACCAGCGCGGAAATCAGTGTCAGTCCGAGGCCGATCAGTATCAGCTGTCCGACCACCGCAAGATTCACGGTGGCGTTGATTTCGCTCACATAATCGACTGCCTGACTCATGACGCCACACATGCCACCAGGCTGCCCGCCTTGTGAGTCGCCGTTACCTGATGAGGAATCATTGCCAGACGAACCGGATTCAGAATTGTATGAGTCCGAGCCGTCGACGGAAGACGAGCCAGAGTCACCGGAGGAATTGGAGCTGGAATCGCCGTTTCCGGTGGAAGTATTGCCGCCGGAAGCCCCGGAGCCACCTGGTCCGCCGCCCATATCACCGCCGGGTCCACCCTGACCTTGCTGATTGGAAGAGCCTGAGTCAGACGATGAATCCGAAGAGTTCGCCGCGTTCGCGGTGCTGGTCTCCACCGGTTGGAAGGAATCGGTGCCGGAGACGCCGGTGCTTTCCGAGTAGCACGACGAAACGGAAACGCTGGAGGCTTTGGCGTATTTCTGGTAGTCGGCCGAGGTCAGGTTGCTGCTGCCGAGAGCACCACGCATGGCATCGAAGTCAGGCGCGCTGTCCGAATCAGATGAATCAGACGAATCCGAGGAGCCAAATGACGAATCGCTCGACTGCGATTCGCGCGCCTGTTCCATCAGTTTGCTGCGGTCCACGCTGATGGTGGCGGTTACCGAAGTGTTCGCCAGACCGGTTTCGCGCGCATTATCGGCGGCATTGCGGATAGCCAATCCGATGGTGTCCGCCGCGGCGATAATCGCCACGATCAGCACGATGAGAATATTGCGGCCCTTATTCCGTATTACCGTTTTCCAGGCGTTGTTGAGCACGAACATGATGCTTCCCTTGGGCCGGTCCAAGATGGACTGATTGATACGTAGTGCGATTCGCGGGGCGCGCTTGCCGGTGCGCTTGCGAATCGTCTGGGAACCACTATCGAATCCGCCGATGATTGCGCACTGAAGCGAGCCTGATAGCTGCCGGCAACTTAGATTTCACTTATCTGGAGCTTTTCTGAGAGCTTTCTGGGCGCGCCGGCCGTTCGAAAGTGTTGCTACCAGAGCAGTGGTGCCCTCTTTGTGGCAGAACGTTCGCGTCTCAACGAGGGGCACGCGAAGTTTCTGCCGTTTGACCGACTCGAAACGGCAGAAACTTCGCGGGGTATTCGTCGCTCCGTGCGATTTCTGCCGTTTCTGCCACACTCCAAGGACGTAGTCCAGGCGAATGCCGTAAAAATCTCCTGTTTTCACGCGATGTGTGGAAGAATGGTCACTGAAGGGCCCAGCAAAGGAGCATATATGAGTGCAGGTCTGATTATCACCATTGTCGTTGTCATCGTTGTCGTCGTTATCGTTGCGTTGATCGCTTGGGCGGTCGGTGCCTACAACAACCTCGTTACTCTCAAGAACCGCGTGAAGAATGGCTGGGCGCAGATCGACGTGCAGCTCAAGCAGCGCGCCGACCTGATCCCGAATCTGGTGAACACCGTCAAAGGCTATGCCACCCATGAATCCGAGGTGTTCACTCAGGTGACCGCCGCCCGCGCCGGCGTGGTAGCCGCGGCCAACGATCCGAACGCCACCACCGCTCAGCGTGCCGCCGCCGAAAACCAGCTGTCCCGTGCACTGGTCAATCTGCAGGCCACCGCCGAGGCATACCCGCAGCTGCAAGCCAACCAGAACTTCATGGATCTGCAAGCCCAGCTCAAGGACCTTGAGAACAAGATCGCCTACGCGCGCCAGTTCTACAATGATGTGGTCCTGAAGCTCAACACCGCCATTGAAACCGTGCCGACCAACATTATCGCCGGTCTCTTCCACTTCGAGCAGGCCCAGTACTTCGAGGCGGATGACGCCTCGCGCCAGGCTCCTCAAGTCAAGTTCTGATGATGTGAAGGCCCGCTAGACAACAGCCAAGCGGGCCTTATTGCTGGTCGTTAGGGGAAGACTGTATGAAGAAGCGATTTATCCGTGCTGGTGTTATCAGTGCGCTGATTACGTTTGCGGTGGCATGCTTTGCCGCATTGATGATGGTCATAATGCCAGCTGGCGATTCTGCGGATCTCAGCTATCGCACGCTTGACTATGACGTGACCGCCACTGCGGATGGCAATCTCAAGGTCACGCAGCATATCGATGTCAAGCTTCGCGATCGTTCTGATGATGACGGAGATCGCCCTTGGAAGCAGCTCTTTCAGCAATATTCACTGGCTCCCGGCAACTTGACTGATATTACCGATATCAGTGTGCGCAACGTCACTGATGGCATCGATTATGCCCAGCAGACCGAGCCCAAACTGCCCAGTGCCGTGTCTTCCAACGAGGCATGGAACAGCGATTATGCCGACCATTGGTATATCGCCGACGTCAGTGCGAGCAGTGACAATCCCCAGCCCTACACGCCCGGTATGGACGGCATTCAGACAGGTCCGTCTTCAAAGAGCGCCAAAACCGTGGAGATAGGCTGGAATATCCCGGTAACCACCGAAGCCAACAGCATGAAGTTCGAAGTGAGCTTCACCATGCACAATGTGGCTACCAAGTGGCAGGACGTCGCCTCATTCCAATGGGAACCGTTCGGCAAAAAGAACCAAGTGCCCATTGGCACGGTCACCGGCACTGTGCACTTCCCCGAAGGTATCACCGGCAAAACCTCATGGGCATGGTTGCACACCGAACGCACCTCCGAAACCAAGCGGGAGTCGGACGGCAGCTACACGTTCACGGCCTACAACATCCGTACGGGCGACTATCTGGACGTGGTCGCGGCCTTTGACTCCAGCAAAGCCGGGGATATGGCCCGCACCCAGCCCGGTGACCATCTCAACGACCTCAAAACCAGTGAATACAACCAGCAGCAACGTTGGCTTGACCGTCAACGGCTTGCCGCTCGAATCCGGCTCATCGGCTGGATTGCCACCATCGTGATCGGCTTGGCGCTGTGCATATGGGGCGTATGGGCCGCCATCGCAAGCAACCGTCGCGCGCAATACCACGGCGACATCGAATACTGGCGTGACCAGCCCGGTATCAGCCCGGCTTCGGCGGCCAGACTCATCACGCTTGTGGATGCAAGCGCTACCGGCTCCTCCTCCGACCGTGAGCTGACGGCCACCATGCTTTCACTGGCCATCAAAAAGGCCATCGCCATCTATCCTGGTCCTGCGGACATGTACCGCGGCATCGACATGAGCCAAGCCACGCCAGTAGGCCTGAGCCAGATGATTGCCGCAGATCCCGGCAAAATGAACGCGGCACGCAACACCAGCACCATCGTGATTCTGCCGGCCAGCCTTGATGCGGCGTCCAATATCGAACAACTTGGTCTGAGCCAATCCGAGGAAGCGCTGCTCACTCTGCTGATTACCATCTCTCAGCGCGTCGGATGCCCGGTATTCGACCTGAACCAGATGAAGAACGTCTGCAAGGACTGGGCAAGCGGCTATCTGGAGCTCAATAAATTCACGGATTCATGCGCGGCTGAATACTCTCCATTGACCAGTACGGCGTCTTCCCAATGGGCTGTTGCCGGTGTGCTCGCTGTGGTGCTTGGCCTCGGATCCTTGATCGTCAATGGGACCACTGGTTTTATGGTGGCCGGCATGATCACCGGTTCGCCGCTTCTGCTGGTCGGTCTGTTCTGTCTGTTGGGCGGCACGTCAACCGCACTGACCGAACCGGGTCATGAGATGGCGGGACGGTGTCTGGGCCTGAAGCGCTACATGCAGGACTTCTCGAACTTCGCCGACCGTGGCGCTGCCGACATAGCCATGTGGGATTGGTATATGGTGTACGCCGCTGCATTCGGCATCTCCGAGCGCGTGATGAAGGAACTGGCCAAGGCCTACCCGCAGGTCAACGACCCGGCATGGCTGGATGCCAATGCCGCAGGAACGTTGTTCTACTGGAACTACAGGCCATATGGCTGGTACGGCGGCCGTTACTACGGTGATTCCGCAACGGCCGATCAAGGTAACCTCGGTGCTACAGGGCCGGTTCCTGCATACGGTGGCACATCGTTCGCCGGTGGGTTCTCCGACCTTGGTTCGCAGCTGTCCGCAGGGTTCGCGGACATCAGCTCGACCATTCAGGCGGCAGCGCCTTCATCCGATTCCGGTGGCGATTTCGGTAGCTTCGGTTCCGGCGGCGGTAGCGGCTTCGGAGGTTCATTCGGCGGCTCCGGTGGCGGTTCATTCGGAGGCCGCTGATGAGGCATCGCACGATACGCTCCATCATCGCCACGTTGATCGCCGCCGCGACCATCACGGCGATACTCATCGTGACACTGCTCATCTTCAATTGGTTTACCGCCGATCACCCGAAACTGTCGTACCGCAGCCTCGACTATGAGGTGGCCGTGTAGCCCAACGGCGACCTCAAGGTCACCCAGCACATCGACATGAAGCTGGACAGTCGAGGCAAGAACAAGCCGTGGAAGCAGCTGTATTAGACCTACGAAATCAACGAATACAATCTTTCGGACATCATCGACATCTCCGTCACCAATACGACCACTGGCGAAACGTACACGCAGCTTAAGGGAGATCCGCTGCAGCCGGCCGATGTGAATGGTGACGAAGCGTGGAACAGCCACTACGCCAAACACTGGTATGTGGTGGCCACGAACCGGATCGGCACTGAAGCCTACGCCTACCAGCCCGGCAAGGATGGCATCCCGATCTACCAGACCTGGGATGAGTACCAGGATTACGATCAGGGTATTTCCGGTTGAAAGATGCAGCTTCTGGAAATCGGTTGGAACATTCCGGCCACCACCAAAGCCAAAAGCCTGAAATTTGAGGTGACGATGACCCTGGTGGGCGCCACAACGCTTTACAGCGATGTGGCCAAGTTCCAGTGGGAGCCGGTCAGCGAGCTCAACGAAACGCCCATCGGCAAAGTGACTGGCACCGTGCGATTCCCCAACGGCATCACGGCTAGCAACTCCTGGGCTTGGCTGCACTATTCGGGCGTTTCAACCACCGAACGAGGTGAAAACGGCGAGCGGAAGTTCGCGGCGAACAACGTGCGCGTGGGCCGCTACCTTGATCTGGTCGCCGCCTTCGATTCGTCTGTAATGCACGACACCTCCGGAGGCAAGGCCGGCCAACAATATACGCCGGCAGGCGACTGGATTCGCAAGCGGGATTATGACAGTCTAGCCGAGCTCAAGCAGTCCGAAAAAGATAAGGAAGCACAGGCGCGCGCCGAGCAACGTAACACAGTAAAGACGTGGGCCATCACGCTTGGTATAGGTTTGGGAATCAGCCTAATCGCACTGATTATGGCGATCTTCGGATTCGTGCGTGTGCGCCTTGCGGTCAGAAGCCGGGATGCCATGTACGTTCACGACATTCCGCAGATCGGGCCGGTGAGCGTGGCGCGTATCGCCTCGATTATGGGACTGGCACCAAAACATGGCTACGATCATCGCCAGACCGCCGCCACCCTGCTCTCGCTGGCAGCCAAGGGCGCAATCGCCATATATCCCGGGCCGGCGAGCCTGTATGGGGGCGTCGAGCTGACTGGGCTTGAGGCCAAGACGCGGCCGTTGGCTTTGCGGGCGGTGAGTCAGATGCTGAGTGGGAGCGGGGCTGCTGATTTGGCGCTCTGGGACCAGCATCTTGTTTATGCCACGGCGGTGGGCATGTCCAAACGAACGCTGCGGGAACTTGCCAAAGCATATCCGCAGATTCAGAACCCTGACTGGTTGGACGATAATGCCACAGATTCGTTGGTGTATTGGAACTTCCGGTACTCCTCGATCGGCGATACTCATGATGGCTCGTCGCGTGCGAGCACCGGCGATGGCACTGGCCTTGGTTTCGGTCTTGGCCCGGCAGACTCCGACCACTTGGGTGCCAGCTTCGGCGGCATCCTCGATTTCGGCGCGCAACTAGGCTCCGGATTCAACGAAATCAGCGCCACGATCCGAGGCGTAGCCCCAGCATCGGCATCCATCGACGGATCCAGCGGCAGCTTCTCAGGCGGTGGCTCCGGCGGAGGCTCGTTCGGCGGACGGTAATGGGGGAGTACTTAAGCAATCAAAAAGCCCGGTGTCGTAGGACATCGGGCTTTTCACCTATAACTGAGGTTAAGGAAAACCTCGGCAGTCAGGCCCAACGGGGCGAAAGTCTGTGGCGCCGCCTAGAAGATTGCCCCGAAGTTGACGCGACCTTTCTGCTAGCAAACATCATACCAGTATCCATCGAACCTTCCCCGTACACTGAGTGGACCACATCAAGGGGCTATTGACGTGGTGCCTTGGTGCGGTGTCATTGCGCCAGCCGGTGTAATGGCTACCTATAACTCAATAAGGAGGTTCTCATGGGAGGAAACGACCGTGACAACCGTCCGAGATCTGACCGGCAATACCGGGAAGGCCTGATGACGGGCCTGTTGATAGCCTTGGCCAACCAAGTTGGACAGGGATGGTCGACGGCCATTATCATCGGCCACACCGGTGCTGCTTGGTCTGAGTCTCAGGCGAGGCCGCTGATTCGTCAGCGGAACAGCCGGAACCTTTGACGGGTTCCGGCCCCTCGTCTTCACTTAAGCCTTGTGGAGTGAAATCCAGCGGAATGCCTACGCTGGGATATGGATAGACAGCTGGCTGCACTCGCTGCAGCCACCCACCAATGAAGGGAATTGCCATGACATTGTTCCGTCAGCTCGGACCGTTCTCCACCACCGCCATCGGTCACGGCGAAATGCCGCTGACCATCGAAAACAACCGCGGCCACGAGGTCGGCATCGAAACCCTGCACGCTTCGTTGGATGCCGGATGCCGCCATATCGACACCGCATGGGCCTATTACTGCTCCGGTGGCGAGGAGCAGACCGGCGAGAAGCTGGTGCGCGAGGCCCTTGAAACGTGGAAGGGTCCGAAGGATGAGGTGTTGGTGGCCACCAAGGTGGGTCACTTCCGCAACTTCACCGACGGTCGCCCCACGTGGGATGTGGATGGTCGTCCGGAGAATCTGATTCGCCGTGGCAAGGAGAGCGTACTGGCGCTCGGTGTCGATACCATCGACCTGCTGTACTTCCACCGTCCGGATCCGAAGGTGCCGTACAGCGAGTCCGTTGAGGCCATCAAGCAGCTGGTGGACGAGGGCGTGGCCCGCGAAGCTGGTATTTCCAATGCTTCCATCGAGCAGATCGACATCGCACGTGGCATTCTCGGCGACAAGCTCGTGGCTGTGCAGAACCAGTACTCGCCGATTCACCTGGACACTCAGGACACGCTCGACTACTGCGCCAAGGTCGGTCTGGCATTCGTGTGCTGGAGCCCGCTCGGCGGCTACCGTCACCCCTATGACGAGACCAAGTTCGATCCGTTCCGCGAGGTCGCTGCGGCTCACGGCGTGAGCTACCAGCAGGTCGTGCTGGCGTGGGAGCTTGCCAAGGGCGATCACATGTTCGTGATTCCCGGAGCCCACCACCCCGAGACCATCCTCGACTCCCTCAAGGCTGACCAGCTCGAGCTCACCCCCGAAGAGCTCGCCAAGCTCGGCTGAGTGTTCCGGTTTCTTTGAGAATTTGGGCCACTGACTCATTAGTAGCGTCAGAAATTCAGGAAATCATCCCCATTCTCCTAAAATCCTGACGCTGACGGTGCCTGAGCGTCAGGATTTTAGGAAAACACCCTTACTTTCCTAAAAATCTGACACTGAGAAGATCGTAGCGTCAGAATTTTAGGAGATTACCTTTTATTTCCCGAATTTCTGACGCAAGAGTGTCGACAACAGCAACTTCGGAAGAGCAATTCATTGCGAAGGAGTAGTATGCGCAAGAAACTCATCCTCGACCTTGATACTGGCATCGACGATGCGCTCGCCATCGCCTATGCGCTAGGCAGTGCCGGAGACGCCGATCTCATTGGCATCACTGCCACATACGGCAACGTCGCCGTGCCTCTGGCCGCGCGCAATGCGCTTGCGGTGCTCCACGCATTTGGACGCGATGACATACCGGTGTATCCCGGCATCGACCACCCCATCGCACCCTCGAAGTTGCCATTGATGCGCGGCACCACGCCGGATGAACGTGCCGAAGCATACCGTCGTTGGCAGGAGGGCGGTGAGGACGGATGGCAGACCGATACTCCATGGTCGCCCAGCCCCGGTTCGGTTGCTGTACATCATCCCAATGGAATCGGCGGTGCAGTGCTGCCGGATTCTCCCAGGCAGCCCGAGGCGCCGGGCTCCGCAGTCGATTTCATCATCGCTGCCGCACGTGAATGTGGGCCGGATTTGACCATCGTACCTACCGGTGCAATGACCACCATGGCCACCGTGTTCCGTAATGCCCCGGATCTGAAGGATTCTGGCATCAACGTAACGTTGATGGGTGGTTCGCTGACACTACCGGGCAATGTAAGTCCTGCTGCCGAAGCGAACATCTCCCAGGATCCCGAGGCCGCTGATTACCTGTTCAAGTGCGGTGCCCGCACCACGATGATTGGCCTCGACGTGACTCATCAGACCGCGCTCACCCGCGAGAAAGCTCATGAATGGGCCGCTCTGGGAACGCCGGCCGGTGACTTCCTCGTCACCATGACCGATTACTACATCGATTTCTACGTAAAGAACCAGCCGGAAATCCACGGCTGCGGACTGCATGACCCGCTCGCTGTGGCTGCCGCGCTTGACCCATCATTGGTCACCACGTTCGGTTTCAACCTACAGGTCGATTTGGAGGGCCCGTTCCGTGGCCGCACCATTGGTGACCGTTCTCGAGTGCAAGACCCGGACAAGCACACGCAAGTGGCGCTCGGGGTCAACGTGCCGGCATTCCTTGACCGCTTCATGCAACGTGTCACCGCCGTGGTACGCGGGTGACGGACTGATATAACTGAGAGGCCTTCTGATCGATTCATCAGAAGGCCCCTCAACATTTGGTGGTAGATAAGAGTTACAGTCCAGGAATTAAACCGCCGGGCGGGTCAAGCGTCAGGTACTGCTCGTCCAAATCGATTTCGGGCACCAGCGCTTCCACGAACGGAACCATCGCGGTTTTCTCGACCACGTCCTCACCCTTGGAATCCTGACCGGTCACCACCGGCTCGACCAGACGAATCTTCAGCAGCGACTGGGCGGGGGAGTCGACCACGTCGACCACCTTGCCTACCACTTGACCAGCGGGCAGCCCTAGGCCATTGCCCTCGGACAGACGAGCCTCGAGGCCGATGAGATCCTTGGGATACCATTCGTCCGCCTCGAGCATTTCTTCCGCATCGTCGGCCTCGCCATACAGCTCGACGCCGTTCAGTGCCTCGGCGGCAGTACGATCATCCGTGCCCTCAAGTTTGAGAATCCATCGATCTTTGAATGTGCGCGAGTTCTCAACGATATACTCGGTTTCGCCATCCTGGCTGTAGAGCACGGAATCCGGCTCGAAGCGCCATTCGGGGTCGTCGGTGTACAAGCGCACGGTGACTTCGCCCTTGAGCCCCTGTGCGCGGCCAATACGAGCGACCCTCAGCAACTCGAGCTGCTGAGGGTCGTCGTGCATGTCTCGCTCTGCCATGCTGTGAATCAATCCTTATCGGTTATCGACGGACGTCCATGATGTCGACGCGAACCTTGTGGTCGGACAATGCCTGCACCACGGTGCGAATCGCATTGGCGGTGCGGCCGCTGCGGCCGATCACGCGGCCGATGTCCTCCGGGTTCACGCGCACGCGAAGCAGTTCGCCGCGCGCATTCTCATGGGACTTGACGGACACATCGTCGGGAAAATCAACGATGTTCTTGATGAGGTGTTCCACAGCCTGTGCAAGCATGATTGCTAGCCTTTCGTTTCAGCTCAGGCCTCGGCCGGAGCTTCCTCAGCAGCCTCAGCCGGAGCTTCCTCAGCCGGGGTCTCCTCGGTGGCGGCAGCAGCTTCGGCCTCAGCCTTAGCCTTGGCGTCAGCCTCGGACTTGGCGGCCTTCAGCTTCTGAGCCTGGTTCTCGACGGCCGCAATGCGGGCCTCGGCATCCGGGCCGGCTTCAACGGTCTTCAGGGTGCCTTCAGCACCGTCAAGGCCCTTGAACTTCTGCCAGTCACCAGTGATGTTGAGCAGCTTGAATACGGGCTCGGACGGCCGAGCGCCGACGCCAAGCCAGTACTGGGCGCGGTCAGACTTGATCTGGATGGTCGAGGGCTGGGTGTTGGGGTTGTAGGTACCGATCTCCTCGATGACCTTGCCGTCACGCTTCTTGCGAGAATCGACGACCACCACGCGGTAGAAGGCGTAGAACTTCTTGCCCTGTCGCTTCAGACGAATCTTGGTTGCCAAAATGGCTCTCCTTGTAATAACTAGGTTTGTGGTTTCGCGGCTACCATGTGGGGCATGGCCCACCGGAATCCACGTGTCCTCGCGGCCCGGGGTGTAGAGGGCGCCACGCGCGCGCGAATAACTGGCCTATTATAGCGCGCAGGGCAGGACTGACGTGGTGAGTGTCGTGTGCGGTTTGCCGTGGCAGCGGATCGCGGGGATGCGATGTATGGCAGGCAGCTAACGAAGCGCCAGCGTGGCGACAAGTGCCAGATGATCGGTGTCCTTGATTTCGACCGACTTGACCTGTGATGGCCGCACTCCGGGGGTAAACAGCACGTGATCCAGTTCGATGCGTGGCCACTTGAGCCAGCGGGGGAACGTAAGGTTGGGGCCGGCCGCCTGGGTCAGGCTCGCGTCCTTGAAGCCAGACTTGAGCAGGGCACGGAAACTGGGGTGGTCGGTGCTTGAGTTGAGGTCGCCCATCACAACAGCGATGTTGTGATGGGCGATGGACCGAGCTTTGGTGATCTCTCGTAATCCTAGGATTCCGGCCGACCAGTCGGCACAGCCGCGCATAGGGGATTTCGGATGAGCCGAGCAGAAAGTGATGGTTCGGTCGGGGTGCGCTTGGGTTGTGGTGCTTGGGTTGGCAGCGATACGGATAGTGATGCCATTGGTGGAGGTGCTGGCGGGCGGCATCTTGGCTTGATCTGCGATGCGCAGTGTGATGGCCGGCACGTCGGCAGCGGGGATGCTGACCACGTTGGGCACGGATGCGCCCGGCTCGTATGCGGAGTAGAGCACGTTGAAGCCACCGTTGTCAGTGTCCTTGGCTTCGCCGAATTGATGATAGGGGAGCAGCTCGTTGAGACCTGCCTCGGTGAGGCGTGCGATGAGCTCGTCGGTGACCTCCTGCAATGCGAGCACGCTGATGCCGCGTTTGCGAATATTGGCGATGATGTCATTGGCGTCCGCGCGACCGTAACGGCAGTTCAGGGTCATGACGGTGAACTGAGTGGGGAGCGTGGTGCGGGTGGATTCCGAGGCCGTGGAAGATGGATTACTGGCTGCGTCTAGTGCTTCACGGCTTGTGCTGGCAGTACCGGAAGATGATGCAGCAGCAGAGGGTCCGGCGTTGGGGTCGCTTATATTATGGGTGTTTACAGATGTTTCACGGGATGTTTCACGATTTGCGTCGATAGTGTTGGACGATACCGTGACGGTGGTGTCGGCGTTGCTGGAATTGTTCATATTCTGCGTATTCGCAGATGTTTCACGCGGTGTTTCACGGTGGGATTCCTTACGCTTGCCGGCGGGGTCGATTGACGTACCCCAATAGTTAAGCCGGTGCGAGCTGGCGAACAGTGCGGCCACGATAAGCAGCGACATAACGCTCCATTCGCGCTGCCACGCGGCGAATGCGGCCAAAACCACCAAAGGAACCCACAACAATGGCGTGAGCGCAATCATGTATGGCAACGGCATGCGGGCTTCAAGACCGGCCGGCAGTGCGCTCAACGCCGTCCACAGCAGTGCGATGATCGCCACAGTGCCAAGGATTGTCGTCATTGGAGTTCCTTTCCGAATATGTCGAAAAATATGCTCCCGCTGGCAGGAGCTGTCGAACGCAACGAGACTGAGGGTGGTCCTTCTCGATTGGACCACCCTCAGTCTCGTTGCGTTCGACAGCTCTCCGAGCCCAGCAACTAAGGATGGCCTGCGGCCACATATCTCTGGTTCGCCTGTCGGCTCACACTCGCCTACAAACAGCTCTCGCCGTTTGCTATACGCTCGTCCCGCCAGCGGGAGCCCCTCGACAATCAGCGGCCGAACAAGCCGCTCAAACCGCCGCCGAGGTTCGGAGGCAGCTCAGTGCCGCCATCGACGTTGCCCATCATCTCTTCAAGGCCTGCAGGCAGAGCTGGATTCTGCGGCTTCTTGGCAAATGCGGAGCCGCCGGTGGAACCGGAGGATTTGCCGGCCAGCTTGTCGCGCAATGCCTTCTCCTCAGCCTCGCGCTTCATCGGGTTGCCGGACTTGCCGCCCTTCTTCTTGTTCTTGCCCTTCTTCTTACCGCCGCCCATCGCAGGGCCGCCGAAGCCGGGCATGCCGCCACCCATGCCGCCGCGGTTGGACATGCGCTTCATCATCTTTGCGGCCTGCTCAAAGCGCTGCAGCAGAGCGTTGACCTGCGAGACGGTCACACCCGAACCATAGGCGATACGGGCGCGGCGAGAACCGTTGATGATCGACGGATCACGGCGCTCTGCCGGGGTCATCGAGCGGATAATCGCCTCGGTGCGATCGATTTCCTTCTCGTCGAATTGCTCAAGTTCCTTGCGGTGCTGGGCCATGCCCGGAATCATGCCGAGCAGCGACTTCATCGAACCGAGCTTACGCACCTGCTGCAGCTGATCGAGGAAATCATCCAGGCCAAAGGAACCCTCGGAAATCTTCTCGGCGGCCTTGCGGGCCTTCTCCTCGTCGAACTGCTTCTGAGCCTGCTCGATGAGCGTCATGATGTCGCCCATGTCGAGGATGCGCGATGCCATACGATCCGGGTGGAAGACCTCGAAGTCCTTCAGACCCTCGCCAGTGGAAGCGAACAGAATCGGCTTGCCGGTCACGGATGCCACGGACAGCGCGGCGCCGCCGCGGGCGTCGCCATCGAGCTTGGAGAGCACCACGCCGGTGAAGTCCACGCCTTCATCGAATGCCTTGGCGGTCTTGACCGCGTCCTGACCGATCATCGCGTCGATGACGAACAGGATTTCATTGGGCTGCACGGCGTCACGGATATCGCGTGCCTGCTTCATCAGCTCCTCGTCCACGCCCAAGCGACCGGCGGTATCGATGATCACCGTGTCATAAAGCTTCTGCCTGGCGAGTTCGATGGAATCGCGTGCCACCTTCACCGGGTCACCGGAAGTCTGGCCCGGAGCGGCCACAGCCTCGCCGCCGTCGGACTGCACGCCCTTCTCGGGGGCGTAGACGGGCACGCCGGCGCGCCCGCCGACCACCTGCAGCTGGGTCACGGCGTTCGGACGCTGCAAATCGGCCGCCACCAGCAGCGGCGTATGGCCGGAATCCTTGAGCCAATAGCCGAGCTTGCCGGCCAGCGTGGTTTTACCGGCACCCTGAAGACCTGCGAGCATGATGATCGTCGGCGGGTTCTTGGCGAAGTTCAGCGGGCGGTCCACGCCCTGACCGAGCACGTCGGTGAGCTCCTCATTGACGATCTTCACCACCTGCTGGGCGGGGTTGAGTGCCTCGGACACCTCGGTGCCCAGTGCGCGCTCGCGCACCTTGCCAGTGAAGGAACGCACCACGTCGAGCGCCACGTCGGCGTCGAGCAGCGCGCGGCGGATTTCGCGGATCGTGCCGTCGATATCCGCTTCGGAAAGCTTGCCCTTGCTCTTCAGATGCTTGAACGCATTCGAGAGCCTATCTGTCAAAGAACTAAATGCTGCCATAATGGGCAACAGTCTAGCCGCCACGCGGGAAATTCTATTTGCCGGGCAACGATTCTGCCGCCCATATCGGCGTTGTGCTGCGATGGTGCCGTTCGGTTGCCGGCGTTGGCGGAATCGTCACCAGACATCTAGCCGGCGAGTGTCCTATCATCCGCTCGTGGCGAAGCCAATCGAGTGCTTCCGTTACCATAGAGAATGTCAAGAATCCTGTGTTTTTTGGAATGCTTACGCTGTTTTGAAAATCCCTGGACACCGCTTATACGCAGACTGCCGTGCGCCCTCGCGAACTTAGGTCAACGACCAGACCCGTTGCGGGCCAACGCAGACATGCCGTGCAATAAGGAAGGCCCACCGATGCCCGCCCAAAAACTCCTTGAACGCAAAGCTCTGATCGTTGGCATAGTCGTCAACGTTCTTCAGGTGTTCGCCGGAATGGCTGTGTTCTTCATGACTGGCCTTAAGGCCATGTTCCTTGATTTCTCCTTCACCGCAATCTCCGTCCTTTCCGGACTGGTGGCGGTGTACCTTTCGACGCGCACGGTGCGTACCACTGAGCGCTTCCCCAATGGCCTATTCGCGTTGGAGCCTATCTACGCGATCTGCAAGGCCATCTTCACCATGTCGTTGTTGGTGTATTCGCTGATCGACGTGTGCCGAGTGGCTTATGACTACTTCGTGTTCGGGTCCGGCGAACGCATCGAAACCGGCCCGGTGGTCATTTACGAGATCCTGACCGTGATTGTCTGCTTCAGCCTGTACATGTACTATCGGCGCTCGAACCGTGCCATCGGCAACTCCAGCACCATGCTCACCGCCGAATGCAAAAGCACGCTGGTCGACGGCTCGATGTCCTTCGGCATTGGTGTGGTCGCCGTATTCCTGATGCTGCTGCCGGCTGGCGGACCGCTTGACTTCCTGCATTACACCGGCGATTTCTTCATCACCGTGGCGTTGGTGGTGTTGACCATCCGCGAACCGTTCAGCGTGCTGAAGGAGGCGTTCGTGGAATTGGTCGGTGGCGTGCATGACGACGACGAGACCAATGCCTACGTGGAAGCCGAGGCGCAGCGGCACCTGCCCGCCAATACCGAGTATGAGCAGACGCTGATTTTCAAAACCGGCATGAACTACACGGTGGACGTGTATTTGGCCGGCACCGGCGAGACCATCGATGTGTCTGATCTCATCGAACGCAAGCGCTCGTTGGAAAAGGAACTCGCCAAGCGCCTGCACCTCGTGGACGTAGACTTCGTTTTCGACTGATCGGCTGGTTTGATGGGGCTTTCGCCATTTCGAGGGGCTGATTTCGTCGTTCCCGGAGGTCTACTTCCATTTCAAGGGGCTGCCTAAACTTCAAACTGAAAGTACAAATGGCTTAACGACACCGTCGTTAAGCCATTTGTAGTGTGCCTCTACTTGAGCGTCAGCCCCTTGAAACGGAAGTAGACCTCCGGAATCGGACAAATCAGCCCCTTGAAACGGGAATATCGTTGTTCGATGTCGCTAAGTGGCTACTTCAGGCTCCAGGTCGAGCCTTGCAGGCCGTCTTCGATGGTGATGCCGGCCTCGGCCAGCGTATCGCGAATCTGATCGGCCTTGGCAAAGTCCCTAGCCTTGCGGGCTTCGGCACGGGCATTGAGCTGTTCGGTAATAAGCGCTTCCAATGCGGCGTGCTCGGGGGTCTCGGTCGTGCCATCGCTGGCACCACCGGCAGCTCCGGCAGAGACCCACGGTTCGGCCAGCGGATCCAGTCCCAACGTGTCGAGCATTGCGCGCACGGCGAGCAGCGTCTCACGCACTTCGGCCTGCACGGCCTCGGAATCGGCGCGATCGGCAAGCTGCGAGAGCAGCGTATTGCCGGAACGAATGGCGGTGAAAATCGCGGCGGTCGCACCGGAGACGTTGACATCGTCGTTCATCGCGGCCACGAAATCAGCGGGCAGGGCATCGGCGGATATGCCGGTGACCTCTTCGCGGGACGGCTGACCACCCAAGGCCACGCCGGCACGCTCAATGAAGTTCGAGACGCGGTCGTATGCGGCCTGAGCCTCGACCAGTGCCTGATCGGACCATTCGAGCATCGAACGATATTGCACGGAACCCAGCGCGTAACGCACCACCCAAGCGGAGTTCTCAGCCAGCACAGACGGCACGGACAGACCAGTGCCGAGAGACTTCGACATCTTCTCGCCCTTGGCGGTCACCCAAGCCGAGTGCATCCAGCGTGCGGCGGACGGGTAGCCAGCCGCACGGGTCTGGGCCATCTCGTTCTCATGGTGCGGGAAGCGCAGGTCCAAGCCGCCGCCGTGAATGTCGAATCCGTCGCCCAGATAACGATGGGACATGGCAGAGCATTCGATATGCCAGCCCGGACGTCCCACGCCGAACGGGGTTGACCAGCGAGCGTCCTCGGGGTCGGTATCCTTCGGAGCTTTCCACAGTGCAAAGTCGCGCGGATCATGCTTGTCGGGGGAGGTATCGGCAGGGTCGACGGGATTGTACTTGTCATCGCCGGTGGCATCCACGGACGGGCCCATGCGGTCGGCCACGGCAGCTGCTTCATCGACCTCGGCGGTCTGCTTCTGGTGGGTCAGCTCGCCGTAATGCGGCCAGGAGGCCACGTCGAAGTACACGTTGCCGGTGGGCTTGCCATCCGCATCCGTGACCACATAGCCATGGCCGTTGTCGAGAATGCGCTGAATCAGATCGATCATGTCCGACATATGGCCGGTGGCGCGGGGCTCCACGGTGGGCGTCAGCACACCAAGCGTGTTGTACGCCTCGGTGAATTCGCGCTCATAGTAGTAGGCGCGGGCCCACCAGCGCTGACCGGCGGTTGCGGCCTTGTCGAGAATCTTGTCGTCGATGTCGGTCACATTGCGCACGAACGTGACCTTGTATCCGAGCTTCAAGAACCAGCGGCGCACGATGTCGAACGCTACGGCGGCACGGATATGGCCGATATGCGGGGAAGACTGCACGGTGGCGCCACACACGTAGATGCCGACCTCGCCCGGCTTGAGCGGCACGAAATGACTGACCTGATGCGATGCGGTGTCATACAGATTTAGGCCGTCGGCGGCCTTGGCTACATGCACCGGCGTCAGGCTCGACGGCATAACGGAAGTGTTGAAATCCTGCGGTTCTTGGCTGTTTCCCATAGCCCCTAAGCGTAGGGTTTGAGCCAGACATGAGACGCCTATCGGTGCATTTTTGTGGGGCGGCTGTTCATGGGTTCGGTACCGATCGACGGCATGGCTTGTTGCTGGCAACGATTCAAGTGCGGAACGGGGCATCAAACGGCGGCAAATCATTCGAAAATGGCGGTGTTAACGCAAACGGGGAACGCTCGTGTCACAATAGGAGCCATGTCCACACCACAAGTGCTGATTTTGCAACATGTCCCGTGGGAGCGCCCCGGGCGTATCCTGTCGACCCTCGAAGATCTCGGGCTCGATACGGTGATTATGAATATCGCCGGCAAGAAAAAGCCTGACCTCCCCGATTTCGGTGACCTTGCCGGTGTGGTGATTATGGGCGGGCCGATGGGCGCGCTCGACTATGACAAGTATCCGGGATTAAAGGCCGAGGGCAAGCTGGCCAAAGCGGCCGTGGCCGTAGGCAAGCCGGTACTTGGCGTGTGCTTGGGCCACCAGATTATCGCCGCTGCACTCGGTGGCCAGCTGCGTAAGGGCGATGCGCCGGAGATTGGCTTTGGGCCCATCAAGCGCGTGGATAGGCACGACTTCTTCTCCATGTGGGATAAGCAGCTGAACGTGCTGCATTGGCATAACGATGTAGTCGGTCTACCTGAGGGCGCCCAGCTGCTGGCGCGCTCCTCCGCCACCAAGGTGCAGGCGTTCCGTCTGGGTTCCGCATTGGGCATGCAGTTCCATCTCGAAGTGTGCGGATCCCTGCTGGATGAATGGCTTGATGAGCCGAGCATGGTCAAGGATCTCAAGGCCGCCGGTGGTTCCAAATCCCAGTTGCGCGAGCAATTCGCCCAGTACGATCAAATGCTGCAGCCGCTCGCCGAGCAGGTGTTCTCCGGCTTCGCCGCCCGCTGCAACTCCTACTCCCAGACGCTGAGCAAGTAGGCGGATGACAATGTGATCGCCGCATCTCGTTGTGCGACAATTATCTTCTCCCACCGCGTAGTGAATTCCCCACCACGTGGTGACTCAAAATGGCGGTATTCCGCGAAAAGCAAATCTTCGCTAACATCGTCGTGGGGATTTCACCGTGTGGTGGGTGGTCGACATCGTGGTGGAGACCTCATCACTGGGCAAGCATGGCGCTACATTGGTGAGTCATGCCGACTTATGACATTGGATTGGAACACGTTTCGCTCGCCTTCGCCACCAAAACCATCTTCACCGATGTGACCCAAGGTGTATTCGAGGGCGACCGTATCGGCATTGTCGGTAAGAACGGCGACGGCAAATCCACGTTGCTTCACCTGTTCCGCGGCACCCAGGAGCCGGACTCCGGCCGCGTGACGAAGCGCGGTGGACTCACCTTCGGCATGCTCGACCAACGAGATCCACTTGACGACAACGCCACCATCCGCGAAGCCGCATTGGAAGGCCGCGCGGACTACGAATGGGCGTCCGACAACACCTCGCGCGAGATCGTGGAAGCCCTGCTCGGCGGCATGAGCCTGGACGCCAAGGTCGGATCCCTGTCCGGCGGCCAACGTCGCCGCGCCGATCTGGCTCGACTGCTGCTTAAGGACTGGGATATTCTCGCGCTCGACGAGCCCACCAACCATCTTGATGTGGTCACCATCCACTGGTTGGCCGAGCACCTGAAGAACCGTTGGTCCAAAGGTCAGGGCGTATTGCTGCTCGTCACCCACGACCGTTGGTTCTTGGACGAAGTGTGCGAATCCATGTGGGAGGTTCACGACGGCGTGATTGAGCCGTTCGAAGGCGGATATTCGGCATACATGCTGCAGCGCGTCGAGCGCGATCGTCAGGCCGACGTGCGCGAGACGAAACGCCGCAATCTGGCACGCAAGGAGCTTGCATGGCTGTCCCGCGGCGCCCGCGCTCGCTCCACCAAGCAGAAGTTCCACGTCAAAGCCGCCCGTGAGCTCATCGCCGATGTGCCGCCGATGCGCAACACGGTTGAGCTCAAGCAGATGGCCACCTCCCGCCTTGGCAAGCAGGTGGTCGACCTCATCAACGTCACACAGATTTTTGAACACACGCAGGGCATGGCCGAGATAGACCCGGACGTGGCGGCGCTCGACGACTCGGCCTCGCGCGTGGACGTGGTGAACGCCATGTATGCCGAACCGCAGCTGCACGGTTCCGTCGAGGTGGCCGTCACCGATATGGACGATCCCCGATTGGTTGATGCGGGTGTGCCCGAAGCCATCGAGGCCGCGGCCAAGGCGCGTGAAGCGGAGGCCAATGCGCCGAGCGACATCGAGCGTGAGGTTCGCCGCCAGAACACCGGTGGCGAGACCATCGGCAGCGATGCCCTTGACGAGGAAGCCGCGACGTTCGCCGCACGCAAAGTCACCGTGTCCGGCCGTGAGATCCTCGATGACGTGACATGGCTGATCGGTCCGGGCGACCGTTTCGGCATCGTCGGCGCTAATGGTGCCGGCAAGTCCACGCTGCTCAAGCTCATCGACGGCACGCTTACCCCGACCGTGGGCCACGTGAACATCGGCAAGACCGTGAAATTCGCCGTACTTTCGCAGCGCTTGGACGAACTGGAGAAGCTGGGCCAGTACAAGATTAAGGAAGTGCTGAGCCGCTATAAGCCCAGCTACATCGTGGAGGGTAAAGAAGTCACTCCGGGCCAGCTTATGGAGCGGCTTGGCTTTGAGTCCGCACAGCTGATGACGCCGATTCGTGACCTGTCCGGCGGCCAAAAGCGCCGCATGCAATTGCTGCTGATTCTGCTGGATGAGCCGAATGTGCTCATCATGGACGAGCCCGGCAACGATTTGGATACTGACATGCTCGCTGTAATGGAAGACCTGCTCGACACCTGGCCGGGTACCCTGATTGTGGTTTCCCACGACCGTTACCTGCTTGAGCGCGTCACTGACCAGCAGTTCGCATTGATCGGCGGCAAGGTGCGCCATCTGCCTGGTGGCGTGCAGGATTACCTTGACATGGTGGAAGACATCAAGAATGGCAAGGGATTGCCGGAGGATAGGGCCGGCTTTGCTGGGACTGGTGGGTCATCGGCCAAGCGTGGGGCACAGGGTAAGGGTTCTGCGGCTGAGTCTCTCCCTCAGTCGACTTCTTCGGAGGGAGCTCAAGATTCGGCCGAGCCAAAGCTGAGCGGCAAGGCATTCCATGAGGCGTCCAAGCGTGTGAACGCCATCGAGCGCAAACTTGCCAAGCTGGAAGAGCAGAAATCCGACCTCGAGGCGCAGATGGCCAGCCATGACCCGAGCGACTACGAAGGCCTCAACAAGCTCAACGAACAGCTCACCGCAGTCAACAGCGAAAGCGATGACCTCGAAGCCGAATGGCTCGAGCTCTCCGAACAGTTGGAGTAGCCGGGGAACGCAGTGTGGTCTGCTGCGAAGCGTGATTTGCTGTGGGGCTCCCCCTCGGTTACCTCCGGTGACAGCTCCCCCCCCCCAGAGAGGGGAGCCAAAGTGCATACCGAACCGCCCTCCGTTGATTCTATGAGCTGTCCGTTAGTCTTTGTATTCCCAAGGATTGATGAGTTCCACGCCGGTGCCTTCGAAGTCCTTGGTGTTACGTGTGGCCACACTTGCTCCCCAAGAGCGGGCAATTGCCGCAATCATGGCATCTTGGATACTTGTAGGTTTGCCCCTGCGCTCGCGTTCAATGAAGATGGTTGCATAATTGGCAGCTGCTTGGGTGTCGAATGCGAATGTTCTATCTGCTAAGGTCATAAGCTCAAGCTTGATGGTTGTGTCCGTGTACTTTCGTCGTTTGCCCTCAGGCATTTGACATATTCCGGCCAACAACTCGGCTACGGTGATGGCAGTGGTCGCCAAATTGCTTGTATCTTGGTTTCTCAGCCAATCGGCAACGTGCTCGTCTGGCTGTTTCTTGATGATTTCGCTGATGACGTTGGTGTCCAGAATAATCATGGCCGATTCCTATTCAAAAGATACTGGCGGTCGGGAATCGGAGGAATTTCGCTCGGATAGTGGGAGTTCCCCCTTGTCAAGTCCCTCAAAATCCATGTTCTTCATGAATTCACGGATCTCGTCATAAAAATTGGTCTTTCGTGTCATTTCGTGTGCCACCGTGCCGGCCAACCATTCTTCAAGAATGGACCGCACCTGAGATTCCATGGAACGATTGTTCTTTTCGGCCACTTCCTTGAGCTGTTGAATTTGTTCATCGGGTATTTTTCGGATGGTCAGTGTTGCCATAATGCACCTCCTTGTTGCTGTCATAATGCTAGCAAATAGTGCTGTCATTATGCATGCAGATGGGGTTGCGAGGTGCGCATACAAAAAGGGCGGATATGCGTTGTACATATCCGCCCTTTGGGTTTGGTCTTGCAAGCTCCCCTCGGACGGAGGGAAGCCAGAGAAAATCAGCGACCGGTGACTTCGGAGCCGACGACCTTTTCGCTTAAGGCGTGCGGGCCACGGGTTACGGCGACTGCGCCGGAACGAACCAGCTCGATGACGCCGTAATGCTCCAGAAGCCCCAGCAGAGCGTCGATCTTGCCTTCAGCGCCAGTCGCCTCGATGGTCAGCGATTCCGGGTTCACATCCACTACGCGCACGCGGAACAGGCGCACAATCTCCAGTACGTCGGAACGGTTGGACTGATCGGCGGACACCTTGATCAGCACCAGCTCACGCTCCACGGTGGAATTCGGGTCAAGTTCCACAATCTTCAGCACGTGCAGCAGCTTGTTGAGCTGCTTGATGATCTGCTCGAGCGGCACAGCCTCCACGTCGGCGGTCACCGTGACACGGGAGATGTCCGGGCGCTCGGTGGGGGAGACGGACAGAGAGTTGATGTTGAACGCGCGGCGGGCGAACAAGCCGGCGATGCGGGCCAGCACACCTGGGCGGTTCTCCACCAGAACAGAGAGTGTATGACGCTCGGAACCGGGACGAGATGCAGGATAGTTAGTAGCCATGATGATTCTCCTCTCCTCAGTGCTCGTTCGCGGCGGTCGTGGTCTCGTGCTCGAACACGCCAGTCGCATGTTCGTCCGGGCCGGTGCCTGGAGCCGGGGTCCCGCCGGTCAGCGGTTTGATACCGGGCTTGTAGATCACCTCATCGTTTGAGGCGCCTGCGGCAACCATCGGCCACACCATGGCATCCTTCCATACGCGGAAATCAATGAGCACCGGACGGTCGTTGATCTGGTTCGCCTTCTCGATGGCGGCAATCGCCTCATCTTCAGTGAACGCGCGGATGCCGACACAACCATAGGCTTCGGCCAGCTTGATGAAGTCAGGCACCTCGATCGGAACCGAATCATCGGCCAGTTGCCCGGCACCATCGGTACCGTGAGCCTCGCCATCCAACAGGTTGGTCTGCGAGTAGTGGTGCTCGTAGAACAGGGTCTGCCACTGGCGAACCATGCCGTACACGGAGTTGTTGAGGATTGCGATCTTTACCGGAGCGTGGTCCAAGAATGCGGCCGCCAGCTCTTCGGACGTCATCTGGAAGGAGCCGTCGCCATCAATCAGCCACACCGGCTTCTTGCCTTCAAATTTACGGGCGGAACCCACGGATGCGCCGATGGCTGCCGGCAGGCCGTAGCCCATCGTGCCCAAGCCGCCGGAGGAAATCCAGGAGTGCTGGTTCTCGAAGTCAATGAACTGTGAAGCCCACATCTGGTGCTGGCCCACGCCGGTCACCCAGATGGTGGAGGAGTCGGCCAGCTCGGAGAGCTTCTTGATGACCCACTGCGGGGCCAGCGAGCCGTCGGTCGGCTTGTCCCACGTCATCGGGTATTCCTTGCGCCAGCCATCAATTGCCTTCCACCAGGGAGCCAGGTTTGGCTTGCCTTGAATGGCTTGCGTGCGCTCGATTTCAGGAATCAGATCGTCCAGCACGGCGGCCACATCGCCCACAATCGGCACGTCGGGCTGACGATTCTTGCCGATTTCCGCCGGATCGATATCGATGTGGATTACGCGGGCGGTGGGGGCGAAAGCATCCAGCTTGCCGGTCACGCGATCATCGAAACGGGCGCCAATAGCCACGAGCAGATCGGCGCGCTGCACCGCACCGGTGGCGGCGATGGTGCCATGCATGCCCAGCATGCCGAGGTTCTTCGGGTCGGTGTCCGGGATGATGCCGCGTGCGGGCAGGGTGGTGACCACGGGGGCGCCGGTCAGATCGGCCAGAGCCTTGACCTGAGCGCCGGCGTTGGCACGGGCCGCGCCGCCGCCCACGTACAGCACCGGGCGGTAGGACTGGGAGAACAGCTTGGCGGCATCGGATAGTACGCGGCCGTGCGCCTTGGTGGTGGGATTGTAGCCGGGCAGAATCATGCGCTGCGGCCATGAATAGTACATATCACCGGTTTGTGCGGTCTTGGTCAGATCCACTACCACCGGGCCGGGGCGGCCGGTGCTGGCGATGTGGTACGCCTCGGAGAGCACGCGAGGAATATCCTGCGCGCGGGTCACTAGGAAGGAATGCTTGGACACCGGGTAGGTGATGCCCACGATGTCCGCCTCCTGGAAGGCGTCGGTACCAATGGCCTGAACGCCCACCTGACCGGTGATAACCACCATCGGCACGGAATCCATGTTCGCGTCGGCGATGGCGGTGACCACGTTCGTGGCACCCGGGCCGGAGGTCACCAGGCACACGCCCACCTTGCCAGTGGCCAGCGCATAGCCCTCGGCGGCATGGCCGGCGGCCTGCTCGTGGCGCATGAGCACGAAACGGAACTTCGTGCTGTCGTTGATCTGATGGTAGACGGGCAGGATCGCGCCGCCGGGGATGCCGAAGACGTCCTCGACGCCGAGATCCTCCAGCGAACGCACCAGCGCCTGGGCGCCGGTCATCTTCTCTCCATCGATAATGGTCTGCTGGTCAGTGGCCGTGTGGGTTTTCGGCACACCACTGAATGCCTGCAAAGGCGTGGGTAAAGCCATGATTCCTCTCACCTCGTAAATCAACTGCGAGCGTCGGTTGGCCGTAGGGTAGAAGCCAGACGCTCACGTATGTTCCAGCCGCGTGTGCCGGTGCTTGTGGCTCCGACGCGGCTCGTCGCTCGTGTTGGTATCAGTCTATTCGTAAATCCGACAGCCGGCTTACTTAGTCCGCGTCTTGAGAGCGTCCAGTGCTTTCCATCCGGCTTCGGCCGCGGCAAGCTGTGCTTTGCGCTTGCTGGAGCCCTTGCCGGTGCCGATGATTTCGGGATTATCGCCCAAAGTGACTTTGGCAGTGAAAATCTGTGCGTATTCGGGGCCGGACACTTCCATGTGGTACACCGGCTCGGCCTTGCCCAGATGATGTGCCTTGACGGTCAGCGAGGTTTTCCAGTCGAGCGCCGGGCCTTCGGTGGCCACTTCCGCCAAGGTGTCGTCAATGAGCCGATGAATGACCTTGCGGGCCTCATCAATACCGTGTTCCAGGAAGGTGGCGCCGATAAGCGATTCGACGATGTCGCACAGAATCGAGTTCTTTTCGGCACCGCCCTGCTCGGCTTCACCGTGGCCCAGCAGAATGTAGGGGCCTACTTTGAGCTTGGTTTTGGCGATGGCGCTCAGCGCATCCTCCGAGACGGCTTTGGCGCGCATCTTGGCCAGCTGCCCCTCGTTCATGTCCGGGTGAATGGTGAACAGCGTTTCGGTGGTGACCAGCTCCAGCACGGCATCTCCCAGGAACTCGAGACGTTCGTAGTTGGACACGCCGGGGTGCTCATGCGAGAAGGAGCGATGGGTCAACGCTTGCACCAGCAGGTCTGGGCTGATAGTGGTGCCCAATGCCTCCAGCAGTTCGTTGGCCGGAGCTTGGCGGTCAGCCGTTTCTTGCTGTGTGGTCTTCTCGCTCATATGTTCTTCATCCTTCGCGCGATGTGCTGTGTGTATTGAGGTCTATGTATAGGTGCAAGCACCGGTATGTGGCGTCTTGTGTTTGCGGTGCGTGGACAATCGAGTGATATGCGAAAGCCCCGCCACCCGTCGATGGCAGGGCTTTCTATATCAAGCCGTTATCGCAGGACTCACTTGGTGTGAGCCGGCTGGATGGCGGAGCGGTAGGTGCGGCCGCGGAAGGAACCGCAGCTCGGGCAGGCCATGTGCGGCAGAGCCGGAGCGCCACAGTTCGGGCAGCTCACGGTTGCGGTAGCGGTGGCCTTCCAGTTCGCGCGACGCGAGTGCGTGTTAGCGCGCGAGGTCTTGTACTTAGGCAGTGCCATTTGAGTATCCTCTATTTCGTTCGAACGATTGAGCTTAAGCGTCCGTTATCTTAACGCATGGCTCGTACAAAACTCAAGTTTCGTGTGCCTTACTCGCCCTGCTCGGCCTCAAGCTGGGCCTTGAGACCCGCCAAACCGGCGAAACGAATATCTTCCATTTCGTGGTGATGATCGGGGTTCTCGTTCAGATCGATGCCGCACTGCGAGCACAGGCCTTTGCAATCCGGCTTGCACAGTGGCTGCAGCGGCAGGGATTCGACCAACGTGTCTCGAATCATCGCCTCGATATCCGCAAAAGCGCCGTTTTCCAGCAGCGGATACGTATCCTCTGATTCGTCTTCGCCAGCGATGATGTCGACTTCCTCATCTTTGCCGTTTTTGCTGCCGCTCTTGCCGCAGCCTTTGTCCGCTGCGGATTCGTACGGGAAGAATACGGTGACATTCACCGGCCAGTCCTCATCAATGGGCTTTAAACAGCGGGTGCATTCGCTGACGAATGGTGCGACCAGTCGGCCGGTAAAAATCAGTCCATCCACGATGGAGTCGAATGAGCCGGTAACGTGAACCGGGTCACCCTCCTTGATGCCGACGATGTCGTCGCCGATACCGCTCGGGGCGGGGAAGTCGGCGTCGATCTCCTTGGATTGTCCGGCTCGTGAAGCGATTTGAGCCACCGGGATCGCCCACAGAGAATCCTCGACTCGTGCCATAGTTCTGCCTTTCGTTTTTTGCTGCGGCACAGCCGTGTGAGGCGTATCGGGTGTTGTCTTCGTCCCGTGCGCCGCTATGCCGCATTCGTGAATGCTGCAGTGAGTGTGCTGCTGGTTACTGAGCTTCGGGGTAGTCGTTCAGCGTCAGCTTGGGCAACTGCTCTCCGGCCGAGCGCTGACGCTCTTCCAGCACGTTCAAACCTGCTTGTACATCTTGGGCGAGCTTGCCAAGCTGCTGGGACAGACCCTCCATAACCGTGGTGCAATACTGGTCAGCGCCTTGGGTCAGGTGGTCGGACTTGGCCTGGGCTTGCTCGAGAATCGTGCGGGCCTTCTGACGGGCCAACTCAGTGACGTTTTCCTGTCCTGCCAGGAATTGAGCCTGTTCGTTGGCTTCCCTGACCATATCCGCGGCGCGGCTCTGGGCGGATGCGACGACGGCGTTGGCCTGTGTCTGTGCAGATTCCAGGCGGCGTTCGGCTTCGCGCATCAGTGCGGAGGCGCGTTCCAGCTGCACCGGCAACAGCTTTTTCAATTCAGTAAGCTGGCTGGTGAACTCGTCGCGATCCACTTTGACCATGCTGGGCGAGAACATGCTGGTTTTGGCCTCATCGAGCATGGATTCAAGCCGATCGATGACGTCATACACCGTGGTGAATTCTGCGCGGCTCTTGTTTTCCTCCGAGTCGTCTTGCAGGGTTTCACGCAGATCGGGCAGGGCGTCCATGTTGAATGCGGCTGCTTTGGTCGGGGCCGGTGCGGGAGCCGGCGCCTCTGGGGTCGGTACCGCATCGGTTGCCTCGGTAGGCGGCAAATCGACCGGTGCCTCTTCAACGGGGGCGGCCGGGACCGGATCCGGGGTGGTCAAGTCGACGTAACCAGTGGGATGTTCATCACTCATAGTTATCAGTCCTTTGCTTCTCGTTCCTGTGCCAAAGCATCGCTGAGCATGGGGACGACGCAATCGGGCACCATGCCGGTCACGTCGCCTCCGTGGCGAGCCACGTCTTTGACAATGGAACTGGAAATATGTTCAAGAATCGGATCGGCGGGCAGAAACAGGGTCTCAATGCCGGCGAGCTTGCGATTGACCAACGCCATGCCCAGTTCGGCCTCGTAATCGCCGTTCTGACGCAGTCCTTTGACGATGACGGTGGCGCCGACCTTCTGGCAGTAGTCGGTGATCAGGCCATCGGTGGAGGAGACGACGACGTTGGTGCAGCCGGCTTTCTCCAGCGCGCGGCGAATTACCTCGACTCGCGTGCTTTCGGAAAACATCGGTGTTTTCGCGGCATTGACGGCCACCACCACGTGCACCTCGTCAAAGAATCGTGCCGAGCGCTCGATTACATCCAAGTGTCCGGCGGTGACGGGGTCATACGAGCCGGGGCATACTGCGATAGTCATGCCTTATAGCCTACCGCTATCGGTGCGTTTTACACGGCTTGTGACACAAGGAATTATGATGGATTGCAGACGAAACGTTCCATAACCGGAGAAAGAAGTGCGCGATGAGCTTTGTTGATGATGCTGAACCGTTGAGGAATCCTGATCAGGGGGCGGGCACGTCGGTGCTGGAGCGCCCGAAGACCGAGGAGGCGCCGGTTCGTGATGATGGCGGCGATGCCGACCGTTTTGCGCACTATGTGTCCAAGGACCGTATTGCCGAGTCGCGAGCGACCGGTCGTCCTGTGGTTGCGCTGTGCGGCAAGGTCTGGGTGCCCAAGCATGACCCGTCCAAGTATCCGGTGTGCCCGGACTGCAAGCGCATCTACGAAGAAATGATGGGCTGATTTTTCGTTCCCGCTGGCGGGAGCTGTCAGCAAAGCTGACTGAGGGTGGTTGTCTCGGCAAGACTACTTGGTTCCCCTCTCTGAGGGGGAGCTGGCTCGCGCAGCGAGACTGAGGGGAGCAACGAGTTCGCACCCGTTACTCCCCTCAGTCGTCTACGATGACAGCTCCCCTCAACGAGGGGAGCCAGGACGTTTCTAGCGTGCCGAAATCTCGTCGATGAGCTTGAGCTCATCATCGCTGAAGTGGGTGTTCTTCAGCGCGCCGATGTTGTCCAGAATCTGTTGCGGCTTGGAGGCGCCGGCCAGCACGGAAGTCACCTTGCCGTCGTGCAGCAGCCATGCCAGGCTCATCTCGGCCAGCGTCTGGCCGCGCTCGGAGGCCAGGTTGTTCAGATCCATGACCTGCTTGTGCAGCTTCTCGGTCAGTGCGGAATCGTTGAGGAATCGCGGATCGTGAGCCATGCGGCTGTCGGCCGGAATGCCGTTGAGATAGCGGTTGGTCAGCAGGCCCTGTGCCAGTGGGCAGAAGGTGATGAGGCCCTTGCCCAGCTTGAAGGCGGTCTCTTTCAGGCCGTTCTTTTCAACGGTGCGATCGAGGATGTTGTACTTGTTCTGGTTGATGATGAACGGCACGTGCAGTTCTGCCAGAATTGCGGCGGCCTTTTCCATGGTCGAGCCGTCGTAGTTGGACAGGCCAGCGTACAGCGCCTTGCCGGAATTCACGGCCTGGGCCAGTGCGCCCATGGTCTCCTCGAGTGGCGTCTCCGGGTCCGGGTGGTGGTGGTAGAAGATGTCCACGTAATCAAGGCCAAGGCGTTCCAGCGACTGGTCGAGTGAAGCGAGCAGGTACTTGCGGCTGCCGAGATCGCCGTAGGGGCCGGCCCACATCTCGTAGCCGGCCTTGGTGGAGATGATGAGCTCGTCGCGGTGGTGCTTGAAGTACTTGGTGAGCAGCAGGCCGCAGTTCTTCTCGGCCTGGCCGGGTTCGGGGCCGTAGTTGTTGGCCAGGTCGAAGTGGGTGATGCCGTTGTCGAAGGCGGTGAAGACCAGGGACTTCATCTGGTCAAACGGCGTGATGTCGCCGAAATTGTGCCAGAAGCCGAGCGATACCGCCGGCAGCTTGAGGCCGGAGGTGCCGGCGCGGTTATAGGTCATCGTGTCATAACGATGCGGGTTGGGGGAGTAGACGGCGGTTGGCTCGAACATTGAGTCTCCTTGATGTGCTTGAGGCCTGAAATCTCTATTATGCTGCGCAGCCGTGTGCCGGATCCGTGTGCAGCGCGGATACGTTGGCAGTTGGTTGCGTCGTCAGGTATCATGGTTCCAGTTAAAGTGAACTTTAATGCAAGCGACTGTATTGCTTCGGCGTGTCGCGGCTAAGGGCGAATCAGTTGCACCGTGCAGCGGACCGTTCGGAGGACTGCAAAAGAACATATGCGCAGCGGGCATCAAGGAGGAAACAATGACCTATACCATTCGTCAGGTGGCTACTCAATTCCACATGCAACCTTCCACGTTGCGCTACTACGAAGAGCAGGGATTGCTGACCAACGTGGACCGCACCGAAACTGGCCAGCGCGTGTATGAGGATTGCCATCTCAACCGTCTGCGTGCGATCTGCTGCTTCAAGAACGCTGGCATGACTATTGATGATTTGAAGAAGTTCTTCGTCTATGAGTCCAATGAGCCCGAGCATATCGACGAAATTCTGGATTTGCTTGGATCCCGTCGCGAGTCGCTGGACGAGCAGCGGCGCGCGCTTGACGAAGCCGCCATGCACGTGCAGCGCAAACTGCACTATTACACCGACATCAAGCATGCGATTGATTCCGGTGGTGAGATGCCTGACTGGGCCAACTACAAGACCCGCGCGTATTCCATCGACTGCTAGTTATCCGCTAAGCCACCAGTGCCTTGTTCGGCAGCGCACGGTCGAGCACCCAGACAATCAGCGATATCACCAGGAAGGCCAGCGCCAGCTTGCCGCAACTGATGCCGAATCCCTGCCAACCGAGCTTGTCCAAGTTGATGAAGTCGTAAGGGTACGGACTACCGCCAGCCGCGGGGCCCGAACCCGGCCAGATCGCCGCGCGAATCAGCACAAACGCCAGGTACGCGGGGAAATACATCAACCACGAGAACATGTAATGCCAACGGAACCGGCGATGCGGGTCGAACAGAAGGAAGTCGATCAGTGCCATGATCGGGGCGATTTTGTGCAGCATCGTATTGGTCATGATGCCAACTACCTGCGGTACATAATCCGGGTTATCCGGCGGCATCAGGAAGAACGCCACCAATGCGGTGACAATGGCGTACAAGGTCAGGCAGCCCTTGAGCCAGGCTGGCGGTTGGATGCCCTTGAGCAGGGTGGCAGCGCCTGCCCACAGCATCACGATGCCCAACACAAAGCCGGTCTGAAACGTGAAATACACCCAATACTGCGGTTTCGACCATGCTTCGTACGTGCCCACAAAGCACAGTCCGGCAATCGTCAGACGCCATGATGTCACAATGAATCTCATGCTTTCTGAGTGTAGCCAGTCTTTCGGGTGGTGACAGCACTCCCCGTGAGAGGCAATTCGGACTACACTGATGGTCAGCACAATCGAACGTAGGAAAGGCCCTGTCAATGGTGGATTATTCGCCGGCTTTGATGACCGACATGTACGAATACACGATGCTTGACGCCGCGCTGAAAGACGGCACCGCCAACCGTAAGTGTGTGTTCGAGGTATTCACTCGCCATCTGCCCGAAGGCCGCCGTTATGGCGTGGTGGCCGGCACCGGTCGTATTCTTGACGCGCTTGAGCACTTCCATCTCGATGACGAAGACCTGAAATTCCTGTCTGACCGCCATGTGGTTAGCCCGGAGACCATCAAGTGGCTGGAAAACTTCCACTTCGCCGGTTCGATTAAGGGCTACCGTGAAGGCGAGATGTTCTTCCCGAACTCCCCGATTCTGCAGGTTGAAGGCACGTTCGGCGAATGCACGCTGCTGGAGACGCTGATTCTATCTGTTCTGAACTACGATTCCGCCGTGGCTTCGGCAGCCTCCCGCATGGTGTCTGCCGCCAAGGATCGTCCGTGCATGGATATGGGTGGCCGCCGCACCAACGAGTGGGCTGCCGTAGCCGCTGCCCGCGCTGCTGTGGTGGGCGGATTCAAGGGCACCGCCAACCTGCTTGCTGCTCAGTTGTATGGATTGAAGGCGATTGGCACCGCGGCGCACTGCTTTACTTTGGTGCATGATTCCGAGCGCGATGCCTTTGAATCGCAGATTGAAGCATTGGGCAAGAACACCACGCTGCTGGTCGATACCTACAACATCGAGGAGGCCGTGAAGACCGCCGTCGAGGTTGCCGGCCCTGAACTGGGCGGTGTGCGCATCGATTCCGGTGACCTGGCTGCAATGGCCCAGCGCGTGCGCAATCAACTGGATGCTTTGGGCGCCACGAACACCACTATTACCGTTACCAATGATTTGGATGAGTATGCGCTGGCAGCTTTGCAAACCGCGCCGGTTGATTCCTATGGCGTGGGCACCATGCTGGTCACCGGCTCCGGCGCTCCCACCTGCGCGATGGTGTACAAGCTCACCGAGCGTGAAGGCGCGGATGGCACGATGGTGCCGGTGATGAAGAAGTCGAAGGACAAGGCCACTGTGCCCGGACGCAAACTTGCGTTCCGCTCTTACGAGTACTCGCTGGCCGAAACCGAACATGTGATCTCCGGTTCCGAGGAGAAGCTGGCTGGCTATGTGGCAGACCCGGCATGGAAGAACCTGTTGGTCGACTTTGTGAATCACGGTCAGATTGACGGCCAATGGCAAGGTCACGATGCCATCGTGGCGGCTCATGAGTACCACGCCACGGCTTTGGCCGAATTGCCCATCGCCGCGCAAAGCCTTATGAAGGGCGAACCGGTGATTCCCACGGAGACTACGGTTCTCTGACGAGAACCTTCATCTCCTCGGAATCCGTCGCAGCACAGCTGCTCCCCTCACCTACAGGCAGCCCACTGGGCTGTCTGCTTAACGGTTCGGCCGCGGAGACTACGGTTCTCTGACGAGAACCCGCCGTTGAGTTCGTGGGACGAAATCTGAAATTCGCCATTTTTGGCGTATTGTCCCACATCAGCGTGGGACAATACGTACGTCAAACGTTTGATATGCGAGTTGTCCCAACATCACATCATTAAAAACGTTGGAATAATGCCATTCTCGTTTCAGTATGAATAACACGATGCTGAGTGGGCGTGGGACGATAAGTCAAAAATCCCTAATTTTGCATGTCGTCCCACGCCATCATGAATCTCAGCAGTCGATGGGACGCAACGACTCCACCATTTCACGGGCCATGATGGTGTAACGCGGATGGTGGCGCCACGTCGACTGGCCTCGGCTGGCCTGCGGCCTGCGATGGTGTGATGGTAGTGAATTACCCGTTGTTAAGACAACATCGTTGCACTCGCAGCATAGGGCGGGTGGCGTATGCTGGGGCGCATGGTTGAAATCAAAGATATGCTAGGCGATTGCCAGATTATTCGTGCCGACGGCCGCAAGGTTGATGAACTGCGCCCTGTGCGCATTACCCGTCACTTTACCGATGCCCCTGAGGGGTCGGTGCTTATTGAATGCGGCAACACCCGCGTGATGTGTACCGCCACTTTTACGCCGGGGGTGCCCCGCTGGCGCAAGGATTCCGGCCTTGGCTGGGTCACTGCCGAATACGCGATGCTGCCGCGTGCCACTTCCGAGCGCACTGATCGTGAATCTGTGCGTGGCAAGATTGGCGGTCGCACTCATGAGATCAGTCGCCTGATTGGTCGCTGCCTGCGTGGTGTCATCGATATGAAGGCACTGGGTGAGAATCAGATTCAGCTTGATTGCGATGTGCTGCAGGCCGATGGCGGCACCCGTACTGCTTCTGTGACCGGTGCATATGTGGCGCTGGTTGATGCGGTCAACTGGGCGGAGAAGCACCACCACATCAAGTCTGCAGACAAGGTGCTTAAGGACTATGTCTCCGCCGTGTCTGTAGGCGTGATTAACGGCACGCCGATGCTGGATTTGCCGTATATCGAAGACAGCCAGGCCATGACCGATATGAACGTGGCCATGACCGGCTCCGGCACGTTCATTGAGATTCAGGGCACTGCCGAACATCGCCCGTTCAACCGTGCCGAACTTGGCACTCTGCTTGATTTGGCCGAAAAAGGCAACAAGGAACTGCAAGCAGCCCAGCGTGCCGCATTGGCACTGGACTGAGTCGTTAGCCATTCGTCGTAGACTTCCCTCAGTCAGCGCGCATACCATGGCTCCCCTCTTTAAGAGGAGCTGTCGCTGAAGGCGACTGAGGGGACTCGACGCACATAGCAAGGAATCCATCATGCAAATCGTTGTCGCTACTCATAACGAAGGTAAGCTCGTTGAAATCCGCCGCATCCTTGAGGAGGATTTGGGCTCTGCCGCCGCCGACATCGAACTGGTGTCTGCCGGTAGTCTCCACCTTCCCGACCCGGTGGAAACCGGCGTGACCTTCCAAGAAAACGCCCTGCTCAAGGCCCGCGACGTGGCCAGCCGTACCGGTTTGCCCGCCATCGCGGACGATTCTGGTCTCATTGTTGACGTGATGGGCAACGCCCCTGGCATCCTGTCCGCCCGCTGGGCTGGCGCCCACGGTCATGACAAGGCCAACAATGCACTGCTGCTCGCACAGATCGAAGACATCCCAGATGCCAAACGCACCGCCCGCTTCCGTTGCGCCGCAGCTCTGGTGGTGCCGGATACCGAAGCTGGTGCCGACGTGACCGGTGGGGTGGCAGATGGTGGCGCGGCCACCTTGTCTTCTGCCCGCACCACGGCCGCGGATGGCGGCCCCGCTCCGATCTCGGCACGATACGCCATCGCTAGCGAAACAGTGGAACTCGGCGAAATGCCGGGCGTCATTATCCGTAAGCCTCGCGGCGAGCATGGTTTCGGCTACGACCCGCTGTTCGTGCCCGACGATCAGCCGGCTGGCCGTACCAGCACCGAGCCTGACTATGAGGGCGAGCCATTGACCAGCGCCGAAATGACTCCAGCGGAAAAGAATGCGATTTCCCATCGTGGCAAGGCGCTCAAGGTCTTGATTCCCGCAATCGAAGCGCTACTAGCCGACTGAACTGCTGCCTCCTGCGGCGGAGACCATAGAGACCTTAATACATATCAATTGAGCCGGTGGCTCCAGATGCATTCTGGGACCACCGGCTCAATTGTTCCCGTCAACACACACGGCTACATATGCGGTCACACGCCCATCAGTGCGTGCGCCACGGCCATCATCACCAATGCGATCATTGCCGTAATCGCCAGCGAGAAGCCCGCAAGCTTGGCGTTGCCCAGCACCTTGTCGGTGAACAACGTGGAGAATATGGCAATCGGTGCGAGCGAGCAAATCACCATCACGGCGCGGACTGAAGCCGAGAACGGCAGCAGGAACCAGGAAACCAGTGCAAAGGCGACGCTGAACGGCACTCGCCAGGCAATCACGGACAGTACTTCCTTGACGTCATGCTTGGACTGCGGCAGATCCATCAGCATGCCCACCATCAGCATGGACACCAAGGCGTTCGCGCCGCTTAATGGCTGGCAGATTGAGGCAATCCAGTCGGGAATGGGCACGTTGGCCAGCGTGACGACAATCATCACCAGATAGGTATCGAACGGTACCGACCCAAAGAAGCTTTTAGCTATGGTGCCTAGCAGCGCTCGCCGGGCGAGTCGTTTGGCGTCCTTGTCTTTGGGTTTCGTGTACGGCAGGGTGGGTGCGGCGCCGGCATGCTGCTCGGCAAGTGTCTTGCCGGGACGGATGTGCAGCAATTGCTGGGTGAGCACGTTGGTGCCAGCGGCCACCATAATGCAATTGCCGATATCGAACATAGCGGCCGGAACCACTGCGCCTGCGCCCCAGAACGACTGCACCACGGGGAACGAGAAACAGCCGAGGTTGAAGCCGGCTCCATTGAGCATCAGGAATGCGCGGTCGGTCACATTGCGTTTGCGTGTGGCCAGAAAAATGAACACGACGGGGAGCGCCGCGAACAGAAAAGCGAACAGGGAGACCCATAGCAGTGAGACGTCGTGCGGATTGGTAGCAAACGAATAGACGATGGCCCCCGGCAGCACGATATTGAACTCGGCGGTCTGCAATACGCGGTAATCCTTCTGTCCGAACAATCCGAAGCGTTTGAACAGGTATCCGGCGAGCATGATTAGCAGCAGGCCGACCGGCGTCAGTATGGCGGACACAACTCTCTCCCTTATCTAGCCTCTGATAGATTCTATTGTCCGCGTATTTCGGATATCGCGCGATATCATCGCCACACCGTGGACGAGTGGGTGCCGGAAGGGCGGAAACAGGCCGCAAACCATATGAAAAACAGAATCTCTGGCTCAACCGTTTTCGGTCTTGAACCATCGAAAATCTCATATCTTCCATCATATTTACAGCGGGAATGATAGAAGAAAACCTCTCAGAATCATTGGTATTTCAGTGGTTCTGAGAGGTCTTAACCAGTGCGCGAGATGGGACTTGAACCCACACGTCAAAGACACAGGAACCTAAATCCTGCGCGTCTACCAATTCCGCCACTCGCGCGTGCACGCCGCTCAACGGCACCGGCTCGTTCGGAACCTGTGCGTATTGGGCGATATGCAAAACCCTAGGTGGACGAACCAGCCTAGGGTGTTCGAGCCACTTGTCAGAATCGAACTGACGACCTGCTCATTACGAGTGAGCCGCTCTACCGACTGAGCTAAAGTGGCTTGGTTCGCGGGAGGCATTTCGCCAGCCGTGCACAAGAAGTCAAGTATAAAGTAACCCCGCGAAAAGTCCAATCAAGAATGATTGGTGGTGTCGCACATGATTTCGCTGGTATGCAGGCGTCGAATCTTTCGCGACAAGTGAGTCGAATTCCGTTGGGAATGGCTTTGTTTAGTCGTGACTGCGGCCTGAGATTGCGGTATTATGGTTAACGCAACGGTGCAATCGATGTCATTTATCTCAATTGAATAATTTTGTTCTTTTTATGTCTGAATTTGTGAGTATTCTGTTTGGTGATACGGAGCGTGTGTGAGCTGTATGCACAGGCGCTCCAGTCACTGATGAAAGGAATGGAATCCTATGGCCATCAATCCGCCCGTTGACGCCACCCAGACCCCCGAGTGGGCCGCCCTGCAGAAGCACTATGACGAGCTTCAGTCCGAGGGTGTCAGCCTCAAGAAGTGGTTCGCCGATGACGCCGAGCGCGTCGACAAGCTGTCCTTCGACGCTGGCGATCTGCACTTCGACCTCTCCAAGAACCTGATCAAGCCGGAGACCCTCCAGCTGTTCGCCAACCTCGCCAAGGCCGTCAAGCTTGACGAGCGCACCAAGGCTATGTACTCCGGCGTGCACATCAACAACACCGAAGACCGCGCTGTGCTGCACACCGCTCTGCGCCGCCCGGTTGAGGATGAGGGCAAGTACATCGTTGACGGTCAGGACACCGTCAAGGACGTGCGCGAGACCCTCGACAAGATCTACGCCTTTGCTGACGACGTTCGTTCCGGCAAGTGGACCGGTGTGACCGGTCGCAAGATCGAGACCGTAGTCAACATCGGCATCGGCGGCTCCGACCTGGGTCCCGTCATGGTGTACGAAGCGCTGAAGCCGTACGCCGACGCTGGCATCTCCGCTCGCTACATCTCCAACATCGATCCGAACGACCTGGCCGAGAAGACCAAGGGCCTCGATCCGGAGACCACCCTGTTCATCATCGTTTCCAAGACCTTCACCACCCTGGAGACCCTGACCAACGCTCGCGAGGCCCGCACTTGGCTGCTCGAGGAGCTCGCCGCCAACGGCGCCATCGCCGAGGGTGATGAGGCTCAGAAGGCCGAAGCCATCAAGAAGCACTTCGTGGCCGTCTCCACCAATCTGGAGAAGGTCGAGGAGTTCGGCATCGATCCGAACAACGCGTTCGGTTTCTGGAACTGGGTTGGCGGCCGTTACTCCGTTGACTCCGCCGTCGGCACCTCCCTGGCCGTGGTCTTCGGCCCGGCTCGTTTCGAGGAGTTCCTGCACGGCTTCCATGAGATCGACGAGTACTTCGCCAACACCCCGTTCGAGAAGAACGTCGTGGTGCTGCTCGGCATGCTCAACGTCTGGTACCGCAACTTCTTCAAGGTTGCCTCTCACGCCGTGCTGCCGTACGACCAGTACCTGCACCGCTTCCCGGCCTACCTGCAGCAGCTGACCATGGAGTCCAACGGCAAGTCTGTGCGTTGGGATGGCACCCCCGTTACCTCCGAGACCGGCGAGATCTTCTGGGGCGAGCCCGGCACCAACGGCCAGCACGCCTTCTACCAGCTGATCCACCAGGGCACCCAGCTCATCCCGGCCGACTTCATCGCGTTCGTCAACACCCCGAACCCGACCAAGGATGGCGACCAGGACGTGCACGAGCTGTTCCTGGGCAACTACTTCGCTCAGACCAAGGCTCTGGCATTCGGCAAGACCGCTGACGAGGTTCGCGCCGAGGGCACTCCGGAAGAGATCGTTCCGGCCCGCGTGTTCTCCGGCAACCGTCCGACCACCTCCATCTTCGGTGTGGCCCTGACCCCGTTCGCACTCGGCGAGCTCATCGCCCTGTACGAGCACATCACCTTCGTGGAAGGCACCGTCTGGGGCCTCGACTCCTATGATCAGTGGGGCGTCGAGCTTGGCAAGCAGCTTGCCAAGCAGATCACCCCGGCCATCTCCCAGGACGACGAAGCCCTCGCCGCCCAGGACGCCTCCACCCAGAGCCTGATCAAGTTCTACCGCGCCAACCGCGAGTTCTGATCTCCGCTCCTGCGTCGCTTCAATCAGAACTCGCGGTTGGCGCGCCGCGCTGTGTTGTTTGATGGTCGGTCTGGCGACCGTCCATGGCGCGAGTTCTGATTCGCTAGCGCTCGGTCAGAATTTGCGATTCGCGCGACCGTAGCTGTGCCGTTTGGTGAATGGTCTGGCGACCATTCACGTCGCGAGTTCTGATTCGCCTTCCTCAAGAAAGTTGACTGAGGAATCCTGCTAAGGGCCCGACATCTCCGGATGCCGGGCCTTTTGCATATGCGGGCTGAAGTCTGTCAGAGGAATTGAACGTGGTCATTCCGCTCTGACGCCTATTCGCAGGTATAAAGGTGTCTTTTACAAAGGTCGCAGGTATTTTGCGTCGAGTTAGAGCCTCAAACGTCCTCCACATTGACACCAAATACCTGCAATCGTCTTAATGGTGTCTTTATACCTGCAAATATGGGTCGTAAATAGACCCGTTATACCTGCAAATACCTGTAAAAATATAAGTGAGAAGGTTATAAGCTCGAAATAAGCTTATAAAACGGCACCTTTTACCTGCAGACAAATTCATAAATGGAGCTCTCGAAATAGGTTGCAGGTATAAAGGCACTATGTAGGTCGGTTATCGCATCGCCCGCATCGCCAGTGTGCTCGGTCGCCTTTATCGCGTCCGGTATCGGAAATGATGGGCGAATGCCTTGGTGCGGGAAGCAACGCTCAGGCACCCTTATTCGCCTCATCCAGCGTCAGCAGGTCGTCGTCGGCATCGTAATCGAACAATTCGCCGTAACGGCCCCACTCCACGGCGATGGCGAACTGCTGGTGTGCGTCCTCGTCGGAATACCGCGCGTGCAGCAGATCCAGCATGAGTTCGCCACGCAGATGACCGCCCGAGGCGTGCCGCAACGCATGTTCGATATTGCGTACCAGCGGCACATGCTCCATCGCCAGCGAGGCGAACACCTGCTTGGCGCGCAGAATATCCGCCTGATGCCAAGCGTCGCCAGCCTCGGTGATTTGTACATGGCCGTCGCGCACGACGATTACATGCAGCAGCGTGCCGGCATCCACCAGCGGGAACAGGTCATCGACCTCGAACGAGAGATCCGATGCCAGGTCAGCCAAGTCGATGCCGTCCGGATGTTCGGCAACCACATCCAGCAAGCCCGCCAGTCCGCCCGGTGTGGCGCTCGGCAACGGCCGGCCCTTGATCTTCTCTAGGGGTTCAGCCGTCTGCAGGTTGGTCTCATCCATGGCCGGCACGTTCGCACTCGATGCCGATAGTTCGGGAGCCTCGGCCTTGTGCGCGGGCTGCGCGGGCTGTGTGGCCTGCCCGGTCAAAATCGCATACAGCTTGTCCACCATCGCCTCGAATGCCGCGCTGTGACGGTCGCGCGGGCGCGGCAAATCGACCCGAACATTGGCGATCAGATGTCCCGGATGCGAGCCCAGCACCACCACACGGTCGGCCATCTCCACGGCCTCTTCAATGTTGTGCGTAACCATCAGCACCGATTTGATGCTGCGCTGTTCACTCGACCACAGCTTGAGCACTTCCTGACGAAGATTCTCGGCAGTCAGCACATCCAGTGCGGAGAACGGCTCATCCATAAACAGTGCATCCGGCTGCAACACCAATGCGCGCGCGATGCCCACGCGCTGCCGCATGCCGCCGGACAATTCCTTGGGATATGCCGATTCAAAGCCATCCAGGCCAATCATGTCAATGGCATCCAGCGCCAGTTTGGTGCGCTTCGCCTTCGGCACACCGCGTGCCTTGAGACCCAACTCCACATTGTCTTGCACCGTGAGCCACGGCATCAGTGCGAAGGTTTGGAATACGAGCGCGATGCCGGGATTCGGCCCGGTCAAAGTCTCGCCGCGATACTTGACCGTGCCGCTGGTGGGCTTGACCAGCCCGGCCAGTGCACGCAAGAATGTGGACTTGCCGGCGCCTGAACGGCCCAGAATCGCAACGATCTCGCCCTCGTAGAGGTTGAATGAGATGTCGTGCAGCACGGTGAGCTCGGTGCCGTTGTCCGCCGTGAAGCGCTGGCTGATGTGCCGTGCTTCGATGATGGTGCTTTGCGGGGTCACCGCCCGCAGCGAACGAATGGTTTCTTTTGCGATGGTCATAGTGTTCTCCTTAAGTCCTTAATTTTTTTGGGGGGAGGGGCTCAGCCCGCTTCGCATTCAGCTACCCTCCCTGAGGGGGAGCTGTCGCCAAAGGCGACTGAGGGGAGCTCCATATAACGTCATTAATTCAGTGCGAATCGATGTTCAGCCAGTCGCTGCAGCGGATTCCAGAACAGGCGGTTGACTGCCACGACAAACACGCTCATCACAGCCACGCCGATGATGGTGCGCACGGTGTCGCCGTTCTCCGTGGCCTCGGCAATGTAAGCGCCCAGCCCGGAAGCGGTCAACGTGTGCTGTCCGTAGCTGACGATTTCCGAAACGATTGACGCATTCCATGCGCCGCCGGCCGCCGTGATACCGCCCGTGACCCACGACCCGAACACTGCCGGAAGAATCAGCTCGCGCCATCGCTGCCAACGCCCCAGCTGGAAGCTGTGTGCCATTTCACGCAAATCATCGGGAATCTGGCTGGCTCCGGCAATCACGTTAAACAGGATGTACCACTGTGTGCCTAGCGCCATCAGCAGGATGCTGCCCCAATTGATATTCACGCTGCACGCCACAAACCAGAGCGTCACAAACGGGAACGTGAAGTTCGAGGGGAAGCTGGCCAGTACCTGCACAATCGGCTGCATGAACCGCGAGACCCGTGGATTCATGCCGATTAAAGCCCCAACAGGCACCCATATCACCGAACAAACAATGGTGAGCAGCGCCACTCGCAGGAAGGTCAGCATGCCGAGTGCGAGCGCATGTCCCAACTCGTCAAAGCCCGCATCGCGGTGAATCACCAGCATGAGCTCGATTACCCCGAACGCGCTTGCCGCCACGACGACCACCATAAAGAGCACGTCAAGTACGCGGCTTCGGGTGGACTTTGTCTCAACGGGCCAGCGTCCTCCGGTGCGGCCCAGCGGCCGGGTCAGCGTGTCGAACAGCTCGCCGACCGGCTGAAAGAGGCGGTCAAGCATCTCGTCGATATGAGACTGGCGGATTATGGTCAGCACCGCACTGGTCTTGCATACTGCGGACTCGCTTTGTGTAATGCGGAATTTCTCGGCCCACGCGGTCAGCGGTTTCCAGAGCAGCACGTCAATCAGCAGCACGACTGCCACCATCGTCACGATGGCCCAGCAGATTGCCGCGAGGTTCTCCTCGGCCGCCGCCTGCGCCACAAAACTGCCGATACCGGGCAATGCATACGTGTGATTGTTGACTGAAATCATCTCGGATGCGGTCAGGAAGAACCAGCCCCCGCCCACGCTCATCATGCAGTTCCAGAGCAGCGGAATCATTGCGTTTGGCACGTCCAACGTCCAGAATCGCTGCCAGCGGGTAAGCCTCAGGGAGCGGGCCGCCTCATCGAGTTCGCGCGGCTCGCTGGTCAGGGACCGGGTGAACGAGAACGCCATATTCCATGCCTGACTGGTGAAGATGGCGAAAATCGACGCGGCTTCCACACCCAGCATCGAACCGGGGAACAGCACCATCCAAATAGTGATGGTGGCGGAAAGAAAGCCCAGAATCGGCACCGACTGCAGGATATCCAGCAGCGGAATCAGCACGCGGCTGAGCCTGCGACAGCGCGCGGCCGCCGTGCCGTACACAAACGTGAACACCAATGAGAAGAACAGCGCCACGAACATACGGAATACTGAACGCAGCGCGTAATACGGCAGGTCGGCAATATTCGTACTCACCGATGACGGCACGCCTTTCGGGCCGGTGGGCTCGCCGATGGCCGGCAGAATCCAGGCGATCAAGCCGAACAGTGCCAAAATGCCGGCGATGACCAGCGCGTCGGCGGCAAGACGCACGGCGAACGGTTGGTGGTCGGCCGAGGAAGTGGAGGGGTTTCGTGCTGGCGAGCTTGGGCGCATGGCGGCATGGTTGAACGAAAACATGGTCATGGAAGACCTCCCTATGCATAGGAAAGACAAATTATGCAAGGGTTATCCGGGGTGGGCGTCCTTGGTCCATCTCAGCGAGGGGAGCCAAGGAGCGATACGGGCAGGAGCCCGACTTGACGGATAACGGAATAACGAGACAAGACATCATCACCGCAACAACTATGACTGTTGCCAGCGGCGGAACTACTGGAATAATCACCGTCCATCGGACTCTCACCTCCTTGCCGTCGTGCGCTCGCGGCGCAAAACCATACCGTCGTCGGTATCCTTGCGACCAGCAGGAGGGGCGGAAAGTATTCGAATCCGCCGATTCGAGCCATCGTTCAAGCTTCAGCATCGCAGGGCGGTGGAATTGCATTAGTTCATGCCTTGATCCGACAAGAACTGCTGACCAGCGTGCAGTGTCTCCACTGTTAGCGGCAGCAACCCATATCCCTGCGGTAGCCTCGCCTACCGACGCTCCCAAGATAATGCCCGACCGCAAGCCTGTCAACTACGTCACAGTGCCTTGGCGTTGGAATGCCATCCGGCAGCCGTTCTGTCCGCAATAATCCGTACAATTGACGATTGCTGTGTCGAGAAACGGGCCGCCGCATAAGCCCGCGTCTCCACGAGTCCAGTCCGAACGGCTGAGAAGCCCGACTTTCGGCGGATTGACAGGCTTCCCGAGGGCAAACCCGAAGGATAACAAGAACAGGCCACCAGCCATGCAGCTGCCAAAGGCGAGCGGCATGAGCACGACGGATGGCCCCAACCTGGGGCTGATATGCGGCAGCACTGAAGGAACAACAATGGTTAACGCTGTTGAGGCTTTTGACGCCAAGCACCTCAAGCCGGCCGAGGAAATCCCGGCTTTCCGTCCCGGCGACACCGTCGACGTGAACGTGAAGATTCAGGAAGGCAACAACTCCCGTATCCAGACCTTCACCGGTGTGGTGATCGCTCGTAAGGGTGCTGGCGTTCGCGAGACCTTCATCGTCCGCAAGATCAGCTTTGGCACTGGTGTGGAGCGCCGCTTCCCTCTGCACTCCCCGTCCATCGACTCCATCAAGCTCGTGCGTCGTGGCCGCGTTCGTCGCGCCAAGCTGTACTACCTGCGCGCTCTGCGCGGTAAGGCCGCTCGTATCGTCGAGCGTCGCGACAACTCCGCCAAGTGAGTCGTCACACAGGTTTGATCGCGCAGCCGATATTCGGTTCACGCAAATAAACCGTGAAATTCAGCTCGGAACCGTTCGGGTTCCGGGCTGTTTTCGTTTTGCTCGCGTATGATGGACGCTCGCCGGCAACACGACCATGCCCGGCGTTATGAATCGCAAGGAGACACCATGCAGGACGATCAGGACAACGGTGAATCCCCGGCCCTTGACACTCTGGAAATCTGGAATGGGTCGAGCACTGCGGAATCCGCGACTGATGAGCCTCTTGCCACCCGCTCCGCTGCATACGATTTTTCCGGCGACGATCCGGCTGATTCCGGTGCTTACCAGCCTCCATTGGACGATGATGCTCGTGACTCGCGGACCTTCCAGGTGGCGGACCACGGTGTCGCGTTGTCTCCGGTTCCTCCCGCGCCCATCCGCTCTTCTCGCAGTTCGCGGGCCAAGCATGCCGATTCTGCGGCGGCGCGAACGGGTGACGATCGATTCACGCTGCGTGATTTCGCGATTTGGTGTGGCACGCCCATCCTCATCGTGCTGTTGGTGCGCATCTTCCTCGTCGGCTTCTATGAGATTCCTTCTCGCTCGATGATGGATACTTTTGTACCCGGCGATCGTGTGATGACCAGCAAAATCTTCAATCTGCAGCGCGGTGATGTGGTGGTGTTCAAGGATCCCAACAACTGGCTGAATGAGGAGCAAAGCAACGCCATCGGTGGCGGATTCCTGATCAAACGACTGATTGGCATGCCCGGCGATGTGATCGAGTGCAAAGGGGCCGGTCAGCCAATCACTATCAATGGTGTGGAGATTGACGAATCATCGTACATTCGCCCGGGAGTAGAGCCGAGCGCCTTCCCGTTTTCCGTGACCGTCACGGAAGGGCATGTGTTTGTTATGGGCGACAACCGCTCCAATTCAGCCGATTCCCGTTACCATCAGAACGATAATGACCATGGCTTGGTTCCCATTGATGACGTGGTGGGCACGGGTCTGGCGATTTACTGGCCGATTAACCATATCGGGCTTCTGGCATCTCACCATGATGTGTTCAAGGACGTTCCCGACGCGTCGTCCGGTTCCCCGTCCTGAGCGGCGCCTTACCTGTGAAGCGAAATGATGATTACCCCAACGCTTGATCTTGAACGAAGCCTTGCCTCCCAAGACTATGACCTTATTGTTGGCTTTGACGAAGTTGGCCGCGGCGCGTTGGCCGGCCCGGTCATGGTCGGGTGCGCTGCCATTTGGGCTCGTGATTTGAAACCGGATGCCGATGGCGAATTGGCTCAGGCCGATGGTTCTGCCGCCTCTTCGCGTGTGTCCGGTGACAATGGCACCGATGCAGGCGTGATCACCCCGGATCCCGCTCCATATCTGTCCGTACCTGCCGGTGTGGCCGATTCCAAAATGTTGACCGAGCACCGGCGTGAAGCCATTTTCGATGAGTTGTGCAGTTGGTGCGCTGCCTATGCCGTCGGACAGGCCAGCAATGCCGAAATCGATGAGTGGGGCATTACCTATGCGCTCGGCGTGGCCGCTTTGCGTGCACTCAATCAGGTCGAGCGTGACCTTGGTGTGGGAAGCGAATTTGGCTCCCCTCGGGAGGGGAGCTGCCTCGCGGCGACTGAGGGGAGGCCTTTGCCGAGCCGAAGGCCCATCACCATCGGCGCCATTCTCGATGGCCCCAGCGATTACATCACCAAGGCCCTCAACACCTTTGACGCTCCGGATGTGCCGATCCCGGCCGACGTGACCACCAAAGTCAAGGGCGACCAGCATTGTGCCACCGTGGCGACTGCTGCGGTTATCGCAAAAGTCACCCGTGACCGGCTGATGGTCTCCATCGCGCAGGGCAATCCGCGCTATGCCGCCTATGAGTGGGATCACAACAAGGGCTACGGTTCCGCGGCTCATCGTGCGGCCATCGCCGAGTATGGGCCGACTCCACTGCATCGCACTTCATGGCATTTGACCTGATGTTGCGGATTGCCATGCAGCGCAGTGGCCCCAGACCGATTCGCGACACGACAATGTGAGCGCTCACGCGAAATCGCCTCAGGCGCGCTAAAGTCAATAATAAATAAGGTGCAGCACGGCCGGGCACGGAATTCGGCCGCCAGCGGGGAGGCTCAGGCAGTATGGTGACCAGCCGCAAACCAAACAAGCGCCCATCCATGTTCGAGGTGGCCAAACTCGCCGGGGTCAGTCACCAGACCGTATCCCGTGTGATCAACGATTCGCCGGATGTGTCTGACGCCACGCGTGCCCGTGTGCAGGCCGCCATTGACGAGCTTGGATATCGTCCCTCCAATTCCGCTCGTGCCTTGGCCTCCCGCCGTTCACGTACTATCGGTTTGATCGCTGGCGGCCTGAAGTTCTTTGGTCTGATTTCCGCCATTACCTCCATCGAATCTATCGCCCGCGAACATGGACTGTTCATGAGCGTGATGATGGTGCATGAGGCTCTGTGCACGCAGTCCGACTTCGACAATCTGTGCGACACCTTCAATGAGCAGAACGTTGACGCCTTCATTTTTCTGACCCCGACTGATGTGATGTTCGCTGCCGCCTGCCGTGCGCGCGTCAACCAGCCGCGTGTGATTGTGACCTCCACCCACGGCCAGATGACCGTGCGCGAGGGGATGAGCTTGATTTCCACTGAAAACAAACGCCGTACGGCGATGGTCGGCATCGATCAGTGGGGTGCGATGGCCAAGGTGGTGAGTCTGCTGGGAGAGTACGGCCATAAGTCAGCCCTGTACTTCGCTGGCCCGAACGAGTGGCGTGACGCCCATACTCGCCTTGACGCTTGGCGCAAGCTGGCCGCGGCCCGATCTATTGACTCGCAAATCGTGCGCTGTCACACTTGGGATGCCGATGAGGCATATGCGCATATGAATCATCTGTTGGACGAGTATGGTCGCACTGGTGTGCCGCTGCCCACCGCAGTTGTTGCCGCGAACGACAATCAGGCCGTTGGCGTTGTGCGCTCGCTACATGAGCATAGCCTGCGGATTCCGCAGGATATCAGCGTGGTTGGCTTCGATGACATGGCCGGTATGGATAACCTGTATCCGCCGCTGACTACCGTGCACCCTGATTTCGAGGGGCTCGGCGTGGCCGCCATGCGTGAGACGCTGCGACTGTTGGGGGAGGGGACGGAACCGACGTTCCTGTCCCAGCAGCATGGCGTGGGGTTGATTCCCGCTGAGATGTGTGCCCGTCGTTCCCTCGGTCCCGCCCCGCGGCGGTAGAACAGCGGATTAGCTTTTTTGGGGCATTCTCTCGGTCAAACCGCTATTTTGCTGTGCTGAGTGCCGTTCAGCGGGGCTTATTTCCCGGTTGCTGGTGGTTTTGCTTCGCTGGAGGGCATGCCGGTTGGCCCGGTTCCGCCTCGTCGGCTCCGAGGCCATCGGTGAGGGCGTCATCGAGACCCTGAAGAAGTACCCGAAGTCCCCGGCTGTCCTCATGCGGAACCATGGCCGCAACAAGCGGACGTTCAGTGGCCATAATGCAGCATTCCTTCGTCTCGATAAATATTGCCGCCACTGTATCGAATTGATGTTAACCGTCAAACCAATGGCAACTTGAGCAGGTAAGTCCAGATGGTGACGTCGATGGAGACTGTGAAATCGCCTCCAAGATGGGCGGTGGTGCCACGTGGCGGTATCGGTAAAAATGGAAGAGGACCGGCGCGGGGCCTCTTCCATTATCAGATTGGTCAGATTAGGGAACGGTGGCTCACCGCTTGCCGTTATAGATTTCGCTGTCGATCGCATCGGCGAACACGCGGTTGACAGCCGGGCGCACCACTTTGAGGGACGGCGTCAGGCACTTGTTCTCCTGCGTGAATTGCGTATCCAGCACGACGAACTTGCGCACGGACTCGGCGCGCGAAACCGTCGCGTTCGCTTTATCCACGTACTGCTGGATCTCTTCGCGCACTGCGGCGTTCGTGGCCAGACGGTCAACCGGCGTCTCCGTGGACAGTCCGTGTGCGGGCAGCCAGATGGCCAGCGACTCCGGGTCGAGCGTCACCAGCGCGCCGATGAACGGGCGCTGGTCGCCCACCACCACGCAATGCTCCACGATCGGGCACTTGGCGATCTCCTCCTCCAGCGGGATAGGGGAGACGTTCTTGCCGCCGGCGGTAATAATAATGTCCTTGATGCGGCCGGTGATGATGATGCGGCCCTCGTCATCAATCTCGGCCAAATCGCCGGTCCTGAGCCAGCCGTCGGCGGTGAACGCCTCGGCCGTTTTCTCGGGCAGATTATGGTAGCCGCGGAACACGTTCGGGCCCTTGACCTGCAGCTCGCCCTCATCGGAAATACGAATCGAGGAGCCGGGAGCGGGCTGGCCCACCGTGCCGATCACATTGTCGGTCACGCGTGTGGCGGCGAACGGGGCGGCGGTTTCGGTCATGCCGTAGCCCTGGATCATCGGCAGTCCGATGCCGTTGTAGAAATGCGCCAGATCAAGCGACAGCGGCGCTCCGCCGCAAGCCACGTACTTGATCTTCGGGCCCAGAGCGCCACGAACCGTGCGGTAGACGAGCGTCTCGTACTTGGCGCGCTCGGCGATCTCGGCAAACGTATGCTGCTCGCCCGCCTGCTCCTTGCGGCTCCAGACGCGCGCTGCCTCGGCGGCCTTCAAGAACAGGCGACCCTTCCAGCCGGTGCCGGCCTTGTGCGAGGCGGCGTTGTACACCTTCTCGAACACACGCGGCACACCCAGCAGGTAGGTCGGCTCAAAGGAACGCAGATCCGGCAGCAGCGACTTGGTGTCCGGCAGGTAGCCGACCACGCCGTCGTCGGAGGCGATGGAGGCGTACTGGATGAATCGCGCGAAGCAGTGGGCCAACGGCAGGAAGAGCAGCAATCGCGGGTGATCGTCGAGAACCACCTCATGCAGCGCCTGCGAGGCGGCGATGGTAATGGACACGAAGTTCTTGTGGGTCAGCTCCGCACCCTTCGGGTTGCCGGTGGAGCCAGAGGTATACACGATGGTGGCCAGGTCATTGGTGCGTACGGTGGCCACGTGCTCGTCCAGCTCTTCGTCGGAGACAGCCACGCCAAGGCCTTCCAAAGCACCCAGTGCGTTGCCGTCAATCATAAGAATCTGCTTCAACGTGGGGCAGTGGTCCTTGACCGAATCGAGCCGGTCATAGCGTTCGCGGTTGTCGGCAAAGGCCAGCTTGACCGCGGAATCGTTCATGATGCGCTGGGCTTGCGGGGCGGAGTCAGTGTCGTAAATCGGCACGCTCACCGCGCCCACTGCAGCCAGCGCGAAGTCGAGGATGCCCCATTCAAGGCGGGTGGAGGAGAAGATAGTGACCGCGTCGCCTTTGGTGATGCCCAAAGCGATGAGACCCTTGGCGGCAGAGACCACACGCTCGTGGAATTCGCCGGTGGTGACGTTCTGCCAACGCCCCGGGCCGATTTTCTTGGCTGCGATTACCGTGTCGGCACCGGTGCGGGCCAGTCGGTCGGTGAGCAGTGAATAGATGGTTTGGTCATCGCGGATCTCGATGGATTCGCCGGGCGTGGTGTATTCGGTAAGCATACGGCCGTTATTCCTTACAAACATGATGGCGGGTTGACAATTCGAGCCATTCTGACAATACAGGTTACGCTTGCGTAAGATACGGCGCGTTGTGCGCACTGAAAAAGTTGCGCGGATGCTTTTGTCGGTTGTCTACAAGGGCGACTGCAGGAGTGCGCTGTCGCTGTCCGTCATAGGTTGTCCAGAACCGTGTATGTATTGCCAGTCGCCTGGCGCCGTACGAATGAGATGGTCTCTCATAGTTTTTCATGCCGGTGGCGGGTGCATACCAGTCGCCTGGCGCCGTGCGAGTAACACAGTGCATCAATTGTGTAAGTGGCTTGGCGCAATTTGTATGAAAGATAACGGTTTGACAACGATTTGCCACAAAGTCTCATTTAGGGGTCCGTACGGGCTGGGGGCGGCATCGAGCTCGTGTTCACCGTGGTGGGCATGTACCTGATTGATACCGCCGGCCGTAAGAAGCTCATGGCGGTCGGCTCCGGCCTCATGGTGCTGTTCGCCCTCGGTATCTCCTTCTCCTATGCGAACAACTACCAGCTGCGCATGCTCATCTTCGTAATGTGCTTCACTTCCTGCTTCGCCTTCTCCATGGGCCCGATTCCGTGGATTATGATTCCGGAGCTCTTCCTGACCTACCTGCGTGGCCGCGCCACCGCCGACCCCAAGTAGGCCGAGTCCGACATCAAGGCCGCCGAGGCCGAGCTGGCCCGCGCTCGCCCGTGCCAAGGAGCGTGCCATCGTCACCAAGGCCGCAGCCGAAGCGCTGGTCAACGCGCAGAAGCAGCACTGATCCCCAGCTGCTTGCTTGCTCTGTGTGAATAGCCGTTTGTAGCGTAATTTTCTTCGGAAAGTTGCGCGCAGACGGCTTTTTTCATGCCTCTTTTGCATGGAATAGGTGAAGAGCAACCGCCGCCAGAGGGCGTTGGCGCAGTCACACGGGCCGGTTTCGCTTCGTGGGGGTGCCTACTTCCGTTTCAAGGGGCGGATTTGGCCTTTGCCGGAGGTCTATCTCCGCTTCAAGGGGCTGATGCCCAAGTAGAAACTGACCCAAAATGGCGGAATGACGTTGGTGTAAAGCCGTTACTACTTGCGGTTTCATGGATAAGCAGCCCCTTGAAACGGAGATAGACCTCCGGAGACACCGAAATCCGCCCCTTGAAACGGAGATAGGCCATTGAGCAGTGGAATCGGTGCCTTGTAACTGTGAAAGCGGGATTTATGGCTGTGGTTGCGACCTCGACTGTGGCCGGGGCGTGGCTGTGGGTGTGGACGTGGCCGCGACTGTGCGATGCCGGGCAAATACGCAAATTCTATTTTCAGGAAAAGAGTGCTCCGCATTGTGCGGATTCGTATTCGGGAACGGAAATTTGGTGTGACGGTTGTCTCAGTCGAAAGTCTGGCGTGTATATGCGCTTTTGCCTAGGGTAATAGGATTGCGCGCAGTGTGCCCCACCGGTATGTATGGGTATGCGATCGGTGGTACACGCGACTGGACGTATGACGAGACCTACTGCAATAACGCGGCAGTCAACACGGCGAGGGGAAACGAACCATGTTCGACAAACGACTGTTCCAATTGGCGCCCGGCTTGAAAAAACTCATAGCCGGCAAAGTGGCACTGATGTGGGTAGGTCTGTTTGCCAACATTGGTTTTATGCTGTCGCTGGTAATGCTGCTGAACAGCTTGCTGGCCGCTGTGGCACCGCCGCTGCTCCAATGCGGCGGCACTTCGCAAGGCGTGGCCTGCCCCGTGCCGTTGTCTGATCAGCACGGCGCGGATGTGCTGCCCATGGCTGGCGACGTCATGATTTACGCGCTGCTTGCTCTGGTCTGCATAGTGGTTCGGTACACGGCCACCACGCATGCCACCCGCCTCGGCACCGAAGCCGCCGAACGAGTCAAACTGGCTTTGCGATCCAAGCTGTACCGCAAAATGGTGGCACTCGGCCCGTCCTACAAAACCCGCATCAAGACCTCGGATGTGGTGCAATCCGCCGGCGAAGGTGTTGAACAGATTCAAAGCTTCTTTGAACTGTTCCTGCCGCAGCTCTTCTATGCGATTCTTGTGCCAATCACCTTGTTCGTGGCCATTGCGCCGATTAACGTGCCCGCTGCTGCCGTCATGCTGGTCTGCGCGCCGCTCATCATCATCGTGACCGGCATCGTCTCCATGACCGCCGCCCGCGCCTTCAAGAAGTACTGGGTGCGCTACACCGATATGGGCGCCGCGTTCCTCGACAATCTCCAAGGCCTTGAGACCCTGAAAAACTTCGACGCCGACGAGCGCGCCGCCATCGAGATGGACAAGAAAGCCGAAGGCTTCCGCGTGATGACCATGCGGGTGTTGCAGATTCAGTTGCGTTCGCTGACCGCCATGGATATAGTGGCCTACGGCGGTGCTGCGGCCGGCGTCGGTGTGGCGTTATGGCAATACGCGCATATTGGCGATGCTTTTGCCAATGGTGCGTCCGGCTGGTCGCCAATCGCACTGGCCTCACATCTGCCTGGTGTGCTTGCCTACGCGGCATACGGCCTGCACTATCTCATCCCGTTCGGGGTGGGCTACCCGCTGTCTCTTACCGGTCTGCTGTTCATTGTGCTGCTGTCCGCCGAATTCTTTATTCCCATGCGTCAGCTTGGCTCGTTCTTCCACGTGGCGATGAACGGCATGACCTCCACCAAGCGCATCTTCGCTCTGCTGGACACCCCGGAGCCCGAGCATGGCACGGCAACTCTGCCGGCCAACGATTCCGATTCCGCTGACGACGGTCTGACGGTCCGCTTCGACCACGTCGGCTATTCCTATGATGATGCCGGGCACGGCGACTCCAAGTCCGCATCCGCAAAGGCCGATAAGCAAGGTGAAACCAGCCCCAATTCCGCCGTCGCTCCTGCGCTCACCAACATCACCTTCGCCGCACAGCCCGGTCAGTTCACCGCCATTGTTGGCATCTCCGGTTCCGGCAAGTCCACGGCCGCCTCGCTGCTTGCCGGTACACTGGCCGGTTACCGAGGTTCGCTCACGCTGAACGGCGTCGAGGTATCCGATTTGTCAGGCGAAACACTGGCTGGAGCCGTCACTGTGATTGGTGCCAGCAGCCATCTGTTTGCGGGCACATTGCGCGAGAATCTTCTGATGGCCTTGCCCGATGACGAGATTCCTGATTCGCCGGATTCCGTGGACTCCCATCTGTGGTCCGCGCTCGAGCAGGCGCGCATTGCCGCCTTCGTGCACGCACAGCCGAACGGACTGGGCATGCCGATTGAGTCCGATGCCGCCAACCTGTCCGGCGGCCAGCGCCGGCGCATCGCCATCGCCCGCGCGCTCCTGCATGATTCGCCGGTATTTGTGTTCGATGAGGCGACCAGCAGCGTTGACGTGGAATCCGAAGAGCTGATCTTGGATACAATTCGCGAATTGGCACAATCCCGCGGCAAGACGGTTATTATGATCACCCATCGCATGGCCAACGCCGAACACGCTGACCAAGTGGTGGTGCTCGAACACGGCAAGTCGGTTGAGAGGGGCGCCCATGCCGAGCTGATGGCGGCGGACGGCGTCTACGCCAAGCTGTTTGCCACGCAGGCAGATATTGAGAACTTCGGAGAAGGCCATGCTCGGCGTGTGCTGCAGGTTGGTTCCCGCAAGCAGGAGCTGTCCGACGACAGTCGGACTGAGGGTGGCGCAGCGCGTGTAAGCGCAGAGGCGGGTATGACGGTTGACCACCTGCAGTCAGCTTTGCCGACGGCTTCCGCTGGCGGGAGTGAGCAGGCCTCGGCTGAGACTCCGGCTGGTGCTGCAAATAGCGATTCGTCTTCCAAAATGAGCACATTCCAAGTGATCAGGCGACTGCTTAAGGAAGCCCGACCGCTGGCAGGACTGATGGCAGTGGCCTCCACCGCCGGCACCATCGGCCATCTTTCGTCCACCTTCCTGCCCGTGTTCGGCATTATCGCGGCATTTGCACTTACCGGTAATCCGGTGTGGGGCATGGGTGTTGCGCCCGCCGTCATCATGATGATTATCTGTGCTCTTCTGCGTGGTATCACCCGATACGTCGAACAATATCTGAACCACAATGTGGCATTCCATCTGCTCACACTCTTCCGTTCCGAGGCGTTCGCCGCGTTGCGCAGACTGGCGCCGGCCAAGCTCGCGGGCAAAGGTAAGGGCAACCTTATCGCTATGCTGACCACCGATGTGGAACTGCTTGAGATCTTCTTTGCCCACACCATCAGTCCGGTGGCCATCGCGGTAACCTCCACCATCATCTACACGATTGTGGCCGCCACCCTAAGCCCATGGATGGCGCTGGCGTTGATTGCTGCCCACCTGGTTATCGGCATCCTTGTGCCGCGATTCTTTGCCACCGGCGTACGTAACCTTGGCCCTGCCATCCGTGGCGCTGCCGGAGAACTCGACAATGTGATGCTCGATGACATGCGCGGCCTGGACGAAATCATCCGATTTGGCTGCGGCGAGGAACGTGCGCAGGCCATCGAGGACCGTACCCATGCGTTGTGGAAGGATCACGCCAAACTCAGCAAGGTCAACGGCCGTTTCACCGGAATCAGCGGACTCTTGGTGGCTGTGCTCGCAGCGGCTTCGGCCGCCGTGGCTATTGCCTGTGCCGGCGCGAACCCGCAGAGCATTCCGGCTCTGATTGCCGCCTTCGTGCTGTTCGCCAGCTCGTTCGGACCGACTTTGGCGCTCACCGCCTTGCCCGCTAACCTGACTCAGACCTTCGCGTCCGCTAGCCGATTGTTCGGACTGATGGACGAGGTGCCCGCTGTGACCGAGAACGGCACTGTTGTGCCGCAGGAGTATATGGGCATGCGTCTTGATGACGTCACCTTTGCATATGCGGGGGAGCGCGAAGTCTTGTCCGACTTCTCACTTGACGTGCCGCAGCATGGCGTGCTGGGTATCCAGGGGCCGTCCGGCCGGGGCAAGTCCACCATGCTCAAGCTGCTGCTGCGCTACTGGGATCCGCAGCGCGGTCAGGTGACGTTGTCCGGCACGCCGTTGCCCGAGGTCGATGTGCATGCTCGCCGACGTATTCAGGCCATGATGAGCCAGGAAACCCACCTGTTTGATGGCTCTATCCGAGACAATCTGCTGATTGCTTTGCCTGAGTCCGAGGTTGAAGCTGCAAATGTTGCAGGCAATGGGGAAGTGGGTGTCAAGACCGTTGATTCCCGACAGCAGCGGTTGGCGGCGCAATCGGCAGAGGGCGATGCCGTTCGGGTGGCAGCATCTGACGGTCTCGACGCTCGTTTGCGTCAGGCTCTCGCCAAGGCCTCCGTGCTTGATCTCATTGATTCCTTGCCCGATGGCCTTGATACTCAGGTAGGCGAGCTGGGCGACCGTCTATCCGAAGGTGAACGCCAGCGTATCGGTTTGGCTCGTGTGTTCCTGCGCAATGCTGATCTGGTGCTTTTCGACGAGCCGACCAGTCGTTTGGATGCTTTGAACGAGGCTATTATTCTACGTTCCATTCACGCTATGGCCGTGGGTGAGCAGCATGCAGACAAGGAGCGCGGCGCGGCTGTGGTGCTGGTCTCCCACCGCGAATCCGCTATGCGCATTGCTGATGCGGTACTCAATCTGTAACTGCCTGTAACTACGCGGGAATCACATCGCATTGCGTTACGTTACCGCGTTGCATTGCGGTTCCTCGCGGGTGGCGGCGATGCCATCTCCGGTTGTCATTGCGTTGCTGCGTTTGTGTTGCGATATATGATGCGGCAACGCAGCAATGCGGCAATGCAATGTGATGTGGCAACGCGGCAACGTAGCGATGCAATAACGCGGCAACATGGCAATATGGCAATGCAGTAACGCAACGCAGCATTCACGCCTTGATCAAAGCGCCGATGACGAGCGCCTTCCACAGCCCCGGGCGGAACAGGTCGTGAAATTCATGCGACATTTCGGTTTCGAGTTTGACCGATGCATATGTCGTCAGTGCGAAGGCGTGCCTGTTCGGTGCCGATGATGTGTTCGAGCACCGCGAATCCCTCTTCGGTTCTGCCGGCTTGAATGAGGAATCGTGGGCTTTCCGGTGCTCGCACCATGGAGAGCGGGAACGCGGCGGCCGGAATCGCACCCAGCCCCAGCATCCAACGCCAACCGGTGTTGACATCCCAGCTTCTGGAACCGTAGGAGGCGATGATGTAGTTGATGACATTGGTCAGGAAGATGCCGCATACCGCGAGGAGCTGATAGGGAAAGGCAGACAGACCGCGGATATCGGCCGGCGCTTAAGGCCAGACCGAACGTATATTTGCCTGATCCGTGAGTACGTATGGTTGTTCCCAAGGGATTGCGCTGCTTGGAAGCAGCTTGAAACAGGCCCGCCATGTGCTCTTCCTCTCAATACAGCTATGGGGGTGCCTGTTCATACTGGTCAGATTCTTGTCATATGGCGTTGAATATCTACAAATGTGGGCATTAGTGAGGCGGCTGAGTGGTGGAATCGCGCCGTGGTGTGTGGTGTTGGAGACTCACGAGCATGCTACGCGTATTTGGTGGTGTGCTGAGAGTCGGGACCTACTCACGTTGGGGGAGGGGAGAAGAGCCTCTGAGACAAGTCGCTGTTCGACTGGAGATTTGCTCACGTGGAAAGCGTGGAAAAGGCAAGAAAATCAGGCGTGTTGGGTGATTTTGACAAATTGGTACACAGGTGTATCATCTTAGGTATTGGTACACGGGTGTACCAAAGAAAACACCCCAAGGAAAGGTGGCCAGAGGAGACTTCGCAAGCGGCCAAACGAATTGAAATCCAACGCAGCAGTCGATTCGTTTTTGGCAATCGGAAGGCAGCCAAAGACAGCCGGAAGATAACCGAGAAGTAACCGGACGAAAACCGGAAGCCAGTCGGAAGAAAGCCAACCACCCGCAAGCCAACTCCAATGGTCCAGGAGGAGATAACATGCGCAACACCAAGAAGGTCATCGCGGCAACGGCAGCCGTGGCCACGCTCGTCGGTCTCGCCGCCTGCGGCAGCAGCAACGACAACAGCGTCAACAAGGGTGACGCCGACAAGGCCGAACTCGTGTTCTGGGGCTGGGATTCCGGCAACTCGATGAAGGAAATCCTCGCTGACTTCGAGAAGGCCAACCCCGGCATCACCGTCAAGTTCAACAACACCGGCACCGCCGAGAAGACCTCCACCGCGCTCTCCAACGCCATCGCCGCCGGCAATGGCGCCCCGGATGTCGTGATGCTCGAAGATCCGACCGTCACCCAGTTCGCCGTCACCGATGGCCTCGTGGATCTGAGCCGGTTCGGTGCCGACAAGCTCGCCGACGACTTCGCCGCCGGCCCGTGGAACAAGCTCCAGTACAACAACAAGCCGTACGCTCTGCCGATTGATTCCGGCCCTGAAATGTTCTTCTACAACAAGGCAGTGTTCGACAAGGCCGGCGTGGACGGCGAGTCCATCAAGACTTGGGACGACTACTACGAGGCCGCCAAGAAGATTCGTGCCATCGGCTCCTACATCACCAACCTTGCCGGCACGTCCAACGACTACCAGCCCTTCACCGCCCAGATCTGGCAGGCCGGCGCCCAGCCGTGGAAGGTCGATGGCGAGAACATCACTATCAACATGACCAAGGACGAGGGCATGCAGCGCTATATCCAATTCGTCCAGAAGCTCATCGACGAAGACCTCGTGGACACCAAGACCCCGAACTGGTCCGACGATTGGAACCGCGAGCTCAACGATGGCACCCTCGCCTCCCTGACCATCGGCGCTTGGATGCCGATCAACCTCATGACCGGCGCCCCCGATCAGGCCGGCAACTGGCGCGTCGCCCAGCTGCCACAGTGGGAGGACGGCAAGGAAGTCTCCGCCGAAGACGGCGGCTCCGCACTTGCCGTCACCTCGCAGTCCAAGAACCAGGCCGCTGCCTACAAGCTCGTTGAGTACATGACTCATGGCGAAGGCGCTCAGACCATGGCCGACACCGGTACCTTCCCGTCCCTGAAGAAGATCCTGAAGTCAGACTCCTTCACCGACCCGACCACCGAGTCCAACAAGAAGACCAACGACTACTTCGGCGGTCAGAACGTCAACGAAGTCCTTTCCGCCGCAGCTCAGCGCCCGACCGAGAAGTTCCAGTACCTGCCGTACAACCCGTACGCCCAGACCGCTTACGGCGACGAAGTCTCCAAGGCCTACTCCGGCGACATCACCCTGGAGGAAGCACTCCAGAACTACGCCAAGAAGCTGGCCGAGCAAGGCAAGCAGCAGGGCTACAACGTCACCGTCAAGTGACACAATCCGATCTATTGCCGGTACATCCGGCACTGACCAACAATCAAAACCTGCGGCTAGGCCACTCTCCTTCCGCCTAGCCGCCCGATCTCCCACAGCGGGGATGCTCCCCAGTGTCCCCGCTTTCCCATGCCCTCACCTGACGTGACCGCTCCAATCGAGCGACCCCCCTGATAGCGGGCGCAGCACAGCAATCCGTATCCCAAGAAAGCAATCGATTATGTCCGATCAAACAATGGCCGCAGCCTCGCAGCCAACGGTGGGAATCCTGCCTGAGGAGGCGGATCTGCACACGGCCGAGGCCCGCATCAACAAGCATAAGGCCGATTGGCGTGGATGGAAGTTCATGTGGCCGTTCACGGTGGTGTTCGTGTTCGTGTTCATTATCCCGATTGTGTACGCCGTTTACATCAGCTTCTTCAAGAAGCAGATGATCGGCGGCACGAGGTTCGTCGGGGTCGAGAACTACGCGCGGTTGCTGCAGGACGGCCAGTTCTGGTCGTCCGTGGGTCGTGTGGCGCTGTTCACCTGCGTGCAGGTGCCGATCATGCTGTTCCTGTCGGCTGCCATGGCCCTCGCCCTGGATTCGATGAAGCTGCACGGCGCCAAGTTCTTCCGCATCAGCACGTTCCTGCCCTATGCGGTGCCCGCAGTGGTGTCCACGTTGGTGTGGGGCTTCGTGTACGGCGCGAAGTACGGCCTGGTGGGCTCGTTCAACGACTTCTTCGGCACGAACGTCGACGTGCTGCAGCCGAGCGTGCTGCTTGCCTCCATCGGCAACATCAGCACGTGGGAGTTCACCGGCTACAACATGCTGATCTTCTACTCGTCGCTGAGCACCATCCCGCACTCCCTGTACGAGGCCGCCTCCATCGACGGCGCCTCCGAATGGCAGATCGTCAAGTCCATCAAGCTGCCCGAGCTGAAGGGCTCGCTGGCCATCACGGTGATCTTCTCGATCATCGGCAGCTTCCAGCTGTTCAACGAGCCGAGCATCTTGCAGAACATGGTTCCGGGCAACGCGATCACCACGTACTACACGCCGAACATGTACGCGTACAACCTGAGCTTCTCCGGCAACCAGTCGAATTACGCGGCCGCTCTGGCCATCGTGATGGCCGTCATCACCATGGCCATCGCCTACGCCGTGCAGCTGAAGAGCATGAAGGAGCAGATGAAGTGACGACGACCGCCCGTATTGCCGGATTGGTTTCGATTGTGAAGGAGCGTGCGTGATGAGTGCCGCAGCATCTACCCGTCTGACCGACGCCGAACTGAAGGCGCGGGAGAAGGCCGCCAGGAAGGCCGAGAAGGAACGCCAGAAGCGCATCGCCGCCGATGAGGCGGCCGAGCGCAGGCGCAGCGCCAGGGCCGGTTTCGCGAACGTGAGCAACCCGCGCCGTTCGACCCTGATGACCGTGCTGTGCGCGATCTTCGCCGTGTACTGCCTGTTCCCGTTCGTGTACCTGGTGATCAACGCCACCAAGACCCAGGCCGACTTCACCTCCACGTTCGGCCTCGGCTTCGGCAAGAGCTTCGCCCTGTGGGACAACATCGTCACGGTGTTCACCTACCAGGGCGGCATCTTCGGCCGCTGGCTGGTCAACACCCTGCTCTACGTGGTCGTCGGCGCCGGCGGCGCCACCCTCCTGGCCATCATGGGCGGCTACGCGCTGGCCAAGTTCCGCTTCCCGGGCCGCAAGGCCGTGTTCGCCGTGATCATCGGCTCGATCTCCGTGCCGGGCATCGCCCTGGCCGTGCCGCAGTTCCTCCTGTTCGCCAAGCTGGGCCTGACCAACACCCCGTGGGCCATGATCATCCCGTCGCTGATCTCCCCGTTCGGCCTGTACCTGATGTGGATCTTCAGCGAGCAGGCCGTGCCCACCGAGCTCCTGGAGGCCGCCCGCGTGGACGGCGCGTCCGAGTTCCGCACGTTCTGGACCATCAGCCTGCCCCTTTTGGCCCCCGGTATCGTGACGACCGCCCTGTTCACGATCGTGGCGACGTGGAACAACTACTTCCTGCCGTTGATCATGTTGAAGGACGCCGACTGGTACCCGCTGACCATCGGTCTGAACCAGTGGAAGGACCAGGCCTCGACCGCGGGCGGCCAGGCCATCCAGAACCTGGTGATCACCGGCTCCCTGATCACGATCATCCCGCTGGTCATCGCGTTCCTGTGCCTGCAGAAGTACTGGCAGTCCGGCCTCGCCGCAGGCGCCGTCAAGGAGTAGTTGCTACTCCCTCTGACTCTCCTCAGAGAGGGGAGCTGGAGAAATGGGGTCTTGGCTTCCCTCTCTGAGGAGAGCTGTCGAACGCAGTGAGACTGAGGGGAGCCAAAGCCCAAAACCGGCAAACACAGCACCGGCCATGAGCCGATACAATAAAGGATTTGATTAATATGACTACTCGTAGAGCATTTAGGTGGCCGTCCCTGCTGACGGAATCCGGCCGCGGCATCGCGTTCGGCGGCGACTACAACCCGGACCAGTGGCCCGAGGAGACGTTGAACGAGGATATCCGTCTCATGGGTGAGGCCGGCGTGAACGTCGTATCGCTGGCAATCTTCAGCTGGGACAAGATCGAGCTGGTCGAGGGCGCGTTCACGTTCGAGTGGCTCGACCATGTGATCGACAGGCTCGGCAAAGCCGGCATCGCCGTGGACTTGGCCTCCGCCACCGCCACCGCGCCGCTGTGGCTGTACGAATCCCATCCAGAGGTGCTGCCGGTAGACCGGTATGGTCATATCGTCAACGCGGGCTCACGCCAGTCGTGGCAGCCCACAAGCCCGGTGTTCAAGGAATACGCGCTGCGCCTGTGCCGCAAACTTGCCGAACACTACAAGGACAACCCGTATGTGACCGCTTGGCACATGGGCAACGAATACGGCTGGAACAACCGCTACGACTACTCCGACAACGCCTTGGCCGCGTTCCGCACGTGGTGCGAGGCCAAGTACGGTACCATCGACGCGTTGAACGAGGCGTGGGGCACGGCCTTCTGGTCGCAGCACGTGAACAGTTTCGACGAGGTGTTGCTGCCGCGTCACATGGGCGGCGATGCCATGGTCAATCCGCCGCAGCAGCTCGACTATGAGCGGTTCGGCAACGACATGCTGCTCGACTTCTACAAGGCCGAACGTGACGCTATCGAGCAGATCTGCCCCGGCAAGCCGTTCACCACGAACTTCATGGTCTCCACCGACCAGTGCGTCATGGACTACGCCAAATGGGCCGGTGAGGTGGACTTCGTGTCCAACGACCACTACTTCCATGAAGGCGAATCCCACCTGGACGAGCTCGCCTGCTCGGACGCGCTCATGGACTCCCTCGCGCTGGGCAAGCCGTGGTACGTGATGGAGCACTCCACCTCAGCCGTGCAGTGGAAGCCGCTCAACGCGCGCAAACGGGCCGGCGAGCTCATGCGCGACTCCCTGGCCCACGTGGCCATGGGCGCCGACGCCATCTGCTTTTTCCAATGGCGGCAATCCAAGTCGGGCGCTGAGGCGTTCCACTCCGCCATGCTGCCCCACGCGGGCGCCGATTCCAAGGTCTTCCGCGGCGTATGCGAGCTCGGCAAGGCGCTGAAGACCCTCTCCGACGCCAGGCTGCAGGGCACTGAGCTCGAACGTGCCGGCACGGCGATCCTGTTCAGCGCGGAATCCGAATGGGCCACACGCTCCGAAACCCTGCCCAGCATGAAACTCAACCACTGGCACGACGTTCGCGACTGGTACCGCGGCTTCCTGGATGCCGGGCTGCGCGCGGACGTGGTGCCGCTCGCCTACGACTGGACTGACTACAAAACCATCGTGCTGCCCACCGTGCTCAGCCTGTCCGACGAAGACGTTCGCCGTATCGCCGACTTCGCGAAGGCCGGCGGAACCGTCATCGTCGGCTACGCCACTGGCCTGGTCGACGAGTACTTCCACATCGGGCTCGGCGGATACCCAGGTGCCGGCAATGGCCTCCTATGCGACATGCTCGGCATCCGCAGCGAAGAATTCAACATCCTCGGTGAAGAAGCCGAAGGCGAGCCCAGCGAAATTAGCCTGTCCAACGGTCTGGCGACCCGCCTGTGGCAGAACGACGTGACTTCCGTAGCCGCGGACACCACAGTGCTCGCCTCTTACACAGGTGAGTCCGCCGCCGACTGGGAGCTGGAGCGCACCCCCGCCATCACCAGCCGTCCCTATGGCAACGGTACCGCCATCTACGTGGGCTGCGACCTCAACCGTCACGACATTGCCCAGCTGCTCAAAGCACTTGGCTCCCGCTGGCGGGAGCTGTCGGCGCAGCCGACTGAGGGTGGTCAAACTCCAACCTATCCCACCACAGATCCCCGCATCCTGCACACCATCCGCCGATCTGCAGACGGCTCCACCCGCTTCGATTTCTACCTCAACCGCTCAAACCAGCCCGTCGCCATCAACGGTGTGGAAGGTGATCCCATCATCGCCCACCGTTGCGAGACGGATGCCGTCGGATATACGCTGAACCGTAACGCCATTCTTATCGCTAAAACGTCCTGCTAGACCGCGCTAGAATGGCAATGTTGTCCGGATGGAGGAGCGCGGCATGAGCGACGAGAAAACAGCCAAGCGTCGAGTGACGCTACGCGATGTCGCTCAGGCCGCCGGTGTATCGCTCAAAACTGCGTCGAACGTGATCAATGGCTCCGGGCGTATGACCGATGAGACCCGTGCCAAGGTCGAGTCGGTCATTAAGGACCTCGACTACCGAGTCAATGTGGCTGCCCGCAACCTCAACCGCAATCACACCGGTTTCATCACCCTTGCCGTGCCTTCGCTGATTCCGCCATATCTGGCCGAGTTGGCCAACCGCACCATCGAGGCCGCCCGCCAGCGCAACTATTCCGTATACGTCACCACGTATGCGGAAGGCTCCGCGAAAGGCGCGCGCGATCTGCTGAAGAAGTTCAACTCCACAGTGTCCGATGGCATGATCCTTTCCATGAGCGAGGTGGAAAACATTTCGCCCGATGATCTGAAGGTTGATTTTCCGCTGGTCATCGTTGGCGCGCGTACCACGTGGGGCATTGTGGATCACGTGACCCCAGACGATGTATCCGCAGCCGCCATGGCCGCAGGATACCTGTATGACCGCGGTTCCACCAGACTTGCAGTGATCGGTGCCCGTGACGTTTACGACGAAGATGCATTGCTGAATGCCGTAGAAGGCAACGCGCAGCTGCGTCTGCGCGGCATCATCGAAGAGACCCGCAGGCGTGGGCTCTCCTTGGATCCGCAGCTGATTGGCAACACCGATCAGGATTGGACCATCGGAGCCGGTGCCCGTGTGACCCAGCGGCTCATTGATTCCGGCGTGCCGTTCGACGGTGTGATCGCTCTGAACGATCAGTTGGCCATCGGCGCATTGACCGCTCTGCGCACCGCTGGTTATGAGGTGCCCGCGCAGGTGCAGGTCATCGGCTTCGATAACAACGAGGAAGCCCCCTACCTGCAGATTCCGCTGACCACCATGGATTCCCGCCTTGACTGGACGGCTCCCACGGCAGTGAATCGCATCCTCGGACGCATCGACGGCAGCATCATCAAGCCCGAACTGCTCACCACCGAATCCCAGGTCATCGCCCGCGCCTCCACGCGTTGAACGACATTGCTGTAATGCTGGTGTTGCTGTACTGGGCCGTACGAGGCGATGATACACCGGTTGACCAACGCGGTATAAAGTGTTAAGGTGACAATTGCGTGATACACAGCTGTACCACGTGGCGCATAAGGAAAGGAAGCGCCAAGCATCACTGGGCGTTCGTTCTGAGCGTTCACCATTCAAAGGAGAAAAAGCATGCGCCGAAATACCGCGCTTACTCGCATTATGGCATCCAGCGTGGCCGCCATAATGCTCTGCGCAGGAGGCACGTTCACTGCAAACGCCGCCGAAGAAGAACCAGTCAAAGCCGCCGTCTCGGTCAAGGCCATCCAAGGCTTAAGCGATGATTTCATCGGTGGTATGGACGTCTCATCCATGCTCTCGCTGGAAGAAAGCGGCGTCACGTTCAAGAACGCCAATGACGAGGTCGAGGATTTGTTCACGCTGCTCAAGGAATCCGGCGTGAACTATGTGCGTCTGCGCGTGTGGAACGATCCGTTCACCGCAGACGGCCAAGGATATGGCGGCGGCAACGTCAACGCCGATCGCGCACTGACCATGGCCAAGCGAGCCACGGCAGCAGGGCTGAAAGTGCTGGTCGACTTCCATTACTCCGATTTCTGGGCCGACCCCAGCAAGCAGCAGGTGCCCAAGGCGTGGAAATCCTTTGAAGGCGACGTGGACAAAACCGCCGACACCATATACGACTACACCAAGCAGACGCTGACCACGTTCAAACAAGCCGGCGTGGACGTCGGCATGGTGCAGGTCGGCAACGAAACCACTGCGAAAATCGCCGGCATCTCCGGCTGGGACGGCATGTCCAAAGTATTCTCCGCAGGCTCCAAAGCCATACGCGAAGTGCTCCCCGAAGCCAAGGTCGTCATTCATTTCACCAACCCGGAGAAAGCCGGCACCTACGCCACTTATGCCAAACAGTTGAGCAACCACAATGTGGATTACGATGTGTTCGCCAGCTCCTACTACCCGTTCTGGCATGGCACCACCGAAAACCTCACCAGCGTGCTCAAGAACGTGGCCTCCACTTATAAGAAAGATGTGATGGTGGCGGAAACGTCGTGGGCATACACCTTGGATGATGGTGACGACGATTCCAACACAGTGCCCAGTAAAGTAACCGCCAATAACCTCAAGAAATACGACATCAGCCCGCAAGGCCAGGCCGATGAGATTCGCGCGGTCGCCGAGGCCGTGAACAATATTGGCGACAATGATGGCGATGGCAAAAACGACGGCCTGGGTGTGTTTTACTGGGAGCCCGCATGGGTGCCCGTGGGCACCGGCGGCAAGGATAACGCCGAGCTGGTGGATACGTGGAACAAGTACGGTGGCGGCTGGGCCACTGAAGCGGCCGGCGAATACGATCCCAATGACGCCGGCCTGTACTGGGGCGGCTCAGGTGTCGATAACCAAGCTTTGTTCGATTTCGATGGTAAGGCGCTCGCCTCTCTGCCGACGTTCAAGTACATCCACACCGGTGCCGTCACCGATCATGTGTTCACCAAGATAGATCCAGTGGAGATTACCGCGACTGACTCGGATTCCATCGACGCGATCAAAGCGCAATTGCCGAGTGAAGTGGCTGCACACTATCAGGATGGGGTGGACGAGACCGAAACCGTGACCTGGCAATCCGCTGCGCTTGACTGGATTCGTGGCGCAGGCACATACACCATCACCGGCACCACCAACGCTGGCCACGACGTGACCGCCACCATCACCGTCACCGCCACTCCCGCCAAGGATTACGTAACGGACGGCAACTTCGAGAACGCTGAAAACGATAAGAACTGGACCATTACCGGCACCGGTGCGTCCATCACCGAAGACAGTGGCAACGCCGCCGACGGCAAGCGCGCGCTGAAGTTTTGGGCATCCGATGCCTACAGTTTCTCCGCCACGCAGACCATTACCGGACTCGAGCCTGGCGAATACGTACTGACCGCCATGAGCCAAGGCGCGGCAGCGGACAACGCCGCTATTGCCGATGGTGTGACCCTCTCCGCCACAGCGGGTGGCAAGACCACGTCCGATGCGCTGGAACTCAACGGTTGGGTTAAGTTCGATACCGCCACCGTGCCTGTCACTGTGGGTGCTGATGGCACAGCGACCATCACCATCACGGGCAACCTGCCTGCCGACGCATGGGGCAATGTGGACAAGGTCTCACTCGTCAAAAAGACCGAAACTCCGGTGAAGCCATCCACGGAGAACCTGGACAAGGCCGTGGCTGAAGCCGGGAAAATCAATCGCGATGAGTGCACCAACGAGTCGCTCGCCAAACTCGATCAGGCGCTTGCCGCCGCTGACGTGCTGCTTGCCGGCAGCGCCTACACCGAGCAAGACGTGAACGATGTGACTAAGCTTGTTTCCGATGCCATTGCCGGCCTCGCCCCAAAGGAGGTCTCCAGCCTGACCGTCACGCCAAGCAAAACCACCTATCGGGTGGGCGATGTCATCGATGCCGACCATGATCTCAAGGTCGTGGGCAACTATTCCGCAGGCATGGGCAACGTGACGCTTTCCGCCGACCAGTTCACGCTCGATTACGATTTCTCCGCTCCCGCTGATGCGGCGAAGATTACCGTAACGCTCAAGTCGAATCCGAATGTCACCGAAACCTATACGGTTGCTGTTACCTCTCGGGCCGAAGGTGGTTCCGGCAACGGCTCGGACGGTGCGGGTAATGGCGGGGCTACTATCAATCCCGATACGGGCGAGAGCGATAAGACCAACGGTGCGAATGGCGGCAAGATCACTGGTGTGCTGAGCAATACCGGTAGCGCGGTGACTGCCGTGGGTCTTGCGGTTGTCGTTCTCGGCGTGGCCGGCGGGGTCTCGCTTGCTTTGCGTCGTAAGCGCTCCTGATAGAGACTGATGCGGCATTATGATGCGGTTGCTGGCAGCCGGCAACCGGCTGTCAGATGCCATCTGTCGGCTGTCGTTTATCGGTTGTCGGCTGTCAGATGCGTCTGTCTCGGCGCAGCGATGCGATTCTGTCCCGGTTCGTGCATCAATCGTTTGATGTGGGTACCAGGACAGAAATCACTGTCCTGGTTTGCGAAAACGGGTGTTTTTCGCGTACCGGGACAATTCCCGTTGCCCCGGTTTGCACGTCAATCGTTCTACGTGAGAACCGGGACAGTATGTTGATTTCGGGATTGGCTGTATTCCGCAGATTCTGTTTGTCAGGTATGTGGACTTTGAGGATTGGCTTGTCCTGGTCCTCGAAAATGGTCCGAAATTGCGTACTGGGACAACGATTTCTGCTCCGGCGCAAACGTCAATCGATCGACGCCTGTACCGGGGCAAATTCGCGCCCGAGAACAATAGGGCGAGGGCCGGTCGCAGGAGTAGAGCGTGATGTTGTCATGATTGCGCCCGGCTCTCCCACACGGAAGGCCGGGCGCAATCATGCCGTTTGGTTGCAGCCCCCCGCACATCGCCTGCATAACCGTGTACAGTGGCGTGTAGTTGCAGTACATGAAGGGCACATAGGAGCATCGCACATCATGACCAACGGACGCATCAACCCCGCCAACGTGCCGGACATCGCCTTGAAAGACGGCCAGTCCATTCCGCAGGTCGGTCTCGGCGTGCTACGTATCGACGACGAGGGCGTGGTCCCTGTCGTCGAATCCGCGTTGGAAGCCGGTTACCGTCATATCGATGGTGCTGCTGGGTACAACAACGAGGCCGGCGTGGGCCGCGCGCTCGCCGCCTCTGGCTACAACATCGGCGCTAAGCGCGAGACACTGTGGGTCACCACCAAGCTGCGTGACTCCGAGCAGGGCTACGACTCCGCACTCAAGGCATTCGACAACTCCCTGAAACTCCTCCAGCTCGACTACGTGGACATGTACATGATTCACTGGCCCACGCCGTTCGACTGGCGTAGCACCGACACCTGGAAGGCCTTCGTCAAGCTGCGCGACGAGGGCCTGGCCCGCACGCTCGGCGTGTGCAACTTCATGCCCGCCGACCTGAAGCGTCTGCACGAGGAGACCGGCGCATGGCCGGCCGTCAATCAGATTGAGCTGCACCCCACGTGGCAGCAGCGCGAAGTGGTAGCCTTTTGCAAGGAGCATGGCATCGCCGTGGAGGCTTACTCGCCGATGGCCCGTGGTGCTGACCTCAACGCCGGCAACGGCACTATCGAGAAGATCGCCGCCGCGCATGGGGTCAGCCCAGCCCGGGTGATTCTGCGCTGGCACATCGAAAACGGCACCATCATCATTCCGAAGTCCGTGCACGCAGCACGCCAGAAGGAAAATCTCGACCTGTTCGGCTTCGAGCTCACCGCCGAAGAACATGCAGCCATCGATGCTCTTGACGGTCCGACCCGCGCCGGTCATGACCCCCTCACCTTCACCTACGCCTGATGCCTCCGCACCGTCGTCCTTACCGTTCCAGCGCTCACTTCAGCCGCCGCTTCAACGCCTCCGGGCCACTGGAGCGTGTGCTTATTCTCATTGTCATTGCGGCGGTCATTGGCATTACGGTCGGCCTGCTGCTGCCGCGAGTCAATCCTGATGCAGCCAAGCTCACCGGCGGATACACCGCCACCGGTTCCGCCGCTGACACGTTGAACAAACTTACCGTGGATGACAACCAGAGCGCACACGGCTACGACCGCGATTCCTTTGCATTCCGTTCCGTCGATACTGACGGTAACGGTTGCGACGCCCGCGATGATGTACTTGCCCGCGACCTGACCGACGTCAAATACAAATACGCTGGTTCCTGTGTGGTGGTGTCCGGCACATTGGATGACCCTTATACCGGGCAAACCATCAACTTCGTGCGCGGCCGCACCACCAGCGCCAAAGTGCAGATCGACCATGTGGTAGCGCTCGAAAATGCATGGCAGTCCGGTGCCAACAAGTGGCCCGCAACCAAACGTCACGAGTTTGGCAATGACCCTTATAATCTGCTCGCCGTGGATGGCCCCGCCAACCAGGAGAAAGGCTCAGCCTCCGCCGCTTACTGGCTGCCCACCAACAGCGAATACCGCTGCGACTACGTGGCACGCCAAATTGGCGTCAAAGACAAGTACCAACTCACCGTCACATCCCAAGAAAAGGACGCCATGCTCGCCGTCCTCCACACCTGCCCCGGCCAAGCCGTGCCAGCGGATTAGGAGGAAGAGGCTATCTCCGAGGGATTATCCAGTAGAGGAGCGTGCCCCTCGTCAAATGCTCGTAGCAGTCGTCGCAAGAGAAATGTGGCGAAGTAAGGTGCAGTAAACACATGTTCACTACTGCCGATATTGCCTGCAGATAATTTCACGCCAAACTGAATCTCCGGATACGAGTCAGAAGAGATCAACGTTCGCATAGATTTGGCAGTAGTAAACATGTGTTTACTGCAATTACTGCGATTCTGCACTTTCATGAGCGAGTTTCTGGTGACGTAGCATATTTCATGAGTGAGATAAACGGCGTATCCTCTGTTGACTGACTCATCATTCGCCAATTGTCCGCAAATCGTTTGTGTATTGACACCCGAAACATGCCTGCGCTATAACTGGGCGCGGTATGAAGGAAATAGGGGAAGACGATATGACAGCACCACACACGGCAGCAAGCGCCACTGCGGCAGACATTGAGCAGGAAACGTCGGAAATCGAGAAGGAACGCCGAATCGCCAGCGATGAGGCGAACAACAAGGAAAATCCTCATGGCCATGCGCTCGCTAGCATTTTGGGGCCCGCGTTCGTGGCCGCTGTGGCTTATGTGGATCCAGGCAACGTGGCCGCCAACATCACGTCCGGCGCACGCTACGGCTACCTGCTGGTATGGGTGCTGGTGCTCGCCAACGCTATGAGCGTGCTCATCCAATACCAGTCCGCCAAGCTCGGTATTGTGACCAATAAATCCCTGCCCGAGTTGCTGGGCGAACGTATGAGCGACGCCGGCCGGTTCATGTTCTTCATGCAGGCCGAGGTCATCGCCATCGCCACCGATTTGGCGGAGGTGATTGGCGGCGCCATCGCGCTGAATCTGCTTTTCGGTCTGCCGATGTTCCTCGGCGGCCTGGTCATCGGTGCGGTCTCCACTGTGATGTTGTGGTTCCAAGGCGGCAAATCGCAAACCACATTCGAGCGCATCATCATCGTGATGCTGCTGGTTATCACGTTCGGCTTTATCGCGGGTCTGTTCGTGGCCCCGCCGAATCCCGTCGAAGTGGCCAAGGGGCTGATTCCGCGCTTTAAGGGTACGGATTCGGTGTTGATGGCCGCTTCGATTCTGGGTGCTACGGTGATGCCGCATGCCATCTACCTGCACTCCACGCTGGTGAACGACCATTACGCGGGCGGCGAGAAGCCATCGGTCGAGCGTCAGCTCAAAGGCTCGAAGATTGATGTGGCTTGGGCGTTGTTGCTGGCCGGCACGGTGAATCTGGCCATGCTGGTGCTTGCCGCCAACTCCCTGCATGGCATGTCAGGCACGGATTCCATCGATGGCGCTCAGCGGGCGATCACTCAGGTGCTCGGCCCGGTGATTGGCATGATCTTCTCCATCGGCCTGCTGGCTTCGTCGTTAAGCTCCACGTCGGTCGGCACCTATGCCGGATCGGAGATCATGCACGGCCTGTTGCACGTCAACGCCCCGATGTGGGCCTGCCGTGTGGTCACGCTGGTGCCGGCTCTGATTGTGTTGTGGTTCGCCAAGGACCCTACGGAGGCACTGGTGATTGGTCAGGTGGTGCTTTCCATCGGCATTCCGTTTGCCGTGATCCCGCTCATGCGCTATACGCACAGCAAGGAACTCATGGGCAAATGGGCTGATGGCACGATCAAGCACATCATCTTCCTGATTGTGGTGGCGCTGATTGTGACCCTCAACGTGCTGCTCATCGTCCTGACATTGATGGGACGGGCGTAAGAAGCTGATGAGCCGGCTCCCGCCAGCGGAAGCGAGCAGCTTACCGAGCCATACGCCGTGCGCGGCGTTCGCGCAGCGCACGCAAGGAAATAATGTCAAGCGTACGCCCAGCGCCGTCACCCTTGACGCCGAAGAGCACCATCAGCACCATCACAAAGCACAGCAGTGCAGAGAAGCGAAGCACCCACTGGATGCCAAAGATGGAAGCCGCAACGGCTGAGACTCCCGCCTGATGCCTCCGTGCGGCGAACGTTTCCATAAGAATCACCAGCACAGGTGCACCCACGGCACCTGCGATCTGCCGCGCGGTGTTCGTGACCGACGATCCGGCAGACACCTCATCCGGTCCGTTCAAGCAGTTCAGCGACCATGTGGTAATCGGCATAAGCAGGAATCCCATGCCGATCTGACGCGTGAACTGGCAAATCGACACCCACCAAATCCATGTATCCATAGACACCAAAGACATGCCGAGCGTACCGACGGTCAGCACAATCGAGCCGCACAGCGCCACTGGTCGCGCGCCAAAACGGTCCATCGCCCGCCCGCCGAAGAACTGGGAAACGCACTGGCCGAGGGCACCCGGCAGCATAATCAGGCCGCTCATGGTGGCCGAATAGCCCCGGTCGGTCTGGATATACAGCGGCATGATGACCAGAATCGAGCTGAACGCAAAGAACGCCAGAGATGCCGTGATGGTGCCGACGGTAAAGGACCGATTCTTCAGCACTTCAAGATCCAGCAGCGGAGGCTGGGGGAGTGCGGTCGGCTCCGCGGCCGACTGCGCCGCCTTGGCTTCGCGATACCGCCGACCGTGACGCAGGTTGCGCATCACAAACCACACGATGCCGACCAGTCCCACAACCATCGGCCCCCACGTTACCGGAGCGGCGAATCCATAGGTTTCCGAATTGGTGAAGCCGAACATCAGCCCGCCAAAGCCAATCACCGACAGGCTCACCGAGAAAAAGTCCGCGCGGGCAGACGGGTCATGCGAGCCGAAATTATGTAGTCCGAACATGGCCGCCACCAGCGAGACCACGCCAATCACGGTCATGGTCAGGAATATGGAGCGCCAGCCGTTCGCATCGGTTTGCCAGCCGCCCAGCGTGGGGCCGATGGCCGGCGCCACACTCATGGCCATGCCCACCGTGCCCATCGCGAATCCGCGGCGAGACAGAGGATAAATGGAAAACACGGTGATTTGCAGCACCGGCCACATCACGCCCGTGCCCGCGGCCTCAAGCACGCGCCCGAGCAGCACCCAGATGAAGCTCGGCCCGACCCAAGACATTAGCGATCCGACCGTGAACACCGCCATTGAGCAAATCACGATCTGGCGGGTGGAGAAGCGCCGGGTCAGGAACGCGGTCAGCGGCACCATCACGCCCATGACCAGCTGGAACACGGAGGTGAGCCACTGCCCGGTGGTTACGGAGATGTGGAATTCGGAAACGATGATCGGCAGCGCCGAGCTCAGTTGCAGCTGCGTGAAATTACCGACAAAGGTAATAAAGGTCAGGATTGCGATGGAAATAAATGCCGCGCGGCTCAGTTTACCGTCCACGTATGATTCCTCACGGCTCAGTACCCGCTGCAATTCGCCGCGACGATTCTTGATTCCCTGAGCTCCAGTCACGCACTACCCCACTTCTGTTGCCCGGCCTGTTGCCTTGGCGGTGTCGGTGGCGTATCTGTTCAGTGATATATGCGCCTCGCATATCAATGCGTATTCGGTGTATTCGGCGACCGTCGTCTTCGCGTGCTTGGCCGAGCAGCCTCTCAAAGCACCCCAATACGCTATACCCAGGGGTGGTCCAGTCGGTTCGGAATATGTGCAGAAGCGGGGGGCGAACACGCTTTGTGCACAAGACCGGGGCATAATAGGCGGTTGGTTATTGCAAGAGGTTACAAGTCAATAAGATCAGTTTGGGAGTTAGTATGAGCGTTCATAGGGCAAGTCACGCAACAAGTATTCCACGCAGAAGGCACCGCATCTGGCCGTGGGGGGTGTTGATTCTGGCGCTACTTGTGGTGCTGCTAGGCGTGAGCGGATTCTTCGGTTTGAAGCTGTATTCCGAAGCCAAGCAGGTCAAGGCGCATGAGGAACAGGCGATGCAGCTGCTGGGCGGTGTAACCGACCTCAGTAACCTCGACAACCTCGATACGGTGAGCCAGCAGATCAGCCAGGCAAAGACCGAGACCGCGGCTGCGAACGAGATTGCGCACGGCACGCTGTGGAACATCGCCTCGAAGGCGCCGGTGTACGGCGACGACATCACCACTGTGCAGGGCATGACTTCGGTGGTGGATTCGCTGGTCAGTGATTCGGTGCCGCAGTTTATGAACGTACTTTCCACGCTGAAGAGCGCACAGCTCAGCTCAGGCGACGGTCAGCTGAATCTGCAGCCGATTCTGGAAGCCCAGAAGAATATTGCCACCGCGAACCAGTCACTGCAGCAGCAGGTGCAGAAGTATCAGCAGCTGCCGAAGGCCCATATCGGCATGGTGAAGAACGCCTATGCCACCGGCAATACGCAGCTGACCAAGATGGCGGACAAGGTCAATCAGCTGTCCGGCACGTTCCAGATTCTACCGGACTTCCTTGGCTCCGATCAGCCGCGCACGTATGCGTTGATGGCTATGACCACTTCGGAGGAGCGTTCGTCCGGTGGCCTGATTGGTTCCGTAGGTGTGGTAACTACCGACAACGGCAAAATCAATATTGGCGATTTCCGTTCGGATGGTGAATATATTCCATATGGTGCTGGTGATCCTACGGAAGACGAGCAGCGCATCTTCCGGCAGTGGGGACCATTGAACATGTCGTTCGATGTGCGAGATTTGGCCGTATACCCTGATACTTCACGCAGTGCCGAAGGTATGCGCGCGATTTGGCAGCGCACGCCGTGGGGGAGCAATACTCAGCTGGACGGCGTGCTCATGGTTGATCCTGTATTTTTGCAGGAGCTTACGAAAATCAGTGGTAATGTCACTATTCCTGATGGAACGGTGCTTACGGGAGATAACACTGCCGAGTTTTTGTTGAACAAGGTGTATGTCGATTACCCAGTCTCCATGCAGGACGCCCTATTTGCTCAAGTCGCAGAACAAGCAGTCGGTAGTATGTTCAGCAATATTGATTTGGCTAAACTCACCAAGGTCGCACAGCTTATGGGTAGCATGGCCGAAGGCCGTCACTTCTCCATGTACGCATTCGACGAAACTGCTGAAAAGACCATTAGTGATGCAGGCTTTACTGCACAGACTCCGAGCAGTGAAGAGCATCCGCAGGTGGGAGTGTATGTGACTGAGCAGAATCCGTCAAAGATGGGATGGTATATTCATCGTACTTCGAAGGTGACTCGTTCCACCTGTGGTAATGATGGTTCTCAGACCTATCATGTGGAATATAAGATGACAAATACACTTGAGAACAGCCAGATTGGTGCTTTAACGAGCTATATCCTTGGCTCCGGCGGACAAGGTGTGGAAAAAACTCTGATTTATGCGCCTGCCGGGGGCTCCATCTCGAATCTTAAGACCAGTGGTGGTTCAGTGACGGAGAGCCGTCAAGAAACATTGAATGGTAAAACCGTGTATGCGAGCAATGCCACGATAGCTCCTGGAGAGTCCGTCACCTATTCCTTCGACGTGACCACGTCCACCAAGGCTGTCTCCGACCTCACTATCGACCAAACTCCAATGGGCTGGATTGATTCCGGCGTCACCACCGACACCGCTGCCTGCTCCATCAACAAGCAGTAAAAGTTCCCTCTGACGAGGACTGTCAGTCACAGGCTCTGAGGGAGAGACAAAAGAAGGGCGTCAGCAAGAAGCTGACGCCCTCTCAACATTTCAACATTCCCAAAGAAAACTAGTACGATCCAGTCCCCTTAAACACTGCCACCACAGTCTTCAACAGAATCACGATGTCCCCCGTAATAGACCAGTCCTGAATATACGACACATCCGCATACTCCGACTGTTCCTGAGTCAAATCGCTGCGTCCGGAAATCTGCCACGGTCCAGTAATACCAGGCTTAACCAGCAGTCTCGTGGAATACAGCATGTCATATCGCGCGACTTCTTCAGGCAGCGGCGGGCGAGGCCCAACCAAGCTCATATCGCCCTTGAACACGTTAAAGAACTGCGGGAACTCATCCAGCGATGTTTTACGAATAAAGTGACCGATCTTAGTCACGCGTGGATCGTCCTTGAGCTTGAAGATAAAACGATCCTCAATGCCGCGTTCCTTAGCCAGTTTCGCCTTGATCTCGTCGGCATCAGTGCGCATGGAACGGAACTTGTACATGGTAAACGGCTTGCCGTAAATGCCGATGCGCGTCTGCGAATAGAACACAGGGCCGCCGTCTTCCCGCTTGACCTTGTATGCCACCCATAGCATGATGGGCGAGCTCAAGATAATGGCGATACCGGAAAGCACGATATCGCACACACGCTTGAGGATGCGGGTAACGGTTGAGTACTGCGTCAGTCGTGCAGTGACTACTGGCATCGTCGGATCGTTGCGGAAATGCAGGTCAGCGCCGCTCAAATCAGCCACAGAGGTAGTGAGGGCCAATTCAATGCCCATGGATTCCACGGCCAGGGACAATGTACGCATGGTCTCAGAATCACGGGTAAGTACATCAGCTACCAATACGGTACGTGTCTTCATACGCTTCGCGGTTTGCGGCAAATGCGAGTTGAGTGGCAACACCTTCAGTCGTGCCTCAGCATCGTTGGCAGGAGTGAAGGGCACCGACACCAAATGCTGCGCCGAATCCGGGTCATCCTCGTTCTTGACTGAAGCCACTGGGCACACCGCAATTGGCGCGTAGCCGAGGCCACGGCACTGGCGCAATTGTTCGACCGTCCGGTGGATACCTTCCGGAGACCCAATAACCACAGTCGGGTAGTTGAATTCGCCATTCATGCGGTTGCGGTGCAGCGCGCGGCGCATAATCCAACGCTCGATAATAACCAACACCAGTGAAACCAGCGGAATGAACACATTCAACGACCGGGGAAGATTGAGGTGGAACAGGTACCCCAACGTGCACAGCATAATGAAATCGATGAACGCAGCGTTCAACAGCTTGGCGTACAGGGCATAGCCCTCACCCATGGTGTGCCGTTCATAGGAGCGTGCGGAATACAGACTGATGAGCCACGATACGCAGGTCAACAGCAGGAAGCTAAAAACGCCGTATTCGCCGGGGCCAATGCTCTGCACATAGGTATAAGCGAAAGGTCGGAGCAGGAACACGATGTACGTGGACACAATGGTCATCAGCAGATCAAGCACGACCAAGGTCGTGTTATAGAGATATCGCCACTTCGGCACAGAATGGCCCATCAATGGACGTATGTTCGTGGTGTCGTTATGTGTGGAGCTGCCGTCCGGTGTAGAGGAGAAGTAGGTGCCGTCAAAGAATGTCGGCGCAATGTCACATTCGGCAACGGGGGAGAACGAAGCCAAGGCCCGGCTCCCGCTCACCCGTACTTTGGGCATTGCCATGGTCGCGGTGCTTGTTGCCTGCGACTCTGCTGCTGTGCCTCTGTCCTTCGGCATGTTCGGCATGATACTGAATTCTTCCTCCATTGTTCCCCAAAAACCGCAAGGAACATTCATTCTCTCGCCCACCCTAGCACGAATGCCACC